>JRYE01002603.1_pt1 | contig 21288 bp, 15 predicted proteins | sample 235321 | NCBI WGS metagenome assembly JRYE01 (sample SAMN03074214, study PRJNA261473) | activated sludge metagenome | biome: Common Effluent Treatment Plant; feature: Wastewater; material: Activated sludge; isolation source: activated biomass in a lab-scale reactor treating industrial wastewater at... | reverse complement strand
CCGGAAGGTCCGAACATCGGCCTGATCAGCTCCCTGTGCGTGTACAGCAAGATCAATAACCTCGGCTTCATTGAAACACCCTACCGCCAAGTGAAGGACGGCAAGGTGGACCTGAAAGCCGCACCGATCTACCTCAGCGCGGAGGAGGAGGACATGAAAATGATCGCGCAGGCCAATGCACCCTTGGAGGCCAACGGTGAGTTCACCAACGACCGGGTGAAGGCCCGCCAAATGGGCGATTTCCCCGTGGTGCCGCCCAAGGAGATCAACCTGATGGACGTGGGGCCCAACCAGATCGCCTCCATCGCCGCCAGCCTGATCCCCTTCCTGGAGCACAACGATGCCAACCGTGCACTGATGGGCTCCAACATGATGCGCCAGGCCGTGCCGTTGATGCGGCCCGATTCCCCCATCGTGGGAACCGGCCTCGAGGAACTCGTGGCCCGCGATAGCCGGGTGCTCATCACCGCCGAAGGCGATGGCACGGTGAAATACGTGGACAGCGAGCGCATCGTGATCGAATACAAGCGCACCGACGAGCAGCGCGTGGTGAGCTTTGACGGCGACGAAAAGGAATACAAGCTCACCAAGTTCCGGAAGACCAACCAGAGCACCTGCATGAACTTGCACCCCATCGTCACGAAGGGCGAGAAGGTGCATGCCGGGCAAACACTCTGCGAAGGATACAGCACCGAGGACGGCGAACTGGCCATCGGGCGCAACCTCGTGGTGGCCTTCATGCCGTGGAAGGGCTACAACTTCGAGGATGCCATCGTGATCAGTGAGCGAACCGCGCGCGAAGACCTGTTCACCTCCATCCACATCGATGAGTACATCATGGAGGTGCGCGACACCAAGCGCGGCCAGGAGGAACTCACCTCCGACATCCCCAACGTGAGCGAGGAGGCCACCAAGGACCTCGACGAGAACGGACTGATCCGGATCGGGGCCGAAGTGAAGGAAGGCGACATCCTCATCGGCAAGATCACCCCCAAGGGCGAGACCGATCCCAGCCCGGAAGAGAAACTCCTGCGCGCCATCTTCGGCGACAAAGCCGGCGACGTGAAGGACGCCTCCATGAAGGCGCCGCCCAGCACCAAGGGCGTGGTGATCAACAAGAAGCTCTTCGCGCGGGCCGTGAAGGACAAGAAGGTGAAGGGCAACGAGAAGGCCGTGCTGGAGCGCATCGCCAAGGAGGAGGCCAAGGAATTGGCCGACCTGAAAAACCTCCTGGTGGAAAAGCTCATGTCCCTGATCGGGAACACCAACTCCAACGGCGTCTTCAACAAGTACAAGGAGGAACAGGTCCGAAAAGGCGTGAAATTCAGCGCCAAGGTGCTGGAGAAGGTGGATTACATCACCGTGGACCCCACCGACTGGACCGCCGACAAGAAGACCAACGAGCTGGTGCGCCAGTTGATCCACAACTACACCATCCGCCACAGCGACATCAGCGGGGCCTACAAGCGCAAGAACTTCCAGGTGAGCATCGGCGACGAACTGCCCACCGGCATCATGAAGCTGGCCAAGGTCTACATCGCCAACAAGCGCAAGCTCACCGTGGGCGACAAGATGGCCGGCCGCCACGGCAACAAGGGCATCGTGTCCAAGATCGTGCGCGATGCCGACATGCCTTTCTTGGCCGACGGCACACCGGTGGACATCGTGCTCAACCCCCTGGGCGTTCCTTCACGGATGAACCTGGGCCAGATCTATGAGACCGTGCTCGGTTGGGCCGGCCTGAAGCTGGGGCGCAAGTATGCCACCCCCATTTTCGACGGCGCTTCCATTGAGCAGATCAATGAACAGACCGATGAGGCCGGCCTGCCGCGCTATGGCAAGGCCTACCTCCACGACGGAGGCACCGGCGAGCGCTTCGACCAGCCCGCCACCGTGGGCGTGATCTACATGCTGAAGCTGTCGCACATGGTGGACGACAAGATGCACGCCCGTTCCATCGGACCCTACAGCTTGATCACCCAGCAGCCCTTGGGCGGCAAGGCCCAGTTCGGCGGCCAGCGCTTCGGCGAAATGGAGGTGTGGGCCCTGGAGGCCTTCGGTGCGGCCAATGTGCTGCAGGAGATCCTCACGGTGAAGAGCGACGACGTGATGGGCCGCGCCAAGGCGTACGAGGCCATTGTGAAGGGGGAACCCATGCCCGTGCCGGGAATTCCCGAATCCTTCAACGTGCTCCTGCACGAGCTGCGGGGCCTGGCCTTGGAGGTAAGCCTGGAAGGTGAAAGTGACAACATGAACCAATTGAATCCCTGAGCGCCATGACCATGATCAAGAAGGAGGTGAAGTTGTCGAGCCAGTTCGACAAGATCGTCATCAGCCTGGCCAGTCCGGAGAAGATCCTCGAGCGCAGCCATGGGGAAGTGACCAAGCCCGAAACCATCAATTACCGCACCTTCAAGCCCGAGCGTGACGGACTGTTCTGCGCGCGCATCTTCGGCCCGATGAAGGACTACGAGTGCCTCTGCGGCAAGTACAAGCGCATCCGCTACAAGGGCATCGTGTGCGACCGCTGCGGCGTGGAGGTGACCGAGAAGAAGGTCCGCCGCGAACGCATGGGCCATATCCAGCTTTCGGTGCCCGTGGCGCACATCTGGTACTTCCGCAGCCTGCCCAACAAGATCGGCTACCTGCTGGGCCTGCCCACCAAGAAGCTCGACCAGATCATCTACTACGAGCGCTACGTGGTGATCCAGCCCGGCCAAGGCACCGTGAACAAGGAAGGAGAACCCCTCCAATACTTGGATTTCCTCACCGAGGAAGAGTACTTGGACATCCAGGAGAAGCTGGGCAAGGACAACCAGTACCTGGAGGATACCGACCCCAACAAGTTCGTGGCCAAAATGGGCGCGGATGCCCTCTACGACCTGCTCAAGCGCCTGGACCTCGACAGCCTGAGCTACGAACTGCGCCACAAGGCCGACACCGAAACCAGCCAGCAGCGCAAGAACGAGGCCCTCAAGCGCCTCAACGTGGTGGAAGCCTTCCGCAGCGCCAATGCAAGGCGTGAGAACAGGCCCGAGTGGATGATCGTGAAGGTGGTGCCCGTGATCCCGCCCGAACTGCGGCCCTTGGTGCCCTTGGACGGCGGACGCTTTGCGACCAGCGATCTCAACGACCTCTATCGCCGCGTCATCAACCGCAACAACCGCCTCAAGCGCCTGCTGGAGCTCAAGGCGCCCGAGATCATCGTGCGCAACGAGAAGCGCATGCTGCAGGAGGCCGTCGACAGCCTGTTCGACAACAGCCGTAAGAGCAGCGCCGTGAAGAGCGAGAACAACCGCCCTCTGAAGTCGCTGAGCGATTCGCTCAAGGGCAAGCAGGGCCGCTTCCGCCAGAACCTGCTCGGAAAGCGCGTGGATTACAGCGCACGGTCCGTGATCGTGGTGGGGCCCGACCTCAAGCTCCACGAGTGCGGCCTGCCCAAGGACATGGCCGCGGAGTTGTACAAGCCCTTCATCATCTGCAAGCTCATCGAGCGCGGCATCGTGAAAACCGTGAAGAGCGCCAAGAAGATCGTGGACAAGAAGGAGCCCGTGGTGTGGGACATCCTGGAGGACGTCATCAAGGAGCACCCGGTGCTGCTCAACCGCGCGCCCACGCTGCACCGCCTCGGCATCCAGGCCTTCGAGCCGATGCTGATCGAGGGCAAGGCCATCCAGCTGCACCCGCTGTCCTCCACGGCGTTCAACGCCGACTTCGACGGTGACCAGATGGCCGTGCACCTGCCACTGGGGCACGCCGCCGTTCTGGAAGCCCAGCTACTGATGCTGGCCAGCCACAACATCCTCAACCCGGCCAATGGCGCACCCATCGCGGTGCCCAGCCAGGACATGGTGCTCGGCTTGTACTACATCACCAAGGGGCGCAAGAGCGAGAAGGGCAATCCGGTGCAAGGCGAGGGGTCCATCTTCTACAGTCCCGAGGAGGTGAACATCGCGTTCAACGAAAAGCGCTTGGACATGCACGCCTGGATCAAGGTGCGCTGGACCAACCCCGACGGCAGCACCCAGCTGATCGAGACCACCACCGGGCGCGTGATCTTCAACGCACTGGTGCCCGAGGAATTGGGCTACATCAACGAAGTGCTCACCAAGCGCTCGCTGCGCGACATCATCGGCCGCGTGGTGCGCGAAAGCGGCGTGGCCAAGGCGGCCAAATTCCTGGACGACATCAAGGAGCTCGGCTTCATGAACGCCTTCCGCGGAGGACTGAGCTTCAACCTGGCCGACGTGGTGATCCCCGCCGAAAAGGAAAAGCTCATCGCGGCGGCACGCTCCGAGGCCGACGAGGTGACCGGCAACTACAACATGGGCCTGATCACCAACAACGAGCGCTACAACCAGACGATCGACATCTGGACGCACACCAACAGCAAGCTCACCTTCGCGTTGATGGAGCGCCTGAAGAACGACAACCAGGGCTTCAATTCCATCTACATGATGATGGATTCCGGCGCCCGGGGATCCAAGGAGCAGATCCGCCAGCTCAGCGGCATGCGCGGACTGATGGCCAAGCCCCAGAAGAGCGGCGGCGGACAGGACATCATCGAGAACCCCATCCTGTCCAACTTCAAGGAGGGCCTCTCCATCCTGGAGTACTTCATCTCCACCCACGGCGCCCGGAAGGGCCTGGCCGATACCGCGCTGAAGACCGCCGACGCCGGTTACCTCACCCGCCGCTTGGTGGACGTGGCACAGGACGTGGTGATCTCCGCCGATGACTGCGGTACCCTGCGCGGCTTGGTGGTCACCGACCTGGTGAAGAACGACGAAGTGGTCGAGAAGCTCTCCGACCGCATCCTCGGCCGCACCGTGGTGAACGACGTGGTGCACCCGCAAACCGGCGAGCTGATCATCGCCAGCGGGGAGAATGTCACCGAGCAGATCGCCGAGATCATCGGCAACAGCCCCATCGAGGAGGTGGAGGTGCGCAGTGTGCTGACCTGCGAACAGCGCCATGGGGTGTGCACCATGTGCTACGGGCGCAACCTGGCCACCGGCCGCATGGTGCAGATCGGTGAGGCTGTGGGCGTGATCGCCGCTCAGTCCATCGGCGAACCCGGCACCCAGCTTACCCTGCGCACCTTCCACGTGGGCGGTGTGGCAGGCAAGATCACCGAGGACAGCCGGATCGTGGCCAAGTACGACGGCCGCTTGGAGATCGATGAACTGCGCACCGTGAAGAAGAAGGACCGCAACGGCCAGGATGCCGAAGTGGTCATCAGCCGCAGTGCAGAAATGCGCATCGTGGACGCCAACACCGGCATTGTCCTCACCACCAACCACATCCCCTACGGCGCCATGTACCATGGCAAGGTGGGCAAGCCGGTGGCCAAAGGTGAACTGATCGCCGATTGGGACCCGTACAATGCCGTGATCATTTCCGAGCTCTCCGGCCTGCTGGCCTTCGAGAACATCGAGGAGAACGCCACCTTCCGGGAGGAGATCGACGAGCAGACCGGCTTTACCGAAAAGGTGATCGTGGAAAGCCGCGACAAGCGCAAGAACCCCACGATCAGGATCTTGGACGTCAAGACCAAGGAGGAGATCAAGAGCTACTCCCTGCCCGTGGGTGCACACATCTCGGTGAACGACGGGGCCAAGGTGGAAGCAGGCGACATCCTGGTGAAGATCCCCCGCACCTCCGGGAAGGGCGGTGACATCACCGGCGGCCTGCCCCGCGTAACGGAGCTCTTCGAGGCCCGGAACCCCAGCAACCCCGCCGTGGTCAGCGAGATCGACGGCATCGTGTCCTACGGCAAGATCAAGCGCGGCAACCGCGAGATCATCGTGGAAAGCCGCATCGGTGAGCACAAGTACTACTTGGTGCCGCTGAGCAAGCACATCCTGGTGCAGGAAAACGACTTTGTGAAGGCGGGCCAACCGCTGAGCGACGGCGCCACCAGCCCCTCCGACATCCTGGACATCCAGGGCCCTACCCGCGTGCAGGAGTACTTGGTGGACGAGGTGCAGGACGTGTACCGCCTGCAGGGCGTGAAGATCAACGACAAGCACATCGAGGTGATCGTTCGCCAGATGCTGCGCCGGGTGGAGATCGAGGACCCGGGCGATACCCGCTTCCTGGAGCGCCAGGCCGTGATGAAGGCGGAATTCATGGAGGAAAACGACAACCTGTTCGATAAGTTGGTGGTGGCCAACGCAGGTGACAGCCCCAACGTGAAGGAAGGCCAGATCATCACCCTGCGCAAGCTGCGCGACGAGAACAGCGTGCTGAAGCGCAAGGACGGCAAACTGGTGGAAACCAGGCCCGCCACCCCGGCCACCAGCAAACAGTTGCTCATGGGCATCACCCGGGCTTCGCTGCAAACCGAAAGCTTCATCAGCGCGGCCTCCTTCCAGGAAACCACCAAGGTGCTCAACGAGGCCGCAGTGGCCGCCAAGGAGGACAGCCTGCTGGGCCTGAAGGAGAATGTGATCGTGGGCCACTTGATCCCGGCCGGAACCGGAACCCGTTCCTTCCAGAAGGACCTGGTGTACAGCAAGGATGAGTACACCAAGCTCATGGCCGCCAAGCTCACGGCACAGGAGATCGAGGAGTGACGCACGGTGCCCCTTCCAACAGCGAAGGGGCACCACCTCCCCGGCAAGGACAAGTAAACAAGGAAACACAGGACCATGGCAGACGACAAGAACCAACCCCGGCCCAACCAGCTGAACATCGAGATCAGCGAGGAGGTGGCTGACGGGATCTACAGCAACTTGGCCATCATCACCCACAGCAATTCAGAGTTCGTGCTGGATTTTGTCCGCGTGATGCCTGGCGTGCCCAAGGCAAAGGTGAAGGCACGCGTGCTGCTCACCCCGCAGCACGCCAAGCGCCTGATGCGCGCCTTGGCCGACAATGTGCAGAAATACGAAGCCGTGCACGGGCCGATCCGCGAGAGCGAGATGCCCGAGATACCGATGAACTTCGGCGGGCCCGCAGCCCAAGCCTGACCAGGCTGGCCGATCTTCCTTTCAGGCAAGCCCCGGGTTCCCGGGGCTTGTTCGTTCACAGCTGCAATCGGTCACTCCCAATGGCACTGAGGGAGGAAGAGCCCTGTCGTAGCACAGGCTTCCAGCCTGTGGAACGAGAACATCACAGGTTGGAGGCCTGTTGACTTTATGACCTTGCGGTCACTCGCGTGCCCGCTGAGAGAAGATGGCGTAACCGAAGTTCAGGCTCCATACCCAGGGCGCGTGCAGCCCGTCCAGGTAACTGGTGTTGAACCACACCGGCCCCAGCGGAGTTTGATAGATCAGTGACCCGCTGGCCAGGAAATGCCGGGTACTGACGGCCTCGCCCTCGCCCGGGTTGTTGCCCGCCTCACGCTCCAAGGCCCGGTAAGGTTGGAACAGGTAGCCCTCCAGCCGCAGGTCGAACTTGTTGCGTGCCACGGCCACCAAAGTGCGGACGCCGCCGGCCAAATACTGGGGGGCCCGGTAGTTTTCCAAAAAGTAGGTCTTGCTTTCCGGAGTGGGTTGGAATACGGGCATCTGCAACAGGGTGCCGGTGTAGTTCTGGAAGAAGGGCTGGGTGCTGTACACCCCTTCTGCCAGGAAACCGAACCGGAACGGCCCCTTGCGCAGGAAATACTTGTCCAGTACGGCCTTCAGGATCACCCAGTCATGCCGCCCGGTATAATCCCCCTGCCAAGCGGACAGTGAGCCGGGCCGTGTGCGTTCCAGGCCACCGATGTACCGCAGGCTCACCTGCAACAATTCGCCCCGGTTGGGCTGTTGCTTCCGGTTCAGGCTGTTGCGTTCCACGGACAGGCCGGTAGTGAGGTAGCTGAACTCCGTGGCATCCGCCGTGTCCTGTGCGCTGAAATCCTGTTGTTGGTAGTAGCTATCGCGGCTTTGCGCCCATTTCGCATCCACGCGCAACAGCCCCTTGTTTCCCATGGCCATGCCCGTGTTGACCCCCCCCCACAGCTCACGTTGCACGATGTAGGATGGGCGTACTTCCTGGAAGAAAGAGGTGAACCCGCTGAAATAATCCCACCGGTTGTATGTGAACACCGGTTCAAGGAAGACCGGCTTGCGCGAGCTCAGGTCCGTGCGCCACCGCAATAGGCCGGATGTGTAGAATTTCCCGAAATGGGCCATCCCCTCCAGCACGCTGCTGGTGCGCCCGAACAAGTTGAGGCGGGCGGAGATCATTCCCGTGTTCACCGGCCGGGAGCTCAGGAGGCCGCCGAACTGCACTTCCAGCTTGCGTTCCCGCTTCACCAACAGGTCCAGCTCATAGTTGCCGCGCTGGGGCATGAAGGTGGCCCGGGGAAATAGGCCGCTGATGTTGTTGTCCGCATACAGCCGGAAGTAGCGCTCCTTCAAGCTGGCCGCCGTGATGGGCTCGTTGTGCTTGTTCAACAAACGCTCGCAATACAGGGCCTGGCCTTTGCCCAATCCTTGGAACCGGATGTCGCCGAACACCAGCGGGGGGCATTTGGCACGGAATCGGGCACGGGCGGCCGCCAACTCTTCCGCGGTCCGCCTGCGGTGTACCTCCGCCAAGATCTTCGGCATCCGGGCCATGGTGGCAGCATAGCCATCGGCGATGGCCTGCTTGGCGCTGGTGAAATCAAATAGCGATACGCTGGTCTTCGGCTCGATGATCGTTCCCGGGTCGCAGGGAAGCACGTAGTTGGTGGGCTGCGTCATGATGGCCTTCAACTGGCCCATCAGATCGTCCTCGCCCGGCGGCGGTGCATTGAACGCCACGTTGCTCCCGATGATGTAATCCGGCAGGAAGTCGTGGTACATCACGTCCGCTGGAAAGTTGTTGTAGAGCCCGCCGTCCATCATCAGATGCCCCCCCACCTGGATGGGCTTGTAGTAGAATGGATAGCTCATGCTCGCACGCACGGCCACGGCCAGATTGCCTTGGCGGAACACGACTTCGCGACGCGCCGTGATGTCGGAGGCCACGCAGCGATACGGCACGAACAGGCTGTCCATGTTGTAGCCTGCGGCCGCTGATGGCCCCGCGAAGGTGCGCATCTGCTCAAAATCGATCAATACCGGGGAGCGCAGATTGGTGGGCAGGGACATTTGCAGGGTGGTGTCCACGTTCAGCCCAAGGGTGATCATGGAGGCGTCCTCTCGGTCCTGTTTGAAATAGTACGTGTATTCCGGTTCCACCTCCCCGTAGGCCATCAAGCGGTACAGGTCGGTTTGGAACAGCGAATCCATTTCCGCCGGGGAAATGCCCGAGGCGTACATCGCCCCCACTAGTGCCCCCATGCTGCTGCCAGTGATGTAGTCGACGGGCACCCCATTTTCCTCCAAGGCTTTCAATACACCGATGTGGCTAAGAGCCGTGGCACCGCCACCGCTGAGCACCAGGCCCACGCGCTGGGCATGGAGCGCCACACCCATGGATAAGGCGATGATCAGAAATGGCAGACGGAACATCCGGCGATTCCAGCCCTGGTGGGGCGGGTTGGGCAAATGTAGGAGCGGCCTTTCGGCGACGGGCATTTGCCCCGGTTCACGCCAGCCGTTCCAGCAAACGACTGAAGTATGCAGGAGCTTGCAGGAGCCTGCTGCCGTACCAGCTGAACATTTCCCCGTCCACCAAATGGACCGGTACGCCCGGCAGGATATCGGCAAATTCTTGCATGTGCTTTTCGCTGAACGGGTAGGGTTCGCTGGAAAGCAAGGCCACGTCCGGTGCCAATGCGTGCAATTCCGGGGTGCCGATTTCCGGGTAGCGATCACCCAATTCCGTTGGGAGGTTGAGGCCGCAGCGTTTCAGCATGTCCGCGATGAAGGTGCCGTGCCCGGCCAGCATCAAAGGCTCTTTCCAGATAAAATAGGCTGCCGTGCGGGGAGGGGAGAGAGGTGTCAATGCGTCAAAGGCAGCCTGGATGCCCGCGGCAATTTCCGCCGCACGCGCTGGGGTTCCGGTGAGTTTCCCCACCAGGTGGACCATCTCCAACGCGCCCACCAGGTCTTCCATGTCGCTCACCCACACCGGAAATTCCTGCTCCAACGCCGCGATGTCCGCCCGTGTGTTTTCTTCCTTGTTGCCGATGATGAGGTCCGGCTTCAGCGCGCGCACTTTCTCGATATCTACCTTCTTGGTACCGCCAACCCTGGGCTTGGTGCGGAACCATTCCTCCGGATGAACACAGAACTTGGTGATGCCCACCACGCGGTTTCCCAGGCCAAGGTCGTACAGCAGTTCCGTTTGGGAAGGGACCAGCGAGATGATCCGCTGCGGATTTTCCGACACTTGGACCATGCGGTGCATCTGGTCGGGCATAGTCCGAATTATAAGCTAATTCCCCCACATCATGGTTTTCCAACCAGTGGGCCATGTTGATGGCCACCATACCATGCTCCGGTAGCAAGTGTTATGCAGCCACTTGACGATTTTCGGCCAGTTCCCGCAGGAACTCGGGGCATATATCGAAACCGTTTGGCCAGGCAATGCCTCCTCCCGGTTCCGTGCCAACCTCGGCAAACCGTTCCGGGTCCAACAGGTCCACCGTGAAACCTGTGCCGATGTAAACCTTCAGCTCCACTACCGCAGACAAGCCATCGGCAAATTGCAATTTCACCCGCAGGCCGTCCAGGGCTTCCACTTGCGATACCGTGTTCATGCCGCTAAGTTAAGGGTGCAATGGGTATGAGTGCTTCCGGCACGGTGGTTCGTTGCCAGTTGGCCAGTAGCTCAGCCCGGTGGGTGGCAGCCCATTCCAACACCATGGCATGGGCCCGGGAGGGTACGTGGCCAGCAATGATTTCAAGTGTTCGGATATCAAATTCCGCCCGTTGTCCTTGGTACTCAGCATGGAAATGTGGCGGATTGTGGTCCAGGAAGTACATCCGGATGATAATTCCATAAAATCGGCAGAGTTCCGGCATGGTGGTCCTTTTACTTCAGCTTCCCCAAAATATCCTGCTTGGTGATGATGCCATACCCGTTCGGTTGCTCCACCAGCACGGCCGGTGAACCGTTGCCCAATTGCTTTGCGATCTCTTCCAAGCGCGTGTCCGGCTGCATCACCGGCAGCGAAGGGCCCATCACCACGCGAACGGCTTGCAGGCGCACATCGCTGTCCTCGAGGATGGCATCGAACAGCTGCGCGTCCGTGAGGGTGCCCACTGGCTTGCTCCCGTCAAACACGGGCAATTGGTCGATGTTGTGCGCGCGCATTTTGTCGATGGCGTTGCGCACCGGTTCGTCCGCCTCCACGCTCACCAGCGCCAGTTCCTTGCCGCGCAGCAAGTCCGCAGCTTTGGGCTTTTCGTCCAGGAAGCCGCGCTCGCGCATCCAGTCGTCGTTGAACATTTTGCCCAAGTAGCGCGTGCCGTGGTCGTGGAAGATCACCACCACCACGTCCGTGGGCTTCAGCTTGCTTTTCAGCTGCATCAGGCCCGCCATGGCGGCGCCCGCGCTGTTGCCGGCGAAGATCCCTTCCTCCCGCGTGATCCGCCGGGTGTATATGGCTGCATCGCGGTCGGTGACCTTCTCGAACAGGTCGATCACATGGAAGTCCACGTTCTTCGGCAGGAAGTCCTCGCCAATGCCTTCAGTGATGTACGGGTAGATCTCGTTCTGGTCGAACTCCCCGGTTTCCTTGTACTTCTTGAACACCGATCCGTAGGTGTCGATGCCCCACACCTTGATCGCCGGGTTCTTCTCCTTCAGGTATCGGCCGGTGCCCGTGATGGTGCCCCCCGTACCCACGCCCACCACCAAGTGGGTCACCTTGCCGCCGGTCTGTTCCCACACCTCCGGCCCGGTACTTTCGTAGTGGGCCTGGCTGTTGCTCAGGTTGTCGTACTGGTTGGGTTTCCACGCATTGGGTGTTTCCTTTTCCAGCCGCGAGCTCACGGAGTAGTACGAGCGCGGATCTTCCGGCTCCACGTTGGTGGGGCACACGATCACCTCGGCGCCGAACGCGCGCAAGGCATCCACCTTTTCCTTGCTTTGCTTGTCCGTGGTGGTGAAGATGCACTTGTAGCCTTTGATGATGGCCGCCATGGCCAAGCCCATGCCGGTGTTGCCACTGGTGCCTTCAATGATGGTGCCGCCGGGCTTCAATAATCCGGATCTTTCCGCGTCGGCGATCATCTTCAGCGCCATCCGGTCCTTGATGCTATTGCCGGGATTGAACGTTTCAACCTTCGCCAGCACGGTGCAGGGCAGGTCGGCCACCATGCGGTTCAATTTCACCATCGGCGTGTTGCCAACCGTGCCCAATATGTTCTCGTGGATCTTCATGCGCTGCGAAGGTAGGGGCGGTAGGGGGGGGNNGGGTTTTTTTTTTGTCGGTGTTTTTGGTTGGGGGGGGCGGGGTTTTTCTTCTCCCCCCCCCCACCGCCCCTACCATGCGGCATCCTAATCAAACCGGATCGCCTTCGCCGGCGCGATTCGCGATACATACATGCTCGGCACCACCAGCGCCACCACGCATACCACCAGCACCCCGATGTTCAGCGCTAAGATGGGTCCCAAGGAGAGGTCTACTGGCACTTGGTCCACATAGTAGCTCTCCACCGGCAGCCGCACCAGGCCAAAGTGCTTTTGGGTCTGTGCCAGCCCGATGCCCAGTACGTCGCCTAGCAATATGCCGATGCCCAGTATGTAGGCCGCATCGATCAGGAAAATCCGCCGAATGGCGCGGTTGCCGGTGCCCAAGGCTTTCAACACCCCGATCATGTTGGTGCGTTCCAGGATGATGATCAGCAAGGCTGAGGTCATGTTGATGATGGCCACGATCACCATCAGCAGGATCACCACCACCACGTTGGTGTCTAAAAGATTGAGCCAGGTGAAGATCTCCGGGTATTTTTCATGGGCCGTTACGGTGCGCAGGCCAACGCCCAAGTAGTTGCGATAGATCAGGTCGTCCATGGCCATCAGGTCTTGGCCGGGCTGCAGCAGCACCTCAAAGCCTCCGCAATAATCCTTGTAGCTGCCACCACTTCCATGCCGGGTGATCGCGGCTTGGGCAGGGGAGGGGCATCCGCTTGCGGGCGTATCCCCGTCGGGCCGGATCGTGATCCATGCCGTGTCGGGCAACGCACCGCTGTTGTCGTTCAGCACCAGCATCAACGTACTGTCCTTCCCCGTGCAGATCAGGTGCGGACCCTTGCCTTGCAAGTTGGTTCCCGGCCAGGTGTAGCTGAAGTGGCCGTCGCCGCCGAAGCCCAGGCCTTCCACGGCCACGCCGCGTGCCCCCGCCACTTCCGGCGTGGCAATTTCCGCCTGCAGGCCCCACTGGGCGAACCGTTGGATGTGCGCAATGTCCACATACACCACTTGATGGTCCACTTTTTCCAGGCCGGTTTCGTAGATGCCCGCCAGGCGGTACTTGCGCGGCCGGATATCCTCCCGCCCCTTGATCAGGTACACCGTCAGTTCATCGCCTACCTGCTTCACCAGCCGCCGCGCCAGCCATTGGCTGATGATCACCTGCGGCCGCACGCTGTCACCGATGGCCAGCACGGTGCCGGCCACCAAATGGCTGCGCAGGAAGTCCCAGTCGTGGTCCGCGCCCACGCCCTTCACCACCACGCCTTGGATGTCGCGGTCGGTTTCCACAATACCCGGCTGCAGGGCGAACACCTGGATGTGCTTCACCCCCGGTACGGTGTCCAACCAAGGATAGAAAGATTGGGCGATCGGCACCCGCGAAGAAGCGTTGGCGTCGGCCTGGGCCAGTGGCACGATCTCGATGTGTGCCCCGGCGCCCGTTATTTTGGCCCGAACTTCGCCTTGGAAGCCCGTGCTGATGCCCACGGTGAGGATCATCACCGCCATGCCGATGACAATGCCTAGCACCGCAATGACCACGATGGGCCGCGAGAGCCGGTCCTGCCGCTCGCTGTCGCTAAGGATGCGGCGCGCAATGAAGTGTGCGAAGCCCATGGAGGTCGCGGCGAAGATAGCCGTGGTGCTGGCCCTCGCCGGCTGCAATGGCACAGTGCCGGCGCAGGTGCAACGGACCCCCGTGCAGGAAATGGAAGGTTACGCGAATGCCGCGGTCCAAACGGGCGCACAGCGCACCGGACTCTACCTGCCATTGCTGGCCGGGAAGAAGGTGGCGGTGGTCACCAACCAGACCGGCATGATCGGAGGGGTGCATTTGGTGGATTCCCTGCTGGCCTCAGGTGTGAACGTGGCCAAGGTCTTCGCCCCCGAGCACGGCTTCCGCGGCGAGGCCAGTGCCGGTGAGCACGTGGCCGATGAACGCGACAAGCGGACCGGCCTACCGTTGGTATCCCTCTATGGCAAGAACAAGAAACCCACCCCGGCACAACTCGCCAATGTGGATGTCCTGCTCTTCGACATCCAGGATGTGGGCGTGCGCTTCTACACCTACATCAGCACCCTGCACTACGTAATGGAGGCGGCCGCCGAGCAGCACAAGCCCCTCATCGTGCTGGATCGGCCCAACCCCAACGGCTTCTATGTGGACGGCCCCGTCCTGGACACCGCCTTCCGCTCCTTCGTGGGCATGCACCCCGTTCCCCTGGTGCACGGCATGACCATCGGCGAGTATGCACAAATGATCAATGGCCAGGGCTGGCTGAAGGGCGGCGCGCAATGTGATCTAACGGTGATCCCCTGCACCGGGTACGACCATGCCACGTACTACGAACTACCTGTAAAGCCTTCGCCCAACCTGCCCAACATGTCCGCCGTGTACCTCTATCCGTCGCTGGGCTTTTTCGAGGGCACGTCCGTGAGCGTCGGGCGCGGCACCGACAAGCCGTTCCAGTGCATCGGATTCCCGGGTTGCACCTTGGGAGACTACACCTTCACGCCCCGCCCGCTTCCGGGCGCCAAGGATCCACCCTACCGCGACCGGCTGTGCCGTGGGCTCGACCTGTCCACCTTTGGTGAATTTTACACCCGGGCCGACCCCCGCATCGACCTCCAATGGCTCATCGGCATGTATAACGTCAGCCCGGACAAGGCCAAGTTCTTCAATGCCTTCTTCAATAAGCTGGCAGGCAATGCCTCCCTGCGCCAAGCGGTGGAACAGGGCAGGACCGAAGAGGAGATCCGCGCCACCTGGCAGCAGGACTTGGAGGCATTCAAGGAAATGCGGAAGCCGTATTTGCTCTATCCCGTGCCACCGGCTTCCAGCCGGTGATCCAAGCTCCCGTGCCACCGGCTTCCAGCCGGTGATCCAAGCTCCCGTGCCACCAGCTTCCAGCCGGTGATCCAAGCTCCCGTGCCACCGGCTTCCAGCCGGTGATCCAAGCTCCTGTGCCACCGGCTTCCAGCCGGTGCTCCAAGCTCCTGTTCCACCGGCTTCCATAACGCCGTCCGGTTTCGGCATGGCCATCGCCTCCGACAACCTTCCGGCACCCGGTTTTAAGCCGTTTCTTTGTACCTGCAATGGCAACAAAAACCACTGAAGCCCCGGTAGCGGCCACCACGGAGGAAGGCACGCTGGAAACCGCCCAGAAGCTCGGCCTGCTTCCCGAGGAGTTCGAGCGCATCAAGGAGATTCTCGGCCGCACGCCCAACTTCACCGAGCTGGGTATCTACAGCGCCATGTGGAGCGAACACTGCTCCTACAAGAATTCGATCTCGCTGTTGAAAACACTGCCCCGCAAGGGTCCGCGCATCCTCGCCGAAGCAGGTCAGGAGAATGCCGGCCTCATCGACATCGGCGATGGCTGGGCCTGTGCCTTCAAGATCGAGAGCCACAATCACCCCAGTGCCATTGAACCCTACCAAGGCGCAGCCACCGGCGTAGGCGGCATCAACCGCGACATCTTCACCATGGGCGCCAGGCCCATTGCCCAGCTCAATTCCCTCCGCTTCGGCGACATCGCCAACACCGCCAGCAGCCGCTGGCACATGCGCGGCGTGGTAAAGGGCATCGGCGACTATGGCAACGCCTTTGGCGTACCCGTGCTCGGCGGCGAGGTGTACTTCGATCCCTGCTACACCACCAACCCCTTGGTGAACGCCATGAGCGTGGGCATCGTCCGTACCGAAAAGGTGATCAGTGCGGTAAGCAAGGGGCCGGGCAATCCCGTTTACATCGTGGGCAGCGCCACCGGCAAGGACGGCATCCACGGCGCTTCCTTCGCCAGCAAGGACATCACCGGCAGCAGCGTGGACGACCTGCCCGCCGTGCAGGTGGGCGACCCCTTCATGGAAAAACTCCTATTGGAAGCCTCGTTGGAACTGGCCGAAACCGATGCCATCATCGGCATGCAGGACATGGGTGCCGCCGGCATCACGTGCAGCACCAGCGAAATGAGCGAGAAGGGCGGCTGCGGCATGGACATCAACCTGGACCTGGTGCCCTTGCGCCAGCAGGACATGCAGCCGTGGGAGATCCTGCTCAGCGAAAGCCAGGAGCGCATGTTGGTCGTCGTGAAAAAAGGCCGCGAGAAGGAAGTGGAGGCCATCTTCGGCAAATGGGACCTGCACTGTGAACCCATTGGGACAGTGACCGAGGGCAACACGTTGCGGTTCTTTTCGAACGGAACGGTGGTGGCGGAAGTACCTGCCGACAGCTTGGTGCTTGGCGGGGGAGCGCCCGTGTACAAGCGCGAGCAGAAGGAGCCGGCGAGCTTCAAGGAGAACAAAAAATTCCGTGCCGAAATGGTGCCCGTGCCCGAAGACCTGGAACAGGTGGCCTATGAGCTTCTCGCCAGCCCCAACATCGCCAGCAAGCGCTGGGTGAGCGAACAGTACGACACCATGGTGCGCACCCTGAACATGAGCACGAATACGCCCAGCGATGCGGGCCTGGTGCTGCTGCGCGAAAGCCGCAACAAGAAAGGATTGGCTGTCACCGTGGATTGCAACGCCCGCTATGTGAACGCCGACCCGTACGTGGGCACCATGATCGCCGTGAGCGAAGCCGCCCGCAACATCGTCTGCAGCGGGGGCGAACCGGCGGGGGTCACCAACTGCCTCAACTTCGGCAACCCGTACGATCCCGAGGTGTACTGGCAGTTCGCGCAGGCCATTAAGGGCATGTCCGAGGCATGCATCGAATTCAAAACGCCTGTTACCGGTGGTAACGTCAGCTTCTACAACCAGTCCGTCATCGAAGGCAAGGAAGTGGCCGTGTTCCCCACGCCCACCATCGGCATGGTGGGTATCGTGGAAGATGTGGCCAAGTGCATGACGCTGGCCTTCCAAAGCAAAGGCCACCTCATCTTCCTCATCGGGAAAGTAACCGGTGACATCGCCAGCAGCGAATACTTGGTGAAACACCACAACGTGCACAACTCGCCCGCCCCTTATTTCGACCTCAAGGAGGAGCACTTGGTCCACGTGGTGGTCACCCACCTGATCAAACGGGGCCTGATCAGCGCAGCACACGATGTGAGCGATGGCGGCCTCTGGACCGCCTTGGTGGAAATGGGCCTGCCCAACAGCTTGGGCTTTGATGTGGTCACCGATAGCGAGGTACGCCCCGATGCATTCCTGTTCGGCGAAGGGCAGGGCAGGGTAGTGGTTGCCCTCAGCGAAGACCAGGAGGAAGGTTTCCTGGACCTGATGCGCATCAGCAAGGTGCCCTTCATCCTCCTGGGCCATGTCACCAAAGGCAAGCTCATGGTGGACGATGAACCCTTCGGGTTTATCGAAGAGGCACGGGCGGCCTATGAAGGGGCCATCCCCGCCATCATGGAAGAATGAGCCGTTGGTAGCCGTACCGCCCCGTTCGCCCTGCCCGTAACACACACCCTTGTTCCACAGGCCGGAAGGCCAAACATCCAACCCATGCCATTGCCCAAACTGCTCGGTACCATGCCCACAACCGGCATGCCCGCACCTCGCCTCCGCTACGTCAAACAGGATCGTTCCAATGCCGCGCTTTCCGACCTCAAGGGCGGCGTGGTGGTACTGCTCTCCGTACCCAGCCTGGACACGGATGTATGTGCACGGGAAACACGCGCCTTCAATCAAAAGGCAGCCGGTCTCGGCGCCACGGTATTGGTGGTCAGCGTGGACACCCCGTTCGCCATGAAGCGGTTTTGCACGACAGAAGGCATTGAGAACGTGGTGCCGGGCTCCGACTTCCGCTTCCACGACATGGACGCTTGGGGCGTGCGCATCGCCGAAGGGCCCATGGAGGCCGCCACGGCCCGGGCCGTTTGGGTGATCGACAAGGAAGGCACCATCCGTTACCACGAGCTGGTGCCGGAATTGGGCAACGAACCCGATTACACGGCTGCCTTGGATGCGGCCCGGAAACTGCTGTGATCGGAAGTGGCGTGCTGCGCTGCACGCGCGGGCAGGCTGCAACACGGTGGCCGACGAGGGGGCCAGTTGGGCCGGGCCGTCCTACCGCGCCATCATTTTGAACGCGCGCAAGGCCAACAACCGTTCCATGAGCATGGCCATCACTACCCCAAGGGCCATGGACGCCAACCAGGGCGCGTTGATGAAACGTTGGCACGCCTGAACGCAGGGTTCAAGGGAAAAATCCGGCACTTGACCGCTCCAGGCCTGGGCTGCTGGAGCAGCCGATAGCAACCCCGCAAGGCCGATCAACACCAACAGGGCTGTCGCGAATGCCCATCCCTTGGGGGCGATCAAGGGCCTTTGCCGGTGCAGCGGCACCGTTGTGGTAGCCAGTTGTTCCAGCACGCGGGCCTCAAGCCCGGCAGATGCGGCATGATGCCCACCCTCACGGAACAACGTCCGCAACGGGTCCTCAGGTCCTACGCGTGCTCCGAAAGGGTCCATAGCTCGTCTTTCAATAGGCGGTGAAGGGCTTCATAAAGGCGCTTGCGGCTGCGGTGCAGCTTCACCTTCACATTGGACGCCCCCAACCCGGTAACGGTTACGATCTCCTCAACGCTCATTTCCTCCAGGTAGTACATGGTCACAATGGCCGCATCCTCCGGCGGCAAGGCGGCCAGGGCGCGTTCCAAGGCGACCTTCCGGTCCTGGTCGGGCGGCCGGTGTTCTTGCCGAAACTCGGCCCGGCCCGCATGCAATCCCTCCAAGGACAGGGTCTGTTCCTTGCGTTTGCGATCGCGCAGCGCCGTGAGCGCGGTGCGGTAGGCAATGCTGTACAGCCAGGTGGAGAACTTACCCATCCCTTGGAAGGTGTGCAACCGCCGCAGGGCCTTGACGAACGTGTCCTGGGTGGCCTCCTCCGCGTCCATCTCATTGCGCAGCACGCGGAACGTAACGGTATGCACCATGTGCTTGTACCGGGCAATGAGCACGGAGCAGGCTTGTTGGTCTCCTGTGCTGGCAAGGGCTATGGCTTGGTGATCCTCCACGGCGGTCTGGTCATGGGACACATCCCGTATCCCGTTGGTTACATGAAGGTATTGCAGGGTTGAACCGGGACCCGCCGGAATTATGACCGGTGGGCAGCCGGCAAGTTGACCGGCCGAACAAGGAAGGATGAACGGATCGTAACCCATGGACGGCATTGGGAGTCACATGGGCAAACAAACCAACACTTGCCATGCCCGCCACTGAGATCATTGTGCCGCTAGGCTTTTTTGCCGCCGTGTTCGGCATCGTCTACATTGCCGTTACCGCCCGCCACCGCCAGCGCATGGCCATGATCGAGAAGGGCATGGACCCCGGCAACCTGTCCAGGCGGGAAACACCCTTCGCGGACCTTCGCCGGGGCCTGCTGTTCATTGGTGTGGGCTTGGGCTTGTACCTGGGTTGGCTCGTGGCACGCCATACGCAAATGGGCATGGCGGGTGGTGACCCCGACGACGGTAACCCCTTGCCGTACTTCATGATGGTTGCCTTGTGCGCCGGTGTGGCCATGGTGCTCCACCATCTGATCGTCCGCAAGCAATTGAAGGACTGAACCGGACGCCCGCACGACAGTCGCCTGCCCCCGACTGCTACATTCGTGGCCATGAAAGCAGTATTGCGCGTGTTGATGGCCACCGCAGGTTGGGCCGTCCTGGTCTGCGTGCTGTGGGTACTGCTGCTGCGTGTGGTGCCTCCGCCCGTAACCTGGGCCATGGCCAGGCAAGTGCATGAACAAGGAGGGGTAAAGCGGACATGGAAGCCGCTGCGCACCATGCCGCAGGCCATGCCCTTAGCCGTTATCGCCGCGGAAGACCAGGAGTTCTTCTCCCATTACGGTTTCGACATCGAGGCCATGCAGAAGGCGCTCAAGCACAACGAACGCAGCAAGCGCGTGCGCGGGGCCAGCACCATCAGCCAGCAAACCGCCAAAAACGTCTTTCTCTGGCCGGACCGTTCGTTTCTGCGCAAGGGCGTGGAGGTGTGGTTCACCCTACTGATCGAGGGCCTGTGGAGCAAGGAGCGCATCTTGGAAGTATACCTCAATGTGGCCGAGACGGGCAAGGGGCGCTTCGGCGTGGAGGCCACGGCCCAGGCCTGCTTCAAGCGCAGCGCGGCCAAGCTATCCCCATCGCAGTGCGCACTGATCGCCGCCGTGCTGCCCTCGCCGAGGCGCTACAATGCGTGCAACCCGTCCGCTTACGTGCAGCGCCGCCAAGCGTGGATCCAGCGCCAAATGCGCCAACTCGGCAACCTCACGGATCCCGGCGTGCGGCGCATGCAATTCGAGAGCCGCAGGAACTGAAGCGCCTTCCGGGGGAAGCCGGGCAAGGCCCGCGGTTGCCCCGCCTTCAGCTCCTTGCGGCACATTCGCGCATCGGTTCATCGGCCATTGCCTCCCGCCTTCCCCCTACCTTGGCCACCCTCATTCAACTGCAATCAACGCCATGCGTGAACAGGGAAATGAAAACCCACTGGTGGTTGTCACCGGGGCGAGCACCGGCGTGGGGCGCGCCACGGCCAAAGCCTTGGCCAACGATCACGGGTGCACGGTGATCGCCGTGGCCCGCAATGCCAGCAACCTGGAGCAATTGGTCCGCGAATGCGGACAGGGCCGGGGAGAGCTGCAACCGTTGCCGTTGGACCTGGCGGAAGATGACGCCGTTGACCACGTGGTTCGAGCGATCGGCGGGCGCCGTGTGCGGGGCCTGGTCAACAACGCCGGCCTATTCATCAAGCACGGGTTCGGCGACTGGACGGCCACGGATGCGCAGCGCCTCTTCCTCCTCAATGCCACGGTACCGCTGCTGCTCACGCAGGCCTTGGCACCGCTCATGGAAGGCGCTCCCCCCGGCCACGTGCTCAACATCGGCAGCATGGGCGGTTACCAAGGAAGCGTCAAATTCCCCGGCCTGGCCGCATACAGCGCCAGCAAGGCCGCATTGGCCAACCTCACCGAGTGCATGGCCGAGGAGCTCAAGGACGGCGGGGTACGCTGCAACTGCATCTGCTTGGGCGCGGTGGACACGGCCATGCTGC
>JRYE01008549.1_pt1 | contig 21376 bp, 22 predicted proteins | sample 235321 | NCBI WGS metagenome assembly JRYE01 (sample SAMN03074214, study PRJNA261473) | activated sludge metagenome | biome: Common Effluent Treatment Plant; feature: Wastewater; material: Activated sludge; isolation source: activated biomass in a lab-scale reactor treating industrial wastewater at... | reverse complement strand
GCTCTCTGAGTGCTCGGCCGATGCCGTGACGAGCTCAGACATCACGCGCACCGAAACCTGCTTCGATGGCATCCCTTTGCCCAGTTCCGCAAGCTGCCAGATGCCCTGGGAGGTTGAAGTCGTTCAGCACAACAGGTACGCATGCCTGACGGGGAAAGACGGATGCGACGCAGGCGGTCTCGTACCCGCAAGTTGGGCCGGGGATATGGCTGTCAATTGGTCCCCTTTGGGCAGCGGGAACTACCGCCTTCAGTTCGGAACGATTGGGGACAATTACTGGCCAGGCAGCGGGACGATCTACGACCGAACGCTGACATTCAGTGTGTCCAACGTGAGCAACATCACCCTGATGAAACTCACGCGGGCACGCTTCGATGATTGGCTGCTCGTTCAACTAAACGGCCATGTTGTCTATTTCGGCCCTTTCGGTGGCGATCGCCTTGAAATCATCGATTCTCGCTTTGGGGCACGCGTCCAGTATTCCGCGACGGCGTTTGGATGGGCGGAATTGTCAACTGATTGGAATTTCAATCTAAACATCGATCTTCGCCCTTATCTCCGAGAAGGCACAAACGTCCTTTTCACACGAACCATCGTTTCCGGGCGAGGCGAAAGCGCCATTCAAATAACCACGCGTCAGAAATGCCCGTCTGATTGCACCGTCTCATGGAATAAGACTGCATGCGCGCCCTACCACTGAGAATCTACACGCCCGCCATCCTTGAGGGTCTCCTAGTGCTGCTTCTCGGCGCTCGGTGGCTGGCCACCAGCCTCATGCTTGCCCTGCTACTCAGTGCAGCAGCGCCCGCATTCTCAGCAGATTGCGTGAATACGCGTTCGGTCTGTGTTGACGCGACGCCGTGCAAAATCATCAGCGGAAATGAAGTATGTCTGAGTGCGATTGGACAATCATGCTGGAAGTACGATAACCAATTCACCTGCTACGACAGCACGAGCTCGAACTGGTGCTTACCCCTTGAGAGCAAATCCGGGTGCGGACAATACAACTCGCGGTGTCTGGAGACTCACGTCACCACAGGGGAGTGCACGCTGTATGAAAAGAAATTCGACTGCACTAGCGCACTGCCGGTACCGCTTCCAACTAACATCACGAGCCTGGGCCAGGAATTCGAGATCGTCAAAGACCAGTTGAACGAGGCTGCCTGCTTGCCCCTTCGTTCGTCGAGTACGTGCTGGAAGGACTCGGGCCCCGCATGTATCGAACCCGGTGGCACGCGGGTCATCAATGGTTTGGCCGTCACGAGAGAATGCTGGAAGTACGAAGAGATCTACCTCTGTGAAAACCCAGAGGGCGCATCTGACAGCACATGTTCGTACCTCGAGGAAGATCCGGCATGCACTGAAATCGGGACGTCCGTTTGCGTTGAATACCTCGGCAACGGCGTTTGCTCACAGTACGAAAGAACCTTTCAGTGCGTCGTCCAGGAAGGGGGCACCGAGAGCATTTCGAATTGTGCAGACCAGAAATTCTGCATCGATATTGGCGGGGGCAACGTCATGTGCTTTAAGTCTGGCTCGCCTGCGGACCAAGACTTCGCCAATGCGGTAACTGGGCTCGAAATCGCACGTCAAATGGGCTATTACCTGGACCCGACCACGATGATGGTCTTCAACGGCACAGCGGACAAGTGCAGAGAAGGCTATTTCGGACTCAGGCAATGCTGCAAGACCAAGAACGTGGGCTCGACAGCAAACGCTGACACGCTCGGGGTCGCTTACGGGTTCGCCTCCCACGCCGGTACTGAACTGGTCCAATTTCTTGGTTCCTCTTACGTACATGATTTTCTTTTTGCCTCGGAAAGCGGCGTCCTGAACGCAATCGCCGGTCTCTACAGCGGCGGCGGTGCCAGTTACGCAGCATTCACCGGAAACTTCAGCGTCTACGGTCTCGAGTTCAGCTACTCGCTTACAAATGGGATTCAGTTCACGGGGTTCGACCCGTGGTCGCTTGCACTTGCCGTCGCGGTCCATGTTGTCATGGAGCTCATGGAATGCGAGGAATCTGAGCAGATCCTTTCGATGCGGCGAGGGGCCGGGCTGTGCGTTCAAGTGGGATCGTACTGCTCCCAGAAGGTCCTTGGGTCCTGCGTTGAGCGGACAAAAGGCTTCTGCTGCTTCAACTCCCGACTCGCCAAGATCATTAACGTTGAAGGTCGCAAGCAACTGGGTAAGACGTTCGGCACTGCCAGGGACCCTGATTGCGGAGGTTTCACTACGACTGAAATCGCAAGCATCGACTTTAGCGCAATTGACTTTTCTGAGTTCATCGCCGAAGTCATGAAAAACATGCCTGAGAACCAGTTCGCGAAGTCCCGGGTGACCGAGCAGATGCAGAACTACTACGACTACGGCACTACCGATCTGAATGAGAACTTCTACTCCAGCGGAGCTGCCTTGCCGGATTAACCCCCTTCTTTAGTCGTTATTCCATTATGTTTTCAGGTCGGTGTGTTGCTAAACTGCGGCTTATCAACACATCCCTATAATTTTTGTGGGAGGAGCGCCATGCGTGCGTCCGTTCTGTGCAGCATCGTTCTTTCGGCTCTTGTTCTTGCAGGTTGCGCCGCCAAAGGGCCTCCACGAGTCGTCAAGGAGGAACCGCCTCGCTTAATGTTCGTGGGGGTAGATCGGATTCCGAACGACATCCGATCGGTCCCGTTGTTTGTTTCCTTCGAGGGCAGCTCCTCGATGACAAACTACCTTCGAGAGGCCTTCTCGAAGCGCGGCTTCTTGATAACGAACGAGAAGGCGGACGCGCGATACTCGATCCAGGTGAACGGGCACTTCACGTCAAAGGGAAAGATCAATGTTCCGCCGACAGCGTTGGGGCCCATCTTCGATAGCGCAGATGCAGCCGTTGCTGCTCGCGACTATCGAACCAAAACGACAGGACAAGCACTTACAACCACGGCAGCTTTCGTCCAATCCGCCGAGATGTTCGGGACCGGCTACATGAACATCATGGGCCACTCAATCCTGGACGCCATTTCAGACGCCACCGGGATCTCGGGGCGATTCAACCAATTGGTGGCCGGAGATCCGCGAGGCGTCTGCTTCACGAACTGTGAAGATTGGGACTTCAGCAGACAGCACGCGAGAGTGGAGGCCTATCTCTTCGAGGGAGACGCACAACTCGCCCGTTTCGGCCGGGCGGCCGAAACCTATCAGCCAACCTTCGTCCCTCAACACCTGATCATCATGGCACTCGACGGCACCGTGAACGCAGTGCTCGAAGGAGCGAAGCCGTGAAACCACTCGTTCTAGCGCCCCTGCTTCTTGCTCTCGCCTGCCCACCCGCCATGGCGCAGAACGATTGGCGCGGGATCGTAATGCAGGCGCTGAACTCTCCGTCTGGGAGCGCAGAAGTTGTTCTGACGGGGCCCTTGGCCGAGAAAACAAAAGCCGGACTGAAGACAGATGCGGACATTCTGCTGCGGGTCTCAACGGTAGCCACCCTGCCTCAGCCAGGATGCAAGCGGATGGAAGTCCTCATGTACATCCCAGGCAAGAAATTCCCGACAACAGATGGCGGAGAGCACGAGTTTAGGTCCGGCTTCCAGCTCAATGTATGCCCGGATGGCCGCCCTCCGGAGAGCAGTCATGCAAGGTAAGCTTCCACTCGCCGTCTGCGTGGCGGCAATTCTCCTTTTTGGCTGGGTGAGTGCCTTCGCCTCAAATGGCCCTAGCACCTGGTGGGACGGCAGTCCCTGGCGGAATGACGAGCGAGGGTTCCACTGGTATCCCGACCCGAACCAGCCCAAGGACGAACAGGAAGCCGAACCCCCGGCCCCGGCTCCGCCATCTTACAAGGAGATGAAGACCCTCGAGGAAGTCCGTAAGGAGATCGAGCGCCTCAAGAACATCGCGATCCTCGACCCCACAGAAGCGAATGTGCTCACTTGGCTTGAGGCCAACAACTGGGTAATGGACAAATCGTCTGTCTTTGCAGACACCGCACGACGCGTCGCCTGGGCTAATCCGCAGGTCGACTACAACAACCGGCAGACGACTGTGAACACGGCTCTCTCGGATTACCGAAGCGGTCGGAGAGAAGATTTCAAAGAGAACATCGCGAATCTGTCCGCCAATCACGGAATTTTCTTTTTTTATCGCTCTGACTGCCGCTTCTGCCATCAACAAGCTCCCATCCTGAAGCTACTTGAAGCCAAATATGGCATTAAGGTCATGGCAATCAGTATGGACGGCGGCCCTATCCCCAACTTCGCTGACGCGGTCCCCGATAACGGCATTTCCTATGTCGTAAGTGGAGGCCAAGGCGTCACGACTGTTCCCGCCATTTTTCTTGTGAAGCGCGAGACACGGGAATCCGTGCCCATTGGAACCGGGGTTCTTGCCGCAGAAGAGATCGTTGAGCGGATCTGGATCCTGACTCAAACCAAACCGGGCGACGAGTTTTAAAAGGTGATGATCATGAAGGTAAGACTCAAAGCACTTTCCGTCTCGGTTTCCGCCGCCGTCATGCTTGCCGCCTTGAGCGCACCGGCCGGCGCGACGTCATGGATGACGGATTTCTACACGACGGCCGGCGGATCGATGAACGTCACGCCCGGTGCGGTCTATCAGACCCAGACCACCAACGTCATCTCGGGGGGCGGCTTTGCAATGCGCGCCCCACGAAAGAACGTTCAGTTTCTGACTGTTACGCCTCCTGGTTACAAGGCAGGATGCGGCGGCATTGACTTCTGGGCGGGGTCGTTCGGGTTCATCAACAAGGAACAGCTTGTTCAGTTCCTTCGGAACATCGGTCAGAACGCCTTGGGTCTATTCTTTCAGTTGGCACTGAAATCCATGGCCCCTGAAGTGGCAGCCACAATCGAGGTCATGCAGGACTGGGCTCAACGCCTCAACCAGTTCAACATGAACTCGTGCGAGATGGCACAGCAGTTCATAAATGAGGACAACTTCAGTTTTGCGATCCGGGAAGAGGGGAAAGAGCGCGCCGCGGCCATCAAGGACTGGGGCGGCGAAGTCGGTGATCGCTTCCTCGGAAAGCTCAGCACGAGGGACTCTGCCTCTAGCACGAGAGCCACGAACGAAGCTGCAAAAGCGGCAAACCCTGATGAATGGAAGCTTGATTACGCGTACAACACGAACATCACTTGGAAATTGCTGGGCAAGATCGGAACGATGAGCGACCCCGAGAAGGAGCTCATCATGTCTTTGGTTGGGACAGGCATTACGACAAGAGCCACCGACAGTAAAGGCGACGAATCTCCTACGGTTGAGGCATTCGCGGATCAAATCTCGATCAACGAGCTGATTGGGAACCGAGGGGATGTGACCAACGCACGTATTTATTCATGCGGCGGTGACTCTAACTGTCTTTCTTTGCCGGCATTGCCGCCAACGGTCAGCTACACGAGTTTCGCGAAGGTCGCATTCGACAAGATGAAGGCCATCAAAGCGGCGATCGTTACGCGAAGCATTCAAGATCCAGCGAACCTCGCGCTCGTGGACATGACGTCTGTTCCGATTTACCGCCTTATCTCCGTCTCAACGCTCTCCAAGTACCCCGCTCTGAGCGACACGATCATCGAGAAGTATGCCGACGTTGTCGGCTTGGACCTCGCGATGGTTTATCTCGAATATCTAGCGGAGGAGGTGCGGCGACAGATCAAGGTCGAGGTTCCTCATCAACCGAAGGCTATCGCCTCCTTCTTTGAAGGCCTGGAAAAGACCCTCGACAAAAAACTTGAGGCTGGGCGTGCCAAGCGCCTTGAACTCATCAGCGAGCGATCTGCCCTTATGGCCAACATCGCTGAGATTGAGCACATCGAGCGGACCCTGTTCTCAAACCTCTCCGCAAGTATGGCTGCAAACCTTCGCTTCGGTCAGAAGATGTAATTCGCCATGTACACGATCTATTCTTACTGGGACATGGCCGAAATAAAGGCCGTCCTCGATGCAGTTGCGATGTTATCCGGCGGCGACGATTTCGCGAGCCTTCTGCGGGTCTTTACCCTGATTGGCCTTTTTGTCGCGGTGACGTACGGATTCGTACGCGCCCGGGGCGAGGATGCCGCCGTCTACCTTATTGTTATTGCCATCTGGTACGTCGGTCTTTTCGTGCCCAAGGTGACAGTGACGATCGAGGATAGAGCGCCTGCGACCGGAGCGCCTGTAGCCGTGTCTAACGTCCCCCTCGGGCTCGCATTTTTCGCGAGCACGACCAGTCACATTGGCGCATGGCTTACGGAAAGGTACGAGACCTTCTTCTCGCTCCCCACGGACCTCAGGTTTGACCAGAACGGGATTCTTTTTGGTGGGCGGATTCTCGAGGAGATGCGACGCAGCACAATCACAGATCCAACCCTCGCCCAAGACATCACCAACTTCGTCAAGAATTGCCTCAATCCTGAACTCCTGGTCAATCCAGCCCTGATGAACGATCTCATCAATGAGCCGGACATCTGGAGCTTCATATCCTCTGGGGCAGGATCTGGCATGTTCAACCCGGGGCTGGCAGTCACAGTATTCATACCATCGGCGGCTGAAAGTCGATGGGTGAACTGCGCAGCCGTCGTAAATGGTGGCGGCACGCTTGCGGCTGCAGACTCATTAAACGGACGACTCAATGCCATCATAGCTGGAGAGCAATCCCGTCTAGCTCGGATACTCAACCCAGGCAGACCGCCCGTTTCCGCGAACGCCTTGATCGCGGGCCAGATTGAGGCCGCAGAAAGCTTGATGCTCAATGCATCACGGACCGCGGCACAGGGCATCCGTCAGAACATGATGATCAACCTGATGCGGGATACCTCGAAGACGATCCCTCAACTGCTCAATGACCCTTCAGCGGTTCAGATCGCAACTGCGGAGTCCATGGCCGCCGCATCGAGCAACAGCAGCTATCTGGTGATGGCGAAGGTCGCTGAAGGTGCGCTCCCGAAGATCCGTAACGTCATTCACCTGGTGGTTCTCGGCGTGTTTCCAATCCTGATGCTGCTCCTCATCATGGCGGGCACTAAGGGTGGTCTCGTCTTGCGGTCCTACGGCGTCACGCTTCTTTGGGTCCATCTATGGCCTCCGCTCTACGCGGTCGTGAACTACATCTCGACGATGGCCTCTGCTAAGAGCACGGTGAGCGCTCTGGCTGGCATTGAGGGTCAGACGCTCGGCACCGCGGCGACCTTGGCTTCGACCGTACTCTCCGACCAGGCCGTCGCGGGTCTCCTTTCGATCGCGGTACCCATCATGGCCCTTGCCTTGGTGAAAGGCGGAGAGGTGGCGATGAGCGGCGTCGTCTCGAGCGTAATGGGCCCCGCCCAATCGGCTGCGTCTCGAGCCGGCGACTCCGTCGGCCAAGGCAACATTGCGATGGGAAGCACGAGCTGGGGCACGCACACAGCCAACATGATGGCCGCAGGGAAAGCAGACACAAACATGGCCTACAATTCAGGTGCGTTTTCGCTCGGGAGAGGCCTGGGCACGCACCGTTGGGATGCCGGCGGCGCTGCGTCCTTTGATGGCTCTGCGTTCGGCAGCAACATGGGCAAGGTAGGCGGCATGTTGAAGAGTGCGCTTGAGCGCAGCTCAGCCGAACAGGCGTCCCAGTCCTACTCGATGGGAACAGACCGAGCCTTCACAGCAGCCAGAGGGCTACAAAGCATTGGCAGCGCATCTAGAGGTGAAGAAACATTCAGCGGGGGCAGCCACGGCTTTGGAGGCGGAGAATCTGGGCGCATCTCGTCTGACATCACATCAGGCATGAGTTCCATAACTCGGCTTGCGGAGACTTATGCGGGTAAGCATGGGGTGAACTCCAGGCTTGTTGCCCAGACGGCGCTAGCAGGAGCGCTCGCCGGATCCGCCGGCCCCGGTGGGGACTGGAAGCCTTTCGCAGCCAATGCAAACGCGTCCTTAACTGCTCAAGGACTATCCGCTGAAGAAGCTAGCCGAACGGTGGAAGCTGCCAGGCAACTCACTTCCGACAAGGGCTTTTCCGACCAAGCTCAGCGTGTTACACAGGCTGTCCGGGAGGGGGGCTCAAGATGGGATAGCACCTCAGGCAACAGATCCACAGATTCGTACGGGGCGCAATTGGCTGATATCGCCCGCGCCGAGGACCAGGCGAGCACCTCCTTCAGACGCGCTCAGGCATACGACCAGGTTAATAGGGAAGCTCAGTCGAACGGCAGCGGCGTCGAAGCCAGTCTCGCTGCTATGTACACTGAAAAATACGGGACGGTCGGCGCAGAAACGCTGGCACGACAACCGACGGGTGAACAAGCCGCTGTCCTTCAGGATTTTGCTCGAGGCACTGCGGAGCAAATGGCTGAGAAGTTTCTTGGCGGCAGCTCTGCCAAAGGCATCACTGCGGACGATAAAGCGATTCAACCCCAGGTTGAACGCCAAACGCCCAACGTTTCGCTTGCTGACGCTCAAGACGGCGTTCTCGAGCATCGCCAGAATCAGCTCAGCAATGTCGGGGGCAATCCGAGCGCCCCGCCCACTGATAACTCTCCGCTGGATCTTCGTGTTGCGCGAACGAGAACCGAGAACACCGTTTCCCGACTGCAGGCCGAAGCGCAGGATTCAGTTCGAGGCGACGGTCAAGCGGTTGTTGACAAATATGATCAGGGAGTGGCAAACAGCCCTGGCAACCCTGACGAGGGGCTAACTGGGTTAGTTGTCGGGAAGTGGCTAGATATCTCTTCCGGTGCAGCGAGCTTACTCGGACTCGATCTCCCCCCCCCACCGAAAGACAATCCTCAAGCCCCCCAGATGTTTAATTCAGGGGCTCCTTGGCGGAACGGTAAAAGTGATGAAGACAACTAGACTATCGAATCGGCAATCAGGAGCCCATTGACCGTTCAGACCGAAAAAAAGAAAGCCCGCTTCGCAGCGGGCTTGCTTTTTTCAAGGGACAAAGAGTCAATCAGAGCTTTGCCCAGTCGAGGTCCAGGTCCAAGCCGACCTTCTTGTACCCTCTCGCCCCCGGCAGGCCCAACTCGGTACCATTGCCGAGAGCCACACCTTCGGAGAGGTGCTGATCTTTCTTGAACAGCAATCCCACCAGCCGGATCAGCGCCAGCATGGCGAGGACTACAACAGCGAAGAGAACAACAACCATCGTCTCCATGATTTTCTCCTGATCCTTTAACAGCGCATGGTGAGCGCTAACGGTTTCAACTTATCACCTTTGTCAGAAGAAGTGAAGAAAAGTTTCACCCCCGCGCGAGCATCGATCCGTCGGCACAAGAACGCGGCCCCGGCTCGGGAATAGGATGCCAAACGGGTACTCTCCCGTTCGTTTTTTTCCAGAGAGGGCGCTCTATATACTGGACTCATGAGCGCCTATGACACTTTCCGCAGAACCATGGAGCACCTCTACCGCCAACGCTTCGGCGGGACAGTGGATACGCTCGCGGTCTCTGCAATCGGTTCAGCCGCCCTCCTGTCGACGCCTTACTTCTCTCAGGTTCCGACCGCCGCAGGGATCCCGCTGGCCATGGGGGGCGCTGCCTGGCTGTCCTGGCGTCTGATGGAAGAGATCCGCAACAAGCATCTGTACCAGTCAAAACTGAAGATCCGCTCGGCAGCGTCCCCGCTCGAAGTGCCGCTTGGCGAGAGCACTTCCAAGGGAATCTTGCTGGGATACACAACCGATGACGGACGGCCAATCTGGCTGCCTTACAGCGATGGCCGCAAGGGCGACGTCAAACAGCACATCCTCATGCTCGGACAATCGGGTGTAGGCAAGACCGTCGCCGGCAGTCTCATGCTGCTCCAACACATGATGAATGGCGGCGGCGCATGCATGATTGACGCGAAGATCGACGAAGACAACATCGACAACTTCTACCGCATGGCAGCGTACTGCGGGAGGGAATCCGATGTACTCATCATTCATGCAGGCGACCCCAGCCGAAGCAACACCTACAACCCCATTCTCTACGGCGACCCGGACGAAGTCGCCGCACGCCCGCTTGCGCTGATCCCGAGCACCGAGACAAATCCCGGCGCGGATCACTACAAGCAGTCCGCAAACCAGGGTCTGGTCACGTTGCTCACAGCCATCAAAAGCACGGGGCTCGCTTACAACTTCATGGATCTTTCGATCCTCCTGATGTCACCGGCGGCCCTCAACTACCTTGAGAATCTCGTCACCGACCCTGACGCCAAGCGCGGCCTTCAGATCTTCCTCGACCAGTTCCGCAATCCGCAGGGGCAGCTCGACATCAAGAAACTCAAGGACGTCTTCGGGGGCATCGCTGGCCGCCTCTTTACATTCGGGACTGGGAACTTCGGTCGTATCACCAGCAGCTATTCTCCGGAGATCAACCTGTTCGAGGCCATCACCTCGAACAAGCTGATCTACCTTGCGTTGCCGACCATGGGCAAGGACGTGGCTGCTACCAACTTCGCCAAGATGTTCATTTCCGACTTGCGCACTTGTGCTGCCTGGCTGCAGGCCATGCCCTCGGAGCGAAGACCGAATCCGCCCTACTTCCTCTTCTGCGACGAAGCCGGTTCCTACATCAACGTGAACTGGAACCGGATGTACGAACAGTTGCGGTCATCTGGGATTTTCATGATGGCGGCAGCGCAGACGCTGGCGAACTTCTCGGCATTGTCCGACGAGCTCGCCGAGATGGTGATCGGCAACACCTGGACAAAAATCTTCTTCCAGATCGGCACGCAAGCATCTGCGCTTGAGGCTGCAGAGCTGATCGGCAAGGAAATACAGATTCTCCGAACCCTGACTCAAAGTGGATCCGAATCGCAAAGCGCCAGTTTTCTGCGGGTAGAGCCCGAGTCCGGCCTTGGGAAGAGTTCTGGAATCGCATATGGCGAACGCGAGCAGGAAGGCTACAAAGTCACCCCCGACGATCTGAAGGCGCTTGGCCGAGGAAGGTGCCTCGCGACATTCGGCGGCCATAATCTGTTCGATCTTCAGGTGCCGAAAGTGGACTTTACTCCCGATTTCATCGAGCAGTACCCGAAGGCAATCACAAATCGAACCCGCCCCAAACATGTTAAGGGATTGGATCTCTTCAAAAAAATCGACCAGTTTCTGTCATCAGCCCAGCAGAAGGAAATGTCCGAAGAAGCGGATAGCGATGACGATTTCCGACCGAGGGGGCGTAGACGCTAAAGTGATTCAATCAATTGAGACTAGCGCTCTTAAGAATAGGGAATGCGGACGGAGATGGGCACCATGATCGAGGAAGGCTATGAGCGGCGAGATGAAATTCTTCCTGATTTCGGGATTTTTCCTGACGGCAATCATGATGATGATTCCAGCCTTCAGGATGCTGATGGCGGGTCTTTTTGGGCGCTTGTTGACGCCGGGATTTTTGGGGACACTGAAGACGACGGCGGTCTGGATCTTCTGGATCCTGAAGAACATCCTGATGGCGCATCAGCTTCTACTCAAGAATCTGCTCTTGCCTCGCTCCGTCATTTACAGGTCACTGAAAGACGAAGAAAAGTCCTGAGTGGTCGCATTGGCATCACGGAAGAAGATTTCGAGGAAGGGCCACAGCGCGAAGCATTCAAGCTGCTGCGTTCCAGGTGCCGGGATACGTTCCTCAAGGACGTCAAGCCAGAAGACCGGATTCGAGCGATTGAGTGGGTCTTCACACCCAAGGAAGACCCGGTCGCCTTCGATACGTGCTGCATCGCGCTGGATGCTCGGCCGTCGAAGCTTCAGTTGCGGCTTATGTATGAATACTTCCGCAACTGGGTCAAGTTCGCCGGCCCTCTGTCCTTTCTTTGCGTACCTCTCCCCGAGGAGATCGTGCCGGAGCTTCTGTACGTCGCGGGCGAAGACGGAGTGCAGGTGGCATCCGTCATCTGGCGCTGGCCAGGCGTTACGACGGAGAACATCAAGCACGCGCTGGCAGACGTGATGTCTTCAGCGCAGGTCGAGCGCACCCTGCACTTGATTGACGAGACAGGGATTGTTCAGTGCTACATCGAATCCTGGTATGTCACTGGGAAGCGCCCGAAACCAAAGACGGTGTGGAAATGAACGACACCATTGGGATTGCCATCATCGCCGTCGCGGTCGGATCGCTCGGCGCTGCCTTTCTATGGCAACACGTCAAAACCGGCGGCAGTGCGTCACCCGCAGCCTACAAGTACCAGAGAAAGCCGCTGCTTGAGAAAGAGGAGTCTGCATTCTTCGCCAAGCTCAAAGAAGCGATGCACGACTACGAGATTTTCCCGAGCGTAGCGATGCTCGCCTTTCTCCAACCAACACGCGGGGGCACAAGGAAGGAAGACACCCCCGCCTTCAATGCGATCGCCCGCAAGCGTGCCGCGTTCGTTGTCTGCAAGCAGGACACGCTCCAGGTATTGGCTATCGCAGAACTGGACCGCAGTAAGAACGGACAGCAAAGACGGGAAGCATCCTGGCGAGACCTCGGGGCGGCAAGCGCCGGGATTCCTACGATTCGATGGGCCGCTTCGGAGTCCCTCACGCCGACGAGCATTCGCAGTGCGATCCTGGAGGCGATCGGCGACTCGAAAAGCGTCGCTCCATAGGTACTAGCTCAATCGAAGATTGAGCTAGTGGGGGGTGACGAACCGAAGGAACGCCTAGCCGAGCTGATTTCTACGCGAAATCAATCTGCGGATGTTAGAGCCGAAGACTCTAACGTTTGGACAGAGAGGCCGTCCGAGAACTTGCCAGAATGACAAGTCCAACCAAAGCCATGAGCGCCTTGAGTGCTCTTAAGAGCATCGCCAGCGACCGAGGACACACGTTTCTTGTCCACTAAGCTTGGTGCCGGAAATCTAGAACAGCCATCACAACTTTTCAAGTGCAACGCAAAGGAACACACATGGAACCCAACCCCTCCGCCCCGCCCGAGCCGCAGGCTGAGAACAACTCGAAACCTTGGCTGCAGAACGCGACAGGACAAGAACCCGAGGAGCGTCGTCAAAGCGAACGGCGCAGGGATTTCCGTCGATCGGACATTCCGGACGCGCTGATGGACCGGATGTTCGACCTCAACGAGCAAACGCTGGCACTGCGGCGCAAGGAGCTCAACTGGCGCAACATCAAGTTCACGCTCATTGGTGGCTTCTTCCTGATCACCACCCTCTGGTACATGGTCAGCTTCCAGGAGATCAGAAACAAGCTTGAGATTTCCGGACCGTACGCTTCCCAGGTTGTATTGGCGGGAGACATTGGCCCCGGCGGGCCCATCGCCATCGACCGAGTTGAGAAGCAACTCGAAAGCGCCTTCAAGGATGCTCAGGCTTCGTGCGTCTTGCTGGTGATCAACAGCCCGGGTGGCACGCCTGTTCAGGCAGGGCTCATCCATGACCGCGTGCTGCACCTCAAGGAAAAGCACAAGAAGAAGACGATCGTCCTTGCTCGCGACTACATGGCCAGCGGCGGCTACATGATCGGCGTCGCGGGAGACCGGATTTACGCGGACGGTTCCTCGATCATCGGTTCTATCGGCGTCATCAGTGCAAGCTTCGGGTTCCAGGATGTTTTGCCCAAAGTAGGTGTTGAGCGGCGAGTCATCGCTTCCGGCTCGAGCAAGAACGGCGGCGATCCCTTCGTCAAGCAGAATTCCGAACACACTGAGAAGATGCGAGGCATCCTTGGAACGATGCATCAGCAGTTCATCAACAAGGTCAAGGCGGGGAGAGGCGACCGCCTTAAGGCGCCCGACGAGGTACTCTTCAACGCCGATGTCTGGACGGGCTCGAGAGCGGTCGAATTAGGTCTCATCGACGGACTGAAGGACACTCCTGACGTCCTTGCAGATGAATGCGGCGTTGAGCAGGTCAAGGACTACTCGAAACGTGACTTCCTTACCACCCTGACTCAACGATTCAGCTCGGCTGTTCGCGCACTGCAGCACCCCAATTTCTACTGAGAACCGTTGCTTCGGCGATCTCTTCGGAAATCGCCGAACACGTTCCTATAACGCATTTATCTTGCTATTGCATTTCGGCTTCCATCTTCGTATACTGCGCACACGTCGTGTGAAAACGACGTGCAACTCGAAAGGAGCCTTACCTTATGCCAAGACCGAAGAAACCGGCTCATGACGGGCCGAAGCGACGCATAGTCGCAGAGTTCGTATCAGACCAAGCTGTGGATGTCTCGCGACTTGAGGCCGAGCTTGCAATCAGCGGACGATCTCAGCAGGCACGGGACCAGCAATTTATCTCCCTTGCAATCGGAGCGCTCCTCGTCGTCGTTGACGAGATCAGGAGCACCAGCAACGTCCGTTTTCCTTGTGCGCAAGAAGTCCACAGCTACATCCAGGCACGCAAGCCTACGTCCCCTCCTCCGTACTCTGTAATCGGCGAGTTTCAGGCGCAGCGATGAAGATCGTGACAAAGACCAGCCTGAAGAAGCTGTTGCGTGAAGAGCTCGCGCTGAGCGACGCTGCCGCACAGGCCAGCATTGAATTGATCTTCGACGAAATCATGCGGGCTACAGCACTCGGCGACGAGGTCAAGATCACCGGCTTCGGGAAGTTCTCGCGCACCCTGAGACAGCCCAGCACCGCTCGGAACCCAAGAACGGGAGTCCGCGTCAGCCTTCCTGCTCGCTACACACCCAGGTTTGCTGCCGGAAAGACCTTTCGCGATCGCGTTGATGCGCTTTCGCGCTAACCCCGGCCCACGAACGCGGCCGTGGATTATGTGATGGTGTCAGGCTATCACCTACACAACGAGACGGAGCCTAATCGCTCGGTACGTTGATTCACTCACAATCGAAAGGAGCAACAACATGTCTGGCGGAACCTTCAACCAAGCGATCATCATCGGCAACCTCGGCGACGCAGCTCGCGTTACCCGTCTCGAGCGCGGCGACAAACAGACCGTCATCGCGAACTTCTCACTCGCAACCAGCGAGCGTATCCGCAAGGGTGAAAACGAGTTCGAGGAAGTGACAACCTGGCACAACTGCATCGCTTTCGGCCGTCTCGCCGAAGTGGTTCAGCAGTACACCCAGAAGGGCGACAAGCTTCACGTCGTCGGCCGGATCCAGAAACGGAAGTACGTCCAGGACAACGTGGAAAAAACGTCGGTCGAGATCCTGGTCAACGAACTGAACCTGCTCGGAAAGGCCCCTGCCAAGAGCGATTCAGCAGCCGCTGCAGCCGCTGCTTCTGCCTCGAGTTCGGGGTTCGGCGACTTTGAGTCAGCTGATAATCCCTTCTTCGTCGGCAACTCCGTGCCGGCTTAAGCAAGTCGTCATCATCCCCGCAACCCGCCAGGCATCGCCTAGCGGGTTTTTTTACGCATCACCCATGAGTCGCGCCAAAGACACCCGCGGGTGACATCCGCAACGTACGCCTAATTTGTGCTCAGCGCTTCAGGCGGGCCGCTTCCAAGCGGACTTCGACGATCAAAGGCAAGCTTATGCACAGGGTTATCCACAGTTTCTGTGCATAACCAGGATCTCGCTACGCGATCTTCTGCTCGAGCTTTGTCAATACCAGTTCGAGCAGCGAGTTGAGCTCCGTGCGGACGTTGTCGGGGACGTGATCCATCTGACTGAAGAGCGCAATCGCAACGAGCCCGGCTGCGGCGCACTCGTCGAACTGAACAAACCTCTCGAGTTGCCTGGCAAGAGAGAGCTCGAGCTCTTCGTGGTTGATTGTTTTCGCTTTTCTCAGTGCAGGGTCAAGTACGTCAACCCCTTGCTGAACCAGCATGGGCAGATCATCAAATGTCTCTGCGCCAAACAACAAGGCAAGAGACGGAAAGACCAAAGAATCCTCGCGACCGTCGGCCTTCGACGCGCGGGACCTGGAAGTGGTGCTAACGCTCATTGATTGCTCCAGCGACGGTCGCCTTTCAAATTTTTTTTAGATTATACAGAGGCAGCATGCGAAAGGCACAAAAAACCGCATGAGCTATATTGACATGTACTCGTTATGACGTCCACAATTCACAGCAAACATCTTCATGTAATCCCGGACATCATGAACACGTCGACATCTCCTTGCCGTCTCGCATATGACATTGACTGGGTTGGATCCATGGCAGAAGACATCTTCGACGGCGTGTTCGATCGAACCCGTCTGGATCTCAAGAAAGGCCGGGGTGCCGCGTACTTCTGGATCGCGTGCCCGAAATCAGATCTATATAGCTTTTTAGATCAGGTACTTGAGACACCACCGCTTCCCGGAAGAATAGCCGCCGCAGCAGAGAACGCAGAGGCCATCAAGGCCGGCGGGCTGCCTGAGGTCCCGCTGCATGGCATCTCCTCTCTCACCATCAACACGAATGACGTAAGCGAATGGTATGGAGCACCGAAGGACATGTCAGCCAAAGTGTACGCGGGTCGAATCGCATCACTCGTTGACAGACTTGAGTACGTGGAAGGCGCAATCATCAACAATGTTGAGGTGCGCATTTCGGGGCGTCTGAAGTCAACATTTGAACGCGTGCTTACAACTTTCTTGCGGGCTCGTGACAGAGAGTTCGAAACCGAGTTTGCTGCGCTGCAAGCGGCTGAGAAAGCTCTGAAGAAGTTCTCGCTCGTTGGGTCGGATACCCCTCGTGCGAAATGAACAACCCCCTCCTCCGCTCCGGCGCGATCGTTGTCGCCTTCTGGTGGCTGCTGCTGACATCTCTTTCGCTGGGCGATCTGTCCAACTTCACTGCAGCGAACCTTTCCGCTTCGGCTAGCAAACTCGCTGTCGTATTGCTAGCTGTCGTTCTAGGCGTCTCATATCCCGTTGCCTACCTGATCCGGCGTCGCAAGTATCGCCTCGACAAGCTCTCAGGGACGGCATTCCGAGGCCTCTCGATCACGATCGGCCCAACTCCAAAGGGTTTACTTCCTCCGAAGCGACTACCTGGCTCCGAGTTTGTCCCGGATGAAGGCCATCCTCTTCTGGAGTGGCTTGCTCATGTGCAGCAAACACGCCCTGATATTCATGCCGTATTTAATGCTGTCACTGAGGTGTACGCAGCACATATGGAGCTGCCCGCGGCGCCTGTGAAGTATGGACATGGCGGCAGATCACTGTTCGAGCACACCTGCGTCGTGGTGGACATGATGATGGCGAAAGCTCGAGAGTTCGCCTTTGACGGGAGCTACAGCAAGTCAGGGACAAAAACTGCGGCGCTGCTCGATCCTCACTTCGTTTTTGACCGTTCAGACCCGATGATCCCGCTCATCGCGTACGCCCACGACATCGGAAAGGTGGACGCATACAAGATGGATGAGAAGGGTCAGGTGAGGGAGGTTTTGCCAGATCACGACCGCCCCGGCAGACTCTTGCTTGCGCGTCTGCCTGAGGTCTGGGGTCTCCCCAAAGACGACCGTGAAGTGCTCTTCAACGCTGTGGGCTACTACCATCATCCACAGGCTCTACCGCGGCACGTTGATGACCGTTCACGTGCGCTGATGGAGTTGCTGCTTGAGGCCGACCTGGCAGCCGGAGAATGGGAAGGAAAGAACCCGCTCCACAAGGGTTGTCCTGTGACGCCGGGGCTGACGGTTACCCGCAGTACGGATTGGTCCGGATCTGACCTAGAGGATCGTCAAGACACGCGGGAGGAAGATGATCGCCTGGCGAGTNNACGCCTCGAGCGAACGCAGTGACACACAGCCCGCCCCTGAGATCTCGCCGAGCGCCACCAGCCCTGCGCCTGACACCGCGAATCTTGACGAGCAGGAAGCAATGCTCGTCCACCATGTGATTGACATACTTGCGATGCCTCACAGCATCAACGGAAGCAAGAAGCCATTCCGCATCGGCTACAAGCACGGAAACCGCATCTACCTTAAGGAAGCCGCACTCTGCAAAGCCGTTGCAACGGCGATCGGCGACCCCAAGCTGGCGACGCCTGCCGCGCGTAAAGGTGACAACCGGTCTCACCTCACCGAGGACGTGATGCGTAGCCTCGACAAGCTGGGCCTCCTTGTTGTCGAGCATGATGGTCGCCGATACTCGCACAAGACTGCTCTCTTCACGGTCGAGTGGTATGACGAACGCGCTTTCAGGCCTGACCCGCCTAAGGCAATCTCCGAACTCCTGCTTGAGACAGACCCTGCAACGGTCATTCTAGAGATCAGGNNTCATAAGGCCATCAACAAGCCAAAGCCCGGAGCAGGAGCCGATCTGGATACTGCGACACCAGCTGCCGTTGCCGAGGAGATCGTTGACAAGGATCCTGAAGCAAAAGTAGATGCGGAAGGCCGGGTCCCGCCGAACACGCAAGAGCCCGAGATCTACCCCCCTGTCGTCTTTGATGGGTCATCTGCGCCCGTCGGAAAGAGTCCAGATGGAGAGATGCCGTTACAGGACTTGCCGACCCCGTCCAGCGGTATCACGACACAAGCAGCGCCTACTGACGCCGTACTGCAATCCGAACACCCGGCAGAAAGTCCGGAGGATATTCGTTCGGCTCCTCGAACACAGGAGCGCCCGCACGCCTCCTCGCCCAAGGCTCCCTCCGGGATGAAGCGCAGGGCCTCGAGGTCGGCAGACGACGGTTTCGGTAGCGAAGCGATTCTTGACAGCATCATGAGCCTACAAGCCGCCGCGGACGAGAAGGCTGCGGCAAGGGCTGCGAAGAACGCCCGATCAACCGCTGCAGAGGGGCACAACTCACCCTCGCCGAGAGGGCCAATTGAAGCCTCTCCAGGTCGAGAGGCCGCGCAAGAGACACCCGCCGTAGAGCCTCAAATCAAAACCGTACCTCTCCCCGAACTCCCCCCTCTCCCTCTGGGCGATCCCCCTCAGCAAACGGTACCTACCGCCGCCTCGGTAGAGAATGACAGCACCTCCGCCCCCGCGCCCCCCCCGATCGAACTGGACCCCCTAGCCCGCGTGCACGCCGCGGTGGCCACGCTCAATGTGCCTTGCCTGGAGAGAGTTAACAGCCAAGGCGTGGTGTTCCTGACATGCCCCTTGACGCCTGAGCTGAGCTCAAAGCTTGAGGACGTTCTATCAGCGATCAGCTTAGTCCCGCGGAAGGATCTAAGGGTAGTTACCGAGAAGCAAACTGGCGCATTGCATCTCGCTTTTGAGAAGAAGAGGCCGTGATGGAAATCTACATTGAAGCGGACAAACTCGATTCAATGGAACCACCCGCAAACGAGCCGGCCATCAGAGACGCCTTCGAAGAGGCTGTAGTGCAGTATCAGGGCGGGCTAGGACCGATCGACACCGTATACAAGCTCGGCATGCCAGTCTTCTCGAGGCTAGCCCGTTCGGCAGCGTATCGGATGGGCATCCCTGAAGAGACCGATGAGATTGCTCAGGATCTCGGCTACATGTTCTTGACACAGATCGTCCATACGTACGACCCCGAGCAGTCGATCTATCCCTATTTGCGAACTTTTGCTGGCAACCTGGCCAGGACGCTGTCGCGCAAGAAGCGGGACACCCCCAATGCCAACGATCTTCTGGCTGGCAACGACGCGGACGGAGAGCCTACCGAGCCCTCGCGGGATTATGGCCTGCTCGTCGCCGGCCTGGACGGCAGGGAAGCAGACGACGCGATGGAGTCTGTTATCGCGAAGATCGACAAGGACGCCGCCCTTAAAAAGATCGGGGAAAAACTGTATTCTTCTTCCTCTGCAACAAAAGTAGGCGGTATGAAGAAGGGTTCCAACTCCCGACAGGGGCTCCCGGACGTCGGTTTTTTCGTTGAGAAGGCGAAGGGCCCTGCATGCCGCAATCCAACGGCCAAGATCCTTTCCGTCTCCGAGGCGAAAACCCCCTCTCAAGCCGCCCAGCGTCGCAACAAGGTCGATGGTACCCGGGCGAAGCTGACACCCGACCAGCAAGAGCTACGAGCGATCAGGATCGAACTGCAGATGTCGCAACCTGATTTCGCCGATGCGATCAACATCAACGTGCCGCGCTTGTCATCGTACGAGTATGGCCGCACCGCGGGGGTGCCTACATCGATCATGGAGGCAGCTCGAGAGCTCAAGCGCTCGATGTCTAGGGATCGTGAAGGGGTGAAATCGGTCTATGAGGGCAAAACCATGGCAGAGATCGTGGACGCGTGGTCTCGCCAGCTTGCCCAGTCTATGGTGCTCGAGGGATTGCTCACCCCAGATGAAGAATTCGTGACCGATGCCTTGATTGCGCGTACGCTCGGCGTGACTGAAACGACAGTGCGTCGATGGAGAAACGAGGAAGCCCGGCCTACGCTGCAGACGATTATCCGTCACAACGAGACCATCAGCTTTTTGGTCACGACGCGCAAGCTTCGTGCGGAGAAGAAACGCTCCGCAAAATGAAATCGAAGGAAACCTAAACAGGAACGACTCATGACCCCCCAAAAGACAGAGGGCGCCAAGTACAGAATTCAGAGCCTCGAAGACTTCCTTTCAGTCCCGGAGCGTGAGCAGGATGAATGTCTTCGTCAGTTTGGCGCCTGGCTTCGTGACGTTCGTGCAAGCGCAAAAGCGTGCAACGCCAGAGTTCGCTGGATGCTGAAGGACTACACAGATGCCGAGCGTGACGAGTTTCTGGGCGGACTGACTATCTGCGTGCCAAAGCGTTTCCTTTACCGCAGCAAGTTCCCCAAGGAGGTAGTCCCTGTCAAGGGCCTACCTCCCAGATCGGACCTCAAGTCAAAGCTGCGGACCCCGGCTTCAAATCGATAAGTCGCAGTTTTTGAAGTAGGTTATCCAGTTCGCGTATCGCCACTTCTCGCTCGAACGTCTCATCGTGGTCTCTGCGCCCACCTTCGAGGTACTTCTTGAGCATGCCGATGAGCACGCGCGGAAGACGGTCCTCCGCGCCCTCCTCGATATAAGCGCCGCAGAGAACTTGCCCGCCTTCAAGAACGAAGCCCTGGAAGGACGCCAACACGCCAAGCTCTTCTCTCTGAAACCCGGAAAGCATCAAGGCGCATCCTTCCTGTAGTTTGCGGACTTTTTCATCGGTCAGAAGTTCGTTCCTTTCAACCAAGATCATCCCCGAAGTCAGGCCCAGCAGCTTCCTCGACGACCTCCTCGGCTGCTTGAGGGGCGACATTGCTGTAGGCAATCCGCGGGTGACCGCCGGTTGCAATCGCCTCGGCTTCCTTGCTTCCGGGCTGTGAGCGACCGGCACGCAGGGCGCGGATTCGCTCCATCTGCTCCCTGGCCCAGTCGGGCACATTGCGGATCTCGTTGGGGTCAGCGACTCGGACATGGCTCGCATGAATGTAGGGATACTTCACAACCTCGTCGATGCCGTCCTCGGACTCAGCCTCCTTCACCTTCTTGACCCGCACCCGGAACTCCCCGGTAAACACGACGGGCGTACCGGGCTGGACACGCTTCTGGTACGGCGCCGCGTAGCGGCCGTAGACGCGAATCGGAATGCACTTGTCGGGGTCTTCATGCTGGCGCAAAAGGACGATGAGGCAGTCTTTCTGAACCTTGCCT
>JRYE01001094.1_pt1 | contig 21689 bp, 12 predicted proteins | sample 235321 | NCBI WGS metagenome assembly JRYE01 (sample SAMN03074214, study PRJNA261473) | activated sludge metagenome | biome: Common Effluent Treatment Plant; feature: Wastewater; material: Activated sludge; isolation source: activated biomass in a lab-scale reactor treating industrial wastewater at... | reverse complement strand
TGTTCTGCTTTTTGTATATAGTTTACTTCACTACAAGGATCATCTGCTAATCCAAATACATCTACACCATTTGCCGGATTATTATGTGCATATTGATACATTCCCATACCATCTGCATAGCCAATCAGATCCCGCTGGTTAAACAATCCGGTTTCGGGATTGTATTCTCTGAAATAAAAATCAATTGCTCCTGTGGCTGTATCAAACTCCTGACCGGTAAAGCCAAAACGATTTCCGGTGCGAGAGCCATTTACAATATATCCTGCAGAATCGCGAATGGCCATTTTTCCATATACATCGTATTCATATTGCTCCACTATTTTTCCCTGTTCATTTGTTATTGCTTCAATAGAATTTAATTCATTTGAATGAAAATAATAAGGCCTTCCGCTTTTTTCATTCATTACCGGGGAAAGGAATCCCGAAAAATATGTTTTGTTCAAAACAGTGCCACCACCATTTCTTTCTTCAATGGGCAATATTCCAGAAAAAGTAAAGTTTGCTGTCAAACCGTTCACACTTCTTTGTATTCTACGGTTCAACGCATCATACTTATATGTGATTACATTGGCGGGCGATGACGAATCTTTTATCAGTCTCTTTTCTGCATCATAAAACTTATAATACTGACCATCAAAAATCAGGTTGCCGTTATTATCATATTGAAAATTGACATTGGAACCCCCGGTTGTGGTTGTAATCTGATTAATATTATTTACCGTGTAATTTGTGACGACTCCGTTTAAATTAGCCGCTGTACGGTTTCCCAAAGCATCGTAGGTATAAGTGTTGTGTATAACGGGGCTGCCTTGTGGGCCTCTTTTATAATCGGTTAACCGATTATTATTATCATATACAAACTGTTCAGATTTATTATTATTTGTCCTTGTCAAATCATTTTTATTATCCTCTTTATTGTAAGTAAAGGTTGTATTTTGTATTGTATCGGCATTTAAATATATTAACCGGTTATTTGCATCGTACTGATAAGTATTGGTAATTCCATTTGCAAGAGTCTTTTGTATGAGGTTGTTTTTATTATCATAGGCNNGAGTCGTAAGTATAAGTAAATACATTACCGTCGGGCAGTGTTTTTGAAACAATACGATTAAGAGAGTCATAAACATAATTAATAGTTGTACCATCTGCCAATTGCTGAGTAGTGATATTGCCAATATTATCATAAGTAAAATCAATATGGCGTCCATCAGGATAAGTAACTGAAACCGGCCTGTCAAGATCATCATAAGTGTACTGGGTTGTATGATTATCTTGATCCTTTACACTTGAAATATTTCCTTTTACAGTATAAGTATAGGTAATAACACCGCCCAGATTGTCTGCGATTGTTTTTACTCTGTTCAGACTATCATAAGTTATGTTTGCTGTATGACCATTTCTATCTGTTACTGAAGTAATATTATCGTTATTATCATACACAAACTGAAAATCGTTACCTAAATAATCCGTAATCTTTGTTTGCCGGTGTTTATCATCATACTGGATTGACAATGTATTTCCGGCTCCATTGGTAATAGCACTAACATTACCTGCTGGGTCATAACTATAAGAGCTGATGTTTCCTGTACCATCTTGCACGGTCTTTACCCGGTTCATTGCATCATAAGTAAATTGGGCATTGCTTCCGTTTGGCAGGTTCATGATTGTTAGGTTTCCGTTGGGATCGTAGCCGAAATTTGCAACATCTCCTGTTGGAAAAGTCAAAGACGTTAATTTATTCCGTGTATCATAAGCATATTTATATTCATAACCGAGTGGCCCTTTTATGCTTGTGATATTATCCATGGGATCGTATGCCAATGTGTAGATGTTACCCTTAGCATCAATATATTTTACAGGTCTGTTAGATGCATCATACTGAATATATGTAGATTGATTTTTCTCATTTTGATATGATATAACATTGCCAATGCTATCTAAACCCAGATTAAAATTTTGATTAAGCGGATCTGTAATTTTTTTCAATCTGCCCAATATATCATATTCAAGTGTATTCGTATGATTCGCAGCATCTGTAAATGAAACTAAGTCGCCCCTTGCAGTATAGACCAGTGTAGCAATAGCCCCGTGTGGCGCAACAACAGATGTAGGATTCCCGTATGCATCGTATAGATAAGAATAAATATTGCCTTTCGGGTCAGTGCTGGTCAAAATATCTCCATTGGCTGCATAGGTGGCAGTGTATTTTAAATTACCCGGTTCCGTTAGTTCTATCAGGTTACCATTGACATCATATGCCATAGTAGTGGTATTTCCCTTTTCATCGCGGAAACTGGTCATAATATTAAAATCCGGAGCGTACGTATAAGTTTTTGTATTGCCCAATGCATCCGTTATGGCAAGTACATTACCTTTTGCATCATACGTATATTGTGTTAGATTTCCATTTGCATCCGTTTCACTTGTTTTGTTACCTTGTTGATCGTAGGTAAAAGACATATTATAGCCACAGCAATTGCTGGCAAGTTGTGAAAGCCAAACAACGTTTCCGCTTTTTTGATAGCCGTAAGTTGTAACCTGATTATTTCCATCTGGCATATAATCTGTACAAATAGTTTTTAAAACAGAGGTGTCATAGCTAAAACTGATTCTTTTATTACAACCTATCACTTCACTGCAGGTAATATTTTCAAAATAAATGATATCAACTACATTTTTGTTTTTATCGGTAATGCTCTTCATTGGCCCGTTAACCAAATAATTATACTTTGACTTTCCGCCCAATGGGTCGGTAACCTGTATCAAATCTCCATTATTGTTATAAGCATATTGTATCGTTCTTGTTGGAGAAGCTACTGCATCCGTCACCGTTAGTAATTTGCCGCCTGCATTATAAGCCAATGTGATAGATTGCCCTGCCGTTGTGGAAATTGATGTAAGTAAACTGTCTGTATAAGTAAACTGAAGATAGTTGCCATTAGGCTCAGACATTTTTGAAATTTTCTTATATACAGGATCATCAAAGTAAATCTTTGTACCATCAGGCTTGGCTAATAAAAATTTTCCGGGCTGATATTGAGATAGTGTTGCAAATATTCCTTTTTCAGCTTCATAATTTATTCCATTTTTTACATACAAATCTTCCCTACCATCACCCCAGGAAATAGTAATATTATCCATTGAGTCAACTTCATAATTTACGGAATACAAGCAACGCCAGCCATTACCAAATCCTACGTTTCTGTCAAAGTCAAAACTATTATAATAAAAAGTCAGGCTGATATTAAATCCACGAGAAGCTATATAACCATCGGTGCGTTTTATAAAAACATTCCCACTCAAAGTATTTACTTGTACACCCATTGGACCTTCTTTATTGGGTCTGTTCAGATTTTGAGCCATCAGGCTGCCGGCCAAACCAATAATTAGTATTGCCAACAAAAACTTCTTTATTTCTTTTCTGCTACTCATAGCTTTTATTTAAAGCTGAACAATATTTTAAATGTTTTTCAACTCTATTTAATAATATAATTTGCATCAGCATGTGCCGGGTATGTTACAGGCGCTTTACTATAAACTACAATAACTCCCGAACCTCCTGCTCTGATGATACCCGGCGGGCCTTCCTGTCCGCTTAAGGTTAAATACAATGACGGACCTGCAGTGTTTAATCCAGACTGTGTAAGTGCTATTGGTAAATGTTCCACACTATATAATACTCTTGTTTGTGCAGGTATATCATTATTGGTTGGATTATGATAATTTATCTGAATGGGGAATGGCCATCCTCCAAATGCATGTGTCGGCAATACCAGTTCTATTGATAATTGTGAATTGAGGCCGGCTGCCGCACCCGGATCACAACCCGGCTGATTGCCATTTCCTGCTCCCGTGTTGACACCACCACCGGTAATCAATCCGCCATTATTAGGATTTACGACCGAGAAACCATTGGTTAAAATTGCAGTAGATAAATCCGTCTTGGTTAAAATGACATCATAAATTCCTAAAGGTCGTCCCTGCAAATTGAATGTGGCATATACTGTTGTGCTATTCGTATAGTATATTGCTGTCGCAGGAATGACAGTTGCGTTTTTCACTAGGGTTGCCGTCATGTTATTAGTAAACAAAGATCCAATGATACGAATGGTTACATTACCGCTATTACCCCCCGAGTTTGCATCAACCGACACAATACTAAATGGTAACACTTCGGCTTTCAGTGAAATATTTTGATTTAGTCCATTACTTACGGATAATACATTGATATAATAAACCGAATCGGTAACTGAAGCCATGATGATTTGCTGATTGCCATAATTGGGCGAACCATAGGCATAATCAAAATGTGCGGCAGATGGGATATAACCTCCGCCTATATACATTTGGTTATTAGCAACCAGTGAATCATTAGTTTTTAAAGTAACCATTATCGTAGCTCCTATCAAAGAATCAGGAATACTCAATCTAAAATATCTTGGAACTGATTCAAGCGTTGATGAAGTAAGCGTATTTAATGGAAGGGGTTTCACTTTCACATAAATAGGTGTTGCAGATACGGATGTATTGTTTCCTTCCAGTGTTTCAGGAATATTATTCACTACATCCGCTTTTATGATCAGGTTATAGCTGCCTTCTGTTACACCCGTTACGATTGGAGTATGCGCCAAAGAATCGATAGTAAGCGGCCCCATATTAATGTTCTTATTCTTCAACCCTATTAAAACAGCAGAAGAGTCTAGTACAGTATTCTTTGACAGATAAATGGCATCAGTTGTAATGCCGTTTGCCGTATTGGGTGAATTATTAAATACCTTCCATTTTAAAGTATCAATTGTATATCCCAGGAACACTGAATCCGGTTGTTGAATGTTTTGTACCAGAAGATTAACAGGAGGAGGATTGAAAATTGTAATATACCGAATCGCTAAATTATTACTCTCGTTACTTTCAGTTATTTCGCCATTTGCATCGGTATTTATAAGCAAAACATAATTACCGGGAGCAAGGTTTTGGGGAATAATGGATGTTGTTATAGTATCATTATAATAAGCTGCAGGCAATAAGTTCCCGTAATGCCTTTTTGTATGTAATAATATATCTCCATTTCCTAAAACCGCATCGGTTGAAAGATAAATATTCTCAATCCAGCTATTGGGATAAGTAATACCAGCGCCATTATTATTTACCCGGTAAGCAACAGTTAATGGCTGTCCAATTGCTGCATTATTTATAACAGACATGATGCTGTCTGTTAAATCAGCCAGTAATGGAACTTTTACATGAATTTTTTTAGCAGCACCTGAAGCATTGCGAATAAAGTTGACATTATTCGTATTGTCCATCTCTATTACATTTCCCAAATTAGTTTTTACCAGTGCATAGTAATCTCCTTCCGGAACTAAAGGAATGACAGGAGATTTAGTGTCACTATAGGTTTGATTGGTATTTAGTGTAAAGTACTCAGCATAGTTATTATTGAGATAAATAGCATTGCCATTAAAGACAGAATCCGGCGACAGATAGGGCGCATCGTGAGTATTGCTATAGTAGTATATATTATTGGGTTTCATTCCCAAATTTTTAACGGTCCAGTTGAAAGCATAAGGATAACCTACCACTGCCGTATCGGCTCCATTTACTGAAGTAACAATAAAGTCGGGGAAAGGATTTTTTAATACCCTTTGACCACTACCGGTAATATTATTGCTTGAATTGCCTCCTTCATATACACCCGTATTGGCGTTTGTTTTTACATAGAACCAGGCATTGGTGTTTAAAGATTGTGGGAAGCAGGAATTAATATAATAGGAGTAAGGCATCGTTAAGTAAAAAGAATCACGATAAGATGCACCTGAAGTAAGGATTTCGCTATGATTTCTTAGTCCAATAAAATATGAAGTAGATTGATCAAATACAGCATTACAACTTACAAATAAACTGTCAACCCAGCTTCCACTGGTAGTATTGGGCCCATTGTTGATAACTGTATAACAGAATAGCTGTGCATGAGAAGTTAATACCGTATCAGCTAATGTAAAATCAGAAACTATTAAGTCAACAGGAGAACCCGGACTTACAGCAATTGCTACTGCACTGCTTATATTGTTATTGATATTAGTTTCGCTAAAGCTGTTATCACTGTTTCCTTTTACATATAAATACCAAGTGCCGGTTGCGGCAGGAGGAAAAGCATAGCTGATTGTATGAGGCACACCCGAGCCTGCAGATACATTTTCATTATATGTATAGGTGCCTACCAATTGAGCAGTATTGTCGAATGTAGCCGAAGTACTTATGTATAAATTGTCTTTTCTGATATGATTGAAAACGGAACCAAGACCGTTGTTACTTACCGTGTAAGAAATATTGAATGGAACTCCGCCTGTTGCATTGGCAGGAGTCGATACCGAGTTAACAACGATATCAGGTCTTGAAATCGTAATGGGCAAAGTGCTCCTTTTGATTTGTGGTGCACCGGGATATTCAAATACTTCATGCTCAGGATTAGCATATACATAGACATAATAATTTCCCTCCGATAAAGTATCGGGTATAGTGAGGTTGAGATTTGTAGGAAAGTCTTTGTTCGGTTCTATTACATTTTGAGTATTGATGTTGAAGGAGGCTGGATTCGTTCCTGCCGGCTTACAGCCGTTTAATATATATTGGTAATCATTAAAATATCCCAATGCAGATGCAACATTTCTATCTCCACCATGTTGAAATCTTCCCATATAAATTGCATTGCCAACATTTAATACCGGGTCTTTACTTATATATACTTTATCCATCCAGTAGCTGGATCCCCATCCAAGGCTGTCAGTAAGTATAAAACCATTTGGCGGGCAGGATGCACCCTGAACGCCATAGTGTCCTTTATATTTTTCAATATTATCAGTAAAGCCGGTATTCTTAATATTCCAGTTGATGCCGATACTCTGTGTTGTGCTGGCAGTCGTAACCGGTACTGTTAAACTGGATACGGTAAGTGTGGGTGTAGGCGTGAGGAATACTTGTATCAATTTATAATTTACATTATTATTGGAAGCGGCTCCTTCATAAAGAGAATTAGTAGCATTAGTAAATACATAAATATAATATACACCCGGTGATAAAAAATTGGGAACAACTACCTGTGTATTTACAGTATAGATGCTATCATGTTGAATTTGAATATTTCCATTTCCTATAACAGCATCCTGTGCATCATTATAATAAGTGCCATTGGATTTTGGAAACTTGAGTAGTGTAGCTGTATTGATATCAAAGAACGGGCTATTGGATATAAACACTTTATCGTACCAGCCTGCATTTACAGGCGTAAGTACTCCATAGTTTTTAACCTTATATGTTAAATTAAGTGTACTTCCGGTAAATGTGCTTGCAGGCGTAAATACGGTATCTACTCGTAAATCCGGTTGAGGCGATAATGTTACATCTATTGGTTGTGGTGCAGTAGCTGTATCATTTGCAACGGTAGTTTGAGGCAAATTAATATTGCCGGGATAATTAGAAATAACATAAACATACAACGGAACACTATAGTTAACAGGTAAAGTGAAATTGATTGAGTTGCTGTATTGCTGACCCGCATCCAAAGCACTGACATTGGGCTTTGTTCCAATGAGTAATGTTCTAATAGGGAACTGCAAACTACTCCATCCACCAGGATTTGTTTCCGGAGGTATTGAAAAATTGGGTGATGTATCAAACGAAAGGAAAACAGCATCCGTCCAGCTTTTACTTCCAGTACTACCCGGGCCATTATTTTTTACTGTCCAGTTAATGGCTACCGTTTGACCTGAGAAAGCAGATACAGGCGCCTGCACATTGATCGGCTGCAAATCAGGCAATGGTATCAAACTAAATTGTTGTATGGGGCCAGTATTGATTTGAGTACATGAACCATTGTGCGCTACTACCATCCATTTATAAGTCTGATTATATTGTAAGCCGGAGTTGATTGATAAAGTATAGTTAACTGTTGATATGCCATTTACAAACGGAGTACCGGGCTGTGTAGAATCGGATCTCCATACATAAATGTCAAAAGTGTAATTCAAACTTGGGTTTGCCGGTATCCACGATAGCGTTAATGGCAATTGCTGATTGATTGCATNNATTGCATTATTCTCTGGCAACATGCCATTCACCGAGTCGGGCAGTGCAGATGTAACTGCAACAATCGCTAATGAATCATTAGCACTGGGCACGCCGCAACTACCTTGTGCACTTACAATCAACGTATAATTTCCAGGGGCAGGCCAAACTGTAGTAACAGAATTAGTATTTGAAGGTAGTGTAGCTCCTCCTGCTATACGCCAGGTATAATTTGCACCAGGGATATTGTTAATTGTATAAGTTGCATTTACGCCGGGGCAAATACTATTGGGTCCGCTGATGGAATTAAGTTCTGCAACGCGAACGCAAAAACTTCTATCCACATTGGCTGCAGGTAAATAATTGCTATTTCCGCTTTGAGATGCTCTTACCGTTATTGTTCCCAAGCCGGTTGGAGTCAGTAAATTTCCAGATAAAGTGGCAGAACCGGAAACAAGGTTAAAACTTACTGGCAAACCGGAAGTTGCAGTAGCCAACAAATTAATATTGCTACCAAAATTTTGATCCGGTATTGACGTAAAATTTATTGTTTGCGAAGCTTGATTAACATTAAAGGTTCTTGTTACCGTTGCAGCAGTATCATATACATTATCTCCCAATTGAGATGCTTTTACCGTTACAGCACCTACACCCAGTATGGTCAACAAATTGTTTATAGGGTTTATACTGGCCGGGCCGCTTANNGGCCGCTTACTATGGAGAATGAAACTGGCAAACCGGATGATGCTGTAGCTCTGGGCACAAATGGGGGCTCGTTATACGTTTTATCTGAAATGGCAGGGAAATTGATGGTTTGAGGTATGGCATTCGCCGCAAATGAAATCGTATTGGATGCCGGGCTTTCACCACAAAGGTTAAAATATCTTACTTTAAATGCTCCGGCCTCATTGGCATAATAGGAAGCATTATTGGCTCCGGAAATCAGTATATCATTTTTATACCAGTGATAGCCCAATGAGTTTTGTGATGGTGCGGGCACACTGGCATAAAGCCACCTTCCAATATTATTGATAACAGGAGTATCTGTGGGGGGCGGTGGCGATACAGATACTGTTTTCGACCTGTTGATACTACCTCCGCATATATTAAAGCATACTACACTTACCTGATGATTACCGGTACTTCCCCATTTTACATAGGCTGTATCGTTATTGGTAGTTAGTGTATCACCTGAAGTAACAGACCAGGTATAATAAATTCCCTGCTGTACAGGCGTTACCCAATACTTATGTACCCCTCCATATAAACATCCTGTAGATGGGCCGTTGATGACAGTTGCATTATCAGGAAAAGGTTTAATACTTACCGATTTTATGGCACTGGTGTCGGGTGGCGAATTTCCAATTATCCGGATTTTATAGTCATCGCCACTAAGTACAGGCATATTATATAAAGTAATTGAATCAGAAGTAAATGAATTTTTTGTGGCACTAGCAAAAGGCGGAGAAAAGCTTCCGTTTTCATCCGACAACTGAAGTGTAAATGCATTATTGGGAAACATTAATGTATCAACTGTAAAGTGTACTTTGAAAAGTGAACCTACACAGGCTATACTATCTGCAGGCTCAATTGTAATAACGGGAATTCTAAATGGAACTACACCAAATGTATAAATACCTAAACTATCCTGATTATTTAATGATGTAATAAATGCCTGAGCATTGTCGCCGGTAATAGCCGAAGCACCTTTATTTACCCATTGGCTGCCATTCCATCTGGCAACCGATAACTCATAAATTGTATTGACCTGCCGACTTCGTGTGCTGTCATAGCTCAGCGTGACTTTAATTCCTGCCGGCGCATTTGCCTCTGGTGATCCGTTAGCAGGGCCTTCGTTATACTTGATAGACCAATATTCTTTTCCTGAAACTTCAGTCAAACTTGCTGCATGTAGTGAAGTATCATATCCATTCAATGCAGGATTTTTTTTGAAATACTGAACCGTAACACTATCACCAGAATTCGGTGGGCTCGTAATATCGCAAACCGCCTGATAAATACTATCACCCACCGGGAAACGAAACGATCCGGTTCCGATTTTTCGCACAGGACCATCTACATAACTTCCGGATGATGTTTGACTTATTCCTGCATATTCTTTAAATATCAGCATCTTGCTGCTATCCGTATGTACAATACCTAAACCAAAGCTCGCATTATAATTGATGTACAAGTGTTGGTCCAAAATGATATCGCCCCATTTGTTAGTAGATAAATTACCAAATTTCAACTCGGAACTACCCGTCTTAGTAATATGCACCGTTGAATTATTGCCACTAATAAAATCAAAAGAGGCATTTTCTGTACTTGGATATCCGGCAAAACTGCTATTTATTGTAAAATTGCCACCAATATGAGTTGTATTAAAAAAGTCAAAAGTAACAGCTTGGTTTATCGTAATTGAAAGATCACCCTCTATAAAATCGTCGTCGAAATTACTCAAATATGTTACAGCACTTTGATTGGTGGCATTTCTAACAATCGTGAAATTTTGATAAAAAGTATTTCCAGAAAATTCATCCGCCATTATCCTGCTGCTTTGATCTGATATATTTACATCATCATAGAACTCGGAATAAGAAAAATTAACTGACCCGGTATATTGCTGAATATCTACTTTGGGGTTAAAATATGAAGATTCAATATATATACTATTAGCAGCATACTTTACAGATAATGTGCCCGCTCCTTCAATATCGGAAGAAATAATATTAACATCGCCGTAAACAGTAAGGTCATAGCTGTTCTGATCTAGCATAGAACCATATTCCATATTCAAATAAGAGATAAGTACATTGCCATTTAATAACGGATAGTTAGAAAGATTTGAAGGAATAAGTACAGAATCACAAGGTTCAGGCACTCCCGAAGGCGACCAGTTTTGAGGTTCGTTCCAGTCGTCGTTTAGATTTCCGTTCCAGGTTTTATAAATACTGTTAGTACAGTTGAGGCTGCCACAGTTTGCAGTTATCTCCATTATATCATTACATCCCGCATCATTATCATGAACTTCTGCACGCCCAGGGTTGTTTGTCAAATAATTACAAATGGGTGGAGATGAACATACCGACAATTGAGAATTATCAAATATTCTCACTGAGTCTTCATTCGTATTAATTACCAAAGCAGGATTTAGGTCTGTCAATGTTGTAATTAAAGGATTATTAATTAACCAGAAGCCATTATCCATTAATGTAATATTCTCCAATCCGGACAATCCTGTTAATAAAGGAAGATTATTTAACTCCACCTTTCCATCATAAACATTTGTGAGGTTTCCTAATTGAGAAATATCAGCAAGATTTTGATTGTACCAAATACTAAACCCATAACTATTTCCCGTTAAATGATGCAGTCCTTGTAATGAAGTAAGCCCCGGATTAAACCAAATGTAAAAATTGAAGCTACTATAAACACTATCCATTCCGGTAAGGCTCGTCAATTGTGGTGTATTGATAAACCAAAAAGTAAAGATTGACTTACTGTCCAACTCATAACTTAGTGGCCCCAGACTAGTGAGTACCGGTAAATTACCAAATAAAAATCCATAGGTTGAATCAATTTGGGTAAGTCCGACACTCGATAGTAATGTGTCATTATTCAGATATAAATAATTGAGTCGCCTTAAAGTATTTATGCCAGAAAGTGTTGTTATGGCTGTATTTGAAACTTCTAAATCCCCATTAATATAAACAATTCCATTGAGCTCAGAAAGATTGGTGATGCCCACACTATCAAATCTTACATGACCAAAAATACTATCAATATTATTGGTAATACCATTAATGGTAGTAAGAGCCGGAAGCACACGCAGCTCCATTCCACCCAACTTAGTGAGATTATTTAATCCAATGCCTGTTAGCAGATTATTATACTTAAGATATAATGGACCATCTATTTGAGTAAGTGCAACGAAATCAGAAAGATCAGTTATTGAGGTATTTTGAATAGAAAGCAACTCCGTAACCTGTGTAATATTTTGCAAACCATCAAGCTGTGTTATTGCCGGGCTGGCCCCCGACCCATCAATAATTATTTTTCGCAAAACTGTACAGAGGGGATTATCTATCAAAAAACTATCTATTTGACTTTGTCTTGTAAAAAAAACACTATCATCGGCACATGAGGAGTTTGCTCCAAATGGTCTTTGATGCTGCCGATAATTTATTTTCTGGTTGAAATTTTTGGTGTTTAAAAAAACCTTTCCATGTCCTTTAATTGATAGGGGAACCTGTTGTGAAATACCTAAGAATGAAAAAAGGCATAGACAACAAAGCATGAGTCCTGTACCAACAAAATTTCTCTTCATGAGTTATCAATTAATAAAATGGAATAGTTGGTTTTCCCAGGTTAGGGCAACGCCTTAACTCTAGCTAATATGAAGTTGATTATTATCTCGGAAAAGACTTCATTTATATCGTTGATTAAAGATAATTTTTCAACAACCAAATGTAGAATGAAGGCATATCAAAGCAATACCCAAACTTGGGTAAATTGATAGACTAATCAACCATTGTTGACAAAAATGAAAAATATAATTAGGGAAAAAGATTGTGTAGCATTATAAACTGAATTAAAGAAGCCTCACCTTTGGTATTGGTTTTCCGATAAATGTTTTTGCGGTGTGTTTCTACTGTTCTTTCGCTAATAAAAAGCTCGTTAGCTATTTGCTTATTACTATAATGCTTCATAATACATGCAATTATCTGTAACTCTCTGGCAGTAAGATGAAAGATTTCATTCCCTTCTATTATCTTTTTATAAGCCTCATATTGCTGCATTACAGAATCAGAAAAAAAATATTCCCCTTTTGCTATTGTTTCAATTGCATGTATAAGCTCATCCTTACCTCCCGCTTTAGAAATATAACCATTTACAACTGCATCATCAATCATTTTAGAAATAATAGCACCGCTCTCATTCATGCTCAATGCCAAAATTTTCATATCTGGAATTTCCCTTCTTATTTTCATTGATAATTCATACCCATCCATGGCAGATGAAGGCATGGTAATATCAGTAAGTAAAATATCAATATGCTTATTATTAATTTGACTCAATATTTCCGTTGCAGTATTTGCTTCTGCTACTATTTCAATACCTTCATGATCGTTTAGCAATAGTTTCAAACCATCAATAACTATTTGATGATCGTCCAAAATGGCAATACAGATATGTGGCGATTTTTCAGATGACATTGTTTATGCTACAATAATAGGAATAAAAAAAGCAAACAAACTGCCTTCTCCTGTTTTTGAATGAATGTCCATTGTTCCGTTCAGATATGTTATTCTTGATCTAATATTCTTTATCCCCAAGCGATTTTGAGAAATTTTTTCTTTATCAAAACCCACGCCATTATCTTCAATAGTAATATCCAGTTCATTGTTTTCAGCAATTAATGAAACATCCATTTGCGAAGCTTTTGAATGTTTTAAAACATTCTGTACACATTCTTGAATGATCCGATATATCATCAACGATCTGTTTTCACTAATTTTTTCAAATGCTCCGGAAGCATGAAATTGAATTTTTAATCCGGGTATGGCAATTTTATCTAAAAAATCTTTTACCGCATCTGTAAGACCCGATCGAGAAAAAGCACCGGGCATCATACTGTGCGACAGGTTGCGTACTTCCAATGATGATTCTTCAAGAAGTGAATGAATATTTTTAAATATTTTTTGTTCCGGCTCATTTATAGCTACCAGTTTATGATTCAAAGATTCTAAATGCATTTTAGCTGCTACTATCTTTTGAGCCACACTATCATGTAGTTCTCCTGCTATTCGTTTTCGCTCTTCTTCTTCAGCCAGCATTACAGCCTGTGTTGTTTGCTGTTTTAGCTTTGCCTCCATTTTTTGCAATTGCAGTATTTGTGTATTTCTTTTGTTCTTATTAAAAACATAAACAAAAAACAGTGTTGCAATTAATAACCCTGCTGTACCATATATGAAATAGTTTTTCTTTGTCAGTTTCAGTTCTTGTTGAATAATGGTATTTTCCTTTTTTTGAACTTCATATTTCGTCTGCATTTCGGCAAGGGCATTTGCGCTATTGTGATTATATAAACTATCCTGAATCTCTATCACTTTACGCAAAGCAGCCGCATAGTTCTGCATATCACCACTTGCCAGGTATATGGCTGCCTGTTGTTTATAAAGCAATTGCAGTTTACCATCAAGTTTATGTTGCTGTGCAATTGCAATTGCTTCTTTGATCATTTTTAACCCCTTCTCCGTCTGGCCGGTTTTGGAATAAAAATCAGACATCTCTGCCATGTCCGAAACGATATAAAACGGATCTCCAATTTGTTTTCGAATATCAATTGCCTGATACATCAATTGTTCTGCCTTGCTGTTATCATTTTTTATGATGGATATGTTGGCAAATACAAAGTATGCATTTGCAAGAAATAAAAGATTTCCCTCCTGCTTTGAAAATTTAATAGCCCGGGTAACGAAATATTCTGCTGAGTCAACCTTACCTATGTTGGTATAAATTGCTGCCATATTTAAACAGGTCGCTGAAGGAAAAAATCCCGGTATTTCTGTTTTGGTTTCATCTAAAGCACTGTAAAACCAGTTTAATGCATTTCGTTCTTGCCCCAACTCCATANNTCTTTCCGGTTTTCAGCATATAGCAGTAAACTGTGTCCAGCCTCTATGGCTTCTATTTGCTTGTTAAGTCTTACCAGATAATTAGCTTTAGCCAGCTTGCACTTTTCCTTTACCAAATCGCTTACCCCAATTGAATCATGTAAAATGTGTTCAATCTGCAATAAAGCATCTTCCGTTTTACCATTCTTTGATAACAATAAAGCCTTTAAATAATTTGCATTGGCAAGATGATCTTTATTGTTTGACTGACGGGCAACGCTTTCTGCTAATGAAGCATAAAATTTTAAAGTATCAGGGTGTAGTGAAGCGTACTGACCACATAATTCAAACAAGGTTGCAGCATCTACACTACCCGCCACCTGCTGTTGCGTAATTAGCTTCTTTAAGCTATCAATTTTTGGTGTTTGTGAAAAAGTGAAAGATATCTTTAAAATCAGAAAAAATATAGTAATCAGTAATCTCATAGTAGGTTTATTGCAAGTAAATTACTCATTTTTTATTAAATTCAGTTTTTGGTCTTTTGCTTTTTGTGTAGGTTTGCTACTCTAGATATTCCTTAATTCAAAATTTTCAAAATGAAAAAGTATATTCTTTCTTTTGTCTTATTTATCAGCATTGCTTTCCGCTCATTTGCTGATGAAGGTATGTGGCTGCCCCTGCTGCTGGGCAAGCAGGTTTATAATGACATGGTGAAAAAAGGGCTTAAGCTCACCAACGCACAGCTTTATAATATTAACAAAGCTTCTCTAAAAGATGCTATTATCATTTTTGGCGGTGGCTGCACCGGTGAAATCGTAAGTGCTCAGGGCCTGATCTTTACCAATCACCACTGCGGATATGATGCCATTGCCAACGCAAGCACGGTTGAACATAATTATCTGCGCGATGGTTTTTATGCCAGAAATAAAGAAGAGGAAATTAAATCCGCTTTATCGGTTCAGTTTTTATTGCGCATTGATGATGTTACAAAAGAAGTTATGGACTCGCTGCAAGGGCTTAGCGGGGCCGACAGAGTAAAAAAGCAGAATGCAGTACTCGCATCTATTAACAAAAGAATGAGCGATAGTGAAAAAAATATTGAAACCAGAGTAAGTGCCCTGTTTAAAGGAAACCAGTTTCTTGCTTTTGTATATCAGCGCTATTACGATATTCGTCTGGTAGGTGCACCTCCTGAAAGTGTTGGAAAATTTGGCGGTGATACAGATAACTGGGAATGGCCACGCCATACCGGCGATTTCTCCATCTTTCGTGTATATACAAAACCCGATGGTAGCCCGGCAAAAAGTGGCGAATCTACTGAAGGTAATATTCCAATGAAACCAAAATGGTACCTGCCCGTTTCGTTGAAGCCTTTGAAAAACGGCGATTTCTCAATGATATGGGGCTACCCAGGTGGTACCAACCGTTATGAAAGTTCTTACGGCATTCAATTGGCAACCGATATCAATAATCCTACTTTGGTTAAACTACGTGATGCAAGATTGAAATACATGTTTGAAGAAATGAAAAAAGACCCAGCCATAAAACTTCAGCTTGCTTCCTCTTATGCCAGCATTGCAAACTATTGGAAATTTTATGATGGAGAAACCAAACAACTGCTGAAATATGATATCTATGGTAAAAAGAAAGCAGCAGAAGCACAATTTAATAAATGGTCTAAAGGAAAACCGGAATATGAAAATCTGTTTGCCGACTGGGCCAAAGCTTACGACGAATGGAGACCTTATGCCAAACAGCGTATGTTTATCAACGAAGGAATTTTTGGCTCACCATTGATGGGTTTTGCTTCTTCATTAATGCAATTGGAAAACCTGCTACTCAAAACAGGGGCTACACAAGCAGAAATTAAAAAAGCTGCCGATGCTGCTAATGCACAACGTAAAGCATTTATGGAAGAAGAAAATATTATTTCAGACAGAAACATAGTTGGAACTGTTTCCAGAATGTTTTACGAAGGAGTAGAAAAAGACCAGCAGCCTGTAGGCTTCTATGGCAATCTTAAACAAACCTATGGAGCCCTGGACGATGATGCTACTTATAAAAAATATGCCGCAGATATTTTTAGCAAAACGATGATTCTGGATGATGCAAAATGGAATGCATTTATTGCAAATCCCGATGCTGTTACCTTGCAAAATGATCCTGCCTACTATTATGCTTCCACATTTGCCCGCAACTATACCTCAAAATATGCTTCCAAATATTCTCAGTTTACTTCTCAAAATGCCGAATATGGAAGATTGTATTTGAAGGGCATTATGGAAATGGATCCGGCAAAAGCCAAAATGATGTATCCTGATGCTACTTTCACGATGCGTGTAAGCTATGGCAGTGTAAAAAATTATAGCCCCAGAGATGCCGTTCTTTATGACTATGTAACTACTTCAAAAGGTATTTTAGAAAAATACAAACCGGGTGATTATGAATTTGACCTTCCGGCCAAACAAATTGAACTGCTAAAGGCAAAAGATTTTGGCCAGTATATTGATCCGGTAAGAAAAGACTTGGTTGTCAATTTTATTACTACCAATGATATTACTGGCGGCAATTCAGGTTCACCGGTTATCAATGGCCGGGGCGAATTAATAGGGCTAGCTTTTGATGGCAACTATGAAGCGCTAAGTCATAAACTTGCATTTGACAAAGACCTCAACCGTACCATTTGCGTTGACATACGCTATGTGCTTTGGTGCATCGATAAATTAGGCGGAGCCAAAAACATTATCAATGAACTGAAACTGATGAAATAATAAAATCTGTAAAATACTTACGAAAGAGCAGCCACACCGGTTGCTCTTTCTCATTTTAGAAGCAAAAATTTTCATTATCATTGTAAAAAAATACAACGCTGTTTCGTCAGGCTTACATACTTTTTGCTTTTACAGTCTTTCCCATTTTCGCGACTGCACAAAAAAAACCTATCAGCATTGCTACTGACATAGGTATGCAACGCAGCTTCAAAAAAGAACAACAGTACTGGGCGGTGGGTCATACCATACAACTGCAATACCATGTATCCCCAAAAGATGCGCCCTACCTCTGGCTCTCCTATTATAGTAACGGGAAATTTGTAAACCACCTTACTGCTACAGCAAAGCTTCCCATAACCGTACCACAGCAAATTAATTACGACAACAATGCCAAAATGCATTTCAAACAATTTTCAATTGGATGGAAACGATACTTGAAAGGCAGTTATGATGCAGTTGAAAAATGGAATATGTATGGATATGGCGGTTTTGGTTTGGTTCTGGGTTGGGTCAACAATTCACATGATAAAAATATTGACACATCACTTTATGTCGTTCCGGTGAGAGCAGGAAAAGCAAATTTTAAACGACTTACGGTTGACCTAGGGCTGGGTGCCGAATTTCCGGTGGGTGCTGATATATATTTTTATACGGAAGGCAGAGTTTGGTTGCCCACTACTGATTATCCAAGCAAATTTATTTTTGTAAATAAAGATGCACCGCTGCTGGGTATGTTTAATTTGGGAATAAGAGTTTTGTTTTAACCTATACCTGATTTTACTGAAATTTCACATCAAAACGGCCTTCTGTTACCGAAAGTAGTTCCGGCGTATTGTACATATTCATCGCCTCAAATTGAAAAGTACCTGATGCGATGCGGTTGATTTTGTCGAAGCGGGTAATCGTAACCGTACCGGTATGGCTTGATGAGGTAATCCATTCGTTCAAGGGTGTCATTTTTCTTTTTACATAATATCCATAACTGGTATTGGGATAAGGGTGCGATGGAATGTCTTGATTGAATGAATAAGTACCCGGTCCTGTTACGTCTTTAATCAAAAGATAAAATTCAGTTTCATTAGGTGAAGATGCAAAATTGCGTGCCCAAATCTGTATATCATTTCCCGCAACAGTAGATTCCAGAATATCATTGGCGGGAAAAGGGCCAAAACCCTGCGGCTTCCACATTACCTCATTCACTTTTGCGCCAAACGTGTGTGCACCCGTGTCAGTCGCTTGTGGAAGTTCATTTATTTCTTTTTTGCAACTTGCAATTGCAAAAGCCAGCAGCGATAGGATTAAAAATTGGTTCTTCATAAAAATAGTATCTTATAAAACGATTTATGCTGGTTTTTCGTATTCAAAAGAGAACTTTAAAAAGCAAAAACGAGGCCAGAATGTATTTTTACTTACGTAAAAATCTATTGATTTGAAATCTTTAATACATTTTCAAAAAGACAGGATTTATCTTTACCCGATTAATTATTAATTATGTTGCAGCCACTCACAATTTCTAAAATAGAACTTTTCAAACTTTCTATTCCACTTATTGAACCGTTTACGACTTCGCTGGGTACAGATACAGACGCTGAAAATGTTTTGGTAAAAATTTTTACCAAAGAAGGGATCATCGGAATTGGTGAATGTAGTCCCTATATGCCCATCAATGGTGAAAGTCAGGATACATGCTATATAGTAGGCCAGTATTTTGCAAAAGCATTGATTGGAAAAAATCCATTGGATATTGAGGCTTGTATTCAATTGATGGATCGCATTATCTATGCAAATAGCAGTATTAAAAGTGCTTTTGATATTGCACTTTACGATATTGCATCACAACATGCCGGTTTACCCTTGTATCAATTTATTGGTGGAGAAAATAACAAAACCCTCGTTACAGATTATACAGTTAGTGTAGGCGAACCTGAGCAAATGGCAAAAGATGCCTTGAAAATAAAAAATCAGGGCTACCCTGCCATCAAAGTGAAACTGGGCAAAAACGGACCTACCGATGTAGCACGCATAAAAGCAATAAGAGCAGCCGTTGGCAATGAAATACCTATAAGAATTGATGCCAACCAGGGATGGAAAGTAAAAGAAGCCATTGAAACTTTAAATGCATTGGCAGTATATGATATTCAACATTGCGAGGAGCCGATAGCAAGATGGAAATTTATGAAATTGCCAAAATTAAAAAAGCACAGTCCTATTCCCATAATGGCCGATGAATGTTGTGGCGATGAACACGACGCTGAAAAACTGATAGCATTAAATGCTTGCCAATACTTCAATATTAAACCGGGAAAATCGGGCGGCATTTATAAAGGTTTGAAAATAGTACGGCTGGCAGAAGCTGCCGGTATTCATTTACAAGTAGGCGCCATGCTGGAATCTCGCATTGCCATGACGGCTTTTGCACATTTTGCACTTTGTAGTCCAATGATTGAGCATTATGATTTTGATACGGCATTAATGTTTAAAGAAGACCCCGTAACCGGTGGNNACCGGGACTTGGCGCTACTATTGAAGATGCATGGCTTCAGAAAATGGAAAAAGTTACTCTACAATAGCAAAAGCCGGGAAACTTTACTAATTAAGTACATCACACATTATGAATGACATTGTTTCAAATATTCATTCCATTAGAAAAAGAATATTGAATGCTTGCAAAAATGCCAATAGAAATCCTCTGGAAGTAAAATTATTACTGGCAACCAAAACTGTAACAGCACAAAATATTGCCATTGCTTTACATGCCGGCGAAACATTGATTGGCGAAAATAAAATACAAGAGTTAAAAGATAAATTTGAAACGTTAAAATCCATTCCGCATCAATCTCATTTTATTGGCCACCTGCAATCCAATAAAATAAAAGAAGTAATTAAATATGCCGATTGCATACAATCAGTCGATCGCTTGTCGCTAGCGGAGAAGCTGCAAAAAAGACTGGAGTACGAAAACAAATCAATTGATATTTTTTTGCAATTCAATACATCAAATGAGGAAAGCAAATTTGGTATGCAACCGGAACATGTGATTGCATTTGCGCAACAAGTAAAAAAATTAGACCGGCTAAATATTAAGGGATTGATGACCATTGGTCTTTTTTCGGCAGAAACAGAAAAAGTGAGAAAATGTTTTAGGATATTGAAAAATATACAAACTGAGCTTCTTGAAACCGGTATTGCAGCAACCGAGCTATCTATGGGTATGAGCGGAGATCTGGAAATTGCTATAGAGGAGGGAGCTACCATCATCAGGGTAGGCACTGCCATTTTTGGCAAGCGGCCATTTCCCGATAGTTATTATTGGAACGAACAGCGTAAGTAAAACCAGGTGTATGAACCAAAATCGTTAAGAAAAAAATTGACAATAATATTAAAAGTATTTAAATGCTTTTAATAAATCAATCTGTACCTTTACAGCAGTTGCATCAGGCTATTTCATTAATTAAGTAATAAAATGAATACTCCCAAACCCATAAAAAGACATCAGGCTATATTAAAGTTTTCGCAGGAGCATCATTTTGGTCTATTGCTGGTATGGAAAATAAGAGAGGGATTGAAAAAAAATATTGAAACAGAGAGGATAGCCCTTTATACAAATTTCATATTTGAAAAGAATTTAGAACAGCATTTTAAAGAAGAAGAATCATTACTATTTACCCATATTGATGACAAAGAACCATTAAAGCAAAGAGTAATAGAAGAACATCAAAAGATATATCACACTATAGAAGATTTAAAAAAAGGAAATCATTCAACTGAGGTTTTAATCAACTTTGCCGATTTGCTCGACAAACATATCAGGTTTGAAGAAAGAGAATTATTTAATTACCTGCAACAGCACCTTAGCGAATCGCAATTGTCAGCAATTGCAGCACAGCATCAATCCGAAAAAATCAAAGATGTAGATGGTCAATGGGTCGATCATTTCTGGCTACATAAATAATTTGAAAATCATGAAAAAGAAAATAACTGTTGCCGAACTGGAATGGACAGAAGGAAAAGTGAAAAACTTTTTTGGAAAAGAATTAATATCAATGGAAAATGGCAGCCTCAAGTTGATTAAGGTAGCGCCACATGCTTCATATCCGGTTCACTATCATCCCGAAAAAACAGAATATGCTTATGTGTTAACCGGAAATCCGGAGTTTGAAATATCGGGTGAAATTTTCAAAGGCAGCAAAGATGAGTTTTTCATTTTCCCTCAGTATGAAAAACATGCCATCTT
>JRYE01009577.1_pt1 | contig 21865 bp, 26 predicted proteins | sample 235321 | NCBI WGS metagenome assembly JRYE01 (sample SAMN03074214, study PRJNA261473) | activated sludge metagenome | biome: Common Effluent Treatment Plant; feature: Wastewater; material: Activated sludge; isolation source: activated biomass in a lab-scale reactor treating industrial wastewater at... | reverse complement strand
GCCTACTATCGCGTAGGGTACGTCCTTACGCAAAAGCTCCTCTTCAATCACCCTCGACTGGTTGTTCGTCCTGTAAAAGATCGCTACATCCCTGTAGGACCTGCCGCCCCGGGAGACCTCGGACTCTATTTCGGAGACGACGTACCTCGCCTCTTCCCTCTCGTCCACGGCCTCGAAATACGAGAGCTTCTCGCCCTCGGGGTTATCCGTCCAGAGGTTCTTCTCGTGCCTGTTCCTGTTCTTCGTTATGAGCCCGTTCGCGGCGTTCAGGATATTTTTCGTCGATCTGTAGTTCTTTTCGAGCTTGATTATGCTCGCACTCGGGAAGTCCTTCTCGAAGTTGAGTATGTTCGTGATGTCCGCCCCTCGCCAGCCGTAGATCGACTGGTTGTCGTCACCGACGACGAAGATGTTCTTGTGCTTCCGGGACAGCATCTCGACTATCCTGTACTGCACGTTGTTCGTATCCTGGTACTCGTCGACGAGTATGTGGCGGAACTGCTCCTGGTAGGCCTCCAGCACCTCGGGTTTTTCCTCGAAGAGCCTGGCCGTAACATGGAGAAGGTCGCCGAAGTCGAGCGCGTTTAACTTACGCATCTCCTTTTCGTAGAGCTCGAATATGTTGGTGATATTCTCGTCGAGCTCGTCGTTGCCCGTGCCGCCGGGTTTGCCGCCCCGGTTCTTCGCGCGGTCGATGCGCGTCCTTACGAACCGGGGCTCGATCCCCCTCTCGCCTATGTTGAGACGCGCCATGCAGTCCTTGATGAGGCGTATCTGGTCGGCGTCGTCGTATATGGCGAAGTTACGGTCGAAGCCGGGGAGCTTGTCGATGTCGCGCTTTAATATCCTGAGCGCGGTCGAATGGAACGTACCTATCCAGAGGCCCTTCGCGCTACCGGGAATGAGGTGCGAGACGCGCTCGCGCATCTCGTTCGCGGCCTTGTTCGTGAACGTTACGGCGAGTATCCGGTGCGGGCTCACGCCTTCTTTCGTAACGAGGTGCGAGATTCGTTCGGTTATTATTTTCGTCTTGCCCGAGCCTGCGCCTGCGAGGACCAGAAGCGGCCCCCCGCGGTGCGTCACCGCGGCGTGCTGGGACGGATTCAGGGTATTTTTTTTCGCTGTAGTCATGTGTGCTCTTGAGAGTTCGTGCGGAGTGAGAAAGCCTACGATTTAATGGCTGGGGCGGGTGGACTCGAACCACCACAGCAGGCTCCAAAGGCCTGAGTCCTGCCAATTAGACGACGCCCCAACACATAGGGCCTAAGGTTACCAAAATTTGGGTGTTGTAGGCAAAATTCGCGGGTCGGACGCAGCTTGACAGGCGTGGTATTATATAAGAAAATATCACTCTTCTTTGAATTCGGAGCGCGTAGCTCAGGGGGAGAGCGCTTGCTTGACACGCAAGAGGTCGCAGGTTCAAATCCTGCCGTGCTCACCACACATTACTGGAGATTATGGAAGAAGTTCGAATAACCCTCCCCGACGGGTCGGAAAAGGCCTTTCCAAAAGGCACTACTGTAGGGGAGATAATAAACTCGACCGGGATTGCGAAAGCCGCCATCGGCGCCAAGGTGAACGGAAAGCTTTCAGACTTCTGGTATGAAGTCGATTCCGACGCCGCACTCGAGCCTGTAAAGCAGGGCTCGGAGGACGGCCTCGCACTCATAAGGCACACTGCGGCGCACGTAATGGCCGAGGCCGTGCAGTCCCTTTTCCCCGAAGCGAAGGTCACCATAGGCCCCGTCATCGAGAACGGCTTTTACTACGACTTCGACTTCCCGCGCGGCTTTACGCCCGAGGACCTCGAAAAGATCGAGGAGAAGATGAAGGAGATAGTCGGCCGGAAGAAGCCACTGGTACGGAAAGAAGGTTTCGAGGGACGAGGCGATAAATATCTTCACGGACGAGGGCGAAAACTATAAAGTCGAAATAATAAACGACCTCCCCGACGCGGACCAGATAACGATATACGACCAGGAAAGCTGGCACGATCTCTGCCGGGGGCCTCACGCCCCGTCTACGGGGGAAGTGAAGGCGTTTAAGCTCCTGAGCTCGGCCGGCGCATACTGGAGGGGGAACGAGAAGAACCCCATGCTCCAGCGCATATACGGCACGGCGTTCTGGGACAGAAAGGAGCTCAAGGCATACCTCGACAAGCTCGAAGAGGCTAAAAAGCGCGACCACCGAAAGCTCGGAAAGGAGCTCGACCTTTTTTCGATACAGGACGAGACGGGCGCGGGACTCGTGCTCTGGCACCCGAAAGGGTCCCGGGTAAGGCGGGTCGTCGAGGACTTCTGGCGGAAGGAGCATGAGCGGGCGGGGTATGACCTTCTCTACACTCCGCACATAGCGAAAATAGACCTCTGGAAGACGAGCGGACACATAGACTTTTACAAAGAGAACATGTACCCCCGCATGGAAATGGAGAACACGGAATATCAGTTAAAGCCGATGAACTGCCCTTTCCATATAATGATTTATAAGACCGGCGTCAGGAGCTACAGGGATTTGCCCCTCAGATGGGCCGAGATCGGGACCGTTTACCGCTACGAGCGTTCGGNNGATGCTATTCTTAAAGACCTTCGGCTTTGACGATTACGAAGTGTATCTATCGACGAGGCCGGAAAAGTTCGTCGGCGAAGTGGACGTATGGGACAGGGCGACCGAGGCGCTCCGCGACGCTCTCGACGCCAAGGGGCTCCCCTATGAAGTGGACGAGGGGGGCGGGGCCTTCTACGGACCGAAGATTGACCTTAAAATTAAAGATGTTTTGGGCAGAGCTTGGCAGTGCTCAACAGTTCAGGTAGATTTTAACCTTCCCGAAAGGTTCGGTATGACCTACGTCGGGGAGGATAACGCCCGGCACAGACCGATTATGATCCACAGGGCCATATTCGGCTCGATGGAGCGTTTTTTTGGAGTGCTGATAGAGCATTATGGCGGCGCATTCCCGCTTTGGCTCAGCCCTGTACAGGTCAGGATAGCGACCATAGGGGACGAGCAGGCCGGGTACGCCGAAGAGCTTTATCAGATAATAAAGGAGAAAGGTATTAGAGTAGAAACAGATATAAGGAACGAAAAACTGGGTTTGAAAGTAAGGGAGGCGCAGTTAGAAAAGATCCCGTATTTGCTTGTGATCGGCAGGAACGAAATGGAGACGCGCACTGTTGCCCCGAGAAAACTCGGGGGAGCTAACATGCCCTCGGTGACGATAGACGAATTCCTCGCACAAATTGCCGGCGAGCTCGATCCCGGCACCTGGAGGGAGGCGGGTCGTTCGTGAGGGGTTCATGAGGAAGCAGCAGAGAGCCCGAAGTCAGGATTAACCAGAGGATAAGGGCCCGTGAAGTGCGTCTAATCGACGAAACCGGCCAGCAGCTCGGAGTAGTACCTATAAGAGAAGCGCTTGCGATGTCCGAGGAAAGGGGTGTGGACCTCGTTGAAGTCGCCGCCAATGCCAATCCTCCGGTATGCCGGATGATGGACTTCGGCAAATATAAATACGAGCTCAAGAAACAGGCAAATGCCAAAAAGCAGAAAGTACATACGATAAAGGAAATAAAGTTTCGTCCCAACATAGGCGGCCACGATCTCGATGTGAAGGTCAGCCGCATAAGGGAATTTTTAGAGGACGAGAACAAAGCGAAAATAAGGATATTTTTCAGGGGCAGGGAAATAGTTCATCCTGAAATCGGCCGGGCGCTCGCGAACAAGATACTCGAGCGCGTTGCGGATATAGGCGGAATCGACATGCCCCCGAGGCTCGAAGGCAAAAATTTGATTATGGTGATTTCACCCAAGAAAAGCACTGGACAAGGTGGGAAAGACAATGCCAAAGATGAAAGTAAAGACTAACAGAGGCGCCGCGAAGAGGTTTAAGGTCACCGGCTCGGGGAAGATAAAGAGGTATCACGGCGGGAAGAGCCACTCGAACGCCAAGAAGGGCCGGAAGCGCATGAGAAGGCTGGTCTCCGCAGACTTTATCGAAGGGACGGCGGCGTTAAGAATAAGGTCTTACATACCTTATAAATAACCCGGCATATTTTTGAATCGGCAGTCATAAACTATAGCGGTATAATATCTCGAAAGGGAGCAGGAAATGAGAATAAAAAGAGGGGTAGCATCCAGGAAGAGGAGAAAGAGGGTCCTTAAGAGCGCCAAGGGATACTGGGGCAGAAGAAAGAACAACATAAGGCGCGCCAAGGAAACAGTTCTCAGGGCAATGGCCTTTGCCTTCAGGCACAGGCGTAATAAGAAGAGAGACTTCCGGAAGCTCTGGATAGTCAGGATCAACGCTGCGGTAAGGCCGTACGGTCTTTCGTACAGCAGCTTCATGGGCGGACTCAAGAAAGCCGGAATCGAGCTCGACAGAAAGTCCCTTTCCGAGATGGCTATCAGGGAGCCAGAGAGCTTTAAGGCCGTGGTAGACGTGGCCAGAAGCGGGCTTAACTGAGAAAACGCATTTCACAACATAGAACACAAAGGCCGCCTTCGGGCGGCTTTGCTGTTTGAGGCGAGGGCCGGCTCCAAAAGGTATATCCTCCGGGACGAGCCGGTTGAAAATCTTGCCAGCTACCTGAGAAATCCCCGCTATACGAAGTGGGGGTCGAATTCGAGCGGGCACCCTTCGCAGACAGGCGAGCTTTTCCTGCAGTGCTCTTTTCCCAACCTTACAATCAGGGCGTGGTATTCGTTGAAGAGCCCGGGGTCCTCGTCGAGTGAGCCGGTAAAGACTTCCTGCATCTCGGCGTAGGTGGTCTCGGCGGGCACGATGCCGTGCCGCGACAGGACCCTCCACGTATACGCGTCCACGACGAATACCGGCATGCCGCCCGCGTAGAGTAAGATGCTGTCCGCGGTCTCGGGGCCTATGCCCTTTATAGACAGGAGTTTTTCTCTCAAGACGGATTTATCTTCGGCGAACATTCTTTCGAGGCTGCCGCCATAGTCGGCGCCTAGGAATGAGATGAAGTTCTTGATCTTGACCGCCTTCTGGTTGTAGTATCCCGAGGGGCGGACGAGGGCGGCCAGCTCTTCCGGCGTAACGAGGCCCAGTCTTTCGACTGTGAGGAGGCCGGCGTTTTTAAGGTTCGAAATCGCTTTTTCGACGTTCTTCCACGACGTGCTCTGTGTGAGTATCGCCCCGACGATGCATTCTAGCGGGGAGTCACCCGGCCACCATCCCTGTGGGCCGTATTTTTTATGGAGCTCGTCGTAGAATCTCCGTATCCTCTCGGATCTGGACAAAGAATTCTCCTTGTGGGCCGCGATTCCGGGCTGCCGGCTTAGTATAAACTACCGGATATTGTGCCCGGCTGCCGACTGTTCGGCTATTTGGTTATGGTGTTGTTCGGGGCCTTCTGGGCTTCCTCGTAATAAGGCAGCGCCTCGGGCAGCCACTGCTTTAGGTTGTTTACCCTCGTTCCGTATCCCGGGTGCGTCGAAAGGAATTCGGGCGGCTGGGGCTTGCCCTTGTGGGCGGCGTCCATGCGCTCCCAGAAGGCTATGGCTTCCCTGGGGTCATAGCCGGCCTTGGCCATGTATATGAGGCCTATGTGGTCGGCTTCGGCCTCTTGAGAGCGGGTGAACGGGAGGATGCCGCCGACCGTGACGCCGATGCCGTAGGCTTGCATGACGGCCTCGGATATGTATGGATCGCTCCCGCCGAGCGCGGCGCTCACGCCCATGGCCCCTATCTGCGTGAGTATGTCGGTAGAAATCCTCTCGCCGCCGTGGCGCGCCGCTACGTGCGCCACTTCGTGCGCCATGACGGTCGCGAGCCCTGCCTCGGTTTGCGCTACGGGCAGTATGCCGGTGTAAACGGCTACCTTGCCGCCCGGAAGTGCGAAGGCGTTTATCTGCTCGTTGTCTTCTATCACCTTGAAGTCCCACTGGTACGAAGGGGTGTCGGCGACGGCAGCGATACGCATCCCGACGTCGTTTACTACCTGGTTATAATTCGCGTTCGTGGATATCTTCTCGGTTTCAAGGACTTCATTGAACGCCGCCACGCCCATCTGGTTTTCTTCGGACTGCGAGATGAGTATGAATTGAGACCTGCCTGTAACCGGGGCGGTGTAGCAGGAAAGGAGCACCGCTCCGTGCACGGCCAGAAGGAGCAATACGAGAAGCGGCCTTACTATATAGTCCCTCGTAAAAGACGATTTTTTTCGGATCATGATTAAATTAGTTTTATCGATTCGGTACGGATTTGCAATAAATATTTAAATGAATAACAGGGGTATGGTTTATGGGCTATGCCGTCTTGACGCATGGATGAGAACGGACGGCTGTTCGGAATATGTTAAAAAAAAAGAAGACGAGCTCTTGCCCCCGTTCCGGCCAATAAAAACCGGAAGGAGACAAAAGCTCGTCTTCGGTCAATCTTTATTTATAACCAGCCTCACTTTACGAGGTTGGCTTCTTTCATTCTGCTTACGCCTTCGTCTATATCCTCGTCGGAGCAGGCATACGTTACCCTTATGTATCCCTCACCCTGGCTGCCGAAGGCGGTGCCGGCTACTACGGCTACTCCCGCGCTTTCAACGAGCTTGTCGGTGTATTCCTGCGACGTGTAGCCCGTGCCGGTGATGTCGGCAAAAGCGTAGAACGCGCCGTCCGGAGAGTCGCACTTGACGCCGGGAACGGAGTTCAGGCCGGCGACCATTCTGTCGCGCTTCTTCTTGAGAAGAGCGGTTTTCTCGACAGTCCAGTCCTGGGGCCCGCTCATGGCGGCGTACGCGGCCTTCTGTATGAAAGCGGCGACGTTCGTTATCGAATCCTGGAGGAATATCGAAAGCTTGTCGATAACCGGTACAGGCGCTACTGCCCAGCCTATTCTCCACCCGGTCATGGCGTATGTTTTGGAGAATGTGTCTATCACGATGGTTCGGTCTTCCATTCCGGGAACCGCCGCGATCGTCTTGTGCGGCTTGTCGAACGTTACGTGAGAGAATATTTCGTCGGATATGACCATGAGGTTAGGATGCCTGAAGCACATCTCGGCTATCGCCTCGGGGTTCTCGACGAGGTGTCCGTTCGGCCTCTGCGGGGTGTTGATGATGAGGAGCTTCGTTTTCGGCGTTATCATCGATTCGAGCTTCTCGAGGTCGAACTGCCAGTCGGGCTTCGTCAGCGGTACGTGCTTGATGTTGGCCCTTACGTATTTAGCCCAAACTTCGTCCGGCGGATAACCGGGGTTCGGGAAAATGACTTCGTCCCCTTCTTCGAGGAAGGTGAGGAGCGACATCGTGAGCGCGTGCTTCGCCCCAGCCGTGACTATGACCTCTTCGGGCTTCGTCTTTCTGCCGAACTTGGAGGTTTCGGCCGCTATGGCCGCCCTGAGCTCGGGCAGGCCCGGCCCCGGGTCGTACCTTACGTATCCATCTTTAAGCGCCTGAATCGTGGCTTCGAGTACGTGGTCGGGTGTGTAGAAGTCCGGACCCTGATAGTCGCCTTTCTCGAAATGAATGATCTTCGTGCCTGTCTCCTTCTCGAGATCGCGTGCGATTCTCATGCTGGCCCACTGCTTGGGCGGCACAAAGTGGCTTATCTTGGAACTGAACGGGTATGAAACTGCCATTGTAATACCTCCTTAAAAAATTGGTGAATGATTTACACACTGCTTATGCGGATCCCGGAGCGGGTTCTTCGTAACGAGGGTCCAGGATGCCCTCTGAAATCATCGAAAAAACCTCTTCGGCAATTTCCGCTGCGCTTTTATCGGTATGGTAGAAGAACATTACCGACCGCACGAGCCCGAAGATGATGAGTGCGGTAAGCTCGGTGTTGACCGGCCGGAACGATCCTTCGTTGATACCCTTTTCCAATATTTTTTGGTAAAACCTGACGCCTTTCACGCGCCAATGCTCTGTGAATTCGTAGTGCTCTCTGATGAGGTGAGTCTCGTCCCTGCTGAGTATTCTGAGGACGTCGAGATTCTCCAGGTAGAACTTGAATATGAGCATGAGCATTTTTCTGAGTTTTTTCGGAGCCGGATCCTTCTTCGCTATTTCCCTTTCGAGGATCGTCTCTATTTCTTCGTAGGTCTCTTCCAGTATTTCGAGGTAAAGATTTTCCTTCGATTCGAAGTAGAGGTAGATCGTGCCCTTGGCGACACCTACCTTTTCCGCGATCTGGTCCATGGTTACGTCATGGTAGCTCTTCTGTGAGAAAAGATTTGCCGCTACTCTGATAATCTCTTCCTTGCGAGTAGTTTTTGCTACCTGAGTTTTTCCCATGCGAACCCGTCCTTTTGTTGATTTCTGCGCTTTAGCCATTGTCGAGACCCTAACCCCTGTGACTGAACTGACTAGTCAGTCATTAGGATATTAGTATATCTAAAATTTTTTGTCAAGCGCTTTTTTCAGCGTCCGAAAAAAATACTGTGCGGCCCCTGCCGGGGCAGGATCCTGCGTGGCGCACCGCTTCGCCGGGCTTACGGGTGCGTTTCAAGTCCTCACGGGCTTGGATTTTTTTGCGGCGTAATGATAGAATTAACACTCAAAAAAAACCGGAGGAGAAAATGAGAACGACCAGTTTTCTATTGATATCGTTGATGGTTATAAGCGCGGGACTGGCCGCATGCAGCCAGTCCGGAGAAAAGAAAGACGACACCACCGCAGAAAGCACGTCCGTGGTCAAGGAAGCCGAAGAGAAAGTCGAAGAGGCCGAGACAGATGTAGTGGACAAGACAGAGGAGCTTCACCAGGAGCAGCTCTCGGAGCTCGAAAAAAAATCGCCCGAGGAAATAGCGCAGGAGCTCTGGAAACTCATTAACACGGAAGAGTACAAGATAAACTGGAAGCAGCATAAGCCCGAGGGGGCAACCGCCGAAACGCCGGTCACTTATCTGAACCCGATAGCCCAGGAGGCATTAGAGAATAAAGTGACCCCTCTTCCCCCGGGCTCGATTATTGTCGAGGAGGATTTTGACGAGTCCCAGCAGCTCGAGACCATAAACGCCGTAATTAATCTCGGCGGAGAGAAGCCAGAAGGCGGATGGTTCTACGCCCAGTATTCCCCGGATGGAAAAATCCTTAAATCCGAGCAGAAGGGCGAAAGCATAAACACAGCGGAATAATGATACCCCGGGGGCCGGTTCAGTCCGTAATAAACGGCGGCTGCACAGGGGGGACATGCGCCGCTCCCGGCCCGGGGAATTTATACTGAAATTACATTTCGAATGCGGCCCGGCAGTCCTGCCGGGCCGCAATTTTCTCCCCTTCGTTCTGGTATACTAAAGCCCTGAGACAGGCCTTTTAGAGGCGGTAGACCCGGCATTCTCCAGCAGAGTTATATGAACAAAAAAAAGACCATTTTTTCCCTCCTCTTGAGCTACAAGTATTCGTTTCTCGCCGGGCTCCTGGCGCTCTCGCTCGTGGACCTCTGCCAGCTTTCGATACCGCTCGTCATAGAGCGCGTCGTGGATGCTCTGACGCTGGAAGGGGCGGGCTTTAACGACATTTCGAAGTACGGGCTGATAATGGTCGGTATAGCCGTCACGATGTCGGTGTTCAGGTTCTTCTGGCGGTATTTCATAATGGGGGCGGCGAGGAAAATAGAGCAGTCCCTCCGAAACGAATTTTTCGATCACCTCCAGGGCCTTCAGTTCGACTTCTTTTCCCGCAAGAAAGTCGGGGACCTCATGGCCCATACGGTGAACGACATCGAGACGCTCAAATTCGCATGCGGGCTCGGGATACTGGTGGCCTACGACGGCGTCTTCCTTCTCATATTCATATTCGGCGCGATGCTTTATATCTCGCCCGTGCTGACGCTTTATGCCTTCATCCCGTTCCCGATACTCGCCTTCCTGATCATAAAATTCGGCAACATGATAGAGAAGAGGTTCCAGAGGGTTCAGGATGCCTTCTCGGAGCTTACGGAGAGCGCGCGGACGTCTATATCGGGCATAAAGGTCGTAAAGGCTTTTGTCAGGGAGGACGAGGAGGTGAGGGACTTCAGCGCCGCGAGCTCCGATTACCTCAACAGGAATCTCAGGCTCATAAGAATATGGGGCGTCTACCAGCCCATAATCACGTTCCTCGCTGGGACGGCGACGGCCATATTCCTCTGGCTCGGCGGGGTGAGGACCATAACGCTCGACATAACGCTCGGGGACTTCGCCGCCATTCTCCTTTACCTGACTATGCTCACGTGGCCGATGATGGCCATGGGATGGGCGGTGGACATAATAAAGCGGGGGAACGCATCGCTTAACAGGATAAACGACATACTACTCGAAACCCCGCAGTCCGTCACCGAGACCGGAACGCTCGACGTAGACATCAAGGGCGACATCGAGTTCAGGAACCTCAGCTTCTCGTATAACGGGAAGAGGGTATTAAAAGACGTATCGCTCGGTATTCCGGCCGGGTCCGCCGTGGGTATTACCGGGGCGACGGGCTCGGGGAAGAGCACGCTCTTTCAGCTTTTGACCAGGGTCGAGGAGCCGCCCTTCGGGACTGTCTTCATAGACGGCGTGGACGTGCGCGACATAAAGAAAGAGAGCCTCCGGAAAGGGGTCGTTTACGTCCCGCAGGAGACGACCGTTTTCAGCGGCACGGTGAGGGATAATATCTCTTTCATGAACCCCGCGCTCACCGATGAGGAGATAGAGAACGCCGCCAGGATAGCGGAAATATACGACGACATAATGGAATTCCCGGAGGGGTTCGACACGAGGGTTGGCGAAAGGGGGCTTACGCTCTCGGGCGGACAGAGGCAGAGGCTGGCGCTAGCACGAGCGATACTCTTAAAGCCCGCGGTGCTGATACTGGACGACGTTTTTTCGTCACTCGACCTCAGGACGGAAAGCCTGGTCTTGAGGAACCTCAGGACGGAGATGAGGGGAAGGACGCTCCTTGCCATATCGAGCAGGGTCCCGTCAATAAGCGGCTTTGACTTCGTGGCCGTGTTCGAAAGGGGGCGGCTCGTCGAGCACGGCGGACACGGCGAGCTCATGCACAAAAACGGCATATACGCCGGGCTTTACCGGATACAGACCTTCGAGACGATTTAACCACACGCCGCTGTTTACGCGCCGAGCTTTTCTGCGAGGCCGATTATATCCCCGGCCACTATATCGAATTCGCCCTCGGAGGCCGTGTCGGGCTTGCCTTCGGGGCCGAACTCCAGCGGCCGCGATATGAAGGCCGTACCGAGGCCGAAGCTGCGGGCGGCTTCGAGGTCGTCCCTGTGTGCGGCGGCCATCATGACCTCGCCCGGCTCGAGACCCAGGAGAGACGCCGCAGTGAGATAGACTTCCCTGTCGGGCTTGTAGTGCCCGGCGAGCTCTGACGACAGGACGCAGTCCCAAACGATCCCCGCGTTCTTCGCCATGTCCACCAGGAGCGAGACGTTGCCGTTCGAGAGCGTCGCCACGACGTAGCGCGTTCTCAGCCTCTCTATGCCCCGGGTAGAATCGGGCCACGGGCTCAGCCTGTGCCACGCGCGGTTAAGGTCGTCCTTTTCTTCTTCCGTAAGGCCGTCTATCTCGAATTCCGTGAGCAGCCTGTCGAGAACCATCCTGTGGAGGGTGTCGATATTCGTCCACGGGAGCTCGCCCTTCCTTACGAGGTCCATAGCCGGGGCGTAGCCGCCTCGCCACTCGTCGGCGAAGCGCGCCCAGTCGCGCGTTACGCCCTTCCGCCCGCCCAAGGCTTCGCATTCCCTGATTACGGAGCTCCGCCAGTCTACGACCGTCCCGAAGACGTCGAACGTGAGCGCCTTTATGCGTGGAGCATCTTTTGTCATCTTGCGCCCCTCCCCGTCAGGCCCCGGCCTGTCCGGCCTTCTCTTCGGCCTTGGCCGCGAACTTCTCGGCGTTGACCACGAACCTCTCGTGGGTCCCTTCGGTTATGAGGTCGACGCCGTCGTGGGCCGATACGGCGAACGAGAGTTTCCTGCCCTCGACGCCAGTGAGCTCTCCGTTTACCTTCACCGTTAGCCCCGGGGGCGTCGCGGCGAGGTGGTTAAGCCTGACGTCGATTCCGACCGACTGCTCCCTCGGCCAGTCGATGTGCTCGTTTACGAATCTTACGCACGCCCATTCGATGAGCCCCACCATGAAGCCCGTCGAAAACACTTTGGGCATTATTTGAAACTCCTCGGATTCAGGATAGATATAGGGAACGGTTTTCGATTCGGGCACCTTGAAGTCGAATTCGAATTTAAGTCCCGGTTTGAGAGTGTCTTTCATTGGTCTCCTCCGTATGTAGTTTCAGCCGGGCTGGGTACCCGAGGCCCGGCGTGAGGTTTCATAATTATAGCAAGGTGAAGGTTTTTCACCACGTAAAGCCCGGAGCCACCCGTCTTTCGGTCCCTGACAGCCTCAAAAAACTCTCGGGCCGCTCCCGGCTTTAGGTATACTCAATATCAGAAATCTTTCAATCGGGGGTGCAAGATGGCTGACGAGATTAAAAAGCTCCATCGTTCGAGAAAGGACAGGATGATAGCAGGCATCTGCGGCGGATTGGGGGAAATGTTTTCTATCGATCCCACGCTGATAAGGCTGATAGCCGCCCTTATCGGATTGTTTACGGTCGGAACCGCGATCCTCGTATACGTGCTCGGATGGATAATCATTCCCGAGGCCCCGGCGGAATAGCGCCGCCGGGCGCACGCTTGCTGTTCCTCTTCCGGTTAAACCGGTCGGGCTTTTTACCGATACGCGCGGGTACCCGTAAATCGTGTACAATAAAGCCCTCTACGCGCGTATATAAAATAACCGGACTTTATGGGAGCTTAGCTTGAGATACCTGGAAGTTGCTGAAAAGGCGGCGAGGGAAGCCGGCGAAATCCTGATCGAACACCTGGGGAAAGTGAGGGACATAGATTACAAGGGCAAGAATAACCTCGTCACGGAGGTCGACAAGCTGTCCGAAGACCTCATTGTCGGCCGGATAAAAGNNCCGCTCGACGGCACCACCAATTACGCGCATGCGTATCCATTCTTCGCCGTATCCATCGCTCTCGAAATCAAGGGACAGTTAAAGGCCGGGCTCGTATACGACCCGGTAAAGGACGAGATGTTCACGGCCGAGCTCGGAAAGGGTGCGTTCCTTAACGGCAGCCCCATACACGTGACGAAGACGGAGCGGCTCGACGAGAGCCACCTGGTTACGGGCTTCGTCCACGAGAATCCGAAGATAGTCGAGGACAACCTCAGGAACTTCGCTAATTTCATCAGGTCGGCGCGCGCCGTAAGGCGCGACGGCTCGGCCGCGCTCGACCTCTGCTACCTCGCGTGCGGACGGTTCGACGGGTTTTGGGAGCTGGGCTTAAACCCATGGGATACCGCAGCAGGTGTTTTGATAGTCGAGGAGGCGGGGGGCGTCGTTACGAAATTTAACGGAGAGCCCTATAGCATATACGTAAAGGAGATCCTCGCATGCACTCCCGGCGTACAAAAGGATATGATGGGAGTCCTCGCACTCACCTGACGCTGATTTTTACCTGCCCCCGGGAATTCAAGGGCGGATCGCGAATCTCTTCGGTATCCGCCCTTTAGAGGATGGGGAATAAATGCGTTGCTTTCGATTCAAAATGGCGCAAATAGCGTGCCGTTTTTTGAGACTGCCGTAACATGCTCGAAATACACCATTATTTTTCGGGGGGAATTGTTTCGTTCTCACGCACATTGGCCCAAATGTGAAAATTTACGGCACGTGTTTGACAAAAAACCGTAATCCCGGGACGCCAAAATAGTCGGCGGGACGATATTTCAAGCGGCGCTGTCCCGTATTATATTTTATATTCTTAGCATGAGGTCAGTTCTGAGATTCGGAGGGAGCCAATCTATGAATACATGGAACAGGTTTCAAGGTGTTATAGCTCTGATGCTGGTTTTTTCGGCTATCGTCATGCCGGCGGGCGTTTTCGGCCAGGAAAACGACGACCGTCCGGAAACGAGGTACTACTACACCGGGATACTGGGTGACGGCATCGGCATACAGATGGAGCTCGTAATGGATTCTTCCGGGGTCACCGGTTCCTACATGTACGACAAAATAGGAACGCCGCTTTCCCTGTCGGGCGGCATAGATAAAGACACCTCTATCATCACGATCGTAGAGCAGGACGAGAAGGGGACCAGGACGGGAACATTTGTGGGGAAGCTCGAATCCGAAGGGACCAATTACGCGAAGACGATAGAAGGGAAATGGATGAAGGCCGGGGGCGGCGACAAGATACCGTTCAAGCTGAACAAGATAGCCTATTACATCACGTCCGAAACGAAGGCGGGCGGGAAATACGAAATGTCCTACATGTATCCCGATTTCATTTCCGGGCTCAAGCCGTATCAGGAAATTTCGCAGGAGCTCGAAAAGAATGCGCTCGCCGAGCAGGCGAAGTTCATGAAAGAGGCCGAGGAATTCTTCAAGTCCGAGGAATCGGAACCGAGGGCCGAGTGGCAGGAGAGATACAACTACGCCATAGAGTATTATTCCCCCGAGGTCGTAAGCCTTTCGGGCGAGATATACGTGTACGGCGGCGGCGCGCACGGCAACACGGAGTACATGTCGTCTAACTACTGGATCAAGGATGGAAAGCCCTATCTCCTAAAACTCTCGGACCTATTTCTCCAGGACTCCGATTACCTGAAAGCCCTTTCCGATTACTGCATTGGCGACCTCAGGAAACAGGAAGCCGGATGGGTCGTCGACGGCCAGCTAAAGGAGCTCGGCGCAGACGATATGAGCGCATTCGCTGTCTCGCCGGGGGGCATATCCATAGCCTTCGCCCCCTACGCCGTGGGGTCCTACGCCGAGGGCCCTTACTTCGTCACCGTTCCGTATTCCGCTTTGAAGGAAGTTATCGACCCGGCGGGGCCGCTCGGGAAGATGGCCGGCCTCTCGGGCGGGAAATGATACGCGCCCGGAGCGCTGAAACGGAGCCCCTACCCGCTGCTTTTCAGTCTGTAATGAAATCAAATCCCAAATCAAATTTGGCCTCCGGGGCGGCGGTTTGTATAATTTAACCGCCGGAATAAATTTCACCGCGCCGCGAAAAGGGGTCTTCCGGTTCATGCCCTAACCCCGCCGGCAATGGAGGCTCGAATGTCAGGTACCGGTACAGGGGTTTTGATAGTCGGGGCCGGCCCGACTGGTCTCACGATGGCCTGCGAGCTCGCCCGGAGGGGCGTTCCGTTCAGGATAATAGACAAGGCCGCAGGCCCTTCGGACAAGTCGAAGGCCTTCGGCATACACGCCCGTACGATGGAGGTCTTCGAGAACATGGGCCTCATCGACTCGGTCCTCGACGAGGGCAATATCTGTAACGGGTTCGATATATACGACCGGGGCCGGGCGCTGGCGAGCCTTTCGTTCAGCTCGATAGAGAGCAAATATCCGTACCTTCTCATTCTCGCACAGAGCGATACCGAGAGGGTCCTTAACGAGCGCCTGGAATCGTACGGCGCGAAGGTAGAGAGGGAAAAGGAGCTGGTGCATATAGACAGGGGAGGCGAGACGCTCGTCTCGCACATAAGGCACCTGGATGGATCGGAGGAGACTATTCGGAGCTCTTACCTGACCGGCTGCGACGGGGCGCACAGCTCCGTCAGGCACATACTCGGCTTTGAGTTCAAGGGAGCTCCGTATCCAAATTACTGGCTTCTCGCCGATTGCAATCTCGATTGGGAATACCCTTTTCATCACCTCTCGGCGTTCATACACCCGAACGGAATAACGGCGTACTTCCCGCTCTATAAAGACAGGGGACGGCTCATGTTCGAGCTCCCCGACGCGCCGATAACAGAGGAGAGGCCCGAGCCCACGCTCGACGACGTGAAGAGGCTGATGGCTGAGAGGGATATAAAGTATAAAAGCGTGACGGACCCCAACTGGCTCGCCTATTTCAAGCTCCACCACAGGATGGTGGACAGGTACGCGGACGGAAGGATTTTCCTCGCGGGTGACGCGGCGCACATACACAGCCCTATGGGCGGGCAGGGCATGAACACGGGGATACAGGACGCGTATAACCTCGCATGGAAGCTGGCGCTCGTTCTCGAAGGGCGGGGCGCGTACGCGCTCTTGGGCAGCTACCAGGCCGAGAGGCTCCCCGTGGGGAAGGAGGTCGTCAGCCTTACCGACAAGGCCACGCGGATGGCCGGGACGCACAACCCGATACTCGGGGCGATAAGGAACAAGGTCATAGGGGTTGCGTCCCACATAAACGCTGTACAGGACCGGCTCCTCGCGACGCTCGCGCAGATAGAGATACATTACAAGGAGAGCCCTATAGTATCCGAGAAATGGTATCAGCCAGACACCGTAGAGGGCTACCACGGCTACAGCGGCGACCTTGCGGCGGGCGAGAGGGTGAGGGACTATAGTCTCAAGGACAGGGACGGCGGCGTCGGCACGCTCTACGGCCTCCTCGGGAACGGGCTCCATAACCTCCTGCTCTTCACGGGGGGAGACCCCGAGGACATGGAGCTCGACGAGCTGAGGAGAATTCACGACGATGTCGCCGCCAAGTACGAGGGCGTTATGGCCGTGCACGTCGTAGCCGGGCCGAGGGGCGTGCCCAAGGATTTTAAGCACATGAGCTCGGTATGGACGGACGGTGACCTACGCATGCACAAGGGCTTCGGCGCGGCGCGGGCTTCGCTCTATCTCGTCCGGCCCGACGGGTACGTCGGGTTCAGGAACCAGCCCGCGAATCTCGACGACCTGGATGAGTATCTCGTAACCATATTCGTATGAATAGCCGCCGGCTCACGGCCGGCTGTCAGAGTGCGATCCCGGGGAGTAGCTCTTTTATGGAATCCCGGAGGAATCCGCGCTCGTAGACGTCGTCGTCGACGACTTCGCCGTTCCAGACCAGTATGTCGAGGTCTATGGCACGGGGCCCGTTTTTGTTGCTTGTCCTGACCCTGCCGAGCCCGGACTCTATTTCCCTGAGGCGCGTCTTCAACTCGGAAGCGCCGAGCGGGGTTTCTATGAGCAGGGCGCCGTTTATGAAGCTCCGCTGCTCTTTGAATCCGACGGGCTCCGTCTCGACGAAGGAAGAGGCTTTTATCAGGCTGACCTCGCCGCTTATGATCTCTATCGCCTTTCGTATGTTCTCTTCGGGGTCGATGTTCGAGCCCAGCCCCAGAACTGCCCTGTTGGTTTTCATCTTGGTAAGGCCTTTATCTCGACTCCGTGTGGATAACGGAAACCGAGTCTGCGAATCTGAGCGCGCCCGGCTTGTCTATCCTGACCGACGCTGATTCGACCCTTTCGTCTTCGAGGATTATGCGGACGACGTCGCCGGCAATTCTCTCGATCAGGTTATATTCCTTCTCCTCGACCTCGGAGATGATCTTCTTCGTGATGGATTTGTAGTCTATCGTGTGAGCGATGTCGTCGCTTTCGATGGCCTTCGCGCCGTCGAATTCTATCTCGATGTTTATTATGACGTCCTGCTTTACGTTCTTCTCCCATTCGAAGATGCCGACCACTGTCCTCAGCCTTAAATTCTCTATATGTATTATCATCCTTATATCCGCCTAGACGAGGTGCTGCCCTCCGTCGACGAAGAGGCATTCCCCGGTGATGTACGTGTTCTCGATAATATACTTCAGCGCGGCGGTAATGTAAGCCGGGCTTCCGGGCTTGCCGATGGGCGTATCCCCGGAGATGCGTATAAGATAGTCCTCGCTCTTACCGGGCGGCGGGAGGACCGGGCCGGGGCAGATTCCGTTCACCCTCACCTTGGGGCCGAGCGCCCTGGCGGCCATGAGCGTCAGGTCCCGGAGCGCTTTTTTGCTTATGTTGTAAACGAAATGCTCGGTTTCGTTCCTGGAGATGCGGGAGTCGAGCATATTGACGATAAGCTCCGAGGCCGGCTCTTTCGAAAAGCCCTGGGATAAAAAGAAGGGGGCCTTTAAGTTTACCGTCATGTCCCTGTCGAAGCTTTCTTCGGTCACGTCCTGAAAGGGGACGTCCTCGAAAACGGACGCGCTGTTTATAAGTACGCTGCATTCGGGAAAGACTTCGAAGACGCGGGGAACGAGGGTATTGGTCTCCTCCATGTTGAGGAGATCGGCCTTGAATATTTCGCACTCACCGCCGAGCGCCTTTATCTCGTCGGCCGTCTTTTCGGACTCGTCCCGGGACCTGTTGTAATGAAGGGCTATGTCGTAGCCCATTTCAGCCAGTGTGAGCGCCATGGCCTTTCCGAGCCTCATCCCGCCCCCCGTTATCAACGCAGCCTTACCCATTTGGTCTCCGTGTCCGGGGGGACGTGTAAAACCCTCCGGCAGTTAATCCGATTATAACACACGCCTTGTTTATAAACCGGTTATTTCAAACCGCGGACGTCAGGTCGATACGAGCTTTAGCCCCACGATGCCCGCGAGTATGAAGCCTACGAAGACGAACCTGAGCGCCTGGGCGGGCTCGCCGAAGAGCACGATGCCGAGCGCGAAAGTCCCTACCGTGCCGAGGCCCGTCCAGATGGCGTACGCCGTGCCCACCGGTATCTCCCTTTGCGCCAGGAAGAGAAGGAATCCGCTTATCAGTATGCATACTATGGCTACGACCGCCGGAAAGATTTGTATTCCTTTGTCCGTCCAGGCGTATTTCAGCCCGAGCGGCCAGCCCATTTCTATCATGCCGGCCAGCAGCAAATAAACCCACGCCATTCCTGTTCCTCCTGCTCGGTAAGTTTCTTCTTTAGCCCGCATGGCCTTTAAACCCGCGGACCTGATATTATTGCGATTGCCCGTGCTTTGTAAAGATTCGGCGTAATTTCGCAGGCTGCTCCGTCCCCGGTTAAGCCGCAGGGGGCTTTAAATCTTCGTAATAGTTGGTGTAGAATTAAAAAAAACTCACTGATGAAAGGAAAAGCCGATGCCGCCAAGGAAAAAACCTTCCTCTAAAAATTCGACCGTTCTTGGAATAGACATCGGCGGGACAGGAATAAAGGCCGCCCCCGTCGATACGGAAAAGGGAGTTCTGCTCGAGGAGAGATACAGGATCGAGACCCCTCATCCCGCGACGCCCAAGAAGATGCTGGCGGCTATCCACGGCGTGATCGACCACTGGAAGTGGGAGGGGAGCATCGGCTGCGGGTTCCCCGGCGTGATGAAGGACGGCGAGGTTTACACGGCGTCCAACCTCTCCAAGAAGTGGATCGGGGTTAACATCAGGGACGAGATAGAGAAGTTTCACAACTGTAAGGCCGTGGTTATAAACGACGCGGACTCGGCGGGGCTGGCCGAGATGAAATTCGGCGCGGGGAAGGATCGCAATAACCCCGGGGGTGGAGTCGTTCTGATGGTGACGCTCGGGACCGGGATCGGAACCGCGCTCTTCATAGACGGACTACTCGTCCGCAACACCGAATTCGGCCACATAGAAATGGACGGCGTGGACGCCGAGACGCGCGCCTCGGCCCTTCAGAGGGAAGTGCACAAGCTGAGCTGGAAAAAGTGGGGCAAGAGGGTGAATAAGTATCTCGGGATGATGGAGCGCTACCTGTCCCCCGAGCTGTTCATAATAGGCGGGGGCGTGAGCGCGAAATCGGAGAAGTTTTTTCATTATATAAAGGTAAGGGCCGACGTCGTGCACGCCGAGATGCTGAACGATGCGGGCATAGTCGGCGCCGCGCTCGGACACGAAATTTGAGCGGCGGGCTTTCTTGAAAATAACCGGTCAGTGTGTGATAATGGGTGAGGGTATGTTTCTCACGCGCCGTGCCGGCACATTCGGGATCGAGGTTCAATTTTGTCTCATAAACAAGCTCTCCTTAAAATTATACAGGGCGAGGTTAAGGACGACCCCGAGACCCTTCACCACTACAGCGGCGACGCAAGCGCCTTCCGTATAGTGCCCGAAGTAGTCGTTCTGCCTAAGAGCACGGAAGACCTGAAATCGCTGGTAAATTACGTGAGAGATCAGAAGGGATCGGGAGACGGATCGCTCTCGCTGACCCCGCGCTCCTGCGGTACGGATATGGCCGGCGGCGATCTCAACGATTCGGTAATCATGGACGTAAATGCGCACATGAACAATATCCTCGAACTAGAGCCCCGTCACGCGAGGGTTCAGCCCGGCCTCCCCTACAGGGTGTTCGAGAAGGAGACCTTCAAGGTGGGCTCCATGCTCCCGAGCTACCCGGCCTCGAAATCCATCGCGTCGGTCGGCGGAATGGTGGCCAATAATTCCGGCGGCGAGAAGTCGCTCCGCTACGGGAAGACCGAGAGGTATGTGGAGGAGCTGAAGGTCATTCTGAGAGACGGCAATGAATACGTTTTCAGGAAGCTCAACCGGCAGGAGCTCGATTCCAAGCTCGCGCGGAAAGACCTTGAAGGTGAGATTTACAGGGAGGTCTTCAAGCTCCTCGACGACAACTACGACGTTATCAAGAAGGCCAAGCCGGACGTGTCCAAGAATTCGACCGGATATTTGCTGTGGAACGTATGGGACAGGGAGGAGGGCACGTTCGACCTCACCCAGCTCATAGTAGGCTCGCAGGGCACGCTCGGCGTCGTGAGCGAGATCAAGTTCGGCCTCGTGCCGGTCGAGAAATATTCGAAGATGCTGGTCGTCTACATGCATACCCTCGACAGGCTCGGCGAGATAATAAACACGATGCTCAAGTACGGCCCGACCTCGATCGAGTCGTATGACGACAAGACGGTCGATCTGGCCATACGCTACTTCCCCGAGCTCGTGATGATAATCAGCAAGACCGAGAGCGTATTCAAGCTCGGCTACGAGCTTCTTCCCGACCTTTGGATAGTCGCCCGCCGGGGATTCCCAAAGATGGTGATCATGGCCGAATTCACGGGCGATTCCGAGGACAGGATAGACGAGAGCATGAAAGGCCTCGAAGCGGCTTTGGGGGAATACAATGTCGGCGTTCACAGGACGAAAAGCAGGGAGGAGTCCGAGAAATACTGGACCATAAGAAGGGAGAGCTTCAATCTCCTTAGAAAAAGGGTAAAGGGAAAACAGACGGTCCCGTTCATAGACGACTTTATAGTAAAGCCCGCCGTGATGCCGGCGTTCCTGAAAGACCTCCAGAAGATATTCGACCAGTATCCGGACGTGAGCTTCCCGGTGGCGGGCTGATGGTCGAGCCGACCGAGACCGAGTCGCTGGAGACCCTCGACGCCTACGTCGCCGTGCTGGCGACGGTCCTGGAACGCGCGGCCGCCGACCCGGACTACCTGCACGGAGCGCCGTACACGACGCCCGTCAGACGCCTCGACGAGGTCAAGGCCGCACGGCAGCCGGTCCTGAAGCACGACTTCGCGGAGCTGGGGGGCTGATCCCCCGGCTCCGCTCGTCACGGTCGGACGTCACACGGTTGGGGTGTCAGCTACTGCAGGAGGAGGAGCCTTCGCCCGAGGGCGCGGCGGCGCCGTCGGTCCTGAAGCTGTGGCCGCAGCCGCACTCGCTCGACGCGTTGGGGTTCTTGACGCTGAACCCGCCGCCCATCAGGTTCTCGACGTAATCGACGTGCGAGCCCTTGAGGAGTGGGAAGCTGCGCGGGTCGACGACGAGGCGCACGCCGCGGTCCTCGAACTCGAGGTCACCCTCGAGCCTGCGGTCGTCGATCGACATGCCGTACTGGAAGCCGCTGCAGCCCCCGGACTTGACGAACACGCGCACAGCGGCGTTGTCCTTGCCGCTGGAGGCTACCAGGTGCTGAGCCTTGGCTGCGCCTGCTTCGGTGAAGCTGAGGCGCTGCGTTTCGGGTAGGACGGCCTGCATGACGCAACGATAGCACGCACCCACGGCTCGCCCGCGTGTTGTACCTCGTACTTCGCGTTGCTATACTCCCTCTTCGGCAACCCCGTGGGGGTATAGCTCAGTCGGTAGAGCGGCGGTCTCCAAAACCGTAGGTCGTAGGTTCG
>JRYE01000345.1_pt1 | contig 21929 bp, 19 predicted proteins | sample 235321 | NCBI WGS metagenome assembly JRYE01 (sample SAMN03074214, study PRJNA261473) | activated sludge metagenome | biome: Common Effluent Treatment Plant; feature: Wastewater; material: Activated sludge; isolation source: activated biomass in a lab-scale reactor treating industrial wastewater at... | reverse complement strand
ATAGCGCTGGTCGGCGGGGCCGGCGGAGAAAGGACTTTTCCCCGTCATGAGGCGGTCATCGGCGACGTCGGGTGTCAGCCATGAACGTCGCCGTCCCAGCCATCGACCGCGCTCTCGCGTTGGGTGGCGGACGTTACCGCCTCTTTGCAGAGCCCATCAACGACGAGACCGGTAGCTCGATATCGATGGTCAGATCGCCGTGAGACGACGACCGCGCGGCCTTGCCCCGAAGCTGCCCTTCGACGATGGAATCGAACAACCTGGAACCGAACCCCGTGCCCTGGCCGCCCGCGCCGCGCGAATGACATACTTCCAGCCAGCGGATCCTGAAACGATCGTCGATGCGGCTGAGCTCGATGCGAAGCCGGCCTTCGCACTCCCTGAGCGCGCCATGCTTGATGGCATTGGTTGCCAGCTCATGGAATATAAGGGCGATCGAAGTCATGGCTGACGGATCGACCGGTAGATCGTCGCCGGTGATCGTGATGCGGTCCGCGCCGTTGTCGTAAGGTACAAGAAGCCGCCACAGCAGCCCGGCTATCGTGGCAGAGGTGCCATCCCGGTTTCGCCTGATAAGGCCGTGTGCATCGTGGAGCGCGCTCAATCGGCCCCGAAGCGCCTCCGTCACGGCCTTCACGTCGGAGCCGTCGCTGGCTGCAAGGCCGACCAATCCGTTCGCGAGCGCGAACAGATTGCCGATCCGGTGGTCCAGCTCACGCGCGACGATCTCAAGCTCCGCCTCGAGTTGCTTGGCGTCGTCGATATCCGTGGCGGTTCCGTACCAGCGCGTGATCGCGCCCTCCGCGTTCCGCAGGGGTTTGGCGAGAACCTTGAGCCAACGATAGCTGCCGTCACGATGCCGGAAGCGGTAGTCGATCGAATACGTCTCTCCCGTTGCAAGGCTGGCTTCCCAGGTTCTATCGACCCGAGCCTTGTCTTCAGGGTGAACAAGGCCCTTCCAGGTTTCCGGCTCGATATTTTCGGGGGCGATGCCGGTGAATTCGGTCCAACGGCGGTTGAAATAGTCATGCCGCCCTTTGGCGTCGGTGCTCCAGACGATCTGCGGAATGGATTCGCTCACAATATTGAAGCGCGTGTTGCTTTGCTCGAGGGCCTCGGCGGCCTCTGTCTGCTCGGTGACGTCGATGAGGATGCCGATCAGACGGGATGCCGCACCATTCTTGTCACGCACCGGTTTGCCGAAGGCGGCGAGCCACCGGATTTCACCTCCCGGCGTCACGATCCTGTATCGACATTGATAGTCCGTACCGGTTGCGATCGCGGTGTTGAGAGCATCGTACACGCGCTCCCGGTCATCGGGGTGAATCAGATTGGCAAGCTTGTCATGAAAGATGCCACCCTCGGACTTGCCGTTGATCTTGAACAGCCTGGGGAGATCTCCCTCCATCGCGAGATCGCTCTCGGCGAAGTTCAGGTCCCATGTGGCGACGATCCCGCCGGCGTCCATGGCCATATCGATCCGTTGCCGGGCGAGCGAAAGCTTGCTGATCAGCTCATCGCGAGCGCGCACCACGATCGATAAGGTGACCGGTGCCAGCGCGACCATGAAGGCTGCCAGTTTCATGGAGACCATAGCATGAGCGTCATAGGTGCCCGCGATTTCCGGCAGGTAGGCGATGGTCATGACGGTCAGCGACCAGCAACTGAACGCGAACGTGAGGCCGGAAACCACGAAGACGGGATAGACCAGACCGCACCACAGCAGCGCGGGCATGGCGAAGGCGATGGCGCTTGGCCCTCGAACGAGCATCGAGAGCGCACAAGATGCCGCCAGCGCCACGGCAGGAACAGCGGCCCGCACAATTGACGCAGGACGCAACGATTTGAGATCCGGGATCAAGCTGCGAGGGTTCGGCGCAGACAGTATTACCGGCAGCAATGCGATGTAGTTGACGAGTTCCGTCGCGAACCAGAGCATCGCCGCATCGACCATACCCAGCTTCAGCAGATGCGGATCGCTGATTGCTCCGGCAAGTCCTGCAGCGGCAGCCGCAGAGACAAGGACAATGTACAGCGCGGATGCCGGCTCACGCATCCGCAGCGCATTATCCGGAAGATACCGGCAGATGAGGTAGCCCGCACCAACGCCGCACAAGTTTCCGGCATTGAGCAGAAGGGCTTTTGCAATGTCGGCGCCTGCGAACAGGTCTGCCACCGTATAGGCCAGAGCCGCGAACAGCCATGCTGAGGCACGGCGTGCGTCGGGCAAGCGGACAAGCAGGCCGAGCATGACCGCATTGGCCGGCCATATCATCGCGAGGAACCCGGCCGGCCTCGTCAAAATGCCAAGGACACACGCCGCGAAGACCGCAACGCCGATGATGAGGGAGGTCGATGGCAGCCCCGCGGCGAGTCTGGGCCTCCTCCCCGATACACCGCTCTCTAGGGAGGCCATTGAAGGCTCCTGCGCACAGATCGAGTGAACAATGCAAACGCATCGGCTGGTTGGCGACTTCCGCCGCCATAATCGAAATACAGATTACCTTGTCGGAAAAAACTTCTCCTAGTTGCATTTCTCAAGTGCGCTCAATGTCGTCGCTCGGTACCGAGCTAGTTTTTTTTGGCGCTCAGAGAGAATTTCTCAGGAATATTCATGAAAATGGCTATTTTTCACCGGCTATGCCTTGCATCNNTCATGAAAATGGCTATTCTCCACCGGTGATGCCTTGCATCGCATGGGTATTACTGCTCACTGAGCGTAACGGAGGCGGGTGATACTTAAACATCGGAGGACCGACCTGCGGCGGCTCATGCTCGGCCAAGGTTGCGCAAGACGCGCGGATAAATGGAAATGGCCGGAACCCAACTTTGGTTTCAGCGATTTCCAGCCAGTTTTCGCCAATCATATTGGAGAACTATCTGGCATCTAAGCGCCGACATCTCTTGGCTCAGCACCACCGACTGGCGCCGCACAAGACCGACAGCGCCCGCCCTCAATTCAGACGGCCCAGCCATGACGCGCAATGCCTGGAGTTGACGTCGGCCGCGCACGGCTCAAACGGCTGCCCACCTCGATTGCGATCGAGGTTTGAGTGGTTGCCGAAAAGCGATCGTGCCCATTGGCGGTCCGGGGTCAGGACGCCCCCTTCCTTGCTAACTTTGCCAGCGTTGATCGCGAGGGGGCGAAGAAGGTCGTGCCGGTTTGTGCCGTGGAGAAGTCGAGAAGCCTATCGTAGGCACCTTCCGGTTCACCAACGAACATGCGCTCCAGCATTTTCTCGATTACCCAAAGCCGCCGGGAATATCCTATGAAATATGTTCCGAACTCACGCCGCCCCGGGCTGCCGAACGGCATATTGTCTCGCAAGATATCATGCTCGACCCCCTGTGGGTCGACGATGGTTGCTAAGCTCTTGTGCGACTTCTGGTGTTCCGTCTCGTCGTCGAGCTCAATGTTGTCCACTTTGGTGCGGCCGATGATCTTCTCCTGCCGGTCAGCGCCAATTGCCTTCCATGCAGACATGTCGTGCAGATATTTCTGGACCACGACGTAGCTGCCGCCGGCGAACTCTGGATCCTCGTCTCCGACCAATGCGGAATCCGGAATGTCCTGACCCACCGGGTTCGCGGTTCCGTCGACAAAACCGAGAAGGTCCCTCGCGTCGAAATAACGGAACCCCGACGTCTCATCGACGACGCGCACCGCGTCACCGAGTGCATCAAGCAGCAGCTTTTCCAGCTCAAAGCACAGATCGGCCCGCTCAGCCCGGATGTGGAACAAGAGGTCGCCCGGTGTGGAGGGTGCTTTATGGGCAGGGCCGTCAATCGGAGAGAAGGGCTTGAGGTCAGCCGGCCGGCTGGACGACTCGAGCCGGTTCCATAGAGCAGACCCGATCGCCGCGATGCAGGACAACTTGCCTTCCAGATCGCGAAAGCCGACGGTTTTGATAAGGTCATCAAGCCCGTCGAGCGCCGCGCGGACGCTCGCAATCGCGTCATCGCCATCCGCGACCGCAACGACCAGAAAGATGGCGGCGCGCGAAAGCGGGGCCTCAATGCTCTGGGCGTCGATGGGCACCCGATCCCAAGTATGTCCGGTCACATCCACTCCGCCGTTGCGATGCGGCGGTCTATCGTGCCGTCCGCTTCAAACGTTTCTATACCGGGAAGTGGACGATCTCCAAGCCACTTCACGGCATTTCCGGGCGGCTCCTCCTGTGGCGCGCACCTAGGCGGCTCCCATGTCGTGCGATGGCGGGTCGTCGCGCAATACGACGTAGATCGCCGGGATGACGAGCACTGTCAGCAAGGTCGAAGAGGCCAGCCCGAACAGGAGCGAGATGGCGAGCCCCTGGAAGATCGGATCGGCGAGGATGACGGCGGCGCCGATCATGGCGGCGAGCGCGGTGAGCAGGATCGGCTTGAAGCGGATGGCGCCGGCCTCGAGCAGCACCTCGACGCAGCGGCGCTCCTCCGGTGCGGCGTTCCTGAATGAAGTCGACCAGCAGGATCGAGTTGCGCACGATGATGCCGGCGAGCGCGATGAAGCCGATCATCGATGTCGCCGTGAAGGGCGCGGCGAACAGCCAATGCCCGATCATGATGCCGATCAACGTCAATGGTACGGGCGTCAGGATGACGAGCGGGAGCGTGAACGAGCGGAACTGCGCCACGACCAGCACGTAAATGCCGAGCAGCGCCACGGCGAACGCGGCACCCATGTCACGGAAGGTCACGTAGGTCACCTCCCACTCGCCGTCCCAGAGCAGGACGGGTGCGGCTTCGCTTTCGGGCTGACCATGCAGACGCACCTCCGGCTTCGCCAGCGCGCCCCACTCCTTGGCATCGATCAGCTTCTGAACGGCCAGCATGCCGTAGATCGGGGCCTCGTAGTCTCCGGCAAGCTCCGCCATCACCAACTCGGCCGGACGGCCGTTGTGGCGGAAAATGGCGGGTGAGGACTCCTCGCGCCCGACTTTGACGAGCTCGCCGAGCTCGACGATGCCGCGCTCGCCGGGAAGCGCGTTGGCCGGGACCGGCGTCGAGAGCGTCGCCTCCGTTATGGCGAGATCGGTCTTGGGGAGCTGGACCGCGATCTCGACGGGATGACGGCCGCCGCCCTTGTGCGAATAGCCGACGGCCGTGCCGCCGAGATAGGCGGCTATGGTGTCGTAGACGTCGCGCTCCTCGACCTTGTGAAATTCGAGATTGTCCTGATCGATGGCGATGCGCAGCCGCGGCGCGCCTTCGCGGAAGCTCACGTCGACGTCAACGATGAACGGCACCGAGCGGAAGAGGGCGGCGACCTCGTGGGCCAACGCGCGGCGCTGGTCCGCATCGGGTCCGTAGACCTCGACGAGGAGCGTCGCGATGACGGGCGGGCCGGGCGGCACTTCGACCACTTTGACGACCGTTCCGTCGGGGGCCGGCAGGCCTTCGAGCAGCCGGCGCGCATGGAGGGCGATTTCGTGGCTTGTCCGCGTGCGCTCCTTCTTCGGTGCGAGATTGACCTGCAGGTCTCCCTGGTGCGGCGCGCTGCGCAGGTAATAGTGGCGCACGAGGCCATTGAAGTTGAAGGGTGCCGCCGTGCCCGCATAGGCCTGGATGGAGGACAGCTCGTCGAGGCCGGCGAGACGGTCGGCTGCCGCCGCGAGCACGCGGTCCGTGTCTTCGAGGCTGGCGCCGGGCGGCAGATCGATCACCACCTGCAGCTCGGACTTGTCGTCGAACGGCAAAAGCTTCACCGTTACGGACTTCGTCGCAAACAGCACGAGCGACAGGAGCGTCGCCGCGCCGACGAGGAGGAGAAAGACGAGTGCCCTACGCCGCGTGGCGATGACAGGTCGCGCGACCGCCCTATAGCCGCGTCCGAGCCAGCCGCCGCCGGCCGCCTCCGCGTGTCCGCCGCCCGTGCCCTTGCCGCTGAAACGGACCATCAGCCAGGGCGTCACGATCACCGCGACAAAGAACGAGAGCACCATGGCCGCCGAGGCGTTGGCGGGGATCGGGCTCATGTAGGGGCCCATAAGGCCCGACACGAACAGCATCGGAAGCAGCGCCGCGACCACGGTCAGCGTCGCGAAGATGGTCGGGTTGCCGACTTCGGCCACGGCGTCGACGGCCGCGGCGATGCGGCTCCTCCCGTCGTGCATGGCCCAGTGGCGCGCGATGTTCTCGATGACGACGATCGCATCGTCGACCAGGATGCCAATCGAGAAGATGAGCGCGAACAGGCTGACGCGGTTGATGGTGTAGCCGAGAAGCCATGAGGCGAACAGCGTCAGCAGGATCGTTACGGGAATGACGATTAGCACGACCCCGCCCTCGCGCCAGCCGACAGCGAGGCCGACGAGCAGCACGATCGAGAGCGTGGCGAGACCGAGGTGGAAGAGCAGCTCGTTCGCCTTCTCGTCTGCGGTTTCCCCGTAGTTGCGGGTGACGGTTATTTCCACGTCGTCGGGGATGAGATTGCCCTTGAGGGCGGCCACACGCTCGACGATGCGCTCGGAGATCACCACCGCGTTGGCTCCGGCGCGCTTCGCCAGCGCCAGGGTGACGGCGGGTGCGCGGTGGAGGCTGCTGCCATCGTCCGCTTTGGTGACGTGCCAGGCGCGATGCTCGAGCGGCTTCGCACCGACGACGACGTTGGCAACGTCGCGCACGTAGACGGGACGGCCGTCGCGCGTGGTGAGCAGGAGGAGGCCGATGTCGGGCACGCCCTGGAGCGTCTGTCCCGCGGCGACGGCGAGGCTCTCGCCCCGTTCGCGCACGCGTCCGGCGAGAAACGAGCGGTTGGCCTCCTTCACCTTGCCGACAAGCTGGGCGAGCGTGACGCCGTAGAGCGCGAGGCGTTCCGGCAGGGGCTCGATGCGGATCTGGTCGGGGCGGCCGCCGATGATGTAGCTCATTCCGACGTCCTCGAGCTTGGCGAGCTCGACCTGCAGGGTCTCGGCAATGTGATAAAGCGCGTTGTCCTCGACGTGCGCTGCGCCGGGTTTCGGGGCCAGCGTCAGCGTCACGATCGCGACGTCGTCGATCCCGCGCCCGATGATCAACGGCTCGGGAATGCCAACGGGGATACGGTCGTAATTGGCACGCACCTTCTCGTGCACGCGGAGGATGGCGTCGTCCTGAGGCGTGCCGACGAAGAAGCGCGCCGTGACGAGCACGCGGTCGTCCTCGGTGTTCGAATAGACGTGCTCGACGCCGTTGATGGCCTTGACGATCGTCTCGAGCGGCTCGGTGACGAGCTTCACCGCGTCCTCGGCCTTGAGCCCGTCGGCAGTGACGAAGATGTCCACCATGGGGACCGAGATCTGCGGCTCTTCCTCGCGCGGCAGTACCACGAGCGCAATGATCCCGAGCACGAGGCTGGCGAGCAGGATGAGCGGCGTGAGCGGTGACTGGATAAAGGCGCGGGTCAGGAAGCCGGAGACCCCGAGGCGGGGATCGGACGTCATGGCTGCACCAGCCCGTCACCGGTTGCGACGCCAGCGAGGATTTCGATGCCCTGTCGCCCGTCCGGCCCTTCGACCGTGCGCCCGGTCTGAACGACGGCATCGGCGTATCCGCCGCCTTCGCGCGCAAGCCGCACGTAGTCGATGCCGAAACGGCGGAAGACGTACGATTTTGGCACCACATAGGACTGGCGTTTGCCGGCCGAGATCCAAACCAGCACGCGCTCGCCTACGAAATACGCACCGAGGTCCGCCACTTCGGCATCCGCGATCACGCGACCGTTGTCCAATTCCGGGTAGACCTGCACGATCCGCCCCTCGGTCGCCGGGCCCTCGGAGAGGCCAAGGCCGCGCGCGCCGAGGCGCACCGCATCGCCGACCTTCATGAAGCGCGCATAGCGCTCCGGCAGCTCGAGGCGCAGGAGATAGCCGCCCGCCGCGATGGTCGCGACGCTCTCGCCGGCAAGCACGACGCTGCCCTGCGTGACGGGAACCTTGAGCACGCGGCCGGCCGTCGGCGCCAGCACCTCCCCTTCCTGGATCTCGGTCTCGGCGACCGCGCGCTCGGCTTCTGCCGCCTTGAGGTCGTTGATGGCCACATCATAGGCCGTCTGCGCCTGATCGAGGCGCGACTGGGGTGAAACGCGTTGCTCGAGAAGGGTCCTGGCGCGATCGAGCTCGAGCTTCGCCGTGTCCATGCGCGAGGTCGCAGCGACGATCCGGGCGTCGATGGCCTTCATCTTGAGAGAGATTTTCGGATCGGCGACGAGGGCGAGCACCTGTCCTTCCTGGACGGCGTCGCCTTCGTCGACCTTCAGGGACTCCACCGTGCCCGGCGTTCGCACGCGGGCGTAGATCAGATCCCGGCTGCGCACCGTGGCGTAGACAGACTTGAGATCATCGATCTCGGTGGTCTCAACCTTGAATGTCTTCGGATCGTCGGCGCGCGCCGCGACACCCATCATGGGGGCCAGCATGCAGAGCAGCGCAACCGTTCCGGCGCGTCGTCTCATTCCGTGTTCCCTTCTTCCATCCCGCATCGGGATTGGCCGCTTGACGGCGATATCAGTATAATCTAATTTAGTAAACATGAATATTAAAGAGCTCGTTTCGAACAGCGAGGAAGCGGCCGACCTTCTCAAGGCGCTCGCCAACCAGCATCGCCTGATGATCCTGTGCGAACTGCACAAGGGGGAGCGGTCGGTATCGGCGCTGGAGGCTGTTGTGCCGCTCAGCCAGTCGGCCCTCTCGCAGCATCTCGCCAAGCTCAGGGAGGGTGGCTTCGTCGCGACGCGACGCGAATCCCAGACGATCTACTACAGCCTGGCGGACAGTCGCGTCGTCCGCCTCATCGGCGTGTTGCACGAGCTGTTCTGTGCTCCCGCCGGGTCCAAGCACCGGAGGACGTCGAAATGACGATCGATCGCGCCGTTCTGGCTTTCGCAGGCTGCATGATTCTGGCGAGCCTCGCGCTCAGCCAGGTTCATAGCCCCTACTGGCTGCTGCTCACGGCCTTCGTGGGAGTGAACATGCTGCAAGCCTCGGCCACGGGCTTCTGCCCGGTGGCGATTGTGCTCAAACGCCTCGGCGTGCGCCCGGGCGTCGCGTTCTCCTGAGGTCGGCCGGGAGCGGGCTGCGCTTGGCGGGGGCTCGTCTTTTCTGCCGACCCCTGCGCCGCCCGATGCCGGCCTATTCCAAACGCACGCCCGCCACGGCCGTGATCACGGCGTGACGGGCGAAGCATGCTCGTTCAGGCCAAGCGTCAGAACCTCATGCGGGCAGTCAATTCGACGCTGCGGCCCACGCCCGGAAGTTCGTCGAACGACGAGCGATACTCCTCGTTGGTGAGATTGTTGAGGCTGATCGCGAATGTCGTCGACTCGTCGCGCGTGAGCGCTCCGCCGAAGGCAAAGTTGAGCGTCGCCCAGCTCGGGAGCGAGTCGGTTTCGACGGAGGCGCTCGTGGTATTCCAGGAGGATAGCTTCACGCCGCTTGCAGCCCGTACAAAAAGATCGGCCCACAGGGGGAACCCTCCGATCACCGTTTCGTGGCGCACGCCGAAGCGGCCGGAAAATTCCGGCGTATTGCTGTTGTAGGTATCGAACTCGTTGAGCTCGAGCTCGCGTTTCATCCATGCGCCATTCACGTAAGGCGTGAACGCGGTGCCGGGGATGGTGTATTCGGCCATGAGCTCGATGCCATAGGTCGTCGCCGCGTTGACGTTGTCGTAAATGTACTCCGCCGCGGTCGCGGTGGCGGGACATGCCGCGCCCGTGCCGCAGTGGATGGTGGCGATGTAGTCATCTGCCGTCGTGTAGAAGCCCGTTACGTCCATGGCGAGACCGCTTGCGTTATACCGGGCGCCGATCTCGTAGCTCCGCGACGTCTCGGGATCGAGATCGGGATTTCCATACGTGAGCGTGCCGCGGCCGGCCGACGAATCCGTGAAGAGCTGCAAGAGCGTCGGCATGATATAGCCTTCCGCGTAGTGGGCTCTGAGCGTCGTATCCTGGATGCCCGTGTAGACCAGGCTGGCGGAGGTGACGATGTGGCCGTCGCTGTCCGTCCCGAGCTCTTTGCTGGCGTTGGTCGTGTAATCGAGCTCGGTCTCGACATAGTAGTAGCGGGCGCCGGTCACGAGCTTGAAGTCCTTGGCGAAGGACCATTCGTTCTGGGCGAAGGCGGACGCCGTCCGGATGAACGCATTGTCGACGCCCTCTGAGTAGGTGGTGCTTACGATGGGGGAGAGAGGGGGGGGCCGTGATATCGTCGCGACCTGCGTCGAGGTCTTCGCGGCATCCAGGCCGTCCGACAGGTAGTGAATACCCATGATTGTGTAGTGATCGGGATGGAACTGGAAATCGGCCTGCGCCGTGCCGCCGAAGTTTTCGATCTGATCGTCGGATGTCGACGTCACCCCAACCGTTGTGCTGGCCGTAGGCCTCATCACGACTTCGTTCAGGAACAGGCGATCGATCGTCTGATAGTAGGCGTCGACATGCACGTTGCGCAGAACGGGGCCAAGATCCTTGCCGTCGTAGTAGAGACCGACCTTCTGGCGGTCGCGCTGGGGCAGCTCAATTCTGAAATCGGTAACCGGATACTCGAGGGTCGTCGGATCAGTCCAGCTTTCGGTCGACAACCGGTTCTGCTCCGCCTTGAAGGCGAGGTAGTGGTTCTTCGCGGCCCCGAAGGTATAGCCGAGATGCAGATAGAGATTGTCGGTGTCGAACGATGTCCCATCGAGCCTCCCGGTCGACGTGTATCGCCCTTCCGGAACCTTGCGGTCGCCGTGATCCTCGAGGCCGCCTGAGATCCGATAGTCCATATTGTCTATCGTTCCCGAAAGGGCACCCCATCCCTGATATCCCCGGGTTGCGGAATAATAGCTGCCACCCAGCTCGACCTCGACGGGCTTCTCGGATCCCCGTTTCGTAATGATGTTGATGACGCCGCCGNNGCCTTGCGCTCGAGCTGCTGCTGATCGATGACGGTGACGGACGCCGGATTGTTCTGCACGGAGACCTCGGTCCGCGTGCCGATCACGGTGACCTCGTCGAGCCAGACGGTGCTGTTCTGGGCTCGAGACGGCACAGAGGCGAGCGACGCTGCCGACAGCATCAGGCTCACTGCGATGCCCTTCGTCAGGGGCCGGCATGGGGAGCGGCGCGGAAGCGGGCCTCGCGGATGCGCCCCGCCTTCAGCCCGGAGGCCCAGCTTCATCGTCTTCATGGTCGTGTCCTTCCCTGAAATACGCCACAACAAGGCCGTCTGTGAAAACGCGTTGCCGCGCCACAGTGCAATCCGCCGGCTTTCTCAGCCGTCAGTTCTGTTCCGAAAGCAGCTTCTGCGCAGATGACACGCAGAATCGAACGGGTTCGGGTGGAGCTCGCGCCGAAGCGCCTTGGCCGTCACAGGCTGCATCGGCGGCGCGCGGCGTCACCCACGCCTCGCGCTCGTCGAACGTCACGATGTACCGGTACGCGCCGGCGTTTTCTCCGCTGTGCGAGAACGGTTCGAAAGTCGCCTCGGAGCGCCGGCAGACGAGATCCTTGATCGGCAATTTCTGGCCCGCCAGAATCGTGCTAACGGCCTTCGCGCGGCGCTCGCATTCGTCGAGAGAGTCCGTATTCACGAACGCTGCCGACATGTCTCCGCTCTCGAGCATCGTCAATATGATCATGAGAAAACTGAGTTTCATTCCCGGCCTCGCTCGCTCATGCTGCCAGAGGAAAAGGCGCGATCGGATTGACGCTTTTCGCCTGGTCGGCATCGACCGCGGCGAAGGCCCGTCCGGCCGTCGTTTCGTCTCGAAGCGCGCGCACAACAAGGTCCGCCATGTCTGCGCGGTTGATGAAGCCATGCATCGCGGGGTCCGTCGTCAGGATCCCACGCCCGGTGGCCGGCTCCGACCGCAGGCCTCCCGGCCGGATGATCGTGCCTGAGGGAATCGTGCGCTTCAGATGCTCCTCGGCGCGGGTTTTCGCGTCCACGGCGGCGCCGAACGCTGCGATAGCGCGCTCGGACCGATAGGGCGCCATCTCTCCGCAGCCGATCGATGTCACGAGGACGAAGCGCACGACCTTGTGCACTCGGGCGCAGTCAATGACGTTGATGTTTCCATCCTCATCAACGTAACGGCCGGACGCGCCCCGTCCGCCCAAGGTCGACACCACATCGAGCTCTGCCAGAGACAGAGCGAAGGCCTGCTCCACGTCCGCAAAGGAGAATGCGTCCCCGCCGACAACGTGGACGCCTTGTGCGTCAAGATCGGCGCGCTGAGCTCCCGGCCGAAGCATGGCGAAAACCGGAACGCCCTCCTTCCGCAACTGCTGCGCGAGAAGCAAACCGACACCTCGGCTCGCCCCGAAGATCAGTACCGGCCTCATGTCAATGCATGCTCCCGGCCGCCGGGAAGCGGCCTTCCAGCTGAGAGAACTTTTCAACCTGATCGGCTTTGAGGCGCTTTGTCTCGTCACGGCCGACGAAGATCTTGAACATGGCTTCCCCATCGGCGTTGAAGAACTGCACTGACGCCGTGTCCTTGCCCATGAACGGGCGCCGCAGGAACACGATTGCCTTGCAATTGTCGGCTCGCAGATGTCCGCTCAACGCGCTGCCGCCGGACAGATTGTAGAAGCCGTGGCCCATGCTTCCCGTCGGGAGCGGGCCTTCGAACTCCAGGATGGCGTCCCTGGTATGCGAGATGATCGTGACGCTTCCCCATTGGGAGATGTCCTGCATGACATCGATGAAATGGGCGCCCGATATCCGCTTCCACATGGCAGCCGGAAGGCATTCGACGGTGTCCTGCAGCGACAGGCCGTGCTGGGAGGCGGTGCTCTCCAGGATGCCGCCGGGGTTTTCCGCAAGCTCCTTGCGGACGAGATCGTGGGGTTCTGTCGAGCGAGAATTGGTCATGATGGCTGCGATGCTCTCTGATGAAGTTCCGGGATGTGGTTCGCATCGGCTGAAACGCCAGGGACGGCGCCAGGGTCGATTTCGGACAGGATGGAGTCGAAAGCCGAGATGAGATTGCTGTACCAGAAGCGTCCTGCCGTCGTGAGCGATACGACGTGACCTGCAACCAATACGAGGCCCGCGGCGCGCCACTGCTCGATGAGCGGGGCAACGCGGGCTGCAAGCGTGTCGCCATGGGGGAGGGCGATACGTTCGAGATCCAGGCGCCCGACCTCGAGGCCGGCCGTGATCGCATTGCGCGCGGGTTGCAATGAATTCGACACGCGCATTCCGTCGAGCGGCTTTTTTCCGGCCGTGACGGCGTCACGATAGGTGTCGAGGTCTGCCGCGACGGAATAACTGTATCGGCCGAGCGTGCCGCCGGCTCCCGAGCCATAGGCAAGGCAATCGGCACCCTCCTTGATGCGGAGATTGTAGACGTTGCGCTCGCGCGGCGTTCGCGCCCAGTGGCTGTTGCTGATCTGAGCCCAGCCCTTGGCGGCGAGGAATTCGACACCGGCCCGGTACATGGCGCCGATGTCCTTGAGCGTTGCGGCAGCAGGAAACTTGCCCGCCCCGATGGCTTGCTGCAGGGGCGTTCCGGGAATGAGGTTGAGGCCGTAGAGATCGACGCCGTCGGGGGCGATATCAGCGGCGATGCGCAGATCCTCGCTCCAGATCCGGTCGCTCTGGCCGGGAAGCCCGTAAAGGAGGTCGATGACCACGGCCGCGCGATTGCGATCGCGGATGGCGCCGACGAAGCCAATCGCCTCCTCCTTGCCCGCGCGCCGCCCCTGCCGCCGCCGGACGGCGGTATCGAAGCTCTGCACTCCGATGGAGATACGATTGACTCCGGCCTCGAGGCTGGCGTCGATCTTCTCAGGATCGAAATGGATGATGCGCCCCTCGAGCGTGATCTCGCAATCGGGGGCGAGGGGGAGTGAGCGTTTGACGGTGCGGAGAATTCGCGAGAGCTCTTTTGCGGAGAGAGCGCTCGGCGTACCGCCTCCGAGATAAACGGCCTCGATCTCCTGGTTCCCGGGCACCGGNNGCCCATGTGGCGGGCACCGCGTCCTCGGCGAGCGGCCGCTTGTGCCGCCACGGCAGGACGGCACGGCGCGCCGTGAACGCGTCGCGGAGCGGGTCGTCTCCGATCCGAGCGAAATACGGAGCAAGATCCGCCGCTGTCATCTCAGAGCTCAACGCACCAACGCTCCCTTCCTTCCGGGCGTGTCATGGGACACCGATTGCACGCCCGATCGTCTCGTCCGATCCGCACGAGTGATCCATGAGCGCGGAGGCGAACATAAGCGGGAAGGGGAGGCTCAAACTTGTCGTCGAGCAATTAGTTGATATTTTAAGTATAGATTTCGACGGAACATCGCGTGCGTGTGGCGATTTGCACACAGGCTGCGCGCCGTTCGTCGGAACGCGGCCGCGGCTCAAGCGTTCCTTATGCTGTCTATCAGTATACACTCTATAAGCAGAAAGCCCAAACAAGACGGTCTTCATCGAGCGAAACGAACCGGCACGCTCAGGTTGACGGTCCCGCGGCCGATACCGGCGGGCGGGGCGGGAACGGGGCTCGCGCGGCGAGCAAGTGCGACGGCTTCGCGATCGAGAATGGCGCTGCCGGAAGAGCGGATGAGGCGTGCCGACAGCACGCGGCCTGAACGATCGATGGTGAAGGAGACCGATGCCGTACCGCCCGCGGCTCCGCCTGGATGGCGCTTGCGCCGGTTGAGGTGCGCCATGACCTGGCCGCGCCAAGTCGCCATCGACATCGATGAGCCTGTGCTCGACGTTGGTGCGGCGGTGCTTTTCACGCGTGCCGCTGCCGAAGGCTTTGGCGCGGAGGCCTGCTGCGCCACGGATTTTTTCTTGGGCTTGGCCTTCTCATCCGTCTCTTTCTTGGTTTCACGCGTTTTCGGCTCCGCAGGCGCCTTTTCCTTGGCCGGTCTCGCAGCCTGGACCTCCAGAACCGCCTCGGCATCCTTGATTGCCGGCAGGTCCGGCATCTCGAGCATGGCGGAGACCGTGCCGTCCGGTGTCGCGTGCAGAGTTTCGGAAGGCATCTCGGCAGCGAGCGGTTCCGGCTCCGTCGGCGCGTCGTCGAGAGGCTCCGTCTTCGTCTCGACCGGTTTCGCCTCCTCGGAGGCTTGCTGGAGGAGGCCCGCCTCAACCTCCTGCGGCGCGGCTTCGGGTGCGGACGGCAGCGGCGCGAGCTCGATCAGCATGGCGGCCGGCGGCTCGTCCGCGGAACTCTCCGGCGATGGCCAGTGCGCGACGGCCAGCGCGACGCCGCTATGCACGGCCGTGGCGAACAGGGCGGCCAGCGTCCAGCGCGCCAGGGTCTGGCGCTTCGTCTCGGCGCTAGCACGACACGCGACCGGGCTCACGGTGCCTCCGGTGGAACGAGGCGCGATCGCCTCGGAAGATCAGGCCAGAGGCAGCGCCTCTAGGCTGGCAAGACGGATACGGAAAGAGGGGCGTGTTGACGCCTGAGGCGCGTTCGATCGGATTGCAGAGCCGACAGGGCGAACGGCCGGGCGCCATGGGGCTCTTGCGGCTTACGGTTCATTCTGCGGCGACGCTGCGGGTTCCGTCTTGGGCCACCGTCTGAAGCACGCTAAACCCCTCGAACTCGGGATGGCCGAGATAGAGCGGCTTGGCCGATCCCGCGCTGGCGTGAACTTTGCGGAACTGCTCCGATTTGGTCCAGGCTTCGAAGTCGGCCTTGGAACGCCAGATCGTGTGGGAGGCATAAAGAACATGATCCTCGCGCTCCGGCCCCTTGAGCAGGTGAAATTCGATGAAGCCGGAAAATTCGTCGAGGTGGGTTTTGCGCGAGCTCCAGACCTTCTCGAAGTCGGCCTCCGCACCTTTCACGACCTTGAAGCGATTCATGGCGATGAACATCATCTTCTCTTTCTTGATCTAGGCCTCAGCCTTCGGACGATCTGCGATGGAGTTCGGTGACAGCGCCGCTTGCTTGATCTTGATCAAACAAGCGGCGCTGTCACCCGGAAGCCCAGGCAGTGCGGGAGAAATTACTGGACCCCGAAACAGTCCGTCTCGCACTCTGTCCGCTTGCGGAACGATCTTCGCAAAACCCGCATCTACCGGCCCCCCGGCGTCGGTGCGATGCTCTGCAGAGAGCAGGATCTCGGGACCGCGTGTGTTCCACGAGACGCACTTTACGCGAGACCGTATTATTCAATACTTTACGCGTCAACAAATAATCGACACAATCGAGACGGACCCGAGCTCGCGTCACTTGATCGTGTCGCGGGCGGGTTCAATCTCATCAAGCGGGTGCTCCATGCTTTCTCTGCTGAAGTGTATTAGCCGCCTTCTCTGGGTGGCGGGACTTGCCGCGGCGATCATTCCCGCGGGCCGGCAATCTGCGATGGCCGACGCATTTTCTGAAGATCAGCTGCAACGCATCGTGTCGGTCGGAGGCGATGTCACCGAGATCATTTTTGCGCTCGGTCTCGGTGATCGCGTCGTCGCCGTCGACACGACGAGCCAATATCCGCCCGATGCGGTCAAGGAGAAGAAGAGCGTCGGCTATATGCGCGCTCTGTCGACCGAGGGCGTGCTTTCGGTGGCTCCGACGCTCATCGTTGCGTCGGCCGAAGCCGGGCCGCCGGAGGTCGTGGCGGCGCTCAAAGGCTCCACTGTTCCCTTCGTCGCGGTCAAAGGCGAAGGCACTCCGGAGGGCGTCGTGCACAAGATCAAGGCCATCGCCACGGCGCTCGGCGTCGCCGGCGAGGGGGAAAAGCTCGCGAGCCGCATCGAAGCGGAGTTTGCAGAAGCGGCCGCGCAGAAGGCCAAGGTCACGAAACCCGTGCGCGCCCTTTTCGTTCTTGCGCAACAGGAAGGGCGGACCGTCGTCGGCGGGGCGCATACGGCGGCCGGGGACATGTTCTCGCTGGCTGGCGCCGTCAACGCCGTGACGGGCTTCGACGGATACAAGCCCTTGAGCGACGAAGCCGCGATCACGGCCGCGCCGGACGTCATCGTCGTCATGACGCGCAACGGCGGTGTCGGTGCCGACAACTTCGCGCAGGCCATCGGCTCCATGCGGGGCCTTGCCAGCACGCCCGCCGCCAAGTCCGGCCGCATCATCGAGGTCGACGGCAGCTACATGCTGCAGTTCGGCCCGCGGGCGGCCTCGGCGGCGCTCGACCTCATGCACCGGTTCTATCCCGAGCTCGGCCCCGCGTCCCGAGAGACGGCAGGAAAATGATGTCCAGCTCGTCGGCTTCAATCGCCGATCCGTCCGAGAGGATATTCCAAGGACCGGACCGCTTGCGCCAGCGCCTTTTCGTGCTGATGCTGGCGGGCGCGATGCTGGTCCTTGCCGCCGTCCTGTCGCTCTCCGTCGGGGCAACAGGCCTGTCTCTCGAATCCGTACCGGACGCCGTCGCCGGGCTCTTCGGAAGCACCGATGCCGTGAGCACGCGCGCGGCACTGGTCCTGGTCGAGATCCGTCTTCCGCGCACGGTGCTTGCCGCCATGGTGGGCGCTTCGCTCGCGGTCGCCGGAGCGATGATGCAAGGGCTCTTTCGCAACCCGCTTGCCGATCCCGGCCTCGTCGGCGTTTCGTCGGGAGCGGCTCTCGCCGCCGTGTCGGTGATCGTGCTCGGGCACGGCATTGCGGCGCCCATCGTGGGGCCGCTCGGGCCGCACGCCCTTCCTGTCGCGGCCTTCGCGGGCGGGCTCGCCATTACCGGCGCGCTCGTGCTGCTGGCCGGAGGCCGGCGCTCCGTATCCATCGCCGCGCTCCTCCTTGCCGGTCTCGTGATCGGCGCGCTAGCCCAGGCGCTGATGGGCCTCATCGCCTACGTGAGCGACGATCGGGAGTTGCGCGATATCACGCTCTGGACGCTCGGAAGCCTCGCGGGCGCAAGCTGGACCAAGGTGATCGGCGTCGCGCCATTCGTGCTGATCAATATGGCGTTGCTGCCGCGTCTCGTGCGCGCGCTGAACGGCCTCCTTCTCGGCGAGGCCGAGGCGTTCCATCTCGGCATCGACGTCGAGCGCGCCAAGCGCGGAATCATCCTGGCGACCGCGGCCTCGGTTGCCGCTGCCGTTGCCGCCGCCGGCATCATCGGCTTCGTCGGCATCATCATCCCGCATATCGTGCGCCTTCTCGCGGGGCCGGACAACGGCGTCGTGCTGCCGGCGAGCGCCATGCTCGGCGCCGGTCTCGTGCTCGCGGCAGACGTCATCGCGCGCATCATCATCGCCCCGGCCGAGCTGCCTCTCGGAATCATCGTGGCCTTGATCGGCGCACCGGTCTTCCTCCACCTCGTACTGCGGCGGGGGGCCTATGTCTGAGCGCGCGTGCTGCCTCATTGCCGACGGCGTCGGCTACGAGATCCGCGGCCGGGCTCTCGTTGCGAATGCGAGCCTCACCATCTCGAGCGGCGAGATCGTCGCCGTGCTGGGACCCAACGGCGCGGGAAAATCAACGCTGCTTCGCCTGCTCGCAGGCGAGCTCACGCCCGCGGCAGGCAGGATCGTTCTGGCCGACCGCGACATGAGCACGCTCAGGGCCCCTGATCTTGCACGCCTGCGTGCCGTGGTCGCCCAGGCGAGCAACCTCAACTTTCCATTCACCGTGCAAGAGGTCGTGCGGCTGGGGGTGTCCGTGCCCGGGCTGACCCGCGGCTCGCCTCGCATCGAGGCCACCGTGGCCGATGTGATCGCCCGGGTGGGGTTGACGGCTTTTTCCGGGCGGCTTTTTACCGAGCTTTCGGGCGGCGAGCGCCAGCGCGTGCACATCGCGCGGGCGCTGTGTCAGCTGGCGGTCGCGCGCGAGGCGTGCGCGGGCGGACGGCTGCTTCTGCTCGATGAGCCCACCTCGAGCCTGGACATCGGCCACCAGCGGCTCGTGCTCAACGCCGTCCGGCGGGAAGCCGAGACGGGGGTCGGCGTGCTCGCCATCATGCACGACCTCAACCTTGCGGCGGCTTTCGCCGACCGCGTCATCATCATGAGCCGCGCTCATGTCGTCGCCGTCGGAACGCCTCGCGAAACCATGACGAGCACGATCCTCGAGCGCGCGTATGAATGCCCTATCGCCGTCGCGTATATCGATGACGCCCCAGTCGTTCTGCCGACAGAGGCGATGGACGATCGGTTCAAGGCACGTGTTTGATTTCGGTCAAGCCTCGCCGGCGGCGCCTCCCTCTAAGGTGGATCCGTCGCCTGTCGCCGGACGCTCGTGCCGCGCGTCAGGCACCCGGGACAGGTCTCGATGGGAGCAGACATGACCACAGAGCGTAAGGTTGCCGTCGTCACGGGAGCCAGCAGCGGAATCGGCCGCGCGATTGCAGACAAGTTTCTTTCCGACGGATACCGGCTTGTTGTCATGGCCCGCTCGGAGCCGGAATTGCTGGAGATCAAGCAGCGCGCGCCGGAGGATGTCCTGGTCGTCACGGGGGACGTGACGAAGGCAGCGGATCTCGACCGCCTGGTGGCCGGTGCCGTCAGCACCTATGGGACGGTGGACGTCGTCATTCCGAATGCCGGCGCCGCAAAGGTCGTCCCGTTTGCGGAGAGCGACCCCGCCGCCATCGCCGAGCAGTTCAATCTCAACTTCGTCGCCGCGACGGAGACGGTGCGCAAGCTCCTGCCCCACATCAAGTCCGGCGGCAGTGTGATCTTCATCACCACGTTCCTGACGACCGTCGGCTTTCCGGGGCTCGCCATCTACAATTCGAGCAAGGCGGCATTGAAGTCGTTCGCGCAGACGCTCGCGGCCGAGCTGGCCCCTCGCGGCATCCGCGTCAACTCTCTCGCGCCGGGCCCGATCGCCACGCCGCTCTGGGGCAAAGCCGGGCTTCCCGAAGACGTGCTCGCGAGCGTCGCGGAGACGTTGAACAAACGTCTCATGACAGGCGGCTTCGGCGAGCCGAACGATATTGCCGAAACCGCTCTGTTCCTCGCGTCTTCCGGCGCGAAGAACATCTACGGCCAGGAAATCGTCGTGGACGGCGGCTACACGATCGGTTGATCGGCGTGAGCCGATGCGTTCTGGGAGCAGGATCGATCATGGCTGCGGCGCAACGGCCGGCTGCCACGATCAGTCCGGGACAGATGCGACGAGGACGTCACAGGCCGCCTCCCTCAGCACGCGCTGCGTGACGCTGCCGAGAAGCGTCCGAAGAATGACGCCGCGGCCGTTCGGGCCTAACGCCAGGAGATCGATGTCGCCGCTCCTGGCGAGGCGGAGCAGGGACGGAGCCGGTTCGCCGTCAAGAATATGCGTGCCGACCGTCTCGGTGCCGAAGACCTCGCGCACGAACCGGGAAAGTCTTTTGTGGGCGCTCGCCCTCTTGGCCGAGCGATAGGCTTGCATGTCGGTCTCCGAGGTGCCTGCGCGCAGCATGGCCTGCTCGAAGGTGAGCGGAATGGAAAAGGCATGCACGAGCTCAAACCGCGCCGCGGGAACGAGCCGCAGAGCGCTTTTGGCGGCCGCGGCGGACTGCGGTGAGAAATCGACGGCGGCTGCCACCCGCCGATAACGGGCGGCCGAGCGATCCCGCACCACGAGAACCGGCACGGGCGACGTTCTGACCACCCTGTCGGCCGTGGAGCCCAGGACTTTCTCGCCGAGCGAATGGTATTGGCCGGGCCCGATCACGACGAGATCCGCGCCCCGCGTGCCGGCGACGTCCGTGATGACGGCATGCGGCGCGCCGAAGCCGACCTCCACATCGGCGGACACCGATCCGCCTTCGGCCAGCAGAGCCGAGATCGCCGCTTGGGCCTGATGGGTGAGGTGCGCCTCGAGGTCGGTCTCGTGCCGCTCCGGAGGGGACGGCGCCAGCGACGGCGCTTCGACGACGTGAACCACGACGAGCCGGGCACCGTGCTCCGTCGCCAACTGAACGGCCCGCGCCAACACGGCGTCGCTGCCGGCCTCGAGGTCCAGAGCCGCTACGATCGTCTTCACGGTCTCCATACCGCCTCTCTTCTCTCAAGGATTGTCCAGGCTGAACGCATGCGTGTGGTCATCGTAGGCAAAGACTTCGGCGTAGCGGCCGAGGTCGATGACGGCGCGCAACGTCTGTTCCGCGGCGTCCGGCGACATGTGGTCCTCGAGCTCGTCCGCAAACCGGCTCCAGGGCGCGCGATGGCTCGGCCGTTCGTCGAGCACGCGCCGGATGTGGGCTGCGAGCGCAACGTAGGTTACGAGGTGCTGTGCAAAGAGGCGCTTGCGGTGGTCGGTGTCGACGCCTGCGAACTGGCGCCCCTCGTACGTCAGGCGGATGTCGCCGCCCATCACCTCGGCGAACCGCAGCATCTGCAGCGTTTCGGCCACCGGGAACAGGTCGTCGATCTCCATGTGCAGGGATGCGGCGATGACCGGCAGGTCGGCCTCGCCGTCATAGGGCGGCCCGGCAACGGCTTCGAGGAGGCCCGCGAGAAGGTTCGATGAGACCGGGGGGAGGATCGTGCCGATGCCCGCGCCGGGGAACCGCTCGACCCGCTTGCCGGCATGCTCGGCCGCAGAGCGGATCGTCATCTCCACGTAGATGCGCTCGACGAGGTCGCGGAAGCCGGGATCGAGACGGGCGCGCGGGTGCGGCAGCTCGACCGTGATCTCCTTAAGGATCCGGCCCGGGTTGCTGCCGAAGACGAGGATACGGTCGCACATGAGCACCGCTTCCTCGATGTTGTGGGTGACCAGGATCACGCCCTTGATCGGCAGCTGACCTTCCGACCACAGGTCGAGGAAATCGGTGCGCAGCGTCTCGGCCGTCAGTACGTCGAGCGCCGAGAACGGCTCGTCCATGAGAAGAATGTTGGGGTGGACCACGAGCGCGCGCGCAAAGCCCACGCGCTGGCGCATGCCGCCCGACAGCTCGCGCGGATAGGCGGACTCGAAGCCATCGAGCCCGATCAGGTCGATGGCCTCGATCGCGCGGCGGCGGATCTCGCCGGGCTCGAGGCCGAGCGCCTCGAGGCCGAGCTCGACGTTCTCGAGCACGGTGAGCCAGGGAAACAGTGCGAAGGTCTGGAACACCATGGCGA
>JRYE01015215.1_pt1 | contig 21980 bp, 14 predicted proteins | sample 235321 | NCBI WGS metagenome assembly JRYE01 (sample SAMN03074214, study PRJNA261473) | activated sludge metagenome | biome: Common Effluent Treatment Plant; feature: Wastewater; material: Activated sludge; isolation source: activated biomass in a lab-scale reactor treating industrial wastewater at... | reverse complement strand
TCGCACACGTCGTGGATGACGCGGCCGCACTCGACAACCCTCGTGTGCTTACGCCGCTGCGTGCTGCGACGCTCATCGTCGATGCGACGACCACGGTTGACGTGCCGCGGCGGTTTGCAGCCCACGACGCGCTGGCGCGCGTCGCCAGTTGCTTTCTGACGCCAAGCGGCGAAGACGCAGTGCTCTTGGCAGAAGATGCACAGCGCACGCACCGCATCGATGCCGTCGAGGCGCAGTACTATCGCGCGCTGCTCAGTGAACCTTGGGGAGAGAATCATTTCGGCGCACTGCCGCCCACGTTTCGCTCAGGCGCAAGCTGTCGTGATCTGTCCCATGTCATGTCCTACTCCAAGATCGTTGCGCACGCGGCCACGCTTGCGGAATCGATCCAGGAGCTGCCAGCGACAGCCGGCGCACGCATTTGGCGGCGCGACCGCAGTGGTGCTGTCGAGGTGTTCACGGTCGATGTCGCACCGGTCCGCTACGAGTGCATCAATGACATTACGGTGGTTTGGGACGAGGAGATTCTCCGTAAACTGCGCGCCTATCGAGCGGCAGCGTTACCCGCCGAAACTGGCGGCGTGCTCGTCGGCTATCACGACTTTAACGAGCACAAGATCTACGTCGTCGACGCCATCAGTGCTCCGGCAGACAGTATCGGCACACCCGATGGATTCAAGCGCGGCATCGAGGGCCTTGCCCCGCGGATCGAAGACATGAATCGGCGCAGCGCCGGACAAGTCACGTATCTAGGCGAATGGCATTCGCATCCAGTCGGCGCGAGTGCAAGGCCAAGCGTCGACGATATTCGTCAACTCCTCTTCCTTGGCGCACTCCTTCAGCACGATGGATTGCCGGCGCTCATGCTGATCGTGGCGGATGATCATCAACAATGGCTCATGGCTCGCTAGGGTTCGCGCGATGCAGGTGATGAATCTCTTAGATCGCTACGGAAGACAAGCTCGCTTGTACCCAGCCGTTCTCATTCTCTGTCCGCTACTTGTTATACCTGCTGTCAACGCCCTCGCCGAGAATCTTGCGACCGTATCGATGGCCAGCGCTGCGCTAGTCGCGATCGGCTATGGGCTGACTCACCTCGTGCGAACGCTCGGAAAGCGCATAGAAGAGAAATTGTTCGCGCGCTGGGGTGGACCACCCACGACACGCATGCTTCGGTGGAGTGATTCGACGCTCGATGAGACGACGAAGGCGAGATACCACGCCTATCTGCGAGGCCGGAATCTCACGATGCCAACGCCAGCAGAAGAGCGCGCTGACGCTCAGCGCGCGGACGAACAGATCGAGTCGGCAGTTTCGTGGTTGCGGAACAATCGTCGCGAGGAGCACACATACAGGCTCGTGCATATCGAGAACGCAGCGTATGGGTTTCGGCGAAACATGTTCGGTGCAAAGCCACTGGGCGTCGCGATTGCTTGTGTGGTCATTGCATTCGGGGTGTTTAACGCCTTGCCGATCACCTCGGCATGGGGTCAGGAGCTCGCGCCTCCGATGCTCAGCCCGACACCGACTTTGTTCGCGCTCACCGTTGGACTGACGGCGCTCATGTTTTGGGTTTGCATCGTTACGCAGAGCTGGGTCCGGGCGGCGGCGGAAGTCTATGCCAAGACCCTCCTTGGAACGTGCGACACGGCTGCGCAGTGACAATTGAGCTATCGGGATACCAAGGCTCCGTCGAGCATTTCAGGACCCGCGCTCCCAACGACTCCTGTGGAATGCGTTGGCGAGCCAAGCCGCAAACAACTCCTCGACTGGACCTCTCAACTCATCAGGTAACCGGGCGAGTGATCCGAAGGTGACTTGCTCACGCGATCTAACTAAGCGGCCTGCGCACCCCGTGCCGCAGCACCCACTCGTAGAACGATAGACGCAACCATCAGGTGAAGTGTTCGGAGAAAATGCACCTTCATTGCGCAGCGTCCAGCACCAAGTGAAAACGGCAGCATTCTAGAAAAAGCAGTTTGCAGCCAAACTGATCGACGGGATCGCTGCGACGCACTCACTGGAGGAACACACGAGTGCCAGTTATTCGTTTTGGGGACTACTGTTGTCAGGGTGGAGATGTCTGCGTCGACCGACGTTCACTGACCCTCGCCAGCCTGGAGATCACACGTCGAGGCCGAAGTAGTCTGCGCTTCTCCCCTCTTGGGAATGCGCCGCTCGAGCCCAGGCTTGCACTTGTGGGAATCACCCCAGGTAGTCAGTCGGAAGTGTTTGCCGAATTGCTTCGTACCGAACCTATCGAAGTGGCGGCAAGGAAAGCGGCTTTTGCAAAGGGGCAAACGCAAATCAAGGAGCTGCTGCAAGCGCACGGTTTCGCCGCACGACTTGGACTCGAATTGACGGGAGACTTGAACGACAACCCTGCCGTACTGACCACCTCGCTCGTCAAATGCTGTTTGATGGTTGATGGGAGCTACAAATACAAGGCGCCCGACATCGCAGCGAACCCCGAAGCGACGTTCTGCGTGACGAATCGCTTTGTCTCCGAGATCCTGCGATTTCCCACATTGCGGTGGGTCGTGATCTTTGGAGATCCGGGATGGGAGTCCGTGAATACGCTGAAGCGAGACGGTTTGACTATTAGGGGCTTTTTGCAGAGACGAGGCATTGAGGTGCTGAACTTTCCTCATTTCGCCCAGAACTTCCAACAGCGAGCTATCTTCTGTCTCAAGGCGCAAGACGAAGCGGAATATTTTCGTCTCAAGCCAGGACACCGTGCGTACGCACCCGTGGCGCAAAAGATGCGTGCTGCGCTGTTATCGGCCCTATCTCGATGTGACGAAAAACAGATACCGTGAGTTCTCGTCTCTTAAGCACCCTGACATCGTTCATTGGCCGTGGACGCGCGGCGGCCATCGCCGCGAGCTCTCCCAGCCCTGCGCGCGTAGGCTGCACGAGAGCGCTGTCGATGGCCCTTCAGATGTAGTACCGGAATGGCAGAGGTCGATANNCCCCCTGACGGGAGGGAGCCCCCCCGGGCCAGATCAGCCCGGACCGGCGAGTGAATGCCGGCAACCGCGGCCCCCTCGGTCGCGCGTCGCGCAAACCGCAAAGTCACAGGCATGCCGTCCGCGTATATGCAGGCGTTATAGTTCAACTTCGTGAGTCCAAGCACATCCGTCAACACTTGGTCGATGTTTGCCTCCCCCTGCGATATCTCCACATCGATCGGGGCCGGTACTTCCCAACCGGGATAAGTTCGTAGGCGGGGAACGTATCCTCGCGACCACAAGAGCGCACGATGCTTACTGGTGATTGCCGCGATGCCCCGCAATACTGGCGTGGTGCCTTGTCCTCGGTAGAGTCGATCATCTAAAGAACGCCGTATCCTGACTCCAGCAAGTTTAGTGCCGGATGGCACTGCGGACCGAAACCCCTTCCATTCAGCTTCGTCAAAGCGCGCCTTGCCGTGAATGAATAATTCGGTAGGGGGACCTCCATGCCTGTCGCGATACGACGCAACGACCGTGGACATGAGTTCAGCCGCCTTGTCTTCCGAGATGTGGCACTCCTTTGTGTCGGCCTTGTACCAGTTACCCTCGACTCCCTTGAACACAACGCCGTCTCCGGAGTCCAGGAACATCTGCGCCCCACAACAGGCATTCGCGTTAGCCGTTGGTGCATGCAGCTGCTTGTAAACGAGACCCACGTAACAGACACCTGGACGAACAGCATCGAGCTGCCACGGCTTTCCCTGTGCTTTGAAAAAGGCCGTCGTGCACAGGTTCCACGCAACTGTCGCGGGATCATCTACTTTTCGCTTCGGCTTTCCCCGAGCATCAACGAACTCGTCAGGCGTGATTGTTGTCTCTCTGAGGATCTGGATCACCGCGCGGTGTTGGAGCATCCGGGCTTTCAGCTGGTTGTGGAAGTTCACTTCATAGGCTTCCACCGCCAATGTCGCTTCGGCGTCTTTCTGCCATTCCGGGAACAGCAGAGCGGTTCCGCCGGCTTGGGATTTGCGAGCACTCCTACTCGACATCGGAAGCATAGACTCGGTGCGAACTGCCACAGGTACGATTTGTTCTGGGCGTCCTAACCGGAACACTTCCTCGTCGATAACAACAAACCAGAAGTCAGGGAGCGATTCTTCTTTCTCCAGGTATCGGCGGATGGCTGTTTCGAAGATGCCAACCGCCTCATACACTGCCTCATGCCGATTCTCTCGACGGATAGCGTTGCGCACCGAGTCATGATCGACCATCACTCGCGCCAACGGCTCTTTGGGCCATTCGATTTCGAAGACGGCGGAGAAACCTGGCCAGGACATCTTATGGGCCTTGTCATCCGCGCACGGAATACCTGTGCGAATCGCTCCTGACCAGCGGTCGAATCGACGCATACCCTCCGTTGTTCCTACAACACCGAAGCGCAGCGCCCCGCGACTAGGAATAGGTGCAAGTGGACCAAAAGAAAACAGACCATCCTTCACGTACTCGCATCGCTGTCCATGGCCGAACCGCAGCATCGGCTCTGGAACATGAATGGTGCGGGGTTTCCTTATTGGAGCGGCTCTTCTTCCTGATCGTCCCATTCCGACTCCTCCTCTTCATCATCGGCGGGGATATGCGCGCTATCCTCGGAATAGCTTACTGGCATACGAATCCGCATTAGTGTTGCTTTCAGTTCCATCGTGGCACCACCGCCGAGGCAGACCTTCCAATGGTCGCAGCCGCGGCCAATCAGCTCACCGATGAAAGCGAACATGAGATCTCGCCACTTGTCGTTCCACCACAACTTGCAATGCCGTCGTCGCAGCTGCTTCTGATCAACGAGCGGCGTGACGCCATCCGGTGAAAATAGAACATGGGGTATCAGGTGTATCCGCCGTGGATGCCATGCACGGATCTTCGCGGAAACTGCGAAGTGCCAAGTTAGCTCCTTGGCCTTGCCTACCAAGACGCGATACTGATCCTTACCCTTCGCCCCCGCGTACCATCCTTGATTCTTTTCACGCCAGTTGTTTGGAACAAACCATCTTCGATCGAACTGCACCAATCCTTTGTTGCGCAGCTCGTTCTCGAATGCCTGCCGCAGTATGTCGGAAAGATAGTTATGCGCTTGACGCCGGTCTACGCTGGGGCCGCGCTCAGGTTCGCCTGAAAGGAATTCTTCAAGTGTGAGTGTATGGCGGGGTTCGACCTCGATGTCGTTCGGCAGGGCAGCCGGCATCGAATCAATCCCTGCGAAGGTAATCAGCAACCGATCATGTGCCGCGCATGGCTGCCGAATTCGTGATCGCGCTTCCGCCAAATCACCTGCCGACATCGATGTCAGGTAATAGTGAATGTTCAACGGCAAAGAGCGAATGGTTAGCCAGTTCAACAGCCCTGATTCTGGCCTCGGCAGTATCCGCTCTCGTCCACTTACGAGCAGGCTCGACACTCTCGAGACTTCCGGATCACCTGCATCTAGAGGAATTGAATCTTCTCTTAGCGTTTCAAGAAGCGCATTCAAACCCGTGGCCCAGTCCTTGGAGAAATCCAAACCATTCAACTGTTTCAGCTGAATCGGAAATTCGTTCCAAGGCAGATCGTCGATTCTGATTGGAATGATGAACTTCGGGTCCTTCAGCCTGGCTGAGACGTCGCGGGCTTCGGCAAGCTCATCCAGAACCCCACTGCGACCGACCGACGTTCGAGAGAGAATCGATATGAAACGGACAGACTCGTTGCGAATCGCGCTTTGGATGTCGGACCAGAACCGATCACCGCCGCGTAGCTGATCGATGTCCGCCCATACTCGATAGCCTCTTGCAGTCAGACGACCGCATAGCCATCGCGTGATCTCATTGTCATCAGGAGTTGCATGGCTGATAAAGATCAGGCGCCGGTTCGAGTTCTTTGAGTCATTGCCGACGCCATTCACACTCGATCCTCCATGAATGCTATTGGCAGTCCGGCAAGCGCTAGTGCGTGATCCATGTCGAGTAGCCGAGCGGCCACAACATCCGCCATGTACCGCTGGGGGAGCTCTTCTGCGAACTTGATGCTGTCCGCTGGGTCATCCCAGATACCCATTGCTTCTTTGTCAAGCGACAGACTCCTCACGCGCCGCAGTAGCGCTTCTCTTTGCAAGTGCATTGGCAAGCTCACGATGAAATCATCCGCAGAGCGCACCTCAACTCCGCCGCCTCGCAGTGCCTCCATCAGTGCTCGATTTGCGGCCAAGCCGCCGAAGGTCCACCACTTCAGCCGATCTCTCTCGGCAGAGACAACCGTACCGTCACCCACCGGCAGGAAATCGTATTTCTGGCGCAGCGCCTCAAGTGTTTCCGCGGCTCTTCGACTTAGAGAGGTTGACGACGTATCACTGGCCAAGAGTTGCTTCGCGCGCTGCGCCACTTCGAAGCTGATCCCCCGCGCACCACCATTCCATCGAGTGGACCGCGCCGAATCGGTCGGCTCCACCCAGGCGCGCTTTCCTTTCCAGTCTATCGAGACAACATGCCATGCACGGCCCGCGAGGCTAATGGAGGTTGGTTGATCCGGATTCGGCAGCAACACCACTGGGCTTACAAAACCGACTTCCGCCTGCCCGTGCAGAATCACGAACTGAGGTGGACTGACGAAGACGGAGGTCACGCTCATGAAGTTGCGGCGACCAAACAACTTCTCGCCTTGTGGTCCGAACCAAACCACGCCTTCGTTGCTCCAGAGAATGGATCGTTCGCAGAGCGAGCGGATGATGTCCTGAATGCCTTGGACGGGTAGCTCCGAGAACAACACAGAGGTCTTGCTTACGAGCTCATGCTCGGGCAGCGCGCCGTGCTCGAGCAACAACGCCAGCATTTGCTGGAGGACAACATGCCAAGGCTCCGCCGGCGACCGCACCTGCTCCACATAGCCGGATTTCCACAACGAGACGATCGCAAGGGTCGTCAGTAAAGTCATTTCGTTCGTTGCCAGGAACAGGCAGTTGCGATTCGAACCGGAACGACGCCCTGTTCGGCCCATTCGCTGCAAGAACGACGAGACGCTTCCTGGTGCGTCAATCTGAATGACGCGGTCCAGGTCACCGACATCAATCCCAAGTTCCAGCGTGCTCGTGGCAACGATGACGCAATCCCGTGCCTCGCTGAACGCCGCTTCGGCCTGACGACGCTCGTCCGCGCTGAGCGACGAATGGGAAACGAATGTTCTAATACCGAGGGCCCGCAATTCCCGAGCGAGATCCTCCACTCTCGACCGGCTGTCGCAGAACACTAAGCGCTTCTCTCCCTGATGGAGGAGAGAGATGACCAACGCCGCATTGACCGTGGAACCGACGAAGTCCACTTCGATTTCGGCATCTACACTGGGACTGGCCGTTCCGACAACCTTGCCGCCGCTGCCCATCGTGAGCCAGTAGATCAGTTCCTGCGGATTTCCGACGGTCGCCGTGAGGCCGATGATCTGCACTCGGGCCGAAGCAATTGAGCGTAGCCGCGTCAAGAGTGCTCGCATGTGCCAGCCACGATCGTCGCCCGCGAAGGCGTGGAGCTCGTCAACGATGATCGACCTCACGCCGCCGAGTAGCGGAATTTGTTCCACCTTACGTGAGATGAGCATGCCCTCCAGCGATTCTGGCGTTGTGAGCAGTACATCGGGTGGGTCACGAAGCATTCGCGCCTTGGCAGATTGCCCAATGTCCCCGTGCCACACGCCCACTCGTCGACCTAGCAGTCCCAGGTACTTGCTGAGTCGATGCTCCAGATTGTTGAGCAGCGCCTTGATAGGACAGAGATAGAGAACGGACAGACCACGCCAGTCCTCGGCCACCATTCGCGACATCACGGGAAAGAGGGCTGCCTCGGTCTTGCCGCCAGCAGTTGGCGCGAGCAACAAGCAGTCGTGACCCGCAATGATCGGCTGGATCGCTTCCAGCTGGGTCGGCCTCAACTCGCGCCAGCCAAGACTGTTGACGATGTGGTACTGAACCGCCGGATGGAGCTGATCGAACGCGCTCACAACTCTAACTCGATGNNGAGGGTGAGGGCGTAGTGCTGGCGAGGATCAAAGTCGGGAAACTGATCGACCCGATCAAGAACGTCAGCGACAAGCTTCTTCAGGAACACGCGCGGCGCAATGCCGACTCGCCCGCCGAGCTGTCCCGTCACTGCATCTGCCAGAGAACGGATGTAGGGCTCATCAACGTGCTGCGCGATGCGATCCGCCGAGGACGACTGCTCAAGGTAGATGTCGCGAACACGTTTTCCCACCTGAACGAGTTGATCGAGACCGAATCCCGGAAGACGAATCTGAACCGCACGAGGATTGTCGAACCGCGCCTCGGTGGCGAAATCGACGTGCAATCGTTGCGCGAGTGGCGCGAGTCTTTGCACGCCTTGAGGACCCTCGAAGAATGCGGGCGTGCCCGTAATGAGCAGATACAGACCAGGAAAGCGCCCGGCGTCGATCTCGTCGAACCACTGGCGCAACGCATTCAATCCCTTCTCACGCGTATCAGCTCGCATCCGCTGCAGCGTCTCGACTTCGTCGAGCGTGAGAACGAGGCCGGCGAAGCCTGAATCCCTGAGAATCACGAGCAGCCCAGCGAGAAAGTTCGACGCGCCGAAGTGATCGATATCGCCCTTGATGCCCGCCGCACGCCTGATGTGTGCGGCAACGTTGGGCTGTCCCGATAGCCATGCAATGAGACCCTCGGCGAGATCTCGCTCGTCTTTGACCAGTGCCCGACGGTAAGCGCGAAGCGTCGCAGCATAAGCAGGTGCAATGCGGCTCACCGAAGCGAGTCGCGTTTCCAGCAATGCTTCCGTTCGATCCAGCAGTTTCTCCTCATCTTGCGCGTCGACCGAGTTCTCTGCGAGCACGTCCTGCTCCAACGCAAAGAACCAGCCGTCGATAATCGCGCGAAACGCACCCGCGCCGGCATGCGCGGTCGAGATACGCTCGATAAGACGCCGATACACCGTCTCCATTCGATGTAGAGTCGTCTCTGTCTCCGAGATCTTCACTTCTGTCGATGCGAACGCTCGCCCGCGTGCACGCTCCTGCAGCCAACGCGTAAAGAACGTCTTACCGCTTCCGTACTCACCCCGCACGGCCTTGAGTCCACCGCCTCCAGCCGCGACTCGCGTCAGCTCCTCATCCAGCGTGCTTTCAAAGCGCTCCAGACCTACCGCGAGTGCGTACAGGCCAAATTGAGGAACGGTTCCTCGTCGGAGTGCATCGATGATCTCTGCTCGCCTTTGGGGACTGACCATTGACGCCCCTACCGTTTCCGCAAACCAAATTGTGTTTCGAGGAGTTCGCGATTCAGTTCGATAGCACCGCTGCGCTCATCGAACGTGAGTACCGCGGCCTGATCGATATTCAGCACTCGCTGCGCCGCGCTGATGAAACCCGAAGTGCGCGATGGGGACAGCGACAATCGCATCGATAACGCGGCCTTCGATAGCTTTCCACCCCTCTCTGCCAATGCCTGCAGGAGCCTTCTGACCATGTCGTCTGGCGGAGCCACGCGCGCAGCGAGAGTCTTCTGCGTGCGATACGTCGGGGATTCGATGAGCGCCAAGGTCCAATCTTGCTGCTCGGTCTCCTTCTCAACGTCAATCGAAGACAACCAGTCCGCTTGCGGTGCTGCCTTGGCGGGCACTGTTTGGGCGGCCGTGCGTCGCACGGGTGGCGGCGCCTCGGCAACAAGTTGCATCGGCGTCGCATCCCACCAGCCCGGATACACCAGCGCTGTTGGTGTCCATCCGGGTAGTTGAGTTACGCTCGGCGCCAGCACGCACAGCGGTACAAGGACTTCTTGAGGTGACGCGTGATAGCCGTTCTTTCGAGTTCCGTAGCGGAGCCGTTCGCTCCACGGGACGGTCACTTGCGTTTCGCCGGTTGGAGTAAGGACTCGCCCTCCTTCGAGCGTGATCTCTCCATCCCGCAACGTGCCATCCTTGAGTCTCCAGCGATCCCCACCTTCCGATTTTGGACTTTGCACCGTGTCGTGATCGAGCACGTGACCGTGATCAGCGGTGAGCACGATCACTCTTCCCGCCGTGCGCGCTTCGTATAGGAGCGGACTTAACATGCGCAGTCGGTCCAATGTCCATCCCATGTGGATCTGGTTGGCGCCGTCGAGCTGATCGTCTATCGCGTTGTAGACAACGGCAACCACGCGTGGTCCAGTTGACGACAAAGCCCCGCTCACGTTGGGCGCGAGCGTTGCGCCATCTATCAACTCACCTTTGTGAAACAACGTAGGCGCGCTGCGTGACTTGCGGGCAACTGAACCATGCTGCGCGAAGCCCGTCTTCTCGGCCTGCTGCCCACCTTTAGTCAAACGGCCACAGAAGAGGCTTGCGCGAGAAATATCGGTCACCGTCGGAAGGGCCGCGATTGCAGCCCCGTTCCATGGTCCTTCCGCGGGTCGCATGAGATCCCAGCCAAGTCGCACGACATCGTCGAACAACTCAGCAAAGACGGCTAGGCTGAGTCCATCCATGACCAGAAGTAGCACGGGCGCTGCATCGGACAGCGGTGCGACGACTTGCTCGATTATCTCCTCGACGGGAACGATGCCGTCGGTCGTCGATCGCATCTCGTTCCAAACCTTGAGCGCTTTCGCAAACGCGTCGTTATGCTGCTCGCGCGTTTTCCGAACTTGGTTCGCGAGCGCGTCGAATGCTGCTGCCAGCAGCCCCAGTTGATCCCCGGTCAATAAGTAGAGCCGCGCCCGATCGACGAAGGCGCCATCGGCAACGTACTGTTGAACGAGGCTCTGGAAATCTCTTGCCGGGACATTGGAGGCAATCCACCAGCGCACCAGACGCGAGGCCATTTCGACGCGGTCGACTCGTCCGGGCGACTGCGGCGCAAGCGTGTGTTCTCGAACGTGGTCAGCCAATCGCTGCAACTCCGAGAGTGACTGAGCATCCTTGTTGGTCAGGCACTGCTGGAGACCAGCCGCGAACGCGGCAAGACGCGCTTCTAGGCCGCTCGGCAGGGCGCTACTGACAACCGCGAAGTCCGCCAAGTAGAGATCGGCCAATAAGCGATCNNGCGCGCTGCGCGCGCTGCTGCCGCAGCAAGCTCAGAGCCGGGCGGATCTTCAGCGATCAACACTTCGGCAATTAGGCCGAGCGGAACTGCGTCTGCGCAGTACCCAGAGTCGACGACACTCAGGATGAGCTCTGCTGCCTTCCCGGAAACCTGGGCAAGCCACCTTGAGAGACCGTGCTGCGCCGAGTCGGAAAGTGCGGCCCACTGCGCTGATGCCTCCGCGCGAAGAGTCCACCGCAGCAGGTCCTCGATGTCGGGGCGAGCAGAATCGATCCCGAGCGTTATCTGAAGAAGCGCTCTCCACGCCGTATCGACATCCAGGATGCCGCTCGGCACGGGCGCATATCCTTGCGCCGGCATGCGCTCAATCAAGGTGTCGGCCAGCCAGCCCGACGCACTGAGCCTTCCGTCGATCGCCTTGGCGCGGAATGCGTTACGAACGATTTCCCATTGATGGACGCGGAAGATCTTCGAGCGCGACAGGCGCGCAACTACGTCTGCTCCGAGGTCACTTTCCGCAAGCGGCGTCAGGAGCACGAGTCCGTGCTGAGACATCTTGCGCGCTTGCCGCAACGCCAGCCGGAGTTCGAGCGGCGACTCGCACCATGCAACCTGATACGTGCGATTCTCAACCGCCACACTAGGAGGCCACTCGGCTTTGTGGGCTGCATGCATTGCCACGATTCGCGCGTCTTGGTCGCGCGCGAGAATGGCGCTGATTTGCGCGCGGATTTCGGCAACCGAGGGCGTCACTTGGAGCCGCCCTCCCGCACAATCGTCCAGGTAACACTGAGGCGGTTGTGCTCATCGAGCTCCGATTCGATGCCCCGCAAGACCTTCACGGCCGCTGAACGATCAAGGTTGGTCTCCCGTCCTTCCTTTACGACACGCGTTCCCGCGGGCGGTGATGGCATCGCGGGCTGCGCGGTCGGAGCGCGCGTAACAGCCTGCTCGACGAGCGCAAACGCGCGCTGCTCCAGCTCCTTCAGCTTCGGCCGCAGTGAAACAGCATGCTCATCGCTCGCGAGCGCCTCGCCCACCGACGACAGAATCTGTTGTGCGTCCTTTCGCCGTTCATCGGTGATGCCTTTGAGCAGCGAGAACATGTTCGAAAGGTTTCGAACTGTTTCATCCAACTCGCGTGCCTTCGCGAGCGTTTGCTGCATGGCTGCTTCGGAAGTCGCTACGGAAGCAGACGCGAATGCCTCTATCGCTGCAATACCCGTCTTGTCGCCAACGGCATTTAGCAGCTCTCTCGCTGAGCGCGCGGTCTGCAAACGCGGCGCCTTCCCCGGCTCGCTGGCGTGTTGCGCTAACGCGCCTGGCAACGCGTTCGCAAGGCTCTCTATCGCAGGCCGCACGGCGGCAATCTTCTGTCGCAGCGACTCATCGAGCCGCTCCATATTCGTGGCGTTCAAACTCGCGCGCGGCGGCTCTCCAAACAGAACAGACAACCTCTGATTCGCCTGCTGCCAGACTGCTTCGCTCGGTAATGCCTGCTCGACGAGCTCGAGCTCACCCGGCAGTTCATCTAACCTGGGATCTGCGGGCCCACCTCGATACCGAAACGAGCGGTTGGTTTGAGCCGCGAACGTCATGATGAGAAGATTTGCCGCTTCCGTCGGCAAGCCCATCGGACGCGGCTGATCGAGCCACCGACGCAATCGCTGGACGGTCAGCGGCCCGGGCTCTCGTGCCTCACATTGAATGAAGTGCGTGCGCCAATGATCATGCAGATGCAGATGCGTCGATGACAGCTCGCCGAGCTTCAGCGGTTGTACGATCTCCCGCACTACTTGCCTCGTCGCCCGATCCTCCACCAACGCCCGGTGATCCCGCTCGCTCGCTGCCTTCTCAATCTCCGCCCACGCCTTCTTCAGAGTCGGCAATCGCACGTCGACGCCGAAGGACGGATGGGCTGGAAATTGATGCGCGAGCGCCTGATCCAGCAACTTCTCCAGGGCCTCTTTGAGATTGGCACCGACAGGCCGCTGCGGTGCGAAGGTAGGATCGAGGGAAACAAACTGCTCAGAGCGCTCTATCGAGAGCTCAAAACCATCCCGTGGTTCCTCACTGATGCCATACGCTGCCTCGAGGCATTGCCGCAGTCGCGCCTTCAACTGATCACGCTGGTTCTCTGCTAATGCCTTTGCCTGCATCCGGTCGGTGTAAGACAACTGGCTTGCTGCTTCGGCAAAGCGTTGGTCGCCTTTCAGAATGTAGTCCAGAATGACGAGCCGCCCGAGATCGCGCTGCGCCTTATCGCTGAGAAACTGTGGCAGCCAAGCGATCGTGCGCGTCGGTCCTCCCGCATATTTCTGCAGCCGCGCGCGATCATCCGCCGGGCTGTACTGCGATTCATCGAATGGAAAGTCGATGACAATCGTCCAATCTTCCCCACTTGTACGCAGGCGCTCGTCGCTAACCTCACGCACGTTATCGTAGAGGATGGAAACGTCTCGTCGAGTCCCACGCCAATTGAACAAGTACCGCGCAAACAGATCCGGTTTGTCATCGATCCCGAGCGCGTTGAACAACATTTCGCGTATGAGGCGCTTGCGATTCCCTGGGCTATCCTGAAGCTTGGCGCCGGCGATGATGGGCTCGATGTCTACACCCGTGACCTGAATGGAGATGATCGGGTTCTGATCGTCGCTGATCTTGATCTCGCCGATCTCCACCGCCCAATCGCGGCACTTGCGCAGCACATCGCTGGCCTCGCGCCCCGGAATGGGTGAACGGATCGTTCCATGATTCAAGGCCGCGAGGCGCTGGCCAGTGAGCGCACGAAGTGATTTCACTTCGGGTACCAGGGCCGCCAATAGCAGCGTCTTCAGCAGTCTTGCATCATTGCGTAGCGCTCGAGCCTTGGTTGCTTCCGTCGAACCGTCGCGCATCGATTGCCACGTCACGCCATGTTGGCGCTCTAGTCTCGGCAGCAGCTTCTGTTGCCAAAGGCGCTTCGCATTGTCGAAATGGATGCGCATCTGCTCGGAGAACGGCTCGTCGCCTTCCGCGATGACATCCCAAAGATCGCCGACACCGACGATCTCTCCGAGCTCGAGCTCGTCGCGACGCTCGACCAGCAATTGCAGCAACAGCTTCAAAGCCGTTCGCTCCCGCTGCAGCGCAGAGGACACCGCGATCAGAGTCTCGACGAGCGCTGGACTGAACGGGTAGAGCTTGCGGAACATGGCTCGATCCGCATCGTCAGTGAGCAGCGTCTCCAGCACATCGTTGCGAACGTTGAGCAATTTCGTGAACGCGTCATCGAGTGTCGCCTGCGCTTGCGGTGAGATTGGCTTGAGAATGCGGCTTTCGACGATCGCGGGGAGATTCCGATCTTCGAGGGTGATCTTGTGGAAGCGGGCTTCCCAGTATTTGAGGCTATCTGCGAATTGGGTTTGCACCGCCCCAGCCGCCAAGGTCTCGCCCACGAGTTCGCGCAGATCACGCTGACGCGCAACGAAGCTAATGAGAGGAACAGGTCGATCCGCGTGAGTTGCCTCGACCAGTTTTACGAGCTTCGTGCCTTCGCTTGAGACGAATGAAACGTCGGCGGCGCGGCTTGCCAGCCATAGGATCAACTCGTCCAGAAACAAGACGACAGCGTCATAGCCCAGCGCGTGTGCGTGCTTGCTCATGATCGACAGGCCATCGTCGAGCGAAACGAAAGATTCGCCCTTCGAGGCGGCCATCGTGCGATATGAATCGAAGTAGACATCGATCAAGTCGCCCACGAGCCGCATGCGCTCCTCGCCCGCAGGTGGTTCCAGCATCGCTGCCTCGAATGCCTGGGGATCCCAACCGCCACCGAGTGCACCCCAACGCCCCGCGCTCCNNTCTCAAAGAACGGTCCATCCGTCAGTTGCTCGCGTAGCCGCTTCGCATCCCGGAACAGACCTTCAGCCAGATAGAATCCCGGCACCGGCGCCTCCGGATGAAGCTTGCGAATGTGGGAGGCGTAGCCACCGAGGATGGCGGACTCCATATCGTCCGCGCCGATCATGTGATACGGCACGACGAGGAATTTGCGTCCGTCAGTCCAGGCGTTGTGACGTGCAACGACTTCCGAAAGCTGCGGGATCGATCGCGCCTTTACGTTACCGTTCAAGAGCAACGACAGCACGGCCATGAAGTGGCTCTTGCCCGAACCGAAGCTGCCATGCAGATACGCGGCCTTGCTGCTGCGTGACTCGAGACCACTCTTCACAAAGGCGAGCGCATTATCGAACGCGCTCACAAGCTGCGGTGTCACGACATAGCTGCCCAGCGTCTCATCGGCATGCTCCACGCCTTCCGAGAGTTTCAAAACGAAGTCGCCCTGATGTACCCGCTCAGGAACGTGTATGAGTTCTCTAATCAGTGTCATGTTGTTCTCGTGTGGGCTGGCGGTGAGACCAACGAAGCGCCGCGCCCCGAACGTCAGGCAGCGCTCACCAGCGACCCATCCTTGTCGGTCGGATGCGGCTTGATGGACTTCAATTTCTTTTCGATCCGAGAACGGGCGAGACGCCGGTCGTAGTCGGCCTGCAGGTTGATCCAGTACTGATCGGTCGTGCCGAAATAGGCACTAAGCAGCAATCCCATTTCCGCCGAGATGGAGCGCTTCTCCAGCACAATGTCGTTCACGCGCGGGAGCGGCACATCGAGCGCCTTCGCGAGCTTGTACGGCGTAAGACCCACAGGCTCCATGAACTCCTCGCGCAGAATCGCGCCAGGATGATGTGCTTTGAGTGCCATGCTTAAGCTCCTCATATCGAACCGCTAGTGGTAATCACAAATTTCGACGTTGTCGGCGTGCCCCGCGTTCCACTCGAAGCAGACGCGCCATTGACCGTTGATGCGAATGCTCCATTGGCCTTCCCGATCGCCGCTTAGCTTTTCGAGGTGGTTGCTCACCGGAATCCGTAAATCTCGGAGATCACCTGCCGCATTCACCTGCTGCAGCTTCATGAGCGCACGGCTCTGAATGGTCCGCGGAAGCTTCCGTGACAGGCGCTCGTTCCAGACCTTCTCGGTCTCCGTGTCCCGGAAACTTCTGATCATGGCGGATGGTAATGCGGTCCGTTAGTAACGTCAAGCGTTAGTATATCCGCCAACTCCAGCTAAGCCCTGCGCCTGCGACGTGCCGGGGTCGCCGGTCGCCACTTCTGCAGCGCTTCGATCGATGTCTCGAGCGCGCGGGTTTCGTCTTGCACAAAGCCTTCGAAGTAGTCACCCATGCGTGCGTCGTGCTCGGGATTCCATTGGTTGTGCCATTGTTTCAACCAGGGCACGAGTTCCAGCAGGCCGGCAAGCAAGGGGACCAGGCGCTCAGTGGCCCAGCCTTCGTTTTCCTTCAAATGGAGATAGTGGCCAGCAAGCGCGGTCGCCTGTTGTAGGTGATCCCAGCCTGCCCAACCGAGGAGCAGCGTTCCGTCTGCATCCGGTGTCGCAGCGGGATAACTGATAAAGCGCTCCTTCGGGACGTCCAGAGCGCCGCGTAAGCGCCAGAAGGTTGTGCTCTTGAAGTCGGAGGACTTGTACTTCGGCGGTACGGCGACTTCGCCGATTTCCTTGAGGCGCGCGTCGCTCTGCAACCGCACGAGGCGTTTGCGGTAGTCTTCGTCAGACTCGTCCGGCTTGCGCGGATTCGCGTGCGCTACCTTCTCATCCACAGCATCTTCGCCTNNCCAGGTTTCCTCCCAGGCCTCGCGCTTGCGCAGGCCGTCGTCTGTGTAGCGCCATGCAGCCACGTACGGCACTGCTTCTGATTCCGTCAACCCGGCAACGAGCGCACTCACATCGAAATCATCTCGGCCCGTGTAAAGCGCGGCGACTTGCATGAAGTCTGCATCGCTGCGCACCGCATCGGACAACTGATATACGGATCGAAGCTGCAAAGCCCCGCTGCGCTGCCAGTAGCGCTCCGTTTCCAATCGATCGAGCAGCCACTCGCGAAGCGCGCGTTGTTCTTGCTCCTCCCAGCTTTCGGTGTTCCAGCGGCGTTTGTATTCGGGCCGTTCGATGAGACCGATGTTGCGGTCCGATTCGATCAGCGCGATGCGTCGTTCGACGACTGCGCGATAGTCGTCAGGCCAGTGAGCCGGCAGTTGAGTAATAGGTGTCGAGCCATGTCGTTCGAACCACGTCGTCGACGTCTCTCCCGCTACCAAACGTCGTGCGAGCACAATTTCAAAAGCCCGCTCACCCAATGCGAGTTCAGGTGGCGCACTGTGCTCAAACTCCGATGCCGGACGATGACGCGGCAGTAGGCCGTACAATCGATAGCACCGCCAATCGAGTTCTTCCTGATCCGCAATCATTGAGCGGAGCATTCGCGCCGCTCTTGACCGAGCCGCATGGAGACCGCTACGCGTCGGTAGCTTGCCACCATCACGACTCAGCGAGTCCAAGAACGTGGGCGACCGCATCTCCATTAAGTGCACAGATTTCGTGTTCAGGCGGACACCAAGATCAACAGGTCGATCGTGCGTGAGCGGGAATTGCTTTAGAGCGGTGCTCGTGAACTCATAAAACCGTTCCCAGTCTTCAGATGCAATTCCGCCGCCGATCCCCCCGTTTCCCTTGTCGTGCATGACCTGTTTCATCCAGAAGCATGCTACTGACGAATTGAGCTGTGCGAGAACCCCAGCGTACTCCGCGTCAGCGGTACCTGCGGGCAACTTGATCACGGGTGCCGTACGACTGAATGCGTTGTGCCCTCGGTCGAGCACAAAGTGATTGTGAGTGGCTACGAATGCGAAGACGATCGACTTCGGGTTCTTGAATCGTTCCACTGGAATCTGACCGTACGAATACCACAATCTGCCGAGCTCGCCGTATGTCTGTCCACCAAACGCCTTTCGATCGAGAAGTACAGCGCGAGAAGGCCATATAAATTTCAGTGCGTTTGAGAACTCGGCCTCGTTGAGGAACTCGACCTCATCGTCGTACGGAAAAATGCAGACGTTGTTCTTTGCGATCATCCAATCGCGCACGTCTTCTCCTACCCCGAATGAGCGGATAGCCTTCAACTCAATACGCTTTCGACGATCCACCCCAGAAGGAATTACGAAAACGTCGTCGGCCTTTGTGATGCATATGAAGCCGAGATCATCGGTCAGGTTAGACAGCGGCTTTCCTGCTTCTTGCATCGCTGTCTTGATGTCGGAGGAACCGCCACCTCCTAGGGTCCAAGGGTGCTTGCCAAACACCGCCCGATCCGTGTCCGTCACACTCACGAACTCGCTCTCGGATCCCGAGCGGTCAATCTGGCGAATGATCGCTTGCCACACTAACCCGCTCGCGGGGTCGTGAGGTGGCCGAGGTTCACCACGCAAACCGGTGACGGTACGCACTTGGCTTTCAATCGGCTTCCGATGACGCCCGAAAAGAATGACTGTGGGCGTGCCGTGACCGGGTATGTACGCGCCCGAAGTATCTACCACGTGAGTAACATCCACTGTTGGCATGAAATGCTCGACAAGTCTCTTGCCGAACTCACGCTTCATAAACGAATTCGCGGTGATCATGCCCACGAAACCGCCATCCTGCGATGAACCCTCGCGGCTGAGGGCTAGATCGAAGAATCGCTCCGTAAATGGAACGCCAAGCGAATAGAGACCGTGGCAACTTCCGAAGCGTGACCGGTGTACCTCTTTCAGAGCGGCATCTCTAGGCGTGATGTACGGTGGATTGCCAACCACCGCGTGATATTGCTGCCCAAGAATCCGCCGCAGCTCCAGCAAGTCCTCCGTTTGATACGCGTGCGCAAGTCCAGTGCTTGCGTAATCCTCCTTGCTCTCGAACATGCCTGCCGTGCCTCGCAAGCCGAAGCGCGGTCCGTGCAACAAGCTGTCGCCCGTCGCGAGATTGATGCGGAAGTCCGGCGCATCCTTGAGCTTGCGAATGTCGCTCGCCGTCAACGCNNTCCTTCTTCGCCCACAGATCGAACAAGCGTTGAAACGCCCCGAGCAGGAAGTGCCCCGAGCCACAGGTCGGATCGATCAGCCTCGCTTCCTTATAGCCAAACGTCTCGATCGCGGGTGTGAGCGTCCGATCGAGAATGAATTCCTCCACAAACTGCGGCGTCTGCAACAGCGCGTAACGATCCTTCGCAGACTCCGACAGGTCTTGATACAAATCACCGAGAAAGCGCGTTTCGCGACTCGGGTCAGTGAAGTCGTGCACCAGCACACCAGACTCCGGATCGACCTTCTTCCAGAAGCTAAGCAGGGCTATGCCGCCGTCACCCGAAAGCAACAAGCGGAAGAGCGGGTTGTGCCGCTCGTCATAAAGCCCCTTGAGCCCAGGCAGGCGCGAGACTTCACGATAGGCGTGCAGGAGATACTCGAGGTCTGAATGGTTAGGATTGGCGCGGAAGTAGCGTTCGTAGTCATCGCGCGCCGCCTCTCTCGCCTCCTTGTCAGCACTGGTCAGATACGCGCGCGCCAGGAAGTCGTTGTCTTCGAGGAACCGCAAAAACACGCACGCCAGAATCCAATGCACCGCGGATTGTGTGATGTTCTCCTCACGCCAATCGAGATATGCGCCCGCGGTTCGGTTCGCGGCACGCGCCGCTTCCCACTCCGCTTTCAGCTGCCCATCGAGCTCAGGCGATTCGTCGAGCCGCTCGCGAATGTCCTTCTCAAGAGCCTTGAGGAGCTTCTTCGACTCCTGCAGCAAACGTTGACTATCGATCATGAGGCCACGGCAGAGCGATGTTCGTTATTGATCCAGGATTCCGGCACCTTCGCCCATTGCGCAGCGGAGATCGTTGGCACGATCACACCATCGATCGCCGGCGCGTCCGGACGAACCATGGAGACGAGCAGCAGAATCGTCGGCGGGTTGCTTGGCCGGCCGGCAGCCGCCTGAAGCTCGTTCACCATGCTCATGAGATCGTAGCGAGCCAGCAGGCCAGGTTCCGTGATGAGCAGCGGCTGCCTGGATTGCAGCAGCATCTGCTTCACCACAGCGGCGCTCTTTGACACGAGCCGCAATAGATTGCGCCAATCCACGCTGGTGGGCGCTGAGCGATCAGCTTCGAGGAGCACGTTCATCTCCACACCGAGCGCTTTGGCTTGATCGAGCATGGCATCCAATAACAACTCATCGAAACTCACGCTTCGCACGTCGAAGCGCCGAGTCAGTTCGTCCTCCAAATGACGCGCCAGTCGAGGCATGGTCGTGAGCGCGAGAAAGCCGCCGCGCGCGAGTAAATGGCTGATGCGTTCTTCAAACGCTCGGGCGGCGGCGACGTCAGAGCTTACTTCGGCTGGCATCACCGTCTGTGTGGGACGGCGGTGATACAACGTCGTACTGCCGACGGAGAGACTGAGCACGTGCGGCGGCACATAGCCCGCCTCGTGCTCCCCACTCGCTGGCTGCCAAATCAGCTCGAGCCCGGCTTCCAGCAACACTCGATCGAGATCGGGATGACGAGGCAATGGCGCGCACACTGGGAACCGGCCGCGTACGCGTTCGTGAAGCTCTCGTTCGGTGAGCCGTTGCGGACCGCTCAATGCACCGAGCGACTGCCGAATCGCCTGCAGCGCTGACATGCCAACCGTATAGATTTCCGAACGGCTGGAGAGCGCAGCATTTTTCGAGGCTGCGGCAGCGAGTCTCAGCAATCGCTGCGGCAAGAGCGGCGGGACGCCTTCCGGCGCCTGCACGCCCTCGAGCTCGCGCATTACCGTCGTCGGCGAGAGCAATGGATCCTGTTGCGCGAGTTGGTCAGCGGCAATCCCGAGTCGATTGGCGAACTCGGCCAGCTCCGCACTCGTGGCGATCAGCGGCTGCGACAGCTCGAAGAGATGGAACCGCGGCTCACTGCGCTGCTGCTCGGCCTCGATGCAGGCGCGCGCAACCGCGAGGCCCAAGCGCATGCGAGTCGATTCATCATGTTCGATGGAGCCCCTCGCTAACAGCAGCGCTTTCCCCAACTCATTGGCCGTCATCGCGTTGCCATGTGTCTGCAGGAGCGCCGCAATCTCTTCGCGCAACTCCGTTAGCGCGGGCGATTTCAGCCATCGTTCTCGCATGCGGACCAACGCGTCCGCGACTGCCGAGCGCGCAACCCCGGCGGCGCTCGCAACTTTTCCGAGGGAGAGCCATCCGGGCGCGTCGCTATGCGAATCGAGGCCCAGATAAAGAGCGATCGCCTGCTCGTCAGTGCGATCATCGCCGGCGGGTCGCTTCGGTAGAAGTTGAGCAGCCAATTCATCGAGACTCTGCGCAGCGCCCGCTTCTTCGTCACCTGTGATCGTGGGCCGCCCCGGAATTAAATCCGGGCGCATCTGCGCGAGTCGTTTGGCTGTGAGCCGGATCTCCTTGCGAACCTTGTCGCTCACACCTTTCAGGTACAGGTAGCGGAACTTTATGCGTTCCACTGCCAACAACTCACGCACGTTGTGGACGCCCATACGCTCGAGAACGCTCTGGGCCTCTACGCTGTATCCGAGTTCGCTGATGGTCGAGCTCGCTGTTGCCAGGCGAGCGACGGCATCGAACACGTCTGGGGTCGTATCAGGACGGCGAGCAGTATCAAAAACGCGCCGCCAGTGCCGCAACATCTCCTCAGCGTTGTCGAAGCGCTCGCGAATATCTCGCCGCAACGCCTTCGCGAAGAAAGCCGTGAGCTCATCCCGCAAACTGGGGTCGAACGCATCGGNNCAGTCGAGCATGTCTGGTGCCGAGTTGCTGTCGCCCCAGACGGGTAACGCACCGGTCACCATTTCATAGAGCGTGACGGTGGCTGCATAACGCTCCGCGTAAAGATCCCATCGCGGCAGCTTGCGGATTCGCAGAAACGGATCGAGATAACCCGCCGTGCCCGCCTGGATGTTGTCGGGCGAAGTCCGCGACAGTGAGAAATCGAAGAGCACGAGCTGCTTCTTGCCGGTGCCGCCGATCGCAGCGATGCCGATGTTGTCCGGTTTGATATCGCGGTGGGCAACACCGTGTTCCTCG
>JRYE01000818.1_pt1 | contig 21986 bp, 24 predicted proteins | sample 235321 | NCBI WGS metagenome assembly JRYE01 (sample SAMN03074214, study PRJNA261473) | activated sludge metagenome | biome: Common Effluent Treatment Plant; feature: Wastewater; material: Activated sludge; isolation source: activated biomass in a lab-scale reactor treating industrial wastewater at... | reverse complement strand
CTCCGGTTCCGTTAAAGCACCGGGCATCGTCAATGAGAATGATATGGCCCGGGTTAGGGGTGCTAAAAATGGCGCTTAGTTCTTCATAAATCGGGCACTCCTTTTCCCCTTTTGCCGTTTCGCCTGCCGAGTAATGACCATCGAGCCAAAAGATTGCCGGTTTTTTTATTTCTTTGATTAACGCCTGTAACACTTTACCACTATCGCCCTGAAGGATACTTACATTTTTATTTTGTTGAAACCGTTTTTGTGCATCCTCATAAAGTTTTTGGCTGAGTTCAATAGAATAAATATGTTCAAAACGGTCTTTTTGGGCAAATACCATATCACCCTTAAACGTTCCGGTTTCTACAAGTATGGAAAAACCCGTAGCCGATTGATACTCTTCAATGGCCTTTTGTTTTACATAATGAGGTGGAGGAACGGGCCTGCCGGCTTTTTCCCATTTTTTTAAAGTGCGCTCTTTTTCAGAAGCAAAAAGAAAATGAAAGAAACGAAACATAGATAACATTTAATCAGCAAAATTACCATTGCCGGGTATGCCTGCAAAATATGTTTTTAATAAAACCCCCGGCCTATCTGCCCTTTAACCCGCTCAAAAACTATTTTGGATTTTTATCCAGGTCTTGGGAACAAGGTCCCGGGTTCCATCAAAATGAGGCATCCAGTTTTGGGGGCAAATCACCAATTTGTTTTTATGATCATTGAGCCATGCTGCCCACCAGCTAAATGAACTGTTGGCAATAATATTATGTTTGCATTTGCTCATTAAAAACATATCCCAATAACTGTCTTCGGCTTTATTCCAATCAATATACTGGCTGTTTAAAATTTGAAGATTATCTTTTGCCCAAACAAGGTCATCTGAAAAAACAAAAAATACGGGTTCCGGAATTTGTTGGTTGATATAGGCGATGGCCTTATTCCAATAATCGGCAGATAGGGCGCAGTTTCTGCCGTCAATTAAATAATCCCCTCTTCGAATATGGATACTAACGGATTGTGATGCATTTATGATTTCTAAAACGGCTAAATTTTTTTCTTGTTTTGGGGTTGGAAAAGTAAAAGCCTGTTTAACTTTTTGGCCGGCGTTTATAAAATACTTATCGGATTGCCAATAGCCCTTTAAAAAACCGTTTTTGAGCTGCAGAACATTTTCATGGAAAAAATACTGGTCTTCGGGTCTTTCCTTATATGCTGTTCCGAAAAGTTTTGATTGTAATTTGCCCAACCATTTAAAAAAAGTTCTTTCTGCTTTATTGGCATAAACAGCCTGTAGATTAAAAATGCGCTCTAACTCATATCCGTTATGCGTCTTTTGTTTGTTATAGTGACTTAAATCAATTTTGACATGTACACCGTTTTGTTGCAGGGTACAATACAAAGCATACTCAAACATTTGATTCCCCAGCCCCCCGGAAAAATGCAAGATCAGCATAGGTTGATGTTGATAAGAAAGTTAAAGATAAACAGAATGCACCTGCCGTACGATAAATATTGCCGCAAGGCTTCTTACATTTGCTTAATGACCAATTTTATTCCCCTATTTCCATTGGGCCTTGTGGCATACCCCGGCGAACGGTTGAACCTTCATATTTTTGAGCCAAGATATATACAATTGATTAAAGAATGTGCCGAAAAAAACAAACCTTTTGGGCTGCCCCCGGTAATCCAAAAGCGCATTTGTGAAATGGGAACGGTAATGCAGGTTTTGGAAATTTCCAAAGAGTATGAGGATGGTAAAATGGATATTAAAACCATTGGGGTAAGAGTTTTTAAAATATTGGAAACCTTGGAGCAGGTTCCTGAAAAATTATATAGCGGCGCTATTGTAACCTATCCTTCATATACATTACAGGGAAGCGCTTCTTTGATGAAAAAGGTTTTGGATGGAATACGACAAATGCACCAGGTTATTAATATCAGCAAAGATTTTAACAAACCCGATGAAGAACTTTGCAGTTTTGATGTGGCCCATCATGCAGGGCTCAATATTGAAGACGAATATCATTTACTGGAACTGGAACATGAGTTGCACCGCCAGGAATTTTTGAAAAGGCATTTGGAAAAAATACAGCCGGTTATGACGGAAATGAACGCCCTGAAAGGCCGCATTAAAATGAATGGACATTTTAAAACCCCCGGGGGCCTCGCATGAAAACATCCATAACCCTTTGCTTAGACTTTGGCAACTCCAGGAAAAAACTGGCGGTTTTCCATAATAAAAAAATAAAGGCACAACGGGTGTTAACCAGTGATAACCCGGCAGAAATAGAACCCGTACTTAAGGAATTTAAACCGCAAAAGTCAATCTTGTCTTCGGTTATTAACCACAACCCTTTGCTGGAAGAGCAGTTAAAAACAGCAACGGTATTTCATAAATTATCTGCAGCCACAAAAATAAACTTTACCACTCCGGTTGCTAAGCCCGAAACCATTGGGGCAGACAGGCTGGCCATGGTTGCGGCAGCGGTACATTTTNNGAGGTTTAAAGCCATGCATGAGTTTACGGCACTGTTGCCATTGGTTGAGGAAGATTGGAATTTTCCATTAATAGGGTATGATACCAAAACCAATTTACAAAGCGGCGTTTTAAATGGTATGGCCAGCGAAATTGATGGCATAATCAACAGATATAGAGCTAAATATCGCAACTTTAACGTGGTTTTAACCGGGGGTAATACCGCTCATTTTGCCAGTCGGTTGAAAAACAAGATATTTGCCGACCCAAATTTTTTATTTAAAGGACTGTATGCACTTAGCGAATACAACAACAACAATGGGGCTTAAGAGAATAACCGGTTTTATTATTGCAATCTTCATTACTCATTTTTCACAGGCACAGGATAATTCACCTTACTCCCGCTATGGAATTGGTGATGTAGTACCCAACGGAAATATTACCACAAGGGCCATGGGAGGCATTTCTGCCGGCTATTCATTTGATCATTCCATAAAAGCTGTACCAATCAGCAGTTTAAATATTGATAACCCGGCATCCCTGGGCTCCTTAAGCAATAATTCCTACATCAATGTACTTTTTGATATAGGTGCTGAAATAGACCGCCATACGTTAAAAAGTAATAATTCCNNTTACCTATTGCCGGTAAAAAAATGGAAGATAAAGGAATTATGTGGGGAGTAAGCTTTGGTTTAAGGCCCGTAACCCGAATTAATTATAAAATTGAAGATTACAGGAGAATTAGCAATATAGACACCGTTTTATATACTTATGAAGGCAATGGGGGTATTTCACAGGCAAATTTCAGTACAGGTATAAAATATAAAAATTTTAGTTTTGGGGTGAGTACCGGGTATACATTTGGCTCAAAAGATTACAGTACCCAACTCCGTTTTTTAAATGATACCGTTCATTATTATAGCTCAAACAGCGCCACTAAAACAAGGTTTGGCGGGGCTTTTTTAACATTAGGCGCCCAATATCATATACCCACCAAAAAGGGAAATCTTCAAATTGGAGCATTTGCCAACCTTCAGCAAAATCTTAAAGCCAACATGGACAGTATTGATGAAACCATTGGATACGATTTTACCGGCGGAACCTATAATATAGATACCGTGGCTTCTGCAACGGATATAGCGGGAAGAATTATTGTACCGGCCAATTATACCCTGGGCTTTATTTACAGCCTTCCGCATTGGATGATAGGAGCCGATTTTACCATATCCCGCTGGGCGGATTATAAGTACTACGGTAAAAAAGAGGAAGCCACACAAAACAACTGGACGTTTAAAATAGGTGGCCAGTATTTTGGTGCAAACGAATCAACCGTATCAAACAATTATTGGAAATTTGTAAAATACCGTGCCGGTTTTTATATCGGTCCTGATTATATAAAACTGGATGATAAAAACCGCAATCAATACGGCATCAGTGTTGGCGCCGGTTTTCCATTAACGAGTTTTCAGCGCCTGAGGCTTGGAGAGTTTGTAACCCTAAACACGGGGATAGAATTTAGTGCCAGGGGCAATACCGGCAGCCGCAGTATGAGGGAAAACATTGTACGGTTTAATTTTGGTATTTCAATGGGCCAGCATTGGTTCCAAAAGCGTAAGTATGATTAATTCCAATTGTATTTTCGCACGCATAAATTGTTTTTATAAAGTGCATCCATTTTGACTTTTTCAATAAAATATACAGTATATACAGCAGCTATCCTTAGCTGCCTTTTTTTGCCGGCATGTGAAAATGATGAAAAAGCAGTTCAGCGGTTAAACAATAAATCCATAGGTGTAGAGGAGGCCAAAAAGGTGGAAATCATTTATACTACCGGGGGAAAAACCAAGGCGGTACTTACTGCTCCTTTAATGCTGCATGTACAGGAATCCACACCTTATTATGAATTTCCTCAAACCCTGCAAACCGATTTTTATAATGAAGGCGGAATTATTGAAAGCAGGTTAAACGCACGCTACGGAAAGTATAAAGAGAACGAAGACCTTGTTTTTTTAAAAGACAGTGTGAGGGTGATCAATCTGCAAAAAGGCGATACGCTGTTTTGCAATGAACTTTATTGGAACCGCAAGCGAACCGGTGCGGAGTTTTATACCGACAAACCGGTACGGATACGCACCAAAACCCAAATAATTGATGGGATTGGTATGGAAGCCCGGCAGGATTTTAAAAGCTGGCTCATTAAAAAAAGTGTAGGTACCGTACAAGTGCCGGCATCCAAGTTCCCGATGTAAAAAACCTCATTTAGTAAACAGCATAATTATTTGTTGTGTAACTTTCCTGCCCTTTTAATAAACATATTCCATTCACTTTAAAAAACATACATTATGAAGAGATTTGCAACAGCCAACTGGAAAGGCACAGGAAAGGAAGGTAAGGGAACCTTAAGCACACAAAGTGCCGTACTTAATAATCACCAATATTCTTACTCTTCCCGTTTTGAAGAAGGCATTGGAACCAACCCGGAAGAGTTGGTGGCCGCTGCACATGCCGGTTGTTTTTCCATGAAGCTAAGTTTTGTATTAAATGCTGCCGGGTTCACTGCAGATAATATTGACACCCGTTGTGATATTACATTAGACAGCGGCGCCATTACAGAGTCGAAACTGACGGTAAGCGCCAGTGTTCCCGGTATTTCAAAAGAACAATTTGATACTGCTGTTGCCGATGCAAAAGCCAATTGCCCTATTTCAAAATTATACAACACTACTATTGTAGCGGAAGCAACCTTGTTATAATAAAAGGAATGTTCCTTATCCCGAAAGCCCGTTTTACGAACGGGCTTTTTAGATTATTTAAAACTGCCGTATGATTTCTTTTACCACGGCTTCATTTATTTTTATGGGATATTTTTTCTTTAATTCTGCTACCCATTCACGCTCGAGTAAGTCCTGGTAATCGTTTATTACAAGCCCACGGGCATCGGCAAAACTCCTTTGCTGGCCTGCAGGAAAAAGTTCAAGATACTTTACAAACAGGGCGGTGCCGTCGGCATTGCTGGTAATATCACTGTAGGTGTTGGGAAGGGGTACAATATTTTTTTCGGGGCTGTTGATTTGATCCAGGCTGTAACGGCCGCTATCGGCCTGTAGCCGTTCACTCATTTCTGTTGCAACGGAATGCCAGTTTTTACCCGCCTTTAAATCTTCTAAAGCATCCTGGGCATCTAAGGCGGTAGTGGCATTAAAGATTAAAATGCTTGCACTTTTATCCCAGGTATATTTTTCTTTATGCCCGTTATAGTAGTTTAGCAACCCAACGCTGTCATTAGAAGCCTTTCCCCAAATTTTCCGTTCCATAATTTCAAAAAGCATATTGCCTTCTTTAAATTCATTTACCTGGAAGGCAAAGTCGGCATTATATTTTTCCAGGTTGGCCTTATAATAGTTTAGAGAAATATAGCCGGCAAATTTCTTTAACAGCTCTTCATTGCTTTCACCTTTGTATTGCTGGAAATCGGTTTTGTATTGTTTCACAAAATTGAGCCAGTCGTAACCTTTAATGCCGGATCCATCTTTAAAACTTCCTATAATTTTATTGCTAATAGGAAGTGCGTACATTTTTTCTTTGGGCAGGTACTTCATTACCGTATCTGCATAACGAAGCAAATCTTCATTTTTTACCTGGGTGCCGGGTTTATAGCCCGTAAGTAAGATCACATCCCGGGTAAATTTTTCTTTAGGCGCATTTACCCGGCTATCCACCAAAATTTTGTGCTTAATTTCGGTTTGAAAATCTTCATCCGAAACATCGGTTACCGCCGGCTTATGAGAAAGGCGTTTTAAAATATGGATCCCGTATTGTGTTTCAAAGGGCTTGCTTATGTCCCCATCTTTTTGCAAGCTGATTACTTTGTTAAAAAAAGCATCGGAATATTTTCCTGCACCAAACTCCGGCAACTCCCCTTCGGTTAAATAGGTGTTGCGGTCATCACTGAATTTTTTTGCAGCTTCGGCAAAGTTCATTCCATGTTGAAGGAGTTGATATACCGAATCGGCTTTGTGAATTACCCGTTCTTTGGTATAATCATTGGCATCCGGGGGAAACGAAAATAAAATTTGCGCCACACGCCATTTCCCGGTACTGGGCCTATCGCCAATAAAGCGGAAAATATGCCAGCCGTTTTTGGAACGATAGGGTTTTGAGTATGCACCGGGCTTTAATGAATAAATAATATTTTCATATTCGTAGGGCACATTAAATACCGTAATATATCCCAGGTCGGACTGGCGCAGCATAGAAAATTTTCCGGTAATTTCTTTAGCCATTGCCGGATAATCGGTAATGCCTTTTTGCAATTGGGCATAGGCTTCATCTATAGCAGCCCTGGCTTTAATGCTGTCATAATCGGCATTGATTGGCGCAAAGAAGTGAATGATGTGCAAATCTTTTTTACTTCTTTCAAACGCTTCTTTTTGCAGTGCATCCATGCTGTTTTTATCATTCAAATACGACTCGGCCACCTGGTTGCGAAAATTTTCCACATCATATTTTATTTGTGGTAAGGTGTCCAGCCTCAGGTCTTGAGCTTCTTTTACTTTTAATTTAAAATTGCTGTATAAATCCAGGTAATCCCTTATGGCTTTTTCTTTATCGGCCACTTCAACCTTATTTTTATTAAAGGCTTTTAAAAATTCTTCTTTAGAAACGGCATTTTTGCCGTAGGTAAAAACAGTTTGTGAAATACAGCTTGCGGCTAAAAGGATACATGCAAAAGCAAGGAAAGTTTTTTTCATTCATTCATTATTTAGAGGTGTTTAACAGCCGGTAATATCCCCGGGGTTTAAACACACTTATTGAACAGCGGTTTTAATTTTAGTTTCCAGCAGGTCGTTCATTTGTAATAAGGTAAGTTTTTTGCCAATAATTCTTTTTTCTTTATCAAGCAGGTAAAGCGTTGGCGTGGTTACTACATCGTACAATTGACGGAAGTTGGGGCGGTTAGAAGCTGTTTCTTCGTCTGCCTGCTTTTTACTTTGGTACACATTTGTCCAATCGGTAATGTGGTGTTCCCGGATAAATTTTGTCCAGTTGGCTTTTTGATCTTCTTTTTCAGAAAGCACCGCATAAATTTTTACTTTTTTAGCCTTCCATGATGCCCGGTAAATGGAATCCAGCCTGGGAACTTCTTCTTTACAATGGCCGCAATTGGGATCCCAAAAAATGACTACGGTATAATCACTGTTGAGGTCATACAAAGGCCTGGGCTTTCCTGCGGTATCTAAAAGTTCAAGATTGGCTGCGGCCTCTCCCAACTGGTTTGCCATTTGCATATAAGCACGGCGGGTGATAATTTCCATTTGCTTTTCAGTAAGCCATGGCGTTAACCCCTTGCTATGGTACTTTTCAAACAGGTGAATAAATACTTTATCCTGGCCCATATATTTGGGGTTAATGTACTCATCGGTAAACCAGTTGAGCAATAATTTATACATTTCCGGTGCATTGCGGGCATACAAAAGACGGTTGTCTATATCTTTAATTAAGGAGTCTGGCGCCTGTTGCATTACTTCCCTGTAATAACGCTCCAGCTTGGGCAAAAAAAACGGAGTGCGTATTATACGGTCATCCATAAAGTTGATGCCATCCCAGTAGTGTTGCTTATAAAAATAATAGTTGTTAAGGGTGTCCTGCCGGGTTACCGGTGCCTTTGTTGGATAAGGCGCTTCCTTCATGGCATTAAAGAGGGTAGCCATTAAAGAACCGGGATAATTTTGGATAAGATCTTCCCGGTATTGATTGATTTCTGTATTGAGTTTAATATAGTTGGCTTCATGTAAAGAAGAGTCTGCCTTGGTTTTAGAGCGCATATAGGCATCTCTTTCTGCCATGAGCATCCGGCCTTTTTCGTTTACAAATTTTTGATAGTTTACTAAACGTTCATTGTCTTTTGAGCCGGATATTTTTACCTCGGGTAGTTTTGTGGTATCGGCATCAATACTTATGGTTTGTACATCGCTTACCAAAAAATCAATAGAATAGCGTTTTCCCGGTAAAACCAATGCGTAGATGCCCTGCTGTAGCGGATGGTTTCCCTGGAAAACCACAATGCCTTTATCATTTACTTTTCCCGAGTCTTCAATATTTAGGCTTTTGCCATAGTGATAAGTGAGATAAGCCATACCCGAGTCGTAATTACAGGTTACACTTATTTTATATTGGGCATTAATTTTAAAACAAATCAATAAGAGCAGAATGGTGAAGCGTAAATATTTGTTCATGAGGTTGTAAAAAGTAGGAACAAATATATTTAATAAACAGCGTTTTTCATAAGTCATTACCCCGATATTAAGAATATTACATATCCTTAACAATTGATTGTGCCCTGTAATAAATGGCTGCTGTATTCAACGGCCAGATGCTTAATTTTGCCCGGTGAGGAAAAAACCAGAAAAGAAAGTATTACAAGATGTGCTTATAACCGGCTATGCAGCTGAAGGAAAAGCATTGGCAAGGCTCATTACCGATGAGGGAGAACCGGGAAAAGTGCTTTTTGTAGAGTCTGTTGTGCCGGGCGACCGGGCAGATGTATGGGTTACTAAAAATAAAAAAGACTGGGCCGAAGGACGGCCTCTAAAAATTACCCAATTTTCAAAAGACAGGGTAGTGCCCTTTTGTAAACACTTTGGTGTATGCGGAGGCTGTAAATGGCAAATGTTGCCCTACCACAAGCAATTGGAATATAAGCAGCAGGAGGCAGAACAAAATATCAGGCGAATTGGCCGGCAGGAAAATTTTTTAATGTTACCTATAGCGGCCGCACCACATACCACTGCTTATCGCAATAAGCTGGAGTTTACCGCAAGTAATAAGGAATATATTGTTGACTTAACCAATCATCAGGAAGCCCCCAAAGCAGGCGCCCTGGGCTTTCATGTACCAAGGATTTTTGACAAAACCATTGATATTTACGAATGCCATCTTATGCATGATGTCAATAATCAAATACGAAATACCGTAAGGGATTATGCCATTAAGCAGGATATTGCGTTTTATGATATTCGGGAACATACCGGCTGGCTCAGGAATATTATTATCCGGTTTTGCAGCACTGGAGAATTAATGGTAAATGTGGTTATTAATTATGATGATCCGTCTACCCTTATCCCGCTTTTGGAACATCTGTTAAAAAATATTCCCCAAATCAGCACATTGCTCTATACCATAAATACCAAGTGGAATGATAGTATTTTTGATTTAAAGCCGGTGGTATTTTTCGGCAAAGGTTATGTACTGGAACGATTGGGTAATTTTCAATTCATCATCAGCCCCAAATCTTTTTTTCAAACCAATACGGTGCAGGCAGAAAAACTCTATTCTATTGCTGCCGAATTTGCCGCATTAACCGGCCGGGAAACCTTGTACGACCTCTACTGTGGCACGGGAAGCATTGGTATTTATATGAGTGAAAAAGCCCGGAAAATTATTGGGGTGGAAATTATTGAAGAAGCCATAGAAGATGCCCAAAAAAATGCAGCCCTCAATAAGATTAACCATATTGAGTTTTTTGCCGGCGATGTGATAAAAATCTGTAACAACGAGTTTTTTTCCAAACACGGAAAGCCCGATGTAATAGTTACCGACCCTCCGAGGGCAGGCATGCATGAAAAACTGGTAGTTAAATTGCTGGAAATAGAAGCGCCTAAAATTGTTTACATTAGCTGCAATACGGCTACGCAGGCAAGAGATATTGCATTGCTTGCAGAAAAATACAGGCTGGAGAAGCTGCAACCGGTAGATATGTTTCCGCATACCCACCATATTGAAAGTGTTGCATTATTAACTTTAAAGATTCATCAATAACCATTAATAAACGATCGTATGGCTTATAACAGTTATGGAAACCGCTTTTTAAAAGATACCCCGGTGGTGATGAACCTGGTCATCATCAATGTGTTGGTTTTTTTGATTCAAAGCCTTTTTGATGGAAAAGAAGCAACCATTACCATGAAGCTGGCTTTGTGGCCAATTGACAGTGGCGAGTTTAAGCCCTACCAACTGGTTACACACATGTTTACCCACGGTGGTTTTGCTCATATATTGTTTAATATGTTTGCCCTTTGGAGTTTTGGCACCTGGCTGGAGAAAAGCTGGGGTCCTAAAAAGTTCTTGTTTTTTTACCTTGCCTGCGGTCTTACGGCTGCGGTTGCACAACTCTTGTTTTCTAATGTTCCGGCTGTAGGCGCATCCGGCGCTGTTATGGGGCTTTTTGCGGCTTTTGCTTATTTGTTTCCTAATGCACAACTTATTATGTTTCCAATTCCGGTTCCGGTAAAAGCAAAATGGGCCATTGCAATAATGGCAGCTATTGATTTATTTGGCGGCGTAAACCCAACGGGCAGCAATATTGCCCACTTTGCCCACCTGGGTGGTTTAATTATGGGTTTTATTTTAGTGATTTATTGGAATAAAACCAATAAAAAAACATTTTATTAAAAGCTTGTCTTGCAACATTTTTTTTCTTTTAATTATCTTTAAAGAAACAACAAGGCATGGGAGAGTCAGACCGTTACGGTGATTTTAAAAAACCAACTTTTAGGAATAAAAACTTTCTGAACCCGGAGGGTAATGCATTATTAAGCCTATGTTTTATTAACGTTGCGTTTTTCCTGGTATTGGCCTTTCTTAAACTGGGCTTTAGGGCAAGCCATTATGCGCCTTCTTTATTTGAAAGCAATATTTTACAATGGTTGGCATTAGGATCCGGCTCTTCCCTGGGGCTGAGCAGGCCATGGACATTGCTTACCTATATGTTTTGCGATGTTGATCTTATTCGCTTTGTGGTTAATTTAATTTGGCTTTGGGTATTTGGCAATATTTTACAATCCCTTTATGAAGAGGTTAAAATTATTCCCATTTATTTGTATGGAGGAATAATAGCCGGTATTGCCTGGGTAGCAGCAACCTATTTTTTAAAAAGTGGCGACCATACAAAATTATTTTTACTGGGGGCAAATTTACCTACTGTAGCAGTGGCTTCGGCCACTACGTTTATGGTTCCCCGGTTTAAAATTATGCAACATATTAACGGGGGGATATCGTTGTGGATATTATGGGTCATTTTTTTGGCTATAGCCATTACTTCCTCGGGAAATGTAGCGCAAATAATAGCTATTGGAGCTGCCCTGTTAACGGGATTTGTGTATGTATATCTTTTTAAAAGGGGCATAGATTGTGGTGCATGGATGGTTAAATTAACCCGGAGCGCTAATACATGGTTTGCTCCCGGGAATAGTAAAAAGAATACGCCAAAGCAGTTGTTTTATGAAACCGGCAACCGCAAGCCGTATACGAAAACACAAAATCTCACTCAAAAAAAGATTGATGAAATACTGGATAAAATCAATCAAAAAGGCTATCAGTCGCTGAGTAATGAAGAAAAAGAGTTATTAAAAAAAGCTTCCGAATCAGATGAGTTGTAATGAAAAATGCCCACCTTAGGCGGGCATAACCATTCCACTTTTTATTCAAAAAATTTTAATTGCTTTCGGCTGCAGCAGATTTGTTTTTTGCAATCAAATCTTTTACATCCTGCGGTACATAATCATCATAAAGTTTTTGGCCTTTTGCCTTCACTTTGTCTTTTAACTGCTTTTTTTCATCGGCACTCATTTTATTGTATTTATAAATACCGTAGGCGGCAATGCCTGCAAGCAATAATCCTAATCCTTTTTTTGCGTTCATGGCTAGTGATTTTTTGGATGAATAATTTGGTTTAGTGTTTGGTGGAGTCAGCAGCGGCCTTCTTTTTGTCTTTGTTTTTACCAATGATCGTTCCTGCGGCAGCTCCTACAACACCGCCAATGATAGCGCCTTTTGCATTTTTACCAACAGTGGCGCCTACCACGGCACCGCCTACGCCACCAATAATTGCGCCTTTAGCGGTATTGCTCATTCCTTTCTTTTTTTCCGGAGTTGCTTCCGGCGCTGTTTCAGTTGTGGCTCCTCCCTGCGTACCGGCTGTTTGACCGGGTGCAGGTTCTGTTGAAGCAGAAGGAGCAGTTGTAGTAGTTGTTGTTGAAGGTGTGGTTGTGGTGGTTTGCTGGGCAGGTACCTGCACTACTTTTTCTTTAATAATCACTTTTTCAATCACTTTAGGCTCGGCAGTAGCTGAGGGAGCTGTGGAGTTTGTAGCATTGTTTACAGCCGCAGTATCAGCCAATGCATTTTGGCCATTCGTTGCAGAGGAGTCGTTTAAAATTAAGTTTTGACCGGGTTCTTCCTGTTTTTGAGATTGGCAGGCTACCAGCACAGCAGCTAATGCAATTCCTGAAAATAATTTTTTCATTTTTTAAGTTTAGTTTTTTGTTAATTAAGGCAAAAATATTGCCAATATTTGCCTGGGTTGATGTTTTTAGCTTTAACCCCTGTTGTGGAATAATAAATAAAAACAAAAACGGCCGCAAAACTATTGCAATAGACGTTCCAATAATTGCTTTTGGTGCCTCAAAACGGTTTTTTTGCATTTCTTTATATTTTACACATAAAAAAAGCAGGGAGTTTTGTCCCTGCCCTTTTTCAAATAACACTTAATTAAGCTACGGCTTTGCTACCCAGCATCAGCAATTCATTAGCCTGAATTTCGGTAAAGTGTTTTTTGTTGCCTTCTTTATCGGTATAAACCCTGCTAACGAGCTTTCCTTCCAGGCATATTTCAGCTCCTTTGGAAAGAAATTTTTCAGCAATTTCGGCTACTTTGCCCCAGGCAATGATATTATGCCATTGGGTTTCGGTTACTTTTTCGCCATTTGCATTGCGATACACTTCGTTAGTGGCGAGGGAAAAACGCACTAATTTTTTTCCATTTTCTGTGTTGCGTACTTCCGGGGCGTTGCCTAAATTGCCAATCAATTGAACTTTGTTTTTTAATGCGTACATGTCTTTAAAATTTAAATGTTTAAAAAATTTTTTATTTCAGTCAACCCATTGTGGATTGACAAGGCAAAGATGCAACGGCAGAAAAGCATTAGACGGAGATTAAGTGTTTACATGCGGAAGTAAACGGTTGAAAGCGTTTGTTGTCGGATAAGCAGAGTTTAATCGGCTTATTTTCAAGCGATTTAAAAAATTCAGGAAATTTTTATCAAAGCCAATATTTTTTTTATTTCACCGACTCCAGTGCTAATTTCATCATGGGGATAAGTGCTTTTTCCCGTTCATCGGCAGAAATAAACCGATGGGTGGGTATAATATCGGAAACGGTAAGCAGGGTTGCGGCCGCCTTGCCCAGGTGTAAGGCATTTGCAAATAATGAAAAGGCTTCCATTTCTACCGCAAGGCATTGCTGTTGCTGTGCTATAACCGGAGTGCCCGGGTTTTTGCGATAAAAAATATCACTGCTGTGAATATTACTAATCTTTAAGGGAAGGCCGAGCTTTTTTGCGGTATCTTTTATTTTATCAAACGTATTCCCCTGGTGAGGGATTAAACTTTCTTCAATTTCCCAGGCATACCTGGCAAAAGTAGATTCACTTGCGGCAGCTTCTGCCAATACCAGGTCAAATAAATCCAATGCCGTAGAATAGGCTCCACAGGTGCCAATGCGTATAATGCTGTCCACTTCATACTCGGTATAAAGTTCATAAGAGTAAATACCAATGGATGGGCAGCCCATTCCACTGGCGCCAATGGTTACGGGGGTTCCTTCATATTTTCCGGTAAAGTAAAAAGCATTCCGTGTTTGACTTACCAGTTTAACTTCTTTTAAAAAATTATCGGCTACATATTTTGCCCTTAACGGGTCGCCGGGCATTAATACGGTTTTGGCAATTTCTCCTTTTGCTGCGCTAATGTGTACACTCATATATCCTGATTAAGCGCATGAAGATAGAAATTTGAAAGGAATTCTTGAAAAAGAAAAATAAGCAGCAGCTAGTTTTTATTAAATAAAAAAACAAAAGCTTTGTTTTGAGAAAACCGGATAAATGATTTTATTACAGCGGGCTTTTTGCAGATGGTATATTTATTGAGGTCAATAATTTCATGACTTTTCACAATATTATCGAGGGACTCTACGGAATAGAGTAACTCATGCAATTGGGTAACCTGCCGTTCTATGGAACGGCGGCTCATAAACTCATGCCTGAATAATACTAATAGATCTCGATTATCTTTGTTCATGATAAAGCGAAGCAAACGGATTGTTAATAACCAACCATGCCTTGCCTATTGGGACACCCACACTGCCCTTTTTTTGACGAAGAACAGCCGGCAGCCACTAAAGCAAAGGCCAGCAATAACAATGAGATGAATTTTAGCTGATTTTTCATATAAATAACGTTACAAATTAAACTATTTTCACTGAATTTTATTGCCCTTATTAGTATATGAATAAAAATTCTACAGGCGCCTTAAACCCACTTACCATACTCATTGCGCCATTAGATTGGGGCCTGGGCCATGCTACCCGTTGTGTACCAATAATTCATGAATTAATAAAATTAAAGGTAACCGTAATTATAGCGGCCGAAGGACCTGTTAAGGTTGTTTTAAAAAAAGAATTTCCGGAGCTCAAAATAATTCCCTTAAAGGGCTATCATATTAATTACAGCAAAACTAAAGCGGGTTTTTTCTCTAAACTTATCCTGCAATCGCCTAAAATTTTTAACGCCATCAATTATGAACATAACTGGCTGATACGGGTTATAAAAACACATAAAATTGATGGCGTAATTTCAGACAACCGCTTTGGATTGTGGACCAAAGCCGTTCCCTGTGTTTACATCACCCACCAGTTAAATCTTCATAGTCCCAATATAGCCTTAACAATTTTGGGGCAAAAAGTGCACTATAATTTTATTAACCGCTATACCGAGTGTTGGGTACCCGACTATGAGGAAAACGGTTTGGCCGGAAAACTTTCTCGCCCGATGAACCTGCCGCACATTCCTCTTAAGTACATTGGTCCATTATCCCGCCTGCAAAAAAAGAACGTAAAAAAAGGGTTGGATATTTTTGTGGCTTTATCAGGGCCAGAGCCCCAGCGCAGCATTTTGGAAAAAATTCTTGCCCCACAGATTAAACAATCGGGTTTGCGTTGTGTATTTGTTCGTGGCCTTCCAGGTGAAACAAAAACCAGTTATGCCGATAACGATAACTTTAAGATGTATAACCATCTTCCCTCGGATAAATTTAGTGAATGGATGCAAAAAGCCCAATGGGTAATTTGCAGGTCGGGGTATTCATCTATTATGGATCTTGCCGTAGTGGGCCAAAAAGCAATATTGGTGCCTACGCCGGGGCAAACAGAGCAGGAATACCTGGCAGAAACCGTACAGGCACAACATTTTTTTATGGCAGCCAAACAAGAGGGCTTTTCCTTGAAGGCCGAACTGGAAAAGGCGGGTAAATTTAATTTTAAACAGGTGGAAATTGCTCCTAAAAACCTTAAGACTGCGGTTAAAAGCTTTGTGGAACAAATTAAGCTCAACAAGAAAAAAGAATCAAATTAATTTTTGAAAATCACCAGGCCATTACTGTTCTTATTATTACTGCCCACAATACTGCTGCTACCGTAAGCATGAAATAAAAAGCCCGCCAAACCCCGGGCATCCTGCATTTTTTCAACAATCGTTTTAAAAGAATGCGTTCCTTCGCAAAATATAATCCGGTTAATTTTTTTTTGAGTTACAAGGGCCTTAATATTTTCCCAGCGCCCGATGTTTGCTTCGGTATCGGTTTCATTATTGGCTATTCTTCCGCAAACGATTATGGGTTGCCGGGCAAATTTTAAAAGATGCAGGAGTGCATTAAACTCCGGTTGTGAAGCCTCTATAACAGCATTTGTATTTTTATTTACTGCTGGCTCCAACCATAATTTACGCAAGGCAAATTTCATGTGGGCAATACATTGACCGGCTGTTATACTTGCATGCAGTAAAGCCCTGGTGATTTTATTGGAGTGCTGGTGTTTATTGACATAAATATGCATGGCATTATAAAAATGCCGGGTATAGCTTTTTGAGAACTTTTGAGTGCTTTCTCCCTTAAAATGAACAATGGTTGTACCGGCAAAATAATGGTTTTCCATGCCCGCAAGATGTACCCGGTAACTTAGGTCAACATCTTCGCCATACATAAAAAAGCGTTCATCAAAGCCCTGTGTAATTTCAATAGCTTTCCTTGAGATCATCATAAATGCGCCGGCAAGTACTTCCACCCTCCCGCTTTTGTTTTCGGGAATATGACCCAGGTAATAACCGGAAAAGGTTTTTGAACGTGGAAATAATTTACACAATCCCGAAAACTTAAAAAAGGAATTGGATAATGTGGGAAAGCCCCTTTTACTTTCTTTTAAAAAATTTCCATTTCCATCAATCATTCGTACCCCTAATGCAGCACAGCGTTCATTGGCTTTCATGTACTCCAGGCATTTGTTAAGGCAATCTTCGGCCAGCAGGGTATCGGGGTTGAGGAATAAAACATAATCAGATTTTGCTTTTTGTAAAGCCAGGTTATTGGCCTTTCCAAAGCCCAGGTTGCTGTCCAGCCAGGTAAATTGTACCTGCGGAAATTTTTCCGTAAGGTATTCTTTACTTCCATCTGTTGAGGCATTGTCTATAACCAGTATTTCGGATTTTATATCCTTTATGGCTTTTAATAAAGAATAAAGGCATTGCTCCAAAAAAAACTTTACATTATAATTTACAATGATTACAGATAATTGCAAAGGGAGGTTTTTGCTGCAATTAATCATTTTTAATGCGGATTACAAAGAAAATGTACCACTATTCTCCGGGAGATAGACCCGTGGTATTCTTTATCTTTGCGGCATGTTAAAAGCCACTCTTTTAAATGCGGTGAATGCCGGCGCAGCCGAAATCAGGAGATATTATAACGGAAACTTTGCTATTTCAAACAAAGAAGGAGTTAACAACCTGGTTACCGAAGCCGATCATGCTTCTGAAAAAGCCATCCTGGCAGAAATAAAAAAAACCTTTCCCGACCATTTTATTTTAAGTGAAGAAACCGGCGAAATTGTTACCAACAGCGAGTATAAATGGATCATTGACCCCATTGACGGAACGGTAAATTTTGCAAACGGCATTCCTTTGTGTTGTGTAAGTATTGGCGTGGAACATAACGGAAAAATGCTGATGGCAGCCGTGTATGCCCCTATATTAAATGAAATGTATTTTGCCGAAATAAATAACGGAGCTACCCTCAACGATAAAAAAATACAGGTTAGCAGTAAACAGGAGCTGATGAAAAGTTGCCTGGTTACCGGGTTTCCCTATACCTACCTCGACAGCCCCAATGGTCCGTTACAAATTTTTGAAAAATTGATCCGATGTGGCATCCCGGTAAGAAGGCTGGGAAGCGCAGCCATTGATTTGTGCTGGGTGGCTGCAGGGCGTTTTGACGGCTTTTATGAACATAAACTGGCCGCCTGGGACAGCGCAGCAGGCTTTTTAATTGTAAACGAAGCCGGGGGAAAGGTTACCGATTTTAAAGGCAACGATTTTTCGCCTTACCAACCCCATATCCTTGCCAGCAACGGAAAAATACATGAACAGTTAAAAGCCGTGGTAAATGGCGCCGAAGTAAAAAACACCATATCCTAAATGAATCAAAGAACCGAAATAGCATCTCTTGGTGAGTTTGGACTGATTGACCATCTTACCCAAAACAATGAAATAAAAAATGCCTCTACAGTTTTAAGCGTAGGCGATGATGCTGCCGTAATGGATCATTTTGGCCGGCAAACCGTTGTTTCTACAGACTTGCTGATTGAAGGCATTCATTTCGACCTTTCCTATACGCCTCTAAAACATTTAGGCTACAAAAGTATTATCGTAAACCTAAGCGATATTTATGCCATGAATGCTACCCCCACCCAGGTTACGGTAAGCATTGCGTTCAGCAACCGATTTGGATTAGAGGCGCTGGATGAATTATATGCAGGCATTTATGCCGCCTGCAATAAGTACCAGGTTGACCTGGTAGGGGGCGATACCTCTTCTTCACAAAAAGGTCTTATCATTAGCGTAACGGCTATTGGCGAAGTGGCACCGGGAAATTTTATTAAACGAAGCACTGCCCAACCCAACGATCTTATTTGTGTAAGTGGGGAGCTTGGAGGCGCTTTTCTCGGCCTTACCCTTTTAGAACGGGAAAAGAAAATTTTTGAAGAAACGGGCGCCCAACCCGATCTTGAAAACCAGGCCTATATAGTCGGACGTTTATTAAAACCCGAAGCCCGGCAGGACATTATTGAGTACCTGGCCAATGAAAAAATTATTCCAACCGCCATGATGGATATAAGCGATGGCCTTAGCAGCGATATACTGCATATTTGTAAACAAAGCAAAATGGGTTGTGTGTTGTATGAAGATAAATTTCCCATAAATGAAGAAGCAAAGCAATTTGCCTATAAACTTCAACTGGACCCCACTGCTTGTGTGCTTAGCGGGGGTGAAGATTATGAATTGCTGTTTACTATTTCACAAGCCGATTTTGAAAAAGTAAAGGGCAATAAGAGCATAAGTGTAATTGGATATATAACCAATGAGAAAGAAGGTTGCCATCTTATAACCCGGGGCGGCAGCAAACATCAATTAATTGCCCAGGGTTGGAACCATGCCAAGGCAAAGGAGCAATAAAGGAGTTAATATTTTTTTTATTTTGTAACGGATATGAAATTAAGGAATGCCCTACTGGTTTTGCTTTTGCCATTCTTATATTCCTGTGCAACCAGCCATTATTCCCCGGCAAAAAAATATCCCTCTGCCGCTTTAAAGGAAGATTACCGGCTGCTGAAAAATATACTTGAGGCAAAACACCCTTCACTTTACTGGTACACTCCTAAAGACAGCATGGATTTTTATTTTAATTTTTATGAGCAGGTCATTCCGGATAGCATGAATGAACCCATGTTTGCCTGGCATATCCTTGCCCCGTTAACTCAAAAAATTCATTGCGGCCATACCAGCGTAAGCCTCAGCAATGGTTATGCCAAATGGGTTAAAGACAAACAGCTCCCCTCTTTTCCTTTATTTCTAAAAGCCTGGAAAGATACCCTGGTGGTAATGGGAAGTTTAATTAAGAACGACACTGTCTTTAAACGGGGAACCCTTGTTACTTCCATAAATGGGATTCACAATAAAGATTTGATTCAACGAATGTTTAATTTTTTGCCCGAAGATGGTTACGCAAACAATATTAATTATTTAAGGATAAGCTCAAACTTCCCTTATTTTCATCGTAATATTTTTGGGCTAAGCCGGCAATATACAGTTACCTATTTAGATTCATTACAGCAGGAAAAAAAGGTAACCATTGCTGCCTGGGAACCCCCTAAGCCGGATAGTGTAAAAAAACGTCAACCCAAAATTAAAAAACCCAAACCTCCCAAAGAAGAAAGAGAAAACCGGTACAGAAGTTTTAAAACAGACAGCACAGGAAGTTTTGCCGTAATGAATTTAAACAGTTTTACCAAGGGCCATTTAAGGAGGTTTTACCGGAAAAGTTTTAAAACCTTACAACAAAAAAACATTAGCAACCTAATCATTGATATACGCAGCAATGGAGGGGGGCGGGTGGGCCTTTCCACTTTATTAACCCGGTATGTTTCCCGAAAACCGTTTAAAGTTGCCGATTCCATTTACGCAGTTTCAAAATCTATGGCGCCTTTTACCGGGCATATTAAAAATGGTTTTTTGACTAATATCGAATTGTTTTTCATCACCAAAAAGCATAAAGAAGGTCGCTATCATTTGGGCCATTTAGAACGGAAAATCTATAAGCCAAAATCCAAAAATCATTTTTCGGGCAGGGTTTATATCCTTACCAACGGGCCAACTTTTTCTGCATCGGCTTTGTTTTGCAATGCCATGAAAGGCCAGCCGGGTGTAACACTTGTAGGTGAAGAAACCGGGGGTGGATGGTATGGAAATAATGGTATAATAATACCGGATATTGTTTTGCCCAATACAAAAATTAGGGTGAGATTGCCTTTGTTTAGGCTGCTGCAATTTGAGCACGATAAAGTACCTCAAAAAGGCACCGGTGTAATTCCCGATATTTATTGCGGCCCCAGCCTGGATGCTTTAATCCATAGGGTTGACAACAAAATGGAGTTGGTAATAAAAATGATTCGGAGTAATAAGCTACAATAATAGTTAAAGGTGAAAACAATTTTAATTACCGGGGCAAACGGGTATATTGGTAAACAATTGGCCGGTCAATTGGCAACAAAAGGCCATACCATAATTGCAACTTCAAGAAACGGGTTGGGCAATACCATTAAAATGGATTTTACCAACGAGGCAGAAATTAAAAATGTTTTATTTAGGTTTAAACCGGCAATAATTATACACTGTGGCGCCAAAGGAAAGCCCGATGAATGTGAGTTGAATAAAGAAACGGCCTTGCTTGCCAATGCAACCGCAACAGGCTGGCTGGTTCAAAATGCCGCAGCCATTAAAGCATATTTTATTTTTTTGTCCACCGACTTTGTTTTTGGCGGATCAAAAGCCTGGCTTACCGAAGCGGACAAACCCAACCCGGTAAATTATTACGGCTTTACAAAATTATTGGGCGAGCAGGCCGTACTGAGCTATTCCAATAGCTGCATTATTAGAACCGTATTGGTTTACGGCAAGTCCATGGATGGGCGGGAAAACCTGGTATCTCTTACNNGCCTTTTTCATATCAGCGGATGCGAAATGTTTACCCCATATGAAATAGCCCTTGAAACCGCAACTTTCCTGGGCCTCGATACTTCTTTATTGATTCCTGTAACAAAAGATACGTTTAAAGAAATTGCCCAACGGCCGCTTTTTAGCGGGTTTAATTGCCAAAAAGCCTTTGATGAACTGGGGTATAAGCCAACGCCATTTAGGAGTGCATTAAAAAAAATATTTTAACTTCAGGCAATAAATCGCCTTATATGTCATCCGCATCCACAGCGCCCAAATTATGCCTGGCTTGCAATAAGCCGCTCAAAGGAAGAATTGATAAGAAGTTTTGTGATGACTACTGCCGCAATAACTATAACAACAGCTTAAAATCAACGGATGTAAATNNAAAAGGATTTCAGTTTAAATTCCATACGCATACCTACACCAATAAAAAAGGCGATATTTATTTTTTTTGCTATGATTTGGGATACCTTCCCCTTGAAAATAATTGGTACCTGGTTGTAAAACGTAAGGAAGAACTTTAAATACTTCAAAAATGTCAATCCTTAACATTACTACCATACAAACGTATTTAACCTGGGAAAACAAAATAGAAAACCTTAAAATGTTTTCGGAAAAAATTGCGGCTATTGAGGAAACAACCGAAATAGTGGTTTTGCCCGAAATGTTTTCAACCGGGTTTAGCATGAACCCCGCCGCCCTGGCCGAAACCATGGAGGGCGATACATTTAACTGGATGAAGGAAACGGCAATGCAGGAAAAAATTATTCTTACCGGCTCTATCATTATTGAGGAAGAGGGAAAATATTTCAACCGGCTTATTTGGATGTTGCCCAATGGGCAGTTTGCCACTTATGACAAGCGCCACC
>JRYE01008842.1_pt1 | contig 22098 bp, 16 predicted proteins | sample 235321 | NCBI WGS metagenome assembly JRYE01 (sample SAMN03074214, study PRJNA261473) | activated sludge metagenome | biome: Common Effluent Treatment Plant; feature: Wastewater; material: Activated sludge; isolation source: activated biomass in a lab-scale reactor treating industrial wastewater at... | reverse complement strand
AGCACCACCGGCACGTCGGCGGCTTCGGCGAAGCCCATGTTGGCGATGTCGCGGTCGCGCAGGTTGATCTCGGCGGGGCTGCCGGCGCCCTCGACCAGCACCGCGTCGTAGGCGCTGCACAGGCGGTCCCAGCTCTGCATCACGGCGGCCATCGCGGTGGGCTTGTAGGCGTGGTAGTCGCGCGCCGACAGGCTGGCGACGGCGCGGCCGTGGATGATGACCTGGGCGCCGATGTCGGTGGCGGGCTTGAGCAGCACCGGGTTGAAGTCGGTGTGCGGGGCGACGCCGGCGGCGAGCGCCTGCAGGGCCTGGGCGCGGCCGATCTCGCCGCCGTCGGCGGTGACGGCGGAGTTGAGCGCCATGTTCTGCGGCTTGAACGGGGCGACCTTGATGCCCCGCCGGCGCAGCACGCGGGCGAGGCCGGCGACCAGGGTGGTCTTGCCGGCGTCGGAGGTGGTGCCTTGCACCATCAGCGTGATCGGGGGGGACATGGCGTAGAATCCTGCGGGTTTTGCGCGAAGGGGCGGGATTATCGCCGATTCGGGAGGGTACGGTGGGCGCCCGGGCTTGCGCAGGCTGCCCGGCCCGGCGCGGGCGGGGCCGTGGTGCTTGCGGTTGTGTTCGCTGCTTGGGGTGACTCGCCCAAGTTCCTTTATTGACTGTTCCGATGCCCTCTTCACTGCTGCTCATCCTCGCTCTCAAGATGGCCGCCGGCCTGCTCGCCGATCGCGCCTTCGGCGAGGTGCGCCGCTTCCATCCGCTGGTCGGCTTCGGGCGCTGGGCGGGGTGGGTGGAGCGTGGCTGCCGGCGGCTGTTCTACGGCGCGAACGAGACCGGCGCCCGCCTCGCCGGCGTGCTGGCGTGGGCGCTGGCGGTGCTGCCCTGGGTGGCGCTCGCGCTGTGGCTGCGCGGCGTGCATCCGCAGGCGCACTGGGTGGTCGATGTCGGCCTGCTCTATCTGGCGCTCGGCGGGCGCAGCCTGGTCGAGCATGCGCAGGCCATCGCGGTGCCGCTGGCGGCAGGGAATCTGGACGAGGCGCGCACGCGGGTGGGCTGGATCGTGAGTCGCGACACCAGCGCGCTGGATGCGGAAGGGGTGGCGAAGGCGGCGACCGAGTCGGTGCTGGAGAACGGCAACGATGCGGTGTTCGGCGCGCTGTTCTGGTTCGTGCTCGGCGGCGGCGCGGGGGCGCTGCTGTTCCGGCTGGCGAACACGCTGGATGCGATGTGGGGCTACCGCACGCCGCGCTATCTGCCTTCGGCTGGGCGGCGGCGCGCATCGACGACGTGCTGAACTTCGTCCCCGCGCGCCTGACCGCGCTCACCTACGCGCTGCTCGGGCGCACGCGGCGGGCGCTGGCGTGCTGGCGCAGCCAGGCGCCGGCCTGGGACAGCCCCAACGCCGGGCCGGTGATGGCGGCCGGCGCGGGTGCGCTCGGGGTGCGCCTGGGTGGGGCGGCGATCTACCACGGTCGCGAGGAAGTGCGACCAGCGCTCGGTGAAGGTCGTGCGCCGGATGGGGCGGGCATCGTCACTGCGGTGACGCTGGTACGCCGCGGGGCCTGGCTGTGGCTGGGCGTCGTGGCGGCCGGTGGCCGCCTGGAAGTCGCGGTCGTAGTTGACGTTGAACTGCATCGCCTCGCCGAGCTCGGCCGGCGTGATCGTGCCGTCGCCGTTGAGGTCGTAGGCGGCGTAGAAGCGCGCCCGGTCGGGGCGTCCGTTGATGGTCCCGATCGAGATAGCGGGTGCCGACGTACTTCACCTGGTTGCGGTTGCGGACGAAGGCGTTGCCGGAAATGTCGTTGCCTTCGGATCCGGCGGTGAAGTGCACGCCGATCTCGCAGCCCTCGAACCAGTTGCCGTGGAACCTGTTCTTGTTGGCATTGTAGATGAAGACGCATTTCTCGGGCCCGTTGCGGACGCCGCCCGATTGCACGGCGGCGGTATCTTCCGTGGCGGGGAGACCGTGCTCCTCCTTTCCGCGCGTGCCCGAATTCATCCAACGGGAGGCGGGCAACGGGCGGCCGCGGACCGTGTTGCCGACGATCTCGGAATAGTTGGCGAAGATGAACAGGAAGCCGTGTTTGAGGTCGCCGTCCGAGACGTTGCCGCGCACGTTCAGGCGGTGCGAGTACATGATGGCAAATCCGACGGTGTTGCCGATCGAGACGTTGTCCGAGACCTCGCCGTCGTTGGTGTACATATAGTGGATGGCGAAGCGCAGGTCGCGGAAACGGTTGCCGCGGAAGACGTTGTGCGTGCTCGCGGCCGTAAAGATGCCGTCGCGGCCGAAGCGGATGTCGTTGTCCTCGACGCGCGCGCCCCGGGCGTTCCATACCGACACGCCGTTGCCCGTTTCGTTGACGCGCCCTTCCTCGATGCCGACGATGACGTTGCCGCGCGCGAGCGAGCGCTCGGCGCCATGCAGATAAATCCCGTAGAGGTTCCCCTCCAGGCGGTTGGCCTCGACGACGGCTTCGGTCGCGCTTTGCCTGACGAAGATGCCCGCGTCCATCGCTTCGAGATCGCGGCCGGATCCGCGTACCGTCACGCCGCGCACCACGGCACGCGGGGCCGAAACGGACACCACGCTGCCGCGGCCGGTGCCTTCGAGCACGGCACCCGGCACGCCCTCGAGCGTCACCTCTTTATCGATCTCGACCGGACCGTGGTGCGTGCCCTCAGCCAGGACCACCACGTCGCCTGGCGCTGCACGGTTGAGTGCGGCTTGTACGTCTTCTCCGGGCTCGACCGTCAGACGCTCCGCGAAGGCTGGACTGGAATGGTGGGCGGCCATGGCCGCCCCCCACGCTATTCTAGTGCGCACACGTGCCACTCAGTGTCCTCACGCGCTACGCGGTTCGACCATCATGCGCCCCTGCATCTCCATGTGCATGGCGTGGCAGAACCAGCTGCAGTAGTACCAGTAGACACCGGCCTTGGTGGCGGTGAAGGTCACCGACGAGGTCTGCTGCGGGCCGATCTCCATGTTGATGCCGTAGTTCACGATGCAGAAGCCGTGCGTCAGGTCCTCCACGTCGTCGACGTTGGTGACGAAGACGGTCACCTCGTCGTCCTGCTTGACGGTGAAGCTCGAGAGACCGAACGCGGGCGCCGCCGAGGTCATGTAGACGCGCACCTTGTTGCCGTCGCGGATGACCTTGTCGTCCGTCTCGAGCTTCACGCCGTCGGCTGCGGCCTGCTTCACGGCGTCGGCGAAGAACGGATCGTCCCGCTTCCAGATGTGCAGCGGGTTGATCTTCGAGCGGTGCACGATGGTGGCGTCATGCGGCTCGGCGAAGGTCGGGCCGTCGTGGACCAGCACCATCTTGTCGCCGGAGATGTCGATCAGCTGATCGTTCTCGGGCTTCAGGGGGCCGACGTTGAGGAAGCGGTCCTTCGAGAACTTGTTGAGCGAGATCAGCCATTTCCCGTCCGCATCCTTGGTCTGGCCCATGGAGGTGTGGTTGTGGCCCGGCTGATAGTGGACGTCGAGCTTGTCGAGGATCGGATTGACCTTCTCGCCCTTGTAGGCGCGCATGGCGAGGTCGATGTTCCACTTCACGACCTGGCTGTCGAGGAACAGCGTCGTGAAGCAGTTGCCCTTGCCGTCGAAGGCGGTGTGGAGCGGTCCGAGGCCCAGCTCAGGCTCGGCCACCACGACATCGCGCGGCTTGATCTTGTCGTCGAACAGGTCCGGCAGCTTGCGCGCGTCGAACACGGTGCAGGTCGGCGACAGCTTGCCGTTGGCGACGAAATGGATGCCGTCGGGTGCCGTGTTGATGCCGTGCGGGCTGTTGGCCACCGGCACGTAGCGCGTATAGGGCGAGCCGTGGCGGCCGTCGAGAAGTGGTACGCCGCCGACGGTCTGGTAGTCGCCCTTCTTGACTGCTTCCTCGATGCGCTTGATGTCGAAGATGACGACCCAGTCCTGCTCCTTGGCCATCATCTCGGCCAAGGTGACGCCTTCCTCCGAATTGTAGCAGGTGGACCACGCATACTTGCCCTGGTAGTCGGCGTCGACGTTGTCGAGGTTGCCGTCGACGCGGATCTGCCAGGCGACCTCCATGGTCTCGCCGTCGACGGCGCTGAAGATCGCCATGTACTGCTTGGGATCGTCGAGAATCTTGCCGTCGTTGGGCACCGGCACGCGGTCCTCGCCGTTGCAGAAGACGTAGCCGGTCTTCGGGTATTTCTGGACGCGCAGGCCGTGCACCGTCGACTGGTTCGGCAACTGGATGATCTTGTCGCACTTCATGATGTCGAGGCGGATGCGGCAGACGCGCGTGTTGGCCTTGTCGTTGGCGTACAGGTAGCGGCCGTCGTAGGTGCCGTCCGTGAACGAGGGGTGGGGATGGTGCAGGTCACCGTTCATGAACGTGCCGCCGCGGGTCTGCAGGAACTCGCGCGACTTCTCCGTCAGGCCCTCGGTCAGAATTTTGAGGCTTTCGTTGGTCTGGCCCCAGCCGGTGGCGCTGCAGCGGTTGAACACGGGAACGCGCATCAGCTCGCGCATGGACGGCAGGCCGATGATGCGCACCTCGCCGCTCTGGCCGCTCGAGGAGAAGACGTAGTATTCGTCGAGCTCGCCGGGGGCGACCGTGTGGCGGCCCGCATCGGCGGGTGCTGCCGCTGCCTGCGGAACCACCTCGCCGCCGAGGCCGGCAAGGGTCAGGCCGCCGGCGGTTCCGACGACGCCGGCCGCCGCTGCGGCAACGGTCGTCCGATTGAGCATGTCACGTCGAGTGAGGCTCGACTTTTTCTGGTCGTCATCTTGCATGGTCTTCTCCTCTCGTGCCTTTCTTGGCGCCGTGCGCTCTTGCCGGCTGGTGGATGACTTTTCCGATGTAGGTGATCAGAGGGCGCGCAGGTTCGGGCTGGCCGCGTTCCGCCGCCGGTAGAAGAGCATCGCGCTTTCCGCGCTTCAAGCGCACCTGGATCATGTGCGGGCACCGCTGATCGTCCCAGTATAGCTCCTGGCAGTGCATGCAGTAGATGCACTCGTTGACGTTGATCAGCCCGTTGGGGTGGATCGATTGCACCGGGCATTCGTTGGCGCAGCGCTGGCAGGGCGAGCCGCATTCGGGCCAGCGCCGGAGCCATTCGAACATGCGCAGGCGGCCGGGGATGGCGAGGGCGGCGCCGAGCGGACACACGTAGCGGCAGAAGAAACGCTCGACGAAGAGCCCGGCCGTGAGGAGCGCCAGCGCGAACACGACGAACGGCCAGTCGCGCACGAATTTGAGAACGATCGCCGTCTTGAACGGCTCGACCTCGGCCAGATGCTCGGCCATGGTGAACGAGTAGAGCGACAGGCCGAACAGACCGAGGAAGATCACGTACTTGATCGGCCAGAGGCGCTCGTGCAGGTCCCAGGCCACGCGGAACTGCGGCACGCCGAGCGCCTTGGCGACGTTGTTGGTCAGCTCCTGCAGGGCGCCGAAGGGACACAGCCATCCGCAGAACGGCCCGCGTCCCCAGAACAGCAGCGATACCGCGACCGACGACCAGAGAAGGAAGATCAGGGGTGCGGTCAGGAAGTATTCCCAACTGAAGCCGGTCAGCAGCGAATTGGTGAAGGTCAGGACGTTGACGACGGAGAGCTGGGCGTTGGCATACCAGCCGAGCCAGACGAGCGTGAAGAGCAGGAACGCGCGGCGTATCCAGGTGTAGACCACGGGCCGGCGCACGAGCGCGTTCTGGAAGAAGAAGATGGCGGTGAGAACGGCGATGGCGAGCGCTGTGATCGTGATCGAGACGGCGTCGCGCTGCCACATCTTCTTCCACAGAGGATCTTCTTCCGTGGAGAAATCCTGATCGGGCGCGGCCTCGGCTGGGAGAGCCTGATTGGACGCGGCGGCGGGCGGCGCGCTTTCGGGTGGGGTGGCCTGAGGGGGCTCCGGCTTCGCGACCAGCAAGTGAGGGGGCAGGCTGTAGACCAGCTCGAAACCGAGAAAGGCTTTGTCGCGAGGTCCGACCGGACGCTGCACCAGCAGCTCGAGCGTCCACGGCTGCGTGGGATCGAGCGCGAAGTCGTCGGGCACCGTGAACAGGCCAATCTCCGGGAACGACGGCGCGCCCGGCGCCTCGATGGCACCGAGCCGCTCGTGATTGCGGTCGCGGAAGCGCGTGCCGGAACCGTCCTGCTCGATCTCGATGCGGTCGAAGATGCCGCCGCGCACGTAGCCCGATCCCTTGAAGGAATAGCGGCCTTCGCCGGCGACCAGGATGGCCTGCTGTCCGGGCTTGAGGCGGCTCTCGAGCCGTTCGTAGCCGGCCTCGCCGAGCAGGCTCTTGCCGATGGCCGGCACACTCACGAGCGCGGCATAGAGATCGATGAAGGTCTCGTCCGGATCGCCCGGCTCCGGATGGGCGGCCGCCTCTGCGTTGCCCGAGCGCTCGAACGCGGCGTTGACGTCGCCGACCGACAGGCGGAGCCTGCGGATCGACCCGTCTCCGAGCAGGGTTTGCCAGTCCCGTCCTCCGGGTGCCGCCATGTCGACGACCATCGCCGCGGGCGCTGCCCCGGCGGGACCGGAGGCCGCCACTGTCCCGGCTGCAATGCGCCCGGTGCGGACGAGACGCACTGCGGAGCGCACGATGCTGTCGGCCATGACCAGCACCGTCACCGTCGCGCCGCTCACGATGTCGGGCTGCGGAGGGCGCTCGGCTCCCGACGCGATCGGCCCGATCTTCATGCCGATGAGCTTGTTCAGGGCTTCGACGACGCGCCGCTCCGGCACGCCCACCAGCACGATGGGTTCCTTGTGGTCGACGAGCTTGAAACCGGTCACGGTCCCCTGCATGTCGATGCCGACCAGCATGTGGATGGGCTTGCCTGAATAGCCGATGGCGCCGGTGACGTCGGAGTTCAGGTAGACGAAGCCGACCTGGGCGTCGCCTGCGAAAACCGGCACCAATGGCGGGTCGCCCTGCGGTTCTCCGAGCCGGGTCGCCTGCGGGAAGAAATCCTGCGCCGTAATTTTATCCAGAAAAGCCGAGAGCTGCGATTGCGCTGCCGCAGGCTCGACCGTGCCCAGCAGGATGACGGCGCTCACGACGACACAAATCCAACGCGCCAGTTTCGCCGCCAAGGGCCACCTCGTAGTTTGACTTGCGGAATTAGGTATCAGCGATGCCTCTTATTTCTATTGACCTCAGTCAAAGGGGTCCACAGTGTGTCTGATAGCCTATTCAACTATTTTCAAAGCGCAGGTGCCATGCCAATGTTAAAAGACGAGCCGGTCGGCCGCATCCGCTCGATGGGCGAGTTTTTTGCGCTCGCAAACGCCATGGAGCAGGACGCCGCGGCCCGATACGTCGAGACGGCGCGGCAGCTTCGCGCGCAGAGCGAGACGGCGCTCGCCGAGGTCTTCGAGGGGCTCGCGGAGACGGAGCGCGGACACGTCCGCGAGATCGGTCAATGGGCGGAGCACGAGGCGTCACGGGTGGGTAGCGCCCTGCCGTGGCCCATTCCGGATACGTTCGATGCGACGCCGGATGAGATGGCCGGTACGAAGTTGCTCACGCCCTATCAGGCGCTGGCCTCGGCGGTGCGCCACGAGCAGCGCTCGTTCGCGTTCTGGACCTATGTGGCCGCGCATGCGGACGCGGGTGAGGTCAAGGATGCGGCGGAGCGCATGGCCCTCGAGGAGCTCGAGCACGTGAGCCTTCTGCGCCGTGAGCGGCGCAAGGCGTTCCATGCCGGCCGTCTCGGCGGGCAGCCCGCCGGCGAGGGCGCGGTCACGCTCTCGGCGCTGGCAACGATCGAGCGGCGGCTCGCCGACCTCATGGAGAGCGGGGGCGATGCCTCCGCGGCACGGGAGGCCGCCGCGAAGCTCGAGGCTCTGCATGCGGAAAAGCCCGTGCAATTCTCGGCGTCCGCCGTTCCTGCCGAGCGGATGAGCGATGCCGGTGCGCTGGCCGAATATCTGGCGGAGGCCTATCTGCGCCTCGCAGAGAGCACGCAAGACGGGGCCGTGCTCAGCGCGGCCCAGGAGCTTGCGGCGGCGGCGATCTACCGGTTGGGTATGCTCAAATCGGAAACGCGCCCCTGAGACGGGGCTCGCGACAGCTCACTCCCTGAACCCCGGCGGGGCCTTGTGCCATGGCGAGCCCGAGCGCCCGAGGTTGAAGCCGTGCTGAAAGAGCTTGGTCATGTATTCGGGATCGAAGGGACCTCGGTACGGCTCGGTGAAATCGTCGTCGATGTAGGCAAGATTGTAGCCGACGCCGTCCCGCCGGGTCGTGAGGTAGATGCGGAAGGTGTCGTTGAGACCGTTGGCCGCGATCATGGTCGCGGCGGCTTCCGTCGCCACCGATATGGTCCGGCGCTGGACGTCGGTTTCCTCCCGGAACAGCCGGCCGTTGCGGATGATGTAGGCGACGCGCTCGCGCTCCGTGCCCGTTGACCGATCGAAGCTGAAGGTCGCCGGGTAGAGGAACGCCTGAGCCATCGCGCCGCCGTCGACGTGCATCTCTTGATAATCCACCCCGCCGTGGCTCACGTCCAGCATCACGGGCGGGAAGACGCCGGGAATCGCGGCGGACGCCATCAGGATGTCGACGATGAACTCGCGTGTCTTGGGATGGCCGCTTGCCGCGATGGCGCCGATGTCCCAGATCACCGGGCGGCCCTGATCGAGGTTGGTCGTCATCACCAGAAGCAGCCGGCCCTTGGCGTACTCCTCGGCAATGCGCCGGACCATCTTCCGGTCCACGAAGCCCGTGATCATGCCCCGCAGGGGTGTGCTGTCGGTCAAGGCGTCGGCGCTGATGGCGGCGATCAGCGGGTTGCGCGGCTCAAAAATATTATAGGCGCTCGTCGTCGTGTACACCTGCTCGAGGGCATAATCGTAGTCGGGCCCGAGGAACACGAACGGCGCCGACAACGCTCCGGTGCTCACGCCGGTGACGAGCCTGAACTGGGGTCTGTTGCCCCGCGCGGTCCAGCCGCACAGCAATCCGGCACCAAATGCGCCGAAGTCTCCGCCGCCGGAAATCGCCAGGAAGGTGACTGGAGGGAGCGGAGACGTCGTTGCCTTGGTGCCGAGCGAGCGACGTTCTTTTTCAAGGGCTTGCCGGCCGAGAGCTTCGAGACGCTTGCCGTCCGTATCAGGATAGTAGCGGGCGCTCGGAAGATCGAAAGGGGTGGCCTCGCTGGCAAGCGACAGGGGAACGGGCGGCAGGCGCCCCATGGTGGCGCACCCCGACAGGGCCACGAGCGCAAGGGCCAATAAAATCCGAACTCCTACCAAGCTTCGCCCCCGTCCCTATGCGTCGGCATAGAGTTCCCCTACGGACTCCCTGCGATCTTTCGGTTGAGACCCTAAGCAGAAACATCCGGCCGGTTCAACGGAAACAAATGCCGGCGCACAGCCCCAGTTGTCACCAGTTCTTTTTTCAGTGTGCCGCCCGGAATATGGGCCTACTCGCCCGTGCGGGGCCGTTTGATCCGTCTCAATGAGGCCGTGGCCCTTGCGCGCCAAACCGCGCATGCGTAGAGAGGCTCGGATGAGCCGCAGCCCATTTTCCGCCGTCATCGTGCGCTGTATGCAACACCAATCCCTATGCCGATATTCGGTGTTGCCAATGTTCACGGGGCTAAGGGGTTGCGAGATAATCGATCTTCGAATAGGAGATGATGCAACCAATGATCGATCAGCAGGCCATTTTCAAGATGTCACCGATGCGTAGCCGACTTGGTTTGAGCGCCCTCGCCTTGAGTGCGATCGTTATGTGCGGGGCGACAGCGTCGGCGCAAAACGCTCGCATGGTGGCGGGAACCCTCACCTGCCGCGGTAACGGCACCATCGGTCTCATTCTGGGCTCCAGCCAGCGCATGGATTGCGTTTTCCAGCGCTCCAAGGGCGGGGCGAAGGTCAATTACACGGCGAGGATCACGCGCATCGGCCTCGACCTGGGTGTCACCGGGCGCAATACGATGGTCTGGACGGTGCTCTCGTCGACGACTGATCCGGAGGCCCGCGCGCTCGTCGGCCGCTACGGTGGCGTCGCCGCCAACGCCTCCCTTGGCGTCGGAGTGGGGGCGAATGCGCTCATCGGCGGCTCGAGCGAGTCCATCGTGCTGCAGCCGCTGAGCGTCCAGGTCCAGACGGGCGTCAACGTGGCCGCCGGCGTCAAGGGGCTGACGCTCAGCCGTTGAGTCGACATATTGTTATCCGATACGTCGACCCGAGACAGACGCGGGCGTGTGCCTGCGGTTCTCCATTCAGCAGAAACGGAAGGCAGACATGCAGCACACAGCAAAGCTTCATCGTGTTCGCTCGGTCGTGAGCGCTACGCTTGTTGCGACGCTCACGATTACGCTCCTTGCTTCGGCGGCCGAGGCGCGCCGCGCGCGTAATGCGGTCAAAGGAGGCGCGATCGGCGCCGGCGTCGGCGCGCTCGTCGACGGCAGCAGCGGTGCCAGAACCGGGCTCGCGGCCGGTGCTCTCATCGGCGCCGTCCGGCGCTAAGCACTTCGGCGCTAAGCACGACGGGACATGATTTTCTGATCTCGCGATCGATCAGAGCGAGAAAACATCCGAGGCGTACACCATGAAAAACTACTGGTTGTCGTTGTTTGCCGTGCCGCTCGTTCCGCTTTTTTCGACCTCGGTCCTCGCCGATGCGGAGGCTGAGAAGTATGTCGATGACGCGTTGCCGTTGACGTACCACACCTGCCAGAGCGTGGTCGACGAGAGCAATGGCGACAGCGCCTACGTCGACACTGTCGTGCGGGCCCTGGTTGCCCTATCCCTCTACAACCGCGAAGTCGACATCGAGCAATTGGCGAAGTCGGACGATGACAAAAAGGGCCTGAGCGACAAGTTCATCGCGAAGATGGCGGAGGGCTGCAAGGAAGACCCGAATGCCCTTCTGGCCGGTGTGATCGACGACGCCGTGGCGGAGGCGCTCGCCTCCAAGTGAGGCCATCCGGAGGCTGGGTGGGCGCGCTGCCCTCCTTGCCGATCCGGCTTTCGTTTGACGCATTTTTTTAGCCGGAAGCGGTCTGAGATCGCTTCCGGCTTTTTCTTCGTCCTGGCGTCGCTATGCTTCGATCCATGCGCGCCGCCACACGGCCGCTTGCGCCGGCGTCCCCAAAGTCCGGCCCGGAGGAGAGACGCCTACTTGCGCAGGCTCACGAGCGTTCCGCCCTTGTCGCCGATAAGGCGCAACCGCCCTTCCGGCCCCACCTCGAAACGATGAATGGCTTCGAAAGCCTTCAGGAGCGTGTGCTCCTGGTCCATGAGCGGTTGATCGCAGGCCATCATCGATGCCCCGGCCGGCGAGAACTTCAATCCTTCCCCGCTCAGGCTGAAGCTGCCGATAAACCTGTTGCAGGATCCGTTGCCATGGATGCGTCCGTCGGGCTCGAAGGTGAGCGTGGGCTCCGATCCCGCAACGATGGCCGTTCCGCCGATCTCCTCGATGCGCCAATCGCCGTGAAGGAGCGCTGCCGGCTCTCCGCCGCATCCCGTGAGCCTGCGGTCGCCGATGACCACGGTTGCGGTTTTCGGGTGCTGCATTCCCGTCATCGTATCCGCGCACACCTCGTCCGCAAGCGAGAGCGTGAATGGCCGGCCGCCAACTGTTGCCGCGTAGATGGCGACGGCGTTCGCCGTCGTCGGCTGGGGCACGGGCTCGATGGTGAAATTTTCGCCGTCCATGGCGCGGAAGGTGATCGCGCTCTCCGAAACCTCGATATGCCAACCGGGCTCGTTTCCGCGCGCCGTGAGGCTGGCCGCTTCTCCGCTGTCGATCGCGGCGAGGGACAGCGCGAGACAGGGCGCCGCGATCCGAAGGGCGGACCCGAGGCTTACGCGACGGAAGGATCGGATTTCAGTTTTCGTGATCATGGGGTCTTTGGTCTCCGGGTGATCGGGTGCCGGCGAGCGTGGCCGGGCGCTTTTCATGCAAAAGCGCCGGTCCAGGCCCGGCGCAGTCCACGGTCGAGATGGTCCGCCAGAACTGCGGCCGTCTTATGCTCGTGTCGGGTCTCGTCATCTCGCGGCGCGCAGTCTCGCGCGACGATCGGATGATCGCGCGTTGGCACCGTCATGATGCAGGGCCTCGTTGGTCTTGACCCGACGCTCCGGATCGGAATCCCGCCGCCACCTGTCGCATACGGGGGCAACCTCACGGTGTTGCGGGCAGGGGATGTCTCCGCCTGCCCGCATCTCGCTTACAGCGCAGCGGCCTTCGTTTCCAATGGCGCGGGATGCTGTTCGCTGCCGTTCGCGCCTTTGAGGCCCCAATAGACCTGATCGAGGCCCGTCGCCTGATCGTCTTCCGAGACCTTGAGACCAACGGTTCGCTCGAGGATAAAGGCCATCACCGCCGCGGTCACGATGCCTGCCAGCAGGCAGACGACGATGCCGACGACCTGCATCATGATGCCGATCTCGCCGTGCTGGAAGGCATAGGGGCCTTCCTGGATGCCGAAGTAGCCACCGCGCGGCGTGCCGGCCTTGATCAGCCCCACGGCGAGGAGGCCGAACGTTCCAGCGCCCAGGAACAGCGGGAACAGCTTGTGCTCGTCGATTTCGCGCCGGAGCGTGAACTCATAGATCGCCCATGCGGCGAACGGAGCGGCGAGCGCAACGAGGAACGTCTGCCACGGTGCGTAAACGTCGAAACCGGGAGCGCCGGCAACATACCCGGCCAGAGGTCCGAGCAGCAGATAGGCGTAAGAGCGCTTCCAATAGGCAATGATCGCGCCCGTGATCGCGCCACCTGCCCATGCCAGCCCATAGTTGTTGAAGGCGATCCCGACGCTGGTATTGGCCATGGTCACGCTGACGGCCAGGGCTTCAGGATCGAAGAAGAACAGGCAGGACAGGATCACCATCGGCAGTCCGGAGAAGATGGTGATGAGCCCGGTCGCCGCCAAACCAATGCTGGGCGCATCGTAAGACGGGACTTTCGGATGCGGCTTGAACATGCCCGGACGCTGCCCGAGCTTGGGCACCAGCACGAGAGCCATGCCTGCCGGGAACATATAGACGAAGCTCACGCCGAAGAAGTCGTGGAAGCCCAAATTGGTCAGCGGGCCCACCGAGCCCCAAACGAAAAGACTGAGTGCGGAGGAAACCAGCGTCGCAACGATGCACATGACGTAATAGGCCAGCGGCTTCATCCGTTCCGAGACCGCGAAGTGCAGAAGCACGTTCACGATGCCGGCGAAGCAGGCCAGGAAGAAGATGAAAATCTGGAACGTGTTCAGGCCCGGAAAGACCGCCGGGTCGACATATTGCGCCACGCCGTTGGCCAAGGGACCGCCCAGCCACCAATCCCGCAATGAATCGGCCAGCGTCGCGTTCTCTACAAAGTAGTACTGCGCCGCCCAGAAGCCGAAGCCGATGAAGAAATAGACGGTGAACCCGATAAAAAATCCGACAACCTTCTCGATTGTCGAATTAAATACGCTGACGCTGCGCGTGGTTCCCGCATCGATCATTAACAGGCCGACCACGACCAGAATTGCACCAACCGTTCCGGATGCATAAATGAGATTTTGAACCAGAGAATTCAGTGTGACTTGTGCTGCAAATATGGATTCTGCTTCCATCGCCTCTCTCCTTGCTGGCGTCGTCCCTAGTATGTTGAGCGGATCCGGTTTTCACCCCCGGCGTCCTTGCATCCGCATGCGAGACTCTCGCCCGCCTGCGGCAATCGGATTGCAATCCGCCGCGTCAGGAGAGAGAGCCTCTCTCCTGAGAAACGGTTTCCAAAAATAGCTATTGCGGCAGTCCTGCCAGAAATGCGTTCTGGTCGGGGGCAAGCGCTGCCCCCGACCAGGCCCGCGCGCACGGGAAGGAAGGATGTGCGCGCTAGGTTGCGGGATGCGTTCTGAGCCGCATCGGGTCATAGAACGGCATGCGTACGACCGTCGCCTGATACTCGTCGTTGTTCACGCGAACGACGAGTTGCGTGCCAAGCTTGGTGTATTCCGGCGCAATCTGAGCCATGGCCAGCGACTTCATCAGGTGCTGCGAAAACGTCGTGCTGGTCAGCACCCCGACCTCTTTTCCATCGGCGTAGACCGTGGAGAGCGGCGGCAGCGCGTCGTGATGCCAGACTTCGAGCCCCGTGATGAACGACCGCTCCTTCCCCTTCTTGTCGATCAGGGCCTGCTTTCCGATGAAATCCGGCTTCGAGAGATCGACGGTCCAGTCCGCGCGCACTTCCCACGGCGTCGTGTCGACGTGGGTCATGTCGAACGGGAAGAACAGGAGACCGCCCTCGACGCGGATGATGTCGAGGCACGACCAGGATACGGGCGTGATGCCCTTGTCTTTGCCCGCAGCGAGGATCGAATCCCAAAGGAACGGCGCGTCCGCCGAGCTGCAGAACACCTCATAGCCCCGTTCGCCCGAGTATCCGCCCCGAGCGAGGGAGACCGGCCGGCCGAACAATGTCGTCTTCTGATGATGGAAGTAGGCCAGATCGGCGAGGTTCATCGGCGTGTGCGGCGCGAGGGTCTCAAGCGACAGTGGCCCCTGAAGAGACAGGATGTGGACGTCGTCATCGCGCGCCACCGTAACGTCGAAGCCTCCTTTTGCAGCCGCAGCCGCTTCCTCGAAGCCTCCGCCGCCATGGGAGACGCGGTATTTTCCGTCGCCATCGACGTAGACGAGAATGTCGTCGACCAGAGCGCCGTTCTTGTCGACAATATTGCTGATATGCGAATCCCCCGGCTTGGCCTTCGATATGTCGGTCGTCAGGAGATGATTGAGGAACGCCACGGCGCCGGGTCCGCCGACGTTGACGATCTTCAGCGCCGAGACATCGAACAGTCCGGCCTTGTTGCGGACGATCTCCGCTTCCGCATAGGGGCATGCCAGATAATTCTGCGGCACCGCCATATCGTTCCAGGAGGACGAAAGATCCGAGCCCAAGGCCTTGTGGCGGTCGTTAAGAACCGAATTGCGTTTCGTCATTTCATAGAACCTTCCATTCTGGGTGTTGGGGGTCTCGTTTTTCCCGAGCGCGGCGCGCCGGTCTCATCGAATATCTTGATGCGCGGGGCCGACGGGTCGGCCGCGGCGGCGCAGCGTGGTGTCAATGTGTCAGAACAGCTCGCGCGATTTTACGGAAAACTAATGCCCGTAATCGAAGGCCGACGCCCTGGCGGCTCCATCCGATATTGCGGATTGTGGCGATCGATCGTTTGCAAAAGAGCGCCCGAGCCGGAGTTGAACCGGCTCGGGAACCGTAGCGCAATCAGCCAATGGTCTCGCGGTCGCTGAGCTTGGGATAGGTCTCGTGCCCCCAAACCTGGCGTTCGCGAATCCACGGCTGCGCCCGTTGCGGATTGGAGGATTCGAACTCGCGGGCGATGCGATGACCTTCGAACACCGCTTGCGCGATGAGACCGGGCGCGAAGCAGTCACCTGCCTGATAGATCGCCTGGATCTCCTGCTTCGCCCATTCGTCCTTCCGCCTGGAAAGCTCGCGCCACAGGCTGTCGTTGGGAATGCGCGCCGTGCACACCACGATGGTGTCGAACGGCACCTCCACGACATCGGTCCCGGCGCGACGCGGCAGCTCGCCGGTCTTGGGCCCGGGGATCCGACGATAGCCATCGCGGAACAGGTAGTAGGCGGTGGCCTTGCCCGGCTCGACCTTCGTCAACCAGTGGCTGGTCAGCTCGTGGATGTGCTTCTCGTACATCATGCGGTGGAGGTTGGGCGCCTCCAGCGTGAAGTGCGTATAGGGCGCAACACCCTTGAGAGGCGTCAGGATCTTCACGTGCTTGCCCTGATCGGCAAGATACTCGGCCATCGACACGCCCGTGAAGTAACCGTCGCAATCGACAACCAGGACGTTGTCGCCGACCGGCTTGTTCTCGAGCAGGATCTGCTCCGGCGTGCACACGTAAGGCAGCGAAGCGTCGATGCCTTCGACGGGAGCGTGCGTGACGAAATTGACGCCGTCCGTCGCCCAATGCGACCCCGTCGCGAGGACGACCTTGTCCGCGCCGTAGCTCAGAACATCGTCCGCCGTCATCTTGCCGACGCCGGTATGCACCTCGACATTCTTGAGCTTCTGGAACTGGAGCTGCCGATAGACGGCGACACGACCCCACTCCGTGAGTCCCGGATACTTCACAACCTTGCGGATGCGACCGCCAATTTCCGCCTCGGCTTCACGCAAGTGCACGTTATAGCCACGCTCGCCGAGAACGCGCGCGCACTCCATGCCGGCCGGGCCGGCACCGACGACCAGCACCGAGCAGGAAGACTTGGTCTTGGAGAACTTCTCCGGATGCCAGCCGCGGCGGTACTCCTCGTTCGCGGTGGCGTTCTGCGTGCAGATCATCGGCGGCCCGCCGATTTCCCAGCGGGAGATGCAGACGTTGCAGCCGATGCACTCGCGGATATCCTCGTAGCGCCCCTCCTCGATCTTCTTGGGAATGAACGGATCGGCGATCGACGGGCGGGCGAATCCGAGGATGTCGAGGCGGCCTTCGTGAATGCGCGCCGCCATGTCGTCAGGGCTGGTTTCGCGGCTGACGCCCAGCACAGGCACCTTGGCGACGCGTTTGCAGTCGTCGGTCCAGTTGCGCTGATGTCCCGCCTTGTAGAAGCGCGAGGGGCCTGCGTCCTCGCCCCATTCGGCAATGTCGCCGACATTGAGGTCCCAAAGGTCGAGCAAGCCCTTGCCGTCGACGAGCTCGACGAACTTCACGCCCTCATCGAGCGCCTCGACGCCATCGGCGCCGTAGAGCGTGTCGACGGCAAAGCGCGTGGCGATCGCCGCCTCGTGCCCGACGGCCGCTTTCACCTTCTCGAGCGTCTCGATCCAGAAGCGTGCGCGGTTCTCGAACGAGCCGCCGTACCCGTCGGTGCGCCGGTTGTAGTACTTCGAGAGGAACTGCAGGGGCAGGTAGCTGTGGGCGCCGTAGACGTAGACGATGTCGAAGCCCGCCTGCACGGACCGCTTCGCCGCTTCGACGTAGAGGTTCTGCAGATGCTTGATGTCGTCAAGATCCGCCTCGTGGCAGTAGGTCAGATATTCGAACTCGGACGCCTGCGAGGTCGGGCCATAGGAGACGGCGCGCGATTCCATGCAGGGCGCATGCGAGCCGCCGTACCACAGCTCGACACCGCCGAGCGCCCCGTACTTATGGAGGCTGTCGTTGAGGTGACGCAGGTTGATGACGTCGCCTTCGTCCCAGATGCGCGCCGAAACGCGATGGCAATCGTCCGATTCAGGCGAGATGGAGCAGTATTCGGTGCAGCATGCACCCCATCCGCCTTCCGCCTTCATGCCGCGATGGCCGGCCTGGGTTCCGGGCCTCTCCGAGCCGGCGCCGATGCAGTGCGGCACCTGATAAAACCGGTTCTTCATCGTCTTCGGGCCGATTTTGATCGGTTCGAAGAGAATGTCGTGTTTAGGGTTTCTTGCCATCCGAATTTACTCCTCCCGTAGTGAAATTGAACCAGAATGGACCAATTTTGTATATTTTGGTTCAATTTATACATCTAGTAGAGCTGCTTTTTTTGCTTGCGCAACCCCAAAATTTCTGTTTGGACCAAAAAAGCCCGACACGGGAAGAGCATCTCTGCAGCGCGAAATCCGCGATTTATAAGCCTATTACGCAAGTCGTGATTAGCTAAATTATGCCTACCGCATAACAAATACCAATGGTATAAAATGGTTGATTTCTGTTGGGCCATCTAATATCAATTCTAAATATTGCATCGCAATAATGATGTATCTGGACCAGAACGGACCAGAAGAACAGGTCGATGGGACCGTTTGCGGCGGAGGAGGGCCCCATGCGTCGTCCCGGCCCGCATCGTTCGAGGGAAAAAGTCCATGAGCAGGAGCAGCGAGGTGGCGAATCGCGCGGATCGCGGCGACGTCGGTACGATCGTTCCCCCTTGGGAGGTGAGCACGGCCAACCACCCGCTCATCAAGGAACGCGTGAAAGCCGCGGCGCTCGGGATCTTCAATCAGATCGCGACGGGGCAGTACTCGTACGGGACGCGCCTCGCTTCGGAGAGGGAGCTGGCGCTCGAGTTCAGGCTGAGTCGTGCCGGCGTGCGGAAGGTGATCGGGTTCCTGGAGACCTACGAGGTCGTAAAGCGCCATCCGAACAGCGGAACATTCGTCGTCTACGCGCCTCAGCAAGCCGCGCCGGCGCGCGCCTCGATCCCTGCCGACGGCGGAGCGCAGAGCCTCGATATCAGTGCCGTTGCCGAGACGGCGTCACCTTTTGAAATGAATATCCTCTGCTCCATCATAGAGCCCGAAATGGTGAGGCTTGCCGCGCTCTATATGTCGGTTCGTGATCTGGCCGATCTTCGCAGCATCCTCGATGACATCGAGAAGATCGTCGTCGATGCGAAGCAGTTCGCGCACCTCGAGAAGAAGTTCCTCATGAAGATCGCGGAGGGGACCCACAACAGGCTGCTCGGCACCGTGTACAGGATCATCACCGAAGTCCGCCAACAACCCCACTGGTGCGCGACACGCATTCAGTCGCTGCCCCCGGAGCGGATCGCCGAAAGCCAGAACCGGCTGAAGTCGCTCTACACAGCGCTCGAGAACCACGATGCCGAAAGCGCGGCGGCGTTCATGAAGCTCGTCATCGCAGGAGCACAGGACGATCTGTTGAACAGCAGGCTCTAGGTTGCGTACTCATTATTCGGTGGTATATTGATGAGCCAAGACAAGCCAAGCGCCAGGAGCATGACGCCGCCCAGCCCCTTGGCTTGTCTTGGCTCACCCCGAAGGGGCGCGGTCCTTTCGCGCTTCCGGTGCGTCGCGAAAGCTTGCAAACCATGGAGGTTTGCTGCGCTTTCGCTCCTGCCGGCAGCACGAAAGTCCTCGCGTCAATGCCCACCGAATAATGAGTACGCAACCTAGGCGTCATCGGCTCAGCGCCAGGCGTTCCTCACGCTGGTCCCACATGAGGTTCAGGGCGCGCAAGTGCTTGATGAGCAATTCCCGGTGTTTGTTCCACCAGTCGAGCGGAGAGCCGAACTCGACGATGCGCGCACGGCCGTCGCGGATGGCGACCACGGGCCAGTCCCCGACCAGTGCGTTGTCGATGCCGAACAATTCCTTTCCCCACCATGTCGCCTCGCCGAAGACATGATTGCCCTTTCCGCCGATCTTCATCATGGCGAGGATCGTCAGCGGCTCGACCGTGCGTGCGCGCTCCACCGCTGATTTCCACATTTCGAGAATGGCCGCATATTCCCACGACACGGCGCTCCAGGCCCCCGGATAACGCCTGCAGAACTCCTGGTGGAAGCGGTTTGGTTGGGCGAAGTTTATTTTCGTCTCACGGAGCCGCGGATCATCGAAATCGGGAAACTGGAAAACGAAATTCTCCATGAATTGCGGGCTGGTCTTCTCGATTAAAGCCGAATAATTATCGCACGTGCATGATATGATCCGGCCCTGGAAGCCGCGCTTGTAGGCTTCGATCGTCATGGCGTGCACGAACGGCTCATAAGCCGTGTCCCAGCACAGAACGTCGGGCTTCTTCTCCAAGACCCCACCGATAATATCGGACACGTCGCTCGTCTCTGCGGGGAACAGGTGCTCGTCAATGAGTTCCAACCCCGCAGCCTCGAATGCGGCCCGGTATGTGGCAACAGATGGAAGACCGTGTGCGTCGTTCTGGGTGCACATGGCAACGGTGCGGAGGCTCGGATCGTCGCGCACCAACCAGTCGACGCCCGTCACGTTGTAAATGGGGTGCACCTCACACGGCGCAATCAACGTCCGCGCATCGGGTGTCAGGTCGCTCGGCAGAAGCGTGGTCACGAGCGTTCTCGTCTGATTGATGAAGTCCCGTAACGGGCGGGAAAAATCGTTTCCGCCCAACATCATCAGAATTTGCACGTCGTGATCGATGATCAGCTTGCGGGCTCCCGCCAGCGCTTTGGCAGGCTTGAACTCGGTGTCGTAGGCGATGACGTCGACCCGATAACGACGGTCGCCGACGCGCATGCCGCCGTTTTCATTCACCCAGTCCTGCCAGATGCGGCACCCTTGGTATCCGGGCTCGCCCCAGGATTTCATCTTGCCCGACAGCGGCGCCAGCAATCCAATTCGCAAGAGTCGCTGGCTATCGATAACAGTCCGCGGAAACGCCAGAGACAGAGTTGATGCGAGCGCGGATCGAGACAGCATGAGGCATCCTAGATCAATCGATGGTCCTATGTGTTGCACTGAGGCTGCCGACTTTCAATGCGGCGGTTCCTGCGCTCCCTGGGCCCGGATGACGTAACGGCGCCCCCTGGCGGGCGGATCACCCCTCCGGCCCGGAAAGCGCTCCATCTGGGGCTCCATCCTAAACGGGCCCATGGGAGCGGGAGGGGGCCTGGGTCGTGCGGACGCCCAGCATCAGGACGAGACCCACGATCAGGAACACGGAAATCGATGCCATGCCGATGCGCTGGCTGCCGCTCGCCTGGGTGACGACGGCGACCAGGAGCGGGGCCATGAACGCCGTGACCTTCCCGGAGAACGCGAACAGCCCGAAGTATTGCGTCATCTTCTCGGGCGGGGCGAGGCGCGCGAGAAGGGCGCGGCTCGCCGCCTGGACGGGCGCGGCGACGAGGCCGACGATCACGGCGGAGGCCAGGAACACCCTTTCGCCCGTCGACGAGAAGGGCTCCGACCCCGGCATCTTGGGGGTCACCTCGCGGAGGTAGAGCACGTGGTTGGGGTCGACTGACAGGATGCCGAACGCGCCGGCGAGCAGCAGCAGGAGCGACAGGACGATGACGGCCTTCGAGCCGATCCTGTCATCGAGCACGCCGCCGATGAGGGCGCCGAGCACGCCGGTGAGCGTCAGCACGATGCCGAACAGGCCGAGCTCGAGTGCCCCCCAGCCGAACACCGCCGCGCCGTAGATGCCGCCGAACGCGAAGATCGCGGCGAGGCCGTCCGAGTAGAGCATGCGCGCGACAAGGAAGAGCAGCAGGTCGCGGTGCGACGGCAGCGACCGGATGGTCTGCCACAGCTCGGCGAGCGGCGCCCGCCAGCCGCGGGTGCGTGCTTGGCGCTTGGCGTCCGGCACGAAAAGAAAGAAAGGGATGATGAAGAGCCCGTACCAGAGCGCCGCGAAGGGACCCACCAGGCGGTCGCTTTCCCGCGCGCCCGTGTCGAGGGCGAGCAACGGATCGAGACCGAGCATCGTCTTGCCGGTCGCGGGATCGCAGACGACGAGCCCAGCCATGATGGCGAGGCTCACGAGTCCGCCGGCATAGCCGACCGCCCACCCCGTGCCGGAGAGACGGCCGAGCTGGCTGTGCGGCACGAGGCTCGGCATGATCGCGTTCGTGAAGACGCTCGTGAACTCGGCCATGGCGGTGGCGACGACGAACGCCACGAGCACGAGCGCGAGCGTTGCCGTATCCGCGCCCGGCACGGCGAGCCACAGCGTTGCGAGACCGGCGACGAACAGCACCGAGAACAGCGCCATCCACGGCTTGCGCCGGCCGCCTCCGTCGGCCATGGCGCCGAGGAACGGGCTGCCGAGGGCGATGATCACGCCGGCCGCGGCTGCCGCGTAGCCCCACAGCGCCTGGCCCTCGGCGGCGGAGGGGGCGACGGCGTTGGCGAAGTAGGGCGCGAACAGGAACGTGAGCACCAGCGTGTAGTAAGGCTGTGCCGCCCAGTCGAACATCACCCAGGAGGCGAGCGCCCGCCGCGGGGCCGCCTCGCGCACGCCGATGTCAGTTGCTCTATCCTGCACGGGTCGCTCCCCCAAATCCCCCAAGCCTCGCGCCTGTTCTCAAGGTCTATAGCCCAGACGGTCTCAAGGCGCGCGCCTCTTCGCGAGGCTGGCCCGGCGCGCGGGTGCGGGCGGTCAGCCGGCCCAGGGACCGGGCGCGTCGGCGCGGCGGAGCCGGAACGTGTCCTCGATCACATACGGCCCGCCGCCCACCTTGGGGCGCGAGGAAAAGAGTGAGAAGCTCTCGACCGGAAAGGGCGCGCTCGTGAATGCGCCGAGCCCCTCCAGCATGCGCGCCACGGCCTCCGGCCGCGTGCCCTTGAGGCGCGCGAGCGTGACGTGCGGCTTGAAGCCGTGCCGCTCGGGCGGCAGGCCGGCACTGCGCGCGG
>JRYE01003980.1_pt1 | contig 22771 bp, 20 predicted proteins | sample 235321 | NCBI WGS metagenome assembly JRYE01 (sample SAMN03074214, study PRJNA261473) | activated sludge metagenome | biome: Common Effluent Treatment Plant; feature: Wastewater; material: Activated sludge; isolation source: activated biomass in a lab-scale reactor treating industrial wastewater at... | reverse complement strand
TCTTCCAGTTCAATTTCTTTTGCAACGGTAACTCCGTCTTTAGTAACGGCAGGTGCGCCGAATTTTTTCTCTAATACTACATTGCGGCCCTTGGGTCCCAATGTTACTTTCACTGCATTAGCAAGTGTATCCACGCCTTTTTTCATGCGATTTCTTGCTTCCAGTTCAAAAAATATTTGTTTTGCCATTTTTATTATTTTAAAAAGTTTTAAAATTTATTTGATATTAATTTGGTGCCGGGCAGCATTGCTACTATTGTGATTATGTTGCGTCGCACACTTCATCGTTCGGTAATGCTATTGTGCATCATGCACGANNGTCGGGGATGATGATGCCGCCTGCTGTTTTTTCTTCGGCGGGAGCAGCTTTTACAATTACCCTGTCGTGCAGTGGGGTAACGCTTACTTTTTTAGCCATAGTTGTATTGATTTATTGTTTAATTTAATAGAAACCCGGAAAACCGGGCGGCGAAGGTACAGGAAATACTGTGCCGCAATGTTGGGTTATTGCCAAATTTTCACATTACCGAAAAACTTGTCAGGTTTCAAAAACAAAAAGCCGGTCAGTTATAGACAAAGTTTCAGAAAACAATGCAGTGCATATATTTATTCCTTTGATAGTTAGCTGTATCTTCGCCCCCTTCCGAAGGGGTTCTTCGGACAAAAAAAGCTCTTACGCAATGATCAGCAGAAGAAACATCAGGGTGAAAGTAATGCAGACGATTTATACCGTGAATACCCTGGAAGGCAATACAACCGATCCTCAAAAATTATTGGAACAACACTTTCATCAAACCCGTGCATTGCTGGTTTATCTGATTTATTTTTTAAGTGAAATGGCTCGCTACGCCGAAAAAGATGCACACCAGCGGGCTTCAAAACATTTGCCCTCGGCCGACGACCTGAATGTAANNATGAAGACACTTCACTACAAGAGCAGTTTAAAAAACTGAAACCGGAACTGAGTACGGATAAAGAGCTTATCAGAAAAATTTATCTGACCCTGACAGAAACACCGGAGTATAAAACATACATCAACACAACAGGAAGAGACAAAGCCGGTGAAAGAAAAATACTGGAATTCATATTAAATGATTTGATACTATCAAATGAAACAGCAGTTGCACATTTTGAAGATAATTTTTCTAACTGGGATGATGATGGCGAAATGGTAGTACTGCTGCTGGCAGCCTATATTCAAAAACCGGGCTCCTTTTCCTTTACCCAGCTTTTGGGAGCCGACAAAGAAATGTTTGCAAAGACATTATTGAAAACCGTTTTGGAGAAAAATGAATATCTGCAATCCGTCATCATACCTAAATTAAAAAACTGGGATCCCGAAAGAATTGCCCTGCTGGACATGATTATGATGAAAATGGGTGTAGCCGAGTTTCTTTATTTTGAAACCATTCCGCCCAAGGTTACCATTAATGAATATATCGACCTGGCCAAAGATTACAGCACACCACAAAGCGGTCATTTTGTAAATGGTATATTAGATAATATTAATAAAGAGCTGGTACAACAGGGTAAAATGAATAAAACAGAGTATAAAAAACGAAACTGATGTTAACATAACAGCAATCTTTAAATGCTTTCATCATTTCGCTTAAATTTGCGCACAAATTTTATTGGACCATGAAAAAAATTCTTCTTTTAACTGCTGTTGTTTTTTCTTTTGCAGCCTGTAAGTCGAAAGATAAAAATGGCTCCGGTTCCATTGCCGAATCCACCACTTCTAAAACTGATGCAAATGGCCAACCCATTGCCGATGATCCGGCTACGCTGACAAGCATTCAATGGATTGACTCCATCAACACCAATCTGGGAACCCTGGTAAAAGATCAGTCAATTGAAGTATCGTTTCGCTTTAAAAATTCCGGCGATAAAAATCTTATTATTAAAGATGTTTCTGCATCCTGCGGCTGTACCATTCCCGAAAAACCACAAAAACCCTTTGCCCCGGGCGAAGAAGGTGTGATCAGAGCTAAGTTTAACGGAAGCGGCAGCGGTCATATTTCAAAACACATTTTTGTAAAAGCCAATACCAAGCCACAAACTGACTACACCCTCACATTTGAAGGTGACATGAAAGAATAATTTTTCGTTTTTAATTTTAAACCAAGTATAATGAAATCAATTTTAAATCGTGTTTCTCTTTTTGTAATTACCACTTTAGTATTTGTATCGTGTATGCCACCACAGGGAGGAGATCAGGCAAAAGGTGGCAACTCATCCAACATCATGTCGCTGATTTTTCTGCCTCTGATGATTTTGGTGTTCTGGCTGTTTTTCATTCGCCCGCAATCAAAAAGAGCAAAAAATCAAAAAAAGTTTATTGAGGAAATAGGCAAAGGAGATAAAATAGTAACCATTGCCGGCATACATGGCACCATCAACAAAGTAAATGAAGATGGTACACTGCAAATAGAAGTAAGCCCCGGCAGCTATCTTAAAATAGAAAAAAGCGCCATCAGTATGGATTGGACAGCAGCACTGAATAAACCTGCTGCAACAACTGCCATAAAATAATTTTTCAAATCTTTATTCATAAACCCGGAGGACAACTTCCGGGTTTTGTTTTATCTTGGGCTTAAGATTGAGTTTTATCTCTCCAAAAATCAATATGCTGAAAATTGGACTTACAGGAGGCATTGGCAGTGGCAAATCAACCGTGGCAAAAATTTTTGAAACACTGGGCATACCTGTTTATTATGCCGATGATGCTGCCAAAGAACTGATGAATACGGATGCGGAATTAAAAAAACAAATCATCAAAAATTTTGGAACAGCAGCTTATACTAACCATAAACTGAACCGCTCTTATCTTGCTTCAATCGTATTTGCAGATAAACAAAAATTAGAAATTTTAAATTCAATTACCCATCCCGCCACTATTCGTGCTGCCAATGAATGGATAGCCGAACAAAAAGGGCCTTACATCATTAAAGAAGCGGCATTACTTTTTGAAAGTGATGCTCATAAGCATCTTGATGCCATTATAGGCGTATCATCACCGTTAGCATTACGCATCAAACGAGTGATGCAAAGAGATAACCTAACTGAAGCAGATGTGCAAAAAAGAATAAACCGGCAAATGGATGAAGCTGAAAAGATGCGTCGCTGTGATTATATAATCCATAACGATGAATCAACTTTACTCATACCTCAGGTATTAGCGCTTGATAAAAAATTGAGAACAATGGCAACGGCTGCTATGTAAGCGCTGCGAGTGCGGTTTTAATACGCTTCCATCCTTCCTCAATATTTTTCATACTGTTGGCAAATGAAAAACGTACACAGGCCGGCTCGCCAAATGCATCGCCCATTACCGATGTTACATGCGCCTTGCTCAATAAATACAAACTAAGGCCGCTTGCATTTTCAATTTTTGTTTCTCCGTCTGATTTCCCGTAATAATAACTCACATCAGGAAAAACATAAAAAGCGCCATCCGGTGCACTACACGGCAGCCCGGGAATATCTTTCAACAACTCAAGCACCCGGCTTCTACGACGGGCAAATTCTTCTTTCATTTCCATGGAGGGGCGCAGGTCGGCAGTAAGTGCTGTTACCGCTGCTTTTTGTGTTATGGAATTGGCGCCGCTGGTAAACTGTCCCTGTACTTTTTCGCAAGCCTTGGCTACTGTGGCATTTGCAGCAATGTAACCCAGTCGCCAGCCCGTCATTGCAAAGCCTTTGCTCAACCCATTTACAATAATTACCCTTTCTTTCATTTCAGGAATTTGCGCTATGCTATAATGTCCGCCTTTGTAGTTGATATATTCATATATCTCATCGGACAAAATAAAAATATCGGGATGTTTTTTAAAAACATCGGCCAGCTCCTGTAACTCTTGTTTGCTATAAACAGTGCCACTTGGGTTGCAGGGAGATGAAAACATGAATAGTTTGGTATGTGGTGAAATGGCAGCTTCCAGCATAGCAGGCGTCATTTTAAAATCCCGGCTTAATGCAGTTTTAACTTCCACCACCTTTCCTTTTGCAATTTTTACGAGTTCGCTATAAGTAACCCAGTATGGCGTAGGAATAATTACTTCATCGCCTTCATCTACAATGGCCAGAATAGCATTGGCCAGGCTTTGTTTGGCTCCGGTAGATACCACAATATTTTCGGGTTTATAATCAATCTGATTGTCCCTTTTCAATTTAGTACAAACGGCTTCTCTTAAATCTAAAAAACCGGCAACGGGAGGATAGTGTGTCCAGTTATCATGTATGGCTTGAATGGCAGCATCTTTTATATGCGTTGGTGTGTCAAAGTCGGGTTCGCCCAGGCTCATATCTATAACATCAAAGCCCTGTGAACGGAGTTCACGCCCCATTTTGGCCATTTTTAAAGTTTCGGGCTCGTTAAAACGATTAAGAAATGAAGATAACTGCATAGTAAAGGATTAAAAAGTGACAAAATCCTGAAAGCTGCAAACCTAAAACAAATAGGCCTAAATCAGGCGATAATAGCCTTTTTAAAAGTGCATTTGCTATTAATATGGCCAACATTAATTGCCTCAAAATCAAGCCCTGATTTCGTTGCGAAACCCCTATCTTTGCCGTCCTTAAAAATTTTATATTGCCCCCATACCGCATTGCCGTACCGGGGGCATTACCCAACAATGTAAACCGCTTATAGTATGCAACTCAAAGGACTGGTTCGTTTTTTTACAATCCTCCTGATTATCTATTCGCTTTATCAATTATCTTTTACATGGTTTGTTCGCAATCATGAAAGAAAACTGGAGGCTAAAGCCAGAAAAGAACTGAACGCTAAATTTCCCGAAGCTATTAAGATTAAGAATCTGGATCAGTTGCCTGATTCATTGAAGAAGTTTTATGATGCCCGTCTCCGCCATTTTGAAGACAGTACCAAAGACAAAACGCTTACCTATGGTATCAATGGTAAGATGAGTTATCAAAGAGCCAAGTCGGAGGAATTAAATCTGGGATTGGATCTTCAAGGTGGTATGAGCGTAACATTGGAAGTGGAAATGACGGGATTGCTAAAATCGCTGGCCAACAATTCCAAAGACCCCAATTTTCTAAAGGCATTGGTAAATGCTGATAATAGAAAAGCAAACAGTGATGCTGATTTTATCACTTTGTTTTTAGAAGAGTATCGCTTACTGGAGCCCTCTCTTCCTTTGGCAACTTTATTTGCCGCTGCAAGTGCCGGCAAAATTGATATTAAGTCAAGCGATGATGCTGTAAAAAAATATATACGCAGCCAGGCAAGCGAAGCTTTTGAAACTACATTTGATCGTTTAACCAAGCGTATTGACCAGTTTGGTGTAGCACAGCCCAATATTAATAAAAACCCTGAAAAGGAAATTATCAATATTGACCTGCCCGGTGTAAAAGATAAAGAAAGGGTGAGAGCCAATTTGCAAAGCACTGCCGATTTGGAGTTTTGGGAACTCTATACAGCCGGCGATGCCAATTATGCGGATGCATGGAATAAAACATTTGAAGCCTTTAATAAAAAATATGGCGGCGTAGTAGATTCTACTAAAAAAGCAGATTCAACTACAAGACCCGATTCATTAACGCCAAAGCAGCCAAACGATTCAGGTACGGCACAAAATCTGGATAACGATACTAATAATACTGTAACACAAACGCAAACAACAACTACCGGAGAAAAAGTAACGCTTGATAAATTTTTAGAGCCTTCCGGTTTTGCATCTTATGGTAAGTCAAAAAGAAGTAAAGATCTTTTTCCTGCTGCTGTAGGTACAGTAGCATTGAAAGATACGGCTCGTATGAACGCCATTTTGAATGAATACAGAAGCTTCTTCCCCGGCGATGCAGTTTTTGCTTATGGCACACCTGAAAAATCAGTAACCGGAAAAGGTGGCGACAGGTTGGCACTTTATGCATTAAAAACAAAAGGTCTTTCGGCACCCAGATTAGATGGCGGTGTAATTACTGAAGCTTTTGGCCGTTACGATCAATACAACAAAGTAGAGATAGTAATGGAAATGAACAGAGCCGGTAAAGAGATGTGGGGAAAAATGACAACTGAAAATCTTGACAGACCGGTGGCAGTTGTTTTAGATGGCATTGTTCAAACAGCGCCAAATGTTAACGATGCCATTATGGATGGTACTTCCGTTATCAGTGGCAACTATACAATAGAACAGGCAAAAGATCTTGCCAAAATTTTAAAAATTGGTAAACTGCCTGCGCCAGCAAAAATTGTTCAGGAAACAGAAGTAGGGCCTACACTGGGACAAAAAGCCGTGAAAGGTGGCACAACAGCTTTTCTGATTTCATTTATTGTCATCTTCCTGTTGATGTTGTTGTACTACAACACCAGTGGCTGGGTTGCGAATATTGCATTGATCTTAAACTTATTGTTTACGGTGGGTGTGTTATCCGGTTTGGGTGCATCGCTTACAGCTCCCGGTATCGCAGGTTTGGTACTTACCATTGGTATGGCGGTTGATACTAACGTAATTATTTATGAACGTATAAAAGAAGAGTTGACCAAGGGCAAAGGTTATATACCTGCCATCAATGAAGGTTACAAGCGTTCACTGCCTCCGGTATTAGATGCACACGTTACTACTTTATTAACAGCCATTATCCTTTTCTACTTTGGATTGGGTCCTGTAAAAGGTTTTGCCACCACGCAAATACTGGGTATCCTCCTATCCTTATTCTGTGGTATATTAGTAAGCCGCTGGATTACCGAGTGGTTTACCAGTAAGAAAAAGCACCTGATTTATTTTACCGGAATTTCCAGAAGAATATTCAGGCACGCTAAATTCAAATTTATTGAATATAGAAAAGTTGCTTACATCATTTCTGCTTTTGTCATCGTTGGTGGTGTAGCTGCTTTATTTAACGGTTTTGATGAGGGTGTAGAATTTAAAGGAGGCCGCAGCTATCGTATCGCATTTGAAAAGCCGGTAGAAAATATTGATCAACTGAGAGATGATCTTCGTGATGCATTTGATGGAGAAAACCCCGTGGTAAAAACGGTGGGGGGCAATTCTACACTTGACATTACAACATCGTATCAAATCAACAACACCAGTAAGACAGCGGACTCTACTGTACAGCATACGTTGATGAATGGTTTGAAAAATTATCTGCCTCAGGGAATTACCTATGCAGATTTTAATTCAAAATACAAACAATCATCAGACAAGGTATTACCCACGATTTCCGATGACTTAAGAAAAGGAGCGGTAAAGGCTACCATCTTTGCGTTGATCGTTATCTTCCTTTATATCTTCATTCGTTTCCGCGACTGGCGATATTCTATGGGTACTATCTTCTCATTATTGCACGACGTATTTGTTACATTGATTGTATTCTCGTTTGCTAAGGCAATTGTGCCCTTCCCACTTGAGATTGATCAGCACTTTATTGCGGCGATATTGACCGTTATCGGTTTCTCTATGAATGATACGGTGATTGTATTTGACCGTATTCGTGAAGACAGAAGACTTTATCCGAATGCGCCGCTGGGCGAAACCATCAACCGTGCGATTAATGAGACATTGAGTCGTACCATTATGACATCGCTTACCGTATTCCTTACTATTTTGATTCTGTTTATTTTTGGTGGTGAGGTTACACGTGGTTTCTCATTTGCCATGTTGATTGGTGTAATCACCGGTTCTTATTCATCTATTTTTGTGGCAGCACCCATACTGGTTGACCTTGCCGGCAAAAAAGGATTGGGAGAAAAGAAATCAAAAGAGAAGAAGAGCTAAAGCCTATAACATCATACAAATAAAAAAACCTCCCTGTCGGAGGTTTTTTTATGCGCTCAAAAAAAAATCATACAGCAAAAGATGTACCGCAGCCACAAGTTGCACTTGCATTTGGATTTTTAAAAGTAAAACCACGGCTATTTAATCCATCCTGCCAGTCTATCTGCATTCCTAATAAATAAATTTCATGTGCCTTTTCCATTACGCAATCTACACCCGAAGCAATGAAATGAAAATCATTTTCCTTTGGTTGATCAAAGCCTAAGAGGTAGGTCATACCCGAACAGCCACCACCCTTCACGCCTACTCGCAACTTTTGGGTTTTGTCGAACCCTTCTGCCTGCATCAATCTTTTAATTTCGGCAATAGCGCCTTCGGTAAAAGACACCGGTACTATCGTTGTTGTTTCCATCATGCAAAAGTAAAACAAGTTTCCGGCAGCCCACAAATCCTCATTTTCGTAAAAAGGAAAATATACACGACTAAAACAAAATGGGCTTTCAAGTGGCTTTCAGGCTATTTTTGTAAATAAACAACCCAAAAACCAAATGCAAACCTCAACAATTAGTCTGATAGTGTCTGCTATGGCTGTTATTATCGCCGTCATCAGTCTGCTGCGTCGTCCCCAGCAAAATATCATTCAGCCCGATAAAATAAACACTACACCACTTCGGCTTCAGGCTTATGAAAGGCTCGTACTGCTTACCGAAAGAATTGCTTTACCTAATCTAATTAGCCGGTTGAATCAGCCGGGAATCTCGGCCCTGGAAATGAAAATCATACTCACAGAAAATATCAAACATGAATTTGAATACAACAGCACACAACAATTGTATGTAAGCCAAAGCGGGTGGGATGCGGTGTGCAATTTAAAAGAACAAAATATCATGCTCATAAACCGCGTAGCGGCTTCACTTCCCTTAAATGCTTCGGCCGCCGACCTGAATAAAAAAATTATGGAACTGGTATTGGCACAGCCCGACGGAGCTTTGCATGATCTTGTTTTGAAAGAACTAAACCATGAAGCCAAAAAGCTAATGTAATGAGTGAAGAAAAAAAATATACCGACAGCGGCATTGAAATCAATAAAGTTTATGATACACATGCTGCGTCTTATTCGCCTATGAACGAAAAGCCGGGCGAAGCACCTTTTACACGAGGCATACAACCCGATATGTACAGAGGCAAACTGTGGACGATGCGACAGTATGCCGGCTTCAGTACCGCTGAAGAAAGCAATAAACGGTATCATTATTTACTATCACAAGGTGTAAGTGGATTGAGCGTAGCATTTGACCTGCCTACACAAATAGGATACGACAGCGACCATCCACTTGCAGAAGGTGAAGTAGGAAAAGTAGGCGTAGCTATCGACAGTATTGAAGACATGCAGTTACTCTTCGATGGTATCAAACTGGAAAATGTTTCCACATCAATGACCATCAATGCTACCGGATATATTTTACTGGCACTATATGTAGCACTCGCAAAAAAACAAGGAGCCAATCTCGATAAAATATCAGGCACTATACAAAATGATATTTTAAAAGAATATGCAGCAAGGGGCACTTATATTTATCCGCCCAAGCCTTCTATGCGCATCATCACCGATATTTTTGAATGGTGTAGCCGGGAGTTGCCTAAATGGAATACCATTTCGATTTCCGGGTACCATATACGAGAAGCAGGCAGCACTGCTGTACAGGAAATTGCATTTACCCTCAGCAATGGAAAAGCCTATGTAAAAGCGGCATTGGAAAAAGGGCTGGATATAAATGTATTTGGAAAGCGACTTTCCTTTTTCTTTAATGCACATAATAATTTGTTTGAAGAAGTAGCCAAGTTTAGAGCCGCAAGAAGAATGTGGACACATATAATGAAAGAGCTGGACGCAACTGACCCAAAGGCAATGATGCTTAGATTTCATACGCAAACAGGTGGCAGTACACTTACAGCACAGCAACCGCTCAACAATATATCCAGAGTTACTATTCAAACACTGGCAGCAGTATTAGGCGGCACACAATCGCTGCATACAAATGGCTATGACGAAGCATTAAGCCTGCCTACAGAAGAAGCTGCAAGAATTGCATTGCGCACACAACAGATTGTAGCTTTTGAAAGTGGTGTGCCGGATTCGGCAGATCCGCTGGCAGGAAGCTATATGGTAGAATCGCTGACCAACGAAGTGGAAGCGGCAGCCTGGAAACTGATTGAAAAAATTGATGCTTTGGGTGGCAGTGTAGCTGCTATAGAGCAGGGTTTTATTCAAAATGAAATTGCCCGCAGTGCCTACGAATATCAAAGAGCAATAGAAAACCAGAAGAAAATAATTGTTGGCGTAAATAAATTTCAGGTTGATACTGAAGAAAAAATTCCTGTTTTAAAAATTGATGACAGTATTCGTCAGATACAAACTGAAAGATTAGCAACCTTAAGACAACAAAGAGACCCTGCAAAGACCGACCAACTATTGCAAGCATTAATAGACAGAGCTACTACCGGAGAAAACCTGATGCCAGCCGTTATAGAAGCCGTGGAGCATAAATGCACTTTGGGAGAAATTGCCGGAACATTGAGAGAAGTTTATGGCGAATACAAATAAATAATGTAAGCTGATAAAAAAAATCTAGTCTTTCATTTTATTACAAAATAATGCTAGTGCCTTTATTCTTTCCCACTTAGCTTGCCAATTCCTTTAAAAAAAACAAACAGTGCAAGAAAGAAGAAAAGGACACCCGCTTTTATCATACCGGCGCCGGTTTCTTTTTGCTGTTCAATGTTGAATGCGCTGCACAAAAGAATATTGAATGAAATAAGTGCGATGCCTGTGGCAATAATCATAGCGGCAAACATGCCCAGAAACAAAATACGTACTTCAAATCGTATATACTTAAGTACCGGATATAGCAAAAGGCCTGCAGCAAACATATTTAGCAGCATGAAACGGTTGAATCTGATATCTATCACAGCAGCATCAATGGAATGAGGCAGCATCCAGAATATAAAAGAAAACATAATGAAGACAAGTATGGACAATCCACAATACAGATTTGTCCTCCTACTGCTCAACCACTTCCACCCACAAAAAAATCCAAGCAAAAGTATAGCGGGCAATTGAAATAACTGATGTCGAGGCATAGTGGCGCAAAACCAATCGTTGTAAACAACTGAAATCAGCCAACATAAAAAGCCAACAAACAGAATAAAAACAGTATGGGTTAATTTTTGATACACGATTTGATTTGTGAAGTGATGGATCTTTCATCTTCTCTGGCAGGGTCAAATACCTTCACAATTTTATTCATTGGATTAATTAATAATAAATAAATAGAATGATTGATCATACCGCTTGCCGAAATCTGATATTTCCAGATACCTGCCTGCTTTAAAAACCTGTTGAAGCCCTCCTGATTGGTTTGATACGGCAAGGCAAAGTTCCATCCATTTATATCTTTTCCAAATCTTTCGCGGTATCGTTTTATTTTAACCAAGTCATCGTTTTTCAAATCAAAACTGATTGTTAGAAATTCCAATTGAGGTGGCACCATTGTACTGTCAAACAAATGATAAATTTGTTCAATTTGATTATTCACTTTATGGCACACAAAAGGACAATTGAGATACACGAAATTGACCAAAACATACTTTTTCTTTTCTTTTAAGTCAAAAACTTTGTCATCTTGTGAAATTAATTTCAATTCCGGAAAATCTCTTGGAGTAGATCCGGCCGATTTCAAGGTATAAGAAAAAATGGTAAAGGCAGAAAATCCATAAGTCCATTTCCATAAAATAGATATGCAAATGATCAATGTAAAAATTGGAATGAAAACTTTCTTCACCTGAATAATTATTAATAGTTAGGCGCAAAAAATAAGAAGCAAAATATTAACCTTCTGCAAGATGAATATGTGTAATAGGTTTCTTCTTCCCTAATTTTATCAAAATAGAAATATACATGATAAACAAACCCATCAAGAGTGCTATAATACAATAAACGGCAATTTGCGCCAGCAAAGCACCGGTATGATGTGTGTAACTAATGGGAATTCCTTTGTAATCAGCATATCTTCTTGGTATGCTATTCATTCCACCACTATAAAAAGTAGCGATAAAAGCATGACCGGCAATAACAAAAAGCCAGAAACCGAACTTTGCAAATTTATCCTTGTATTGTTCTTCTTTTGTATGTGACAAATAAAACAGGAATCCAAAAATAAAAAGGACCACACCTGTAAGCATATAAGTATGAAAATGTGCAGGAACCCAAAGTGTATTGTGAAGTATTTTGTTTACCGCAATGGTAGAATCGACCACTGCTGCAAAGCCACCAATAGCCCAACCGGCCACACCAATTAAAAAAGCAACGGGCACAATCCCCCATTTTATTTTAGAATGATACAATTGCGCAATGACTCCAAACATGGTAACCACCGTAGCCGGAATGGCACTAAAATAAGAAGCCAGTTGCCCAGCCACCTGAAATGGAAGCGGCTGAACAAAATCCATATATAAATGATGGAAATAAGCAAACATGATAAAGAATAAAGTAGCATTCCATGAATACACCAATACTTTATTCACCTTCCATTCCCTGCCCGTATATTCGGGCAGCAGTGCATACACCCAGCCCAGACAACAATATAATGTGATATTGACCAATGTATGGCCAAAAAAGAAGACCAGATTTTTTAATAACAAAGGATCAAATGTCAAACTGGGTTCGAAATACTGAAGTAAATTCATTATTAAAAAAACGGCACCTGCAAGAAATGCAATAACCCCGGGTATTAAGCTGATTGTTGTAATCATAACAATTGGCGGCAATTCACGTTTCACTTCCTTTCCACTCAGGTATTGCCATCCCAGCAGATTAGTGAAACCTCCATACTCCTTTGCCAATACATAGATTACATGCAACATGCCCGCCAGCCATGCTACACCTAAAATAATTAATGAAATAATGGATAATCCGGTGGACCATGCCGCCCAGGTGGCACCTTTAAATGGTAAAGGATAAAGCAAATACCAACCGGCAGCAAATTTTCCCATTAATCCTGCAATTGCTAGCCCCACAACCCCCAATAAGATAAGCGTATAAACAAAATAACCTAATCCAATATTCAATTTTGCATATCGTGTGCTGATTAGATACCAAAGCGCAGCAAAGGACATGCTGAATAACAAGCCTGACATACCCAATCCGTGCAAGGTCATCAGCATATAAAATTTATCCATTCCTATTTTTATCACTTCTCCCTGATTCATTCGCATGAGCAACCCCAGAAGAATGAGCAAGGGGAATGCTATTAAAAAAGTTACACTCCAAACAACAATAAATTTTCGTTGTTTCTTTATTTCAATCGGGCTTATTTGTAACATAAAATTATTTTTATATTATTTAATATGAATTGTTGCAAACATGTAAGCATGAGGAATTCCACAATACTCAAGACATAAAACCTTATAATCCCCTTTTTCTTCAAACTGGTGTTCCATTTCATTGGTATATTGTGGCATAGCTTGCGTTTGCCCCACCAATACACCCTCACTGTTGTAGATTGCAAAATTGTGGTTCACATCTGCCGATGTAACCAGAAACTTAATAAGCTTTTGTGATGGTAGCGTGATTTCATTGCTGCCAGTAAACTGAGCAGGGCTTTTATCAGAAATACCCGGCTCCATTTTCCATGCCCATTGCGTAGCTACTACGGTTACTATTTCATCGGCCTTGCCCTGAAAAGATTTGTAAGGCAACAGTCTCAATGATAAGAATAATAAAGCAATGATAGCGATTAGCAGCAGTAAAAAATATCTTCCACGCAGTTTATATACCTTGTGTTTTACCGATGTTTTATCCTCTTCTTTTGAAGATGTTGAAATAAGAAAAACGACTACACAAACAACCAGCACGGCTGCTAAAAAAGAAATAATGGCGGCTGACTTCTGAATAGTCAAAAACAAGTTAATTGTAACCATAACAATTGATTTATTTTATTAAAAAAATAAAATAGCCGGGCCGGATAATGGCTTGTAGTTGATAAATGCAAATCAACTTTTTCCTAAATCGTGCAGTGGTGAGCTTGCCGGCTACTCAATTGCTTGTGTTTCACAAAAATCTGAAGGAGACAAAATCGTTTTATACAATTGATGCAAAGCGGTAAGACTAATTCAAATGTAAGTTAAACTGATTTTATAAGAAATTATTTGAAAATAAAACAATCATGATTTTAATCATGCAAACATTTTCAGTGGAAAACAAAAAAAATACCCCTATAAACGGGGCATTTTGTTTTTATTTTTTTTCAAATGAGTATTATGCATACTCTTCTTTGGCCTGCTTCGCATAATCATCAATCAGCTTTCGCTGCAAATCAAAAGGCACTGCTTCGTAAGCATGAAATTGCATTTTAAATTTAGCTCGACCTTGCGTAATGGATCGCAGCGAAGAAGAATATCCTTCCATTTCTGCTAAAGGAACTTTTGCAATTATTTTTTGAAAATGTCCATCGCTGTCTATTCCTTCTACTATTGCACGTCGGCTTTGCAGGTCGCCCATTACGGCACCTGTAATATCATCGGGGCATAGTACTTCTACATGGTTCACGGGTTCCAGCAATTGTGGATCGGCCTGTTGAAAAGCCTGACGAAATGCCTGAAGTCCTGCAATTTTAAATGATATATCATTACTATCCACCGGATGCATTTTTCCATCATATACACATACTCTGATATCTCTTGCATACGAACCTGTGAGTGGTCCATTCTGCATTTTTTCCATCACGCCTTTTAAAATGGATGGCAGAAAGCGGGCATCTATCGCACCCCCTACAATACAGTTATAAAAAACCAGCTTACCGCCCCAGTCAAGATCATAATGATCACGTCCACGAACATTAAGGTCACTAGGCTCCGGCATACCTTCATACCAGGGTTCTATTCTCAGAAAAACCTCGCCAAACTGTCCGGCACCGCCACTTTGTTTTTTGTGCCTATAGTTTGCATCCGATGCTTTACGGATGGTTTCTCTGTATGCAATACGAGGTTTCACAAACTTTACTTCAAGTTTATGCTGATGTTCTATTTTCCATTTGGCCACCGCTAAATGCATATCTCCCTGACAATGTATTAATGTTTGTTTCAATTCAGGCGATACTTCTACCATCAAAGTAGCATCTTCTTCACGCAACTGGTGCAATGCCTGAGAAAGTTTTTCTTCTTCCCCTTTTTTTAATGATTCAATCGCAACGGTCATATTATGAGAAGGAAATTCAATAGCCGGCAATTCAATCCGGTTTCCCTTTGCATGTAATGTGTTATTTACATGCGTATTCTTCAACTTTAAAGTGGCTCCAATATCTCCGGCTACTAATTCATGTGTTGAAGTCCTTTTATTTCCTTCAACCAAAAACAATTGATTAATTTTTTCGGTTACTCCGGTGCTTTCATTTTCCAATTCCATACCCAGTTTTACAGTACCTGAATATACTTTGAAGAATGATAACTCACCCACATGTGGCTCAGATGATGTTTTATAAATAAAAATGCAGGCAGGCCCGCCGGCATCGCAAGTAATGCTATTGCCTGATTTTGTTTTTTGCGGCGGCATTTCATTTGCACTTGGACATACATTGTCAATAAAACCCATGAGCCGGCCACTTCCCATATTTCTTTCTGCCGACAAACAAAACAAAGGAAACAAATCATGATTAATCATTGCTTTCTTCATTCCTTCTTTCATTTCATCTTCATCCAACTCGCCTTTTTCAAAATATTTTTCCATTAACGATTCATCATTACTGGCTATGGCTTCTATCAACTCTTTATGCAGTGTATCTGCTTTTTCCTTTTCCTCATCAGGTATTGGCAGTTTATCCGGCTTGCCGCCATTGTCGTTAAATTTATACATGGTCATGCGCAGCACATCAATGATTTCGTGAAAACCGGCACCGGTTTGTCGCGGATACTGCACTACAACAATATTATTACCAAAATGTGCCTTAGCTTCTCGCACTGTTTTGTCAAAGTCGGCATTATCATCATCCAGTTTATTGACAGCAAAAATCATAGGCGTTTTAAACTTCTCGGTATATTCCCAAATGATATCTGTACCTACTTCTACTCCCATTACGGCATTGAGGAGCATTACGCCGGTGTCTGCAACACGAAGTGCCGAAATAACCTCACCTGTAAAATCATCGTACCCGGGTGTATCAATAATATTTATTTTATACCCTCGCCATTTTGTATGCAGCAGTTTGCTAAAAATAGAATTACCACGTTCCTGCTCCAGCTCGTGGTAATCTCCTGTTGTGTTTCTTTCGGCAATACTACCGCGTCGAGTTATGATGCCTGCTTCAAATAGCATACATTCCGCTAAGGTGGTCTTACCGGAGCCGGCATGGCCCAGCAAGACAATATTTTTTACGTGTGAAGTATCAAACTCTGGCATAGAAAAAATTTAGAGGTAAGAAATTCATTTACGCATTGAAATAATCATTGCAGTAAAATGATGTTTGCTACAAACACTTTAATAAGTATCTGGTAAAATTGAATGGGTTATTTTTCTGATGCGGTTGCGCTTAAGCCGATCGTTGTAAAAATTTCTGGAACTCATCACGAAGACTGTGTAAAGTATCCACCAGCGCTTCATAATCTCGATGTAATTCGTCGTGCCTGTTCAGCGTGTCTTCATTAGCATTTCCGTTAAAGGCTGCTTTTTCAAAGTTCATTTTTCGGTCGTGTACTTTGATGGCCTGCTTTAAATCGTGAATGTTGATGAGTTGAATGTGAAATTGATTGTGAAGATGCTCTACATCTTGTAGCTGATCTTTTGTGAGATCTTGACCGGCTACCTGGCGAAGTTTAGTTTCGTCTTGAGAAAATTCATCGCGGTAGTGACGGAGTTTCTCTCTCCATACATTGCACTCCGCGGAAAGCTGTTCGATTTCTACCTGAACCATGTTGAATAAGTTTAAAATGTGAAGAAATAAAAGAACTGTTCGTTTTCGTGGGGTTCGGGTTGGTACAGGTACTTCAGAAGTACGAAAGTAAATTAAAGCAGATTTCCGGAATTTCAAAGATTTTTTTACAATATTTTTAAAAAGTATTGCACAAATTGCCGATGGATGATTTTAATCATCTGAAAATCACAAGCCCAATAGCTTGCAGTCAAATCCATCAAATAATACTTATAATAAATCAATAACTTTCCGCCCTCAAAAAATGATTTCCCAAAACACCATACAACAAATTTTATCCAGGCTTGACATTATTGATGTTATTGGAGGCTTTGTAAAATTGAAAAAGAGGGGAAGTAATTATTTGGGCCTTTGCCCTTTTCATAATGAGCGGACGCCTTCATTTACCGTTTCGCCTGCTAAAGAATTATATAAATGTTTTGGTTGTGGGAAAAGCGGCAATACGATTAGCTTCTTAATGGAGCATGAAAAATACAGCTATGCTGATACACTTCGGTGGCTGGCACAGAAATATAATGTAGAAGTTGAAGAAACTTTTCAAAGCGATGAACAAAGGCAAAGCCAGTTAGCTGCCGATAGCCTTTATATTATTAACCAGTTTGCCCAACAATATTTTTCAAACCAACTGTTTGAAACAGAAGAGGGAAAAGATATAGGCCTTTCCTATTTTAAAGAGCGGGGTTTCAGAGAAGATATTATCAAAAAATTTCAACTGGGTTATGCGCCAGAAGCTAGAGATGCGTTTACAAAAGAAGCACTGGCAAAACAATACAATGCCGAATTGTTACTAAAAACCGGTTTGGCGGCCAATCGCAACGATCAATTGATGGACAACTATCGGGGTCGGGTAATTTTTCCTGTACAAAATCATAGTGGCAAAGTACTAGGCTTTGGCGCCCGAATTTTAAAGAAGAATGACAAAGCGCCCAAATACATCAACACACCGGAGAATGAAATATATATCAAGAGTAAAATTCTTTATGGCTCTTACTTTGCCCGTCAGGCTATTGACAAAGCAAATGAATGTTTGCTGGTAGAAGGTTATACAGATGTAATATCGCTACATCAGGCAGGTATTGAAAATGTGGTGGCAAGCGGAGGTACTTCACTTACACCTGATCAGTTGAGGTTGATAAAAAAATACAGCAGCAATCTTACCATTGTTTATGATGGTGATGCAGCAGGTGTAAAAGCAGCACTTCGTGGACTGGATCTGGCGCTGGAAGAGGGCTTACACGTGAAACTTGTTTTAATACCCGATGGAGATGATCCCGACAGCTATGTAAACAAAGTAGGACCGCAGGCTTTTAAAGCATTTATTGAAAAGCATAAGAAGGATTTTATTTTATTTCAATTGGAAGTGGCTTTAAAAGATGTAGGCAATGACTCAATAAAGAAATCGGAAGTAGTAAATCGCATTGCCGAAACTATTTCCAGAATTAATAAAGCGGAAGATTTTACAAAGCAACAGGACTATATAAAACAGTGTGCCGAGATCTTGAAAATTGATGAGGCCGGTATGCATGCATTGGTCAATCGCTTTATAAGAGACCGCATCAGTAGTCTTGAAAGAAGACAACCCATAGATGAAGCCCGTAAAATAGAAGAGAATGCAAAAAAAGGCGAAGCCGCTGATTTTGATGACACGACTTTTAATCTTTTACATAAAGATGAACTGCAGGAAAGAGAAGTGGCCAGAATATTATTGGAATTTGGCACCCGGCCATGGGAAGAAAATACATTGACAGCAAACTATGTTTTAGATGAATTGCCAGATGAAACACTGATAGACAATCAAGATGTGCTGCGCCTCATAAATGTTTATAGAGAAATGCTTCAATTGCAACCTGCTGCATTGAACAGAAACTTTTTTCTTTATCATACCGATTTACAATTAAGTGCATTGGCGGTTTCTTTGTTAAATACGCCTTACGAAGAAAGTGAAAGATGGAAAACTGAATTCAGCTCTTCCAGTGGGTATCAAAAACAGTTATTTGATAAACCTTATGAAGATTTTATGAAAATCATTGACGACAATGACAATACAGAACTTTCTTCCTACCTATTGCTCGTACAGGATAATACCCGCGAACAGGTGAGCTCGGCTATTCATTATCTAAAGCTCAGAAAAGTACGCCGAATGCTTTTACAGAATCAACTTGATTTTGAAAAAACCAACACACCCACTCAATTACAAATGCTCAACCAAACGCATTTGCACTTAAAAAACTTGGAAATTGAATTGACTCGAAAAATGGGAGCAGTTTTACTCAAATAAAACGTGCATCAAATTTTTCATTTATAATATACATAAAGATTGATTGTAATGTTTTTGGCAGTACCACTTGGCCAAAAACAATCATAAATTTTCAAAAGAATTTATTAAAACAATTCCGGTTGACTGATTTCCTTATTGCCTACCCATTCCATTTCGGTCGATTTACTATAATCAGCCAGTTTGCTACCCACCGTTTTATAACTTGTCACTTCTGCAATTTTGGCAATTTTCAATTTTCCTTTTCTTATTTGTGCACCTCTTCCTTGTTGCATAGCCAATACAGGCTCGTCCATTGTAGTTACTGTTTCTACATAATTTCCATCCCCTTCTTTGATATACAGAAACTTGTTTTTCAACGTAGTGGTCTCCACTTTAAACCGCTTGCACATAAACTGTTTCGTTTTCATATCTGCATATACTACCGTAATTATTTTTTCGGGATCAAATTTTTCAATCAAAAGCATTTTTTCGGCATCCAGTTTCTGCGTCAGTTCCTGATCAGTAATCGCATAATAACCATCGTTGTACATCACTAATATTTTATCATCAGCATCAAACATACCGAGGTACTGTCCTTTTTCATCGTTATTTAATCGGCCAAACTGATTGTCGTACCAGAATTTTTTACCTGCAATAGTTGATACGCCTGCTGCTTTAAGTTTTACACCATCTGCCTTGATTGGATATTTGGTAACGGTGATACCTTTACTGCTTCGTCCTGTAATTTCCAACTCAGAGAAATAGTATTCAAACTCTTTGTTATGCGCCTTACAGCCGGGGGTTAAAATAATTCGAACTACTTCTGCCTCGGCATTAGGATTTACGCTCAAGTAATGCACTTTGGTTCTCTCATGCTCTTTGGCCAAAAAATATTCTTTATCTCTTGTGACACCGGTTACATTAAATCGCTTGGCAAAGCTTTTTCCACTATTGCCATCCATATATATCATATTGTACGTAGTACGTTCATCATTTTTTTGAAACACCGCAACATGCATAATATCTTTTCCGATAAATGTTTTATCGGATACTTTTACCACCTTCATCACCCCATTTTTACTAAAAGCGATGATATCATCCAGATCAGAACATTCAAAAAGAAACTCATCTTTCTTTAATCCGGTGCCGATGAAGCCCTCTTCCCTGTTTACAAATAATTTAGCATTTGCAATCGCTACACTTTTGGCTTCTATAACTTCAAACTGTTTGATTACCGTTTTCCTCTCTCGGCCCTTGCCATATTTTTTCAACAAATTTTCATAATACGCTACGGCAAAGTCAGTAAGATTCGCCAAATCATGTTTTACCGCTTTAATATCTGCTTCCAATCCTCTTATCTGATCATTCAATTCATCAATATCCAGTTTATAAATTCTTCTTACGGGTTTTTCAGTCAGTTTTAAAATGTCCTCACGGGTTACATCTCTTTTCAACTGCTTTGCAAATGGAATAAATGCCTTGTCAATGGCATCCAGCACTTTATCCCAAGTTTCATGTTTCTTTTCAAGCTCCTTATATATTTTTTCTTCAAAGAATATTTTTTCAAGAGAAGTATAATGCCATTTTTCCTGCAATTCACCGAGCTTGATCTTCAACTCCTGCTCCAATAAATCTTTTGTATCCTCAACCGAAAGTCGAAGTAACTCCTGCACGCTTAGAAATTGAGGCTTTTGCTCTACAATAACACAGGCATTGGGCGAAATGGATATTTCACAATCCGTAAATTTATATAACGCATCAATGGTAATATCGGTGGAGATGCCGGGGGCCAGATCAATCTGAATTTCTACTTCTGCTGCTGTGTTATCAGTTACTTTTTTAATTTTTATTTTCCCCTGGTCATTTGCTTTTACGATGGATTCCATTAGCTGCGTAGTGGTTACGCCATAAGGTACACTTCTAATGCTAAGGGTTTTTTTATCCGTTTCTTCAATATGTGCCCTTACTTTTACCTTGCCTCCTCTTTTTCCCTGATTGTATTCTGCTACATCAATCATTCCTCCGGTAAGAAAATCAGGATAGAGTTCAAATTTTTTGCCTCTAAGATGTTTAATAGCCGCATCAATTAATTCGCAAAAATTGTGAGGCAGAATTTTAGTCGAAAGCCCCACTGCTATGCCATCTGCACCTTGTGCCAATAACAGCGGAAACTTCATGGGCAGTGTTACCGGTTCATTTTTTCTTCCATCATAACTTAATTGCCATTCTGTCGTTTTGTGATTAAAAGCAACATCTAGCGCAAATTTGCTGAGTCTTGCTTCAATATATCTAGCTGCTGCGGCATCATCACCTGTTCGTACATCACCCCAGTTACCCTGTGTATCTATTAGCAGGTCTTTCTGTCCCATATTTACCAGCGCATCGCCTATGCTGGCATCGCCATGAGGATGGTATTGCATAGCCTGACCAATGATATTGGCCACTTTGTTAAAACGACCATCATCCATTTCTTTCATGGCATGAAGGATACGGCGTTGTACCGGCTTCAATCCATCGGCCACGGCAGGTACAGCCCTTTCCAGAATTACATAAGAAGCATAATCCAGAAACCAGGATTTATACTGCCCATGCAATCCCGATTCATTGTTCCCAATATTCGCCAGTGATTTATTCTTTGATGTACTCATGATTTTTATACTCTACAAATATTTTTTTACCAAAAAACTAATAAACCAATCAACTATTAAACTAATAAACAAATCAACTAACTGGCCCCTTCCACCTGCTCCTCATACTTCAATTCCCCTTGCTTTCTTTCCTGCTTTCTTACATCAAAATCTTTCCAGCTCTTTTGCATATCACCGGTTGTTTCTACTTTGCCATCTGCAATCAATTGTTTCAATCGCCACATCAAAAACACATCCCCTGTTTTTATTTTCATTCTATTGAGTGTATTGGTGATTACACGATTCGCTTTTTGCCATTCGCCGGTCAAATTTTTAAGAATTTCAATGTCATAAAAATTTTCTTCCTTACCTGCAATTTTTTTTCCGCCCTCCAGCACTCTTACCATTGCATTTTCTTCAGTTATTTTTTTCCATTCATCAGGATCAATTTCGTACTCACTCAGTGTGATGGGTCTGGCCAGCTTTTTTGCTTTTATAATTTCCTTTGGTAATACATTTCCGATAGCCCAGGGATAAAATAATTGCCCTTTCTCATTAATAAAGGGGAGATTGTTTAAATAAATAATCATTACCCTGCCTTGATATTCCTTTAACTGACGCATCAGCCAATAATATCCTGTTACATCATGCTGGTTTTGTCCCATCCATATCCAGGCTTCACCATCCGGCTCGGCAGAAAGTTTTTCTTTTATTCGGCTTACCGTAATTCTGTCATCAAAACTTCCCAACATGTTTTCATAAGGCGAGCCTTGCAACAATTGTCGCCACCATTCCATCCTTGCAGTCCATCCGGCTTCTTCATCCAGATTTTGCAAAGGCCCTACTCCCCACTCGTCTTTTATTTCAAAAATTTCACCTTGCAATGTTTCGTCCAATTGCATTGCATCTTTTAATAATGCAACATCATCCTGTTGAAAAACGATATGAATCATGATTTAATTTTAAAATTTTAAGATATCAAACTGCTGCTACAGGTTCATCAGTTTCAATGCGTAGGTTTTCAATGATAAACTCCTGACGGTCGGGTGTGTTTTTCCCCATATAAAACTCAAGGAGTTGCTGTATATGATCGCCCTGATCTAATCGCATCATTTGCTTTCGCATATCAGCACCAATAAACTGCGCAAATTCATCGGGGCTTATT
>JRYE01000078.1_pt1 | contig 23088 bp, 39 predicted proteins | sample 235321 | NCBI WGS metagenome assembly JRYE01 (sample SAMN03074214, study PRJNA261473) | activated sludge metagenome | biome: Common Effluent Treatment Plant; feature: Wastewater; material: Activated sludge; isolation source: activated biomass in a lab-scale reactor treating industrial wastewater at... | reverse complement strand
GGCTGGTGTAATCCTGGTGTAAAAATGCCGGTGGCACGGGTGATCTATGCCAGCGGTAACCGCGCGGGTTAGCTCAGGTGTTAGGGCGCTTGTGTGAGTGCACCGCAATCTGCTGCGGCGCACAATCGAAAGTTGTTGACACGTCACTAGTGACGTAGTAATCTACTCCCATGCCAGCCACCCCGGCGCGGCAAATCGGAGACAGAACATGAGCTATCGGGAAGAAGTTCGGGCTGTAGTGTTGAACGCAAGCGATGAAGCGCGAGTAGCTGCGTATCAAAAGAAGCTTGTCGGCCAGGGCTGGAAGCAGGATGCTGCAGAGCATGAAGCAGGCTTGCTCCGCTACAACTTGCAGCGCGCTGCGCACTCGGCGGCGAAGGCCGCAAAGGAAGCCGCCGAGCTTGAGATCAAGAGGGAGAATCTTCGGAATGTTCGAGTCGCGCACGGGTTTGGACTTGATGAACGTCGCGCCAGTGCGTTCGGCGCGGCTCCAGTTATCGAAGCCGAGGCCCCTGAGATCAAGGTCTCGGAACTCTTGCTTGAGGAAGCTAACGAAAGCCAGCGGGCGCTCGGGATGACGAGCCGAGAGATGCTCGCTGCGATGCGACGCGGCGAGAATCTCCCTCAGCTGAAAACGGTTTGGGGTGTAGTCGTTCATCCAGAGCATGGACACCTGGCTGTGACTGCCGCGGAGTTCGACGCACTGAACATGCAGGAATATGTGCCTGCATGAAGAAATCAGACGACAACTGCAAGCGCCCAGCAACGGGCGCTCAACGGCAAGCGAAATACGCCGCCGCTGGGCGGCAGATCGCATGCGTGATCCGCGATCCTGCCGCGCTAGCCTCGCTTGACCGGCTCGCAGAAAAACATGGCGGTGTGACTGCTGCGGTGACTGCTGCGTTGCGTTCATCGTCTCGTCCTCGAAAAGCGCCCTAACAATGCGCTCCAGGCGACGCCGCTTCGCGGCGCGGTTTACTCCGGCGTTGGGCGGCGTGTCCTACTTGCGGCGACGCACTGCAGCGCGGAACGCATCCTCGAACTCGTTCACTTTGGCTTCGGCCTCAGCAATTCGAGACTCGTAGTCGCCGGGCATGTGCTCGGCAATCTCCGCGACAAGCCGATTCCGAAGCGCCCGCTTCTCGTCGAGCGCTTCACCAAGCGCGGCATCAAGTGCATCTGCTGTGGCGCGGAGAGCAGCGCATTGCTGTTTCCGCAGCTTTAAGCGTTTCAGGGTTGAGGCCATGTGTATTTCCTTGCGTTGCCGCCCAACAAGCCGCTCAAGGCGACCGCCGGGACGGGTTAGGTTCAATCCGGCGTTTCAGCCGGCGGCGCCTTAGCGCCAGTGTTGGGCGTCACTTCATCCCACGGTGCCGGCGCCCCAGGTTCCGGCACAGGATCGGGGCAGCCGCGATATGCCCGTTCCAGACAGCAGCGCGTCGTCATGCCGGTGTTACGGCTGCCGCCCGATCCGCAGGCGCCACGGTGCTGGTAGTTGCCGGGGCTCCAGCACCACCGTTTCTTGCATGCGCTGTCGAGCGCGTCATACCCGTCGATTTTCATTTTTCCATCCTCATGTCACGCAAAGCAGCAATCCACTTTCGGCAATGCCTCACGGCGTCCTCATACGGCATAAACGCATATCGCCCTTCATGCCTCCTCGCAAAGCATCGGCGCACACCCGCTTCGGCTATCGCAATCCTGTTCACGTCGGTCTCCTCGGGCGCCGTAACGCCCAACTAATCATTCCAGCGGACGCCCTGCGGGCGCCGCTGAATTCAGGCGTTAGGCCCCGTTCGGGTTAGTCGGCAACGGCATCCAATGCGTGAACGTTCCGTCGCGGTAATACTTCGCATTCTGCTTCAGTGGCGGCACATCGAACCACATGCGCTCTTTCGTTCCTTCCGACACTTCCAGCCAGACGAGATTGGCAGGCGAGCCGTTCCGAGGTGCTGCGAGAATCCACTCGCCTACGGGTGCTGTCTCAATCGGTTGCCATTCCATTTCCGACTCCGTGGTAGATTTGCGTGGCCTAACAATTCATTCAAGCCGAAATTGCTTCGCAATTCGGCTTAATTCAGGCGTCAGCTGGCAACTTCCGGAGGTGGAGGGAGTGGCAACCACCACGGAGCATCGTGGTGGTCGCAGAAACCAGACCTTCCAGAGAAGAACCCTGCGCCGCCATCTTTCGCGGGGGATTGATAAGTCCCGGTATGCCACTGCTCACCGGGAGCGAACCAGTAGTTCACCCGCTGCCCGTCTTTTGGAGGATCGGACATGGAGCAACGAGGTTTGATCCTTGACTCATAAGCAGACAGAACCATGTTGATTAGTTCCTCTTTCGTGTCTGCTCCTATTGGCAAATAGAACCCGGTGTTCGGACACATCGCCTGATAGCCTTGACCTTCATCGGAGAGAAGCCTCCACGGTTTTCTTGAATAGTTCGTTTTGACGATTTTCATACCATGCCCATGTTATGTATCTCGGCCACGTTAGCCAGCTAACTATCCACCCAAGCCGACGCCGCTTCGCGGCGCGGTTTACTCCGGCGTTAGCTGACAATGACCTCAAAGCCGTCGTTGTAGGCAAGCACATCACCCAAGTAGTAGTCCGGCCCATCCGTCGGGCTTGAGCCATCGCAGTAGAAATAGCCACTGCTGTACGTTGCCGCCGTCGCTCTCTTATGCAACGGATTCGCATCGTTTGGGAACAACGTCACTCGGTCGCCGTCTTGCAGTTTGTCAAAATCAGTTCGCATTTCAGTTCTCCATGCCGTCATCAGCCATAGCCGCCAATGACGACTGCTTTTGTAATGTCGCGCGGGCAGACCGGGCATTTGATCTGCCAGTAATCGCCGTCGCGCTGGTCATGCACTCGATCGGCTTCACGCGGCATGAACTCAATCACCGTTCCGCAGTTCTGGCACTTTGCCTTGACCTTGTTATCAGATGGATCAGTTCCGTACTTCACAATTCGCATTTCGTTCTCCATGCCGTCGCATGACGGCTAACAAATCGTTGGGGTATCCATAAACCTCTGCAAACTCAGCCATCATCTGCACCATGTGCCAGTAGCTGCGCAGCCGATGCCGCTTCGCGTCACGGCTGAACTTGGGTGTTAGGTGGTAGCGGTTGCGCTGGCCTCCAATGCGTTGCCTGTCCCGGCACACTTGCGGTAATCATGCTTTCCCCGCAAAGAATCCATCGTTCATTTTTGAGTTCTGTTGGTGGGAAAAGCCAATCGCATGACTGTGTTGGTGTTGGCAGTTTTTCATTAATGCTTATCCATGCTTCCATTTTTTGCTTTCAAAATTCAGCTCTAACCCGTCCATCAACTCGGACGCGCTAAAGCGCGCCGGTTATCTCAGGCGTTAGGCCGCAATTTCGGCCACTTCAAAGTCGCTAGACCCCAGCAGCGGAATCTCGTGATCAATGATCGTGATGCCACCGTTCTCTGCATCCAGCCAGCCTTCATCCATGGCCAGCGTCTCAACTGCGCCACGCTCGTGGTAGCCGTCCAGCAAGTAGCCCAGCAACGGGCCAGCGGCGCGGCGCGCCACAGCTTGGAAGGCATCCCCGCCCGACAGATCAAGGATGTAATCGCCCTCGATCCAGAACGCGTTGATTTCACGCGCAGTTTCTTCTGTGATTTTGTCGGTGTCGATTTCCAGCGTGATGCTGGTATCCATACCGCTATCCAACTTGTATCGCTTCTTCATGCTCGTCTCCGTTGTGGATTTCTGCCTAACAACGCGTTGCAGCCGATGCCGCTTCGCGTCACGGCTGAACTTGGGTGTTAGGCCCCGCTGGGCAGGCTGTAGTTGCCGTCATAGCGCGGGTGCAAATGCACATCGCCGGGCTGCTCGCGGTAGCCCGGCATGTCTCCAAATACCACGGCCTCGCGGTCGCGGATGTTCACGCCGTACAGGGCGGCCAGTCGCGGGCCGCCGATGAAGTGCTCTTGTCCATCGGCGGCGCTCGTCACGTAGCCGGGGTGCAGCACGTAGCGCACGCCGGGCCTAACCCCTCGATCAACCGGAGAGCCCACAGCGGGCGTCGGTGCGTCTTCAGGCTTGGTCATGTGTGGGCTCCCGGTTAGCTCGAACGTTGGGCGGCATGTCCTGCTTACGGCGGTGCATGGCAGCGCGGAATGCATCCTCGAACTCGATCACTCTGGCTTCAGCCTCAGCAATTCGAGACTCGTAGTCGCCGGGCATGTGCTCGGCAATCTCCGCGACAAGCCGATTCCGAAGCGCCCGCTTCTCGTCGAGCGCTTCACCAAGCGCGGCATCAAGTGCATCTGCTGTGGCGCGGAGAGCAGCGCATTGCTGTTTCCGCAGCTTTAAGCGTTTCAGGGTTGAGGCCATGTGCTTTTCCTTGCTTTGCAATCCAACTATTCATCCAAGCCGACGCCTACGGCGCGGCTTAATTCAGGTGTTGCCCGGCATCGGCGCGTGATCGACCGTCATACCGCATACCTGCGGTTCTGCCGTCGCCCATGCCGTCATTGCTTCAAGCACAAAGAACCGCTGCCCTTGATGCTGCTTCGCAAGCCGCTTTGCTTCCTCAATTGCAGCATCTTGAGTGGTGTGCACTTTGCTCGGCGAGCCGCCGCTTTCGCCCTTCACCATCCAAAACTTGTAGTTCATCGTCGATCCTTCCCTATTTGCTCTTGGTTATCGCGGGGCGATCCTGTACTCACAAAAAAACACGATGAATGCAGGCGGCAACATGTGCGCCACAACGGCGCTTGTTGATTCAGCGGTGCGACGCAAGCAGTCTTCGCAGCCTTCGCGCCAGCCTTCTTCATCGCTGCCTACTCCGGCGCACCGGGCAACATCATTCGGCAATGTCATGGGGCTGCCTTTCATTGGGGGCGCGCTTTGTTGTGCGAGACCGAAACTAATTCGTACTTCCTCGCCATATCCCAATCGGATACATCCACGAATCCCGCGTCATCGTGGCCGATCAGGCCTTTGTATTTGTCGCACTGGCAGCGGCAGTATTTGCCGTGTCGGGCTAAAAAGACGTAGATCGGGGCGTTGGGGTCGTCCTTTCGTCGCACCATCGCGCCGGGTTGCAATTTGCTTGGGGTCGTCATGCCGCTTCCTTCGGGATGAGGCCATCACGCGCCAGAAGCACGGCCAATCTGGTCAGGCCCTTTTGCGTGATGCGGGGTTGGGATACGGTTTCGGTGTAGTCGGAACGTCTGATTTCCACGGGCGCGGTGTCGAGGAAGCCATCGGCCAGCCTGCCGGATTTGGCGCACAGGCGACCGATCCACTCCCAGCAATCGCCGGGGTTCCGTGGGCGGTGGCATCAGCGAGCCTCCGAAGATGAGGCACACGGCGCGGCAGTAGGGGGGAGACGTGGGGAGTCGTCCTGCCGCGCCGTGGCCTCAAGCCAAAGACGTTGAAGGTGTTTGATGACGGCGATGCCGCGCAATTCGCGCTCGCGGAAGGCCAGCGGATCGGCGTATCGGATGGGTTTCACCCGGTCGGCGTAGCTCGACAGGCGAAGGTCAAGGATGTGCTTGGGGTAGGTGATGGTGTGCATGTCAGGGGTCATCACTCGGCCTCGCTGAGGCAAAAAATGGCGTCCAACCGATCCAGAAGCAGGCGCAATTCGCCGCTCATCAGGGCGAAGGTGGCGGCCATCAGGTCGATCCATGCGGCTTGCATGGAGGCGGGGAAGCGGAACAGGGTGAGGTTGCGGAAGAGCATGGGAATTACCTTGTTTGGTCGGCAGCGCCCAAGGCGCGAGCTTCGCGGCGGGCGATGGCGATGGCAAAGCCTGGGCTGCACTTGCCACCCGAATACCGGCGCACGGCCATGGCGCTGATGTGCTGGGCCAAGGATTCGGACCCGGTGATGCGTTCGCCCACGAGAAAAGCGGCTTGAGCCACGCCTCGCGACTTTGCCGCGCGGGTCTCGTGGATAACGATAACGCTCATGTCATTCCCTCCTGCCCCTGCCGGCAGGGTGCCGGCTTCGTGGGGGTGTTGACACGATAATACGCCTTTCCTTCTTGTCAACAGGTGACGTGCAACTTTTTTTTGTGTCACAATCCTGACATGGCAGCACTTGACGCACACCCACCTATCGCCAAGCGCGGTCAGAATCGTCACCGCGACTCGGCCATCATCGAAGAATACCTGGCAGGACAAGCGTTGCGCACAATCGGCGCGAGCCACGGTCTCAGCCATGAGCGGATTCGGAGGGTGTTGATGCGAGAGGGTGTCACGCTACGTCCGACCAGCTTGCCCGCAACGCGGTAAGCTGCGCAATAGCATCTTCCGCTTCATGCGTTACCATGACAATATCGCCACAGCCGGTTAGGTAGCCTATCCAGTCCACCTGCACCGGCGATAGCCGGCCACCGTGCTTGCGCTTCATTTCGATCCATGTGTGCCAAGCCGGAATGTACAGGTCTGGCACGCCAGCACTCACGCCTTCGGCTTTCAGTTTAATGGCGACGATGCGATTACGCGCACCGCCGTTCGGGATCGCGATAATCCGCACGCCCGGAAATTGCAGCCGGAACCACTTCACGAACGCCACTTGTTCGGCGTGTTCGCTCGGGGCACCTTCTTTCTTCATCCCCATGATCTCCCAATGACTCGGTGAAATTTGCCGTCCTGAGTGTATGTGATCGCATTGGGTGGCGCGCTACGTTGCATAGCGTCTGCTACGTCGGCAATCCAGCATAAGGCATCATCGCCTGCGCCCCGCGCAATCGTTTCAGCCCCAGCATCACGAGCACATTGGGCCAATTTCTGCATAGCCCGTTCTCCAGCATATCCAAAATTTAGCACTGGAAGATACTCATGCACGACAGGATCAGATAGGCTACGCCCGTAGTAGCTCACGCGGAGCATGTCATTGCCGCTTGTGCGGCTGGTGTGGACGTTCCACGCCCATTCCTTCACCGTCATCTCCTTCGGCGCGAAACCCATGATGTCATCATCGTGTAGCTTCAGCGGCTTTTTCTCATTCTCAGGCTCCGGGAACGGCGCGAAGCACGCAGGGCAAATGCGCACGCTGGCGTGGCAAATCTCGCCACAGCTTTCGCACACCTTGATGGGCGCTTCACCTTTCTGCTCGCCGACCTTCGTCGGCGGCAAGACGTTCGTGATCGGGCCGTGACGGCTCACGTTGCCAGCGAAATCCAGCACCATGCAATCGTCCTTACCCGGCGCGATGCGCAGTCCGCGCCCTGCCATCTGTACATACAGCCCCGGCGAAAGCGTCGGGCGCAGCATGGCGATCAGGTCGATGCCTGGGTAATCAAAGCCCGTGGTGAGGACGTTGGCGTTCGTGAGTGCACGGATTGACCCTGCTTTGTAGTCCTGCAAGATGCGGTCTCGCGCGGCCTTCGGCGTGTCGCCCGTCACGCAGGCCGTAGGGATGCCTTCCGCTAAAAGCATCGCTGCCACGTCTTGCGCGTGCGCGACGCCTGCACAAAAGAACAACCACGCCTTGCGGTCTATGCCACGCTCTATGCACTCGCGCACGATGCGCTCGTTATTCTCTTGCGTGTTGACGGCGGACTGGAGTTCTGACTCGATAAACTCGCCGCCGCGCTTGTGCACGCCGTCGGTGGCCAGCTCCAGCGCCGTGTGCTTGCTGCGCAGCACGGACAGGTGGCCAGCTTCTATCAGCTCTAGCACGCTTACCGGCTCGATCAGTGCGTCAAAGATGGCGGGCTTGTCGGTAATCATGCCGTGGCCCAATCGGTACGGCGTAGCGGTGAAGCCAATCACGCGCAGCGCGGGATTGATCGCCGTTAGTGCGCCAATCAGCGCGCGATAGCCGCCTTCGTCCTTATGCCCGACAAGGTGGCATTCATCAATGATGACTAGATCGACTTGGCCAATGCGTTCGGCTTTCGTGCGAACCGACTGGATGCCGGCAAACGTGATCGGCTCGCCCAGGTTGCGCTTGCCAAGACCAGCCGAATAAATCCCCATTGGCGCGTTCGGCCAGTGCAGGCGCATCTTTTCGGCATTCTGCGAGACCAACTCGCGGACATGCGTCAACATCAAAACCCGTGTTTCCGGCCACGATTGCAGCGCGTCTTTGCATAGCGCGGCGATGATGTGGCTCTTTCCGCCGCCGGTCGGGATGACGATACACGGGTTGCCGTCGTTGCCACGCATCCATGTGTAGCATTGATCGATGGCGCGTTGTTGGTAGTCGCGCAGCATCAAAACGGCACCTCATCCGCCGTTACCCGCATTCCGTTGGCCCTAAGAGACTGCGGGCCTTCTTCGTCTGACCATGCCGCACAAACCTGCGGCGCGGACAGTAATTCTTCGCTAGAGTACACGCCGAACGCTGGCGCGCCATTTCGAACGACCTCGCCAGTCGGCAGGCGGAACGCGAACACGTCGGGCGTGCTTTGATCTTGCAGCCATTCCCATCCTGCCATCGCCATCACGTCAGGGTGCAACAGGTGATCTGCCTCGCTGTACGTGTCGAGCTGATCGGACGGAATCTCGCAATCATACTTTTCCGTCCACCACGTCCCATCTGGCCGAACCGTCGTGCGTGCGCAGTTCCTCCAACTGCACTTGACCCTGGCAAGCAATGGCGAATGCGAGTTGCGCTGTCGTTTCAGTCTGCCCCAGTCATCCTGTTGCGCGCTCGCAGAGAAATACACAGCGTAGAAGCTTGACCATTTCACCTTGAAGTACGTCGGATCGGTATAGCGAGGCTCGGGTATCCTGTCCGCAGTCGTGATGCGGTGCCCGCGATCAATAGCTGCAAACGCTGCGGCTTTGTCGTACTCCACGCGCTCGGTGTAGAGCCGGTCATCATCCTTGCAAACGGCGTAATAGAGCGCGCGAGAGAGGCCAAGGCCGTGCATGTAGCACTGCATCTGAACCCAGTGCATCGGCTTGGCTTTCTTTACGCCGTCTTTCAGCAGCGCGTCAAAGCTCTTTTTGCCGTGCGTTTTGCACTCCCACAAATGGCGCGTCTTCGGCGCTTCCGGCACGCCCGATTCGATGATGCCATCGGCATGCCCGCCAAGGTGCCCGCCAAGGTTTACTGATAGCTGGTCGGCCCCCGTGTGCGACATGATGCAACCAGCCGCGCGCAGGTCATCCACGGCAGTGAGTTCTTCGAGATGCCCGCGCCGGAACAGGCGCAAAATTCGCCCCTCGAACGCTTGTTCAAACACGCCTCGGAACGACAACCAGAGCCCCCTATCATCTGGATCGCCCAAGACGGACGCGCCAAGGTATCGGCGCGGCGTCTCGATGCGTGCCTCATGCGCCGCATTAATCGCGGCGCTGAGGGTATTCACAGGGTCGGGGATGGCCGTCATTTCGCCCAGGGCGCTTTCGCGCCGCCGGTTGCTTTCGCCGGCGCTGCCGGCGCTGCGGCCTGCGACGATGGGCTGGCGCTTGCGCGGAAGCCAGCCACGTCATTCTGCGGGTCATAACCGGCAGACTCGCGGATTTTGACCTTGATTTGAAGGTGGTGCCCGATCAGCTGATCGGTATCCTCCACTTTCGCCATCCCGATGGCACGCATCAATTCGCCCAGCTGCTGGCGTCCGATGCTTTCCGCCTGCGGGTTCGCGTTGCGGATGTTGAGATTTGCGAACACCACGCGGCCTTGGTGAGTCGGCCCGGTCACGTCATAGCGCACGGCGATGTATTGGCCGGTGCCGGCCTTGGTCTGGCGCAGCTCTGCGCCGGTGATGTTCACGTCATACCAACCCGGAGGGATCGGCTCGAAGTTGAGGTCTGACTGCGGCAGATCGGCGGCGACAAAGGTTTCGTTCAGAAAAGCCATGTTCAATTACTCCTTGGTGATGACGAAGCTAGGACGGCCAGGCTTGGCCGTGATTGCAGGTGCAAGCGCATCGCGGATGCTCTGCGCAGCGTGATCCCATTGGGATTTGTTGAGTTCCGGCTTCCAGCGGAACAATGCAGACAAATGAGCTTCTAGCCCATGCTTTGCGGCCAGCTCTTGCGCAAGATCGCCGTCAACCTTTCGATCAATGCGGGCCACCACCTTGATCTTGAAACCGGGCGCCTCGGCGTTCGTTGTGCCTTCGGCGCTCTCGGCGATGCCGATCAACGACAGCATGTGATCTTCTGCCTCGCGGCGGCGCTTGATTGCGTCCGCCTCGTCTTGCTTGGCCTGCGCCCAGATGTCGGCCCAGACTTCGAGCGATGGCATGGTCATTTCGCACCTCCAATCTTTTGAATGATCGCGCCAAGGTCGGGCGCTTCCCATGCGTCGAGCTGGTGACTGCGGCTCTTGGCGAGCCACAAGCCATCCGAGTCGGTCATGAGCGCGCGCTGGGTCTTGCCCTCGGCGTCACGCTCGACGCGCAGCGGGAACACGAAATCGAAGAAGTAGGGCAGCTGCTGGGTGAGACTCTTTCCCGGCATGCTCGGGTTGTAGAGCATGCGCCCGGTTTCGTCCTGGCTCTTTTCCAGCTTGGCGCTCATGTAGACGTGACGGCCTGGCAGGTCGCGGAAGGCGCGGATCAACTCCGCCATGGTTGAGTTCATTTCTCCATAGGCCGCGCGACCATCCTTGTTCTTGCGCAGTTCTGCGGCCAGCACGACCTCGGCCACCTCGCTGATACTGTCGAGGCAGACAGATTTGTAGGACTTGGCCTCAGCCGAGTCCTTCAGCCACGCATAGGCCTCTTTGAGAGTGTCCATGTCCTGCACTTCAATGAAAGGCACGGACGCGCCTGCGATGGAGAGCAATCCGCCCTCGGCGGACAGCACGACAGGGCTGGGAAGCGTGGGGATCAGGCTGGTTTTGCCAGACCCCGCAGCGCCATAAACGAGCATCTTCACGCCGTTGGCGGCGAGATGCTCGGTAGAGCGGAGTTGAATCGCCATGATGTTTCCTCGTTGCCGCCCGGTCTGCACGGTGCAGGTGGGTCGGTAGGTAGAGCTTGACACATGCAAGCCAGCTTGGCAAGTTAGATTGCAAATTATTTTCAGCGAGGCGTAAAAATGACCACACAACAAGCAGTTGACCACTTCGGCAGCGTGAGGGCGCTCGCCCATGCGCTAGGCATCACTACGCAAGCGGTGTATGCGTGGGGCAGCGCGCCACCGGTGGCGGTGCAGTACGAATTGCAAGTGAAGACAGGCGGATCGCTCAAAGCAAGCGAGGCCGCATGAAATGGCCGACATCACCAGCATTTTCGGCGGATCATTCGCGGCGCCACCAGCGCAGCCGCTAGAGCCTGCACGGCCTGAGATACAGCTCATCGACGCGATGCGCTCGGCAGGCATTGATCCGCCGGATCATGTCACGCTGGACGGCAAGCTGCACCGCTTCAATACGGGCGGCAAAGGCCACGGCGGCGGCGACAAGTCCGGGTGGTACGTGGCATTCGGCGATGGCGTGCCGGCAGGCCGATTCGGCGACTGGCGGCAAGGCATTGAACAGTCGTGGCGTGCGGACGTTGGGCGTCAATACTCGCCAGCGGAAGAGATGGCGCATATCCGACGCATGGCGGAGGCTGCTGCCGCGCGTGATGCCGAGCGCGCCAAGCTACGCGAAGCGGTGGCGGACACGGTGGAAACGATCTGGCAGGGCTGCACGGCGGCAAGCGCCGATCATCCCTACCTTGCCCGCAAGGGCGTGCAGCCGCATGGCGCAAGGGTGACCGGGGATGGGCGGCTGGTGGTTCCGCTCTACTCACAGCACGGCGAGTTGTCGAGCCTGCAGTACATCGCAACCGACGGCGGCAAGCTCTATCACGCAGGCGGCCAAACAGGCGGGTGTAGCTGGATCGTTGGTGTGATCGACGGCCAGCCTCAGCGTATCTACATCGCCGAAGGCTTCGCCACGGCGGCGACCGTACATGAGGAGGCCGGCGCGCCGTGCTTTGCGGCCTACAGCGCGAGCAACCTATCCGCCGTGGCCGAGTACGTGAGGGCGCGCTACGCGGGCGCTGAGATCATTGTAGTGGCAGACCACGACGCCAGCGGAGTGGGGCAGAAATACGCGGATCAATGCGCGGCAAAACACGGCTGCAAGGTCATCATGCCGCCCGAGCTTGGCGACGTGAACGACTACCGCGCAGCGGGCGGGGACGTGCGCGCACTGCTTACGCCGAAGCAAGAACAAGCGTGGCTTGTCGCAGCGGATGATTTTTGCATTCAGCCCGCCCCGATGGGGTGGCTTGTGAAGGGGTGGCTCCCCGATACCGGGCTCACGATGGTGCACGGCCCCAGCGGCGGCGGAAAGACTTTCCACGTCCTGGACTGGTGCCTGCGCATTGCCAGCGGCGGCGGCGAATGGCAAGGCTGCAAGGTGCGTGGCAAGGGCGCCGTGGTCTACCTGGCGGGCGAGGGGCACCACGGCTTGCGGGCGCGCATAGCGGGCTGGAAGCAGCATCACGGCTACGACGGCACGCTTGCGATGCACATATCCCGCAGCGGGTGCGACCTGAACACGCCAGCAGGCTACGTGCAGGCGCTTTCCGCAATCCGCGCCACGAACAAGCGCCCGGCGCTGATCGTGGTCGATACGCTGCATCGTTTCCTGTCCGGCGATGAAAACTCCGCCCAGGACGCCAAGACGATGCTGGACGCCTGCGGCGCGATGCAGGCCGAGTTCGGGTGCACGGTTCTGCTGGTACACCACACAGGCGTCAGCGAGGAAGCCCAGCACCGCGCGCGCGGGTCTAGCGCATGGCGCGGCGCGCTGGATGTTGAGATCAGCATCCAGCCCGCGCCTGACGGCGGGAAGTTTGCAATCGTGCAAAGGAAAATGAAAGACGCGGAGCTCAAAAAGCCGCTGCATGCGCGGCTGGAAACCGTGAAAATTGAAGGCTGGATGGATGAAGACGGCGAGCAAGTTACTACAGTGGTGGCGATTGAAGACGATTCGCCGATCAACTCGAAGCCGGATAAAAAAGAATCTGCCATTGCAGCGCATACTAAAAAGATAATCAATATCTGGGAAGAATCTGGGCAGGAAGTTAATGAAAACGGTGAGCCGTATATTACACGTTCTGCGGCGATCAACTATCTAATCGAGCATGACGGAAAAACAGAATCGACGGCAAACGCTTATACAAAACCGAACCGTGAAGACAAGCTCATCGGCGCGCTGCTGAACGCCAAGATCATCCGCGCTTACGCCGCAGGCTGGGCAGTCGAATGCCAAGCAACAGCCAGCCAAATGTTAATTTTGCGTGAAGGATAGGCCAGCATGGGAACAAGTCAAGTAGGGGAACAAAGGGAACTTTTTGGGGAACAAAGGGAACTTTTTGGGGGGGCAAGGTGGGGAACAAAGGGAACTTGGGAACTACCCCCTTTCTATAGAAGGGGTGTTCCCCTGTTCCCGTTCCCGCGGCGACATTGTTCCCTTGCACCGCAAGCCCAAACCCTTTAGAGTATGGCGCTCTCAAGTGGAGGTTGAGATGGCGAAAACGTATGCTGGCAATCCCCCAGACGAGTCATCCGGGTGGGAGATGATCGGCGAGTGCGACGCTGACGGAATCGGCTGGATCATTTTCAGCAAGGCGCAAAATCACTCGACTGAGTGGAGGACGTATAAGGTAGTCGCAAAATATCGTGCACCGATCAAGGCTAATTATTGGATAGTCAAAAATGGCACGACCGGACAGATTGGATTCGCACGAGATTATGCGTGTATGCGGTCTACTCGAAAAGACCTTCACGCAAAAGTAGAACTAATTGTTTCTGATTACTCAAAGCGGACGCGGAGGGCGTCGGCAGAACCGCTGGCTGGCTGAAAACGGAGGAATGGAATGGGCTACATGATCGGCATTGACCCCGGATGCAGCGGCGCGATTGTGGTTTTGCAGTCAGCGCGGTTCCCTGAGCCTATTGAGTGGATGCGGATGCCGACGCTGAAAGAGGGTAAGGCGTCGCGCGTCGATTGCGCCGAACTCGTCAGGTTTCTGGAGGACTTCGACAATGGCCATGCGTTCGTCGAGGCCGTCCACGCAATGCCAGGGCAGGGTGTCAGCAGCATGTTTTCATTCGGCCACGCTGCCGGGTCGGTGATTGGGGTTCTGGCCGCGTTGCGAATCCCGGTGACGCTGGTGACGCCGCAGCGGTGGAAAAAAGCAGCGGGCCTGATCGGCAAGGACAAGGACGCGGCGAGAAGCCGGGCGATCCAGTTGTGGCCACGCTGGTCAGCACTTGGGAAGAAGGGAGAGGGCCAGGCCTTGGCTGATGCTGGACTGATTGCGATGTATGGAAATGACTAGGCTTGAGAAACTACACGCCAGCCTGTCGGCGCTTGGGCCGGGGGAATGGCGCGATATATACATCCTGCGCCATCCGCGGGCGTTCTGCACCACGGAGACGCCATGAGAATTGAAACGATAGGAAACGCAACCCTGTACCTAGGTGATTGCCTAGATGTGATGGCAACGATGCCCGCCGACTCCATCGACCTAACCGTCACCAGCCCGCCGTATGACAACCTGCGGACATACAATGGCACACTGAACGATTGGACGCCTGAGAAGTGGCAGGCAATCATCCGCGAACTGTTCCGCGTCACCAAGCAGGACGGTGTTGTCGTCTGGGTTGTCGGAGACGCGACCATAAAAGGCAGCGAGACCGGCACCAGCTTTCGGCAAGCGCTCTATGCGATGGATTGCGGGTTTCGGCTGCATGACACGATGATTTACCAGAAGGCCAACAGCGGTGGCGCGCGTGGGAGCAATGCGGCCTATTGGCAGGCATACGAGTTCATGTTTGTCTTGGCAAAAGGCGCCCCAAAACTATCGCCTATTGAGGACCGGCCTAACGCCAAGGCTGGACAGACATACAAGGGCGGCGGTCGCCGTAATGCTGATGGGACAATTACGCCCTGCAAGATCATGGCCACGCCACAATTCGGCAGGCGAACCAATGTTTGGACGTATTCTGTTGGAGGAAAGCGAGGTGACCATCCAGCAATCTTTCCCGAAGCCCTAGCCCGCGACCACATACTAAGTTGGAGCAACCCCGGCGACGTGGTGCTGGACCCGTTCCTTGGCAGCGGGACGACCGGCAAGATGGCATTGTTGGCAGGGCGTAGGTTCATCGGCATTGAGCGCGATCCGGGCTACTTCAAGATTGCATCTGATCGCATCGCGGGCGCGCAGCAGGTGGCCGCATGACCCGCCGGCTGTGTGTGGCCAATGGCCTGATCAGGGAGCGCGGCCCATTGGGATCGTGGCGCACATACTACGGGGAGGCCGCGCGCGTCATGGCACTGGTGCTGAGGTACTCGCGGTGATCCGGTGGAGCCTATACCGCGACATCCGCCAACGGCTTAGTAAGTCCGGACTGGCCCCGGACCAGGCCGCCGAGGCCGCTCGACTTGCCGAGCTCGCGCTGAGAGAACGACGTGACGAGTGCATCCGCCACGCCCGTCTGGCCGGGCTTGGGGTCAGGGCCATCGCGCGAATCTGGGGAATCAATCCAGGACACATCGCGCGCATCACTTCCGGGGTGTTGCTTGACACGAGTGAAAGGCAACACCCCGATGCCTGACCATGATCCTGCGCCCAGCCGGCGGTGGCGTGCCGTCCTTCATCCGGCGCAACACCGGCAGCGCGGGCCGGCTGATTCCGCGTCGCGGGCTGGCCTCGGCACTGGTGAGCGGGTTGATCCAGCGCGCATGGGCAGTGTCTCCCGGCCGGTGACCGCGCAACCCAAACAGGCGTAAGGACGTGAGATCAGACAATGCCACCCGAATTGCAGACATCCATGGCCGTCACCGACGTGCTGACGCTCATCGGGCTGGCGCTGGGCGTGATCGGACAGACGTGGATCGCGTTTCGCTGGATCACCCGGCAGTTCGAGGCCCGCGACGAAAAGCTACGGGCTGCGATCTACGATTGGAACAAGGAAACCAGACGGATGGCTGAGCAGCTCGCTATCGTCCGCGCAGAATCCACCGCCGATGCCGCGCGCATGGATACCGAAATCGCGCGGATCGAGGAACGCATCGAGAACATCCCGACGCTGAAAGAGTTCGGAAGCATGCTTGATAACCGGCTCGCCCCGTTGTTCGAGTTGATCTTGGCCAAGCGCGAGGATCGAAAACAGTGAGCGCAGAAGGCCAGCCGCTGCGCGTGCGTATCGCCGCGGGCGTCGCCGGTGCCATCATCGCCATCGCCGCGCCCGTGATCGCGTATCACGAAGGCTACGTGCCGAAAACCTATGCCGACCCGATTGGCATCCCAACAGTGTGTTTCGGGCAGACCGGCGCCGCTGCAAAGCCGGGTGCCGAATACACCCGCGAGGAATGCGAGGCGATGCTGACCGCCGAAGTCGCCGACACGCTCACTGCACTGGACCGATGCCTTCACGCGCGACTTGAACCGCAGCAATGGGCCGCGCTCACCAGCTTGGCCTACAACACCGGCACCGGCGCAATTTGCAAAAGCACCATCGCCCGCATGATCCGGGCAGGCCGGCCGGCAATTGAGTGGTGTGAGCAGTTTCCCCGTTGGGTCTACGCCGGCGGCCGCGTGCTGCCCGGCCTCGTAAAACGGCGCGCAGCTGAGCGCGCACTATGCCTTGGAGAGCAACCGTGACAAGCAGGAAAGGCAAAAAAGCAATTGACATTGCCCACAACCGGCTGCTGGACATGGCCGCAGCACGCGCTGAGGCTGTGCGGAATGTTCGGCACGAGTCCGTGGAGAGCTTCCTCGCCCGTGGCGGCTCTGTCGAAGTCCTGCCGCCGTGCGGTGACGGCCACCCAGGTGAGGCCATCCGTGTGACCCACTATCGCGGAGGCATGGTATGACCAGCCGGATTTACCTCGCCGACAAAGTACCGAATACCGAGCGCCGTTTTGGATCGGCGACGCACTACTACCCCGTGATCATCATCACCGGGCATCGCCGTGAGATGGCGATGTTCACGCCGCACGAAATCGGCGTCGCGATTCTGCGTGCGAAAGACAACCCCGAGGATGCGCCACGGCAGGTGCCGTCGCTCTGGCAGCGAATCAAAGCATGGTGGTCAGCATGAGCTTCCCGCCAAGCTGGCAGCGAGTCCCCATCACCGCGCAGTACCTACTGCGCGACGAGGCCGACAACGTGGAGCGCACGCCGTGACGCCCGTCCTCACCCTCAAGCCCGGCGACAGCTACGAGGTGATCGTTTCGCTCGACGTGGACGGCGTGCCGCAGGTGCTCGACGGCATCGGCATTGCCAGCGCCGTGCGCACTGCTGCGGGTGCCTTGGCGTGGAGCTGCGCCGTGGCCCTGGTGGCCGATGACCAAGGGAACAACACACTGGCCGCACTGACCGCCACCCCGGCGCAAACCGCACTGGTGTCGCCCGCGCGACTGCTGTCGGACATCACCTACACCTGGCCGGACGGCACCGTGGAAACCAGCCCGACCTTTGCCATCGACTTGGCCCGCAAGGTGCTGCCATGACCGACACCATCCTGCGCATCGCCACCCGCGTGCACCGACTCACGCACAGCCAGTTGCGCGGCCCGCGTGGGCCGGCTGGGCCGTCCGTCCCGCTCTCAGACACCCAACCCGCACCACTGGGCACAGCCGCCTCTGGCGTCGGCACTGAGGCTAGTCGATCAGATCACGTCCATCCGATGCCGACTGCGGCACAAGTCGGCGCGCTGGCTGCTGGCGACGGATTGGCTGCGCTGGACAGCGCGGCTGCCACGAAGCTGGGCGGTATCGCGGCTGGCGCTGAGGTCAACGTCAACGCGGACTGGAATGCCAGCACCGGCGATGCTGCCATCCTCAACAAGCCCACGCTCGGAACTGCTGCTGCACAAAATGTGGAAGCGTTTGCGACTGCTGCTCAGGGTACAAAAGCCGACACAGCCCTCCAGATCGAGTCCGATCCGACTGTGCCTGCGTGGGCAAAACAACCCTCGCCACCGAGTTACACCGCTGTTGACGTTGGTGCCGACCCCACCGGCACCGCCGCCTCCGCGATCACAGCCCACGAGACGGCACTAGACCCGCACTCACAGTACACAACAGTGAGCGAGGCCAGCGCAGCGGCACCAGTGCAGTCCGTAGCCGGTCGCACTGGCTACATTACGCTCACCACGACTGACATCGGGGGCCTTGGTACGGCAGCCACAGCCAACACCACTGACTTTGCTACGGCTGCGCAGGGGGCCAAGGCGGATACGGCCTTGCAGCCGGCAGACGGATTGGCTGCGCTGGACTCGGCTGCGGCGACTAAGTTGGCAGGTATCGCGGCTGGCGCGACGGCAAACGCCACGGACGCACAGCTACGGGACAGGTCAACCCACACAGGCACGCAGCCCAGCACCACGATCTCGGGGCTTGGCGACGCGGCTACACGCAATGTTGGCACCACAGCGGGGACGGTGGCCGCTGGCGACGACGCACGCCTGAGCGATGCTCGCCCACCAACGGCCCACTCGCACCCATCGACCAACATCAGCGACAGCACCGCCACGGGACGCGCTGTGCTCACTGCGGCAGACCCAGAAGCTGCACGCGATGCCATCGGTACGTTGTGGGGCACGATTGATCCGGCGCACAACTACGAGATGGTGCTGGGTGATGAGACTATCGATCTGAGCCAAGTGTCGGATCGTGGGCCTAACAACCAGCCGAGCGTGGTGATAGGCAGAGAGATTACTGTCGATGCTAGGGGGTCCAATGCGGTCACAGCGGAGTGGCGCGGAAATTACATCTCTGGCACGAAGATCATAGTATCGCACAGCACGTCTAACACCATTGTTGGCTCCAATATCACAGCGGCCCAAACCGACCCGCCACTAAGCCTCAACCCTAATGTTGGAGCCTTTACAGCATTTGGGGCGTACATCACGTGCGACGGTCAAGCGAGCGCGGCGCTTGGTTATGGGGTAGAAACACATGGGTATGGATCCACATCTCTAGGGACATTTAGCCGGGCTAAGAGCGTAACTCCGATTAACGCTTGGCCGCCTACATCGCGGAGCGTCAGACCGGCATTTGCAGCAGGGTGTTCGTCGCGCGCCTTGCATGACAACGCTGTGGCGATCGGGACGTTCATGCGCGCCACGCATCCGCGATCAATCGCCATCGGCGCAGATGCCTCGCCCGGCAACCCTGCATCACACACGACCGCCGCTGATAGCACGGTTATCTTGACCAACCGCATCGAGATGATTCCGCACGTACTGACCGAGGCGGGCGCTGAGACATACGTGATCCTGCGATCACCAGACGGAGCGCGTTGGCGCGTGGGCGTGGACAACTCCGGCGCACTGACCGTATCGGCGGCACCGACATGATCGAGTTCATCACCAGCCTCATCCTCACACTACTCGCAGCGGTTTTCGCCTTCGCTGCGTTCGCTGGCGCGGAGTCCGTGCGCAAGGAGCGCGACCGATGAGCATAGGCGCGATCTGGATCATTGCCCTCGTCGTGATCGGCGCGGTGATCGCCAGTCGATCCGGCAAGCGCAAGACCGATGCACCCAAGCCAGCGCCGAACGCACGCGGCTGGGCCATCGGCTACTCGCCGGGCATGAGCCAGCGCGACCTCGTGCCTACAGACACAGTCTGGCGCATTGCGATCCCGACTCGGCCAGATCATCACTTGCATTACGTCCAGAACTTTCAGCCGCCAGCACTGCGTGTGGGCGGCCAGATCACCATGCGCATGCGCGTGGCAGGAGGCCCATGCATCCCGCAGGAGCGACCCGACGCGCAGGCCACGGCCTCACTGCTCATCCAGCGACGCGGCGATGATTGGACCGCACGCGGCGAGATGGCGTCCTATCGCTGGTACAGCGCGCAGCAAATCCCGCTCACCGAGGGCGAGCACGCCATCACGGTGATGCTCACCCCGTCGCAGTGGGGCGACGTGTACGGCGGACAGAATGCGCGCCTGTTTGCCGATGCCATCGCGCACCCCGACAACATCGGTATCGTGTTCGGGTCCGCTGGTGGGCGTGGGCATGGGGTGTATGCCTCCGCGCCCTGCACGGTGGAGCTTGTGGCGCTGGAGGTGAGCGGTTGATTATTCTCTCCTCTGGCCCATTGCCACCACCGACCCCCGTTACACTACAGACGGCCCCGCCACCGCTCGTGCTCATTGTCGAGCAGGAAACGGTGGTCTACGGACCCAACGGACAGCGAGTGACAATCCAGGCAGCGAGCGAGATTGACGTGTGCGCGAGCAACGGGAAGCTGCTGGTGTACGAGGTTGGTGCTATGGTGGTGCGGATGCCGCGTAGCTGCACCGAGCGGCCACTTTTTGCGGACGGGTTCGAGGGCGCGCCATGATCCCACGCATCGCTGTCATTGCCTTGGCCGCGCTGATCCTGAGCAATCTACTTTGGGCCGTGTACGCCATGGGCCTGGTCGCACAGCGCGACCGCGCCCGGCTTGAGCGGGCTGAGATGGTTGCCGCGGCGTTGGATCACGAGGCCAAAGCACGCTCCCGTGTGCTGGAGATTGAGCGCGCCCAAGGCAAGGCGATGGCTGACATCGCGGCAAAACACAATCAGGAAATGACTGATGCAGAATCCAAACATTCGGCTGTTGTCAGCGACTTGCGCGCTGGCGTTATCAGCCTGCGCCGGCACTGGCAGGGATGTCAGGCCACAAACGATCTGTCCCGAGCCGCCGACGCCGCCAGCCGCGCTGATGACGCCGCCGAGCTACGGCGAGCAGGTGCGGGAGCTCTTGTTTCAATTGGAGACTCCTGCGACGCCAGAATCAGGGGACTCCAAGCCGTTGTGAGGGCGGATCGGGGACAGTGATGGCGAAGCCGAAGAAACAGCGGCGGCTGTCCGCAGACCAGTGGGAGACGATCCGGGCCGAGCGCGAGGCCGGGGCGACGTTCCGCGACTTGGCTGCCAAGCACGGCGTATCCGACGCGGCCATCTGCAAGCGCGCAAAGGCCGAGGGTTGGGGCGACGGGCAGGACGTGGGCGAGTCCGTCAGGCGTAAAGCCATCGCGAAAGTTAGCGGCGTAGTTAGCAGCGCTGACCCAAAAAAGAAGGCCGCCGCAATCGATGCCGCCGCTGATGAAACCGCCGCCGTGGTGCGCCGGCACCGGCGAGAGTGGGAGCAGGTGGCCGAACTCCGGGAGGAGGCGCTGCAAGTGCGCGAGGACGATCCGGCCGACGCCTTCCAGCGCGCCAAGCTGGCCAAGATCACTGCGGAGATGACCGCGATCCAGCAGGCCGGCGAACGCAAGGCGTGGGGCCTGGATGACGGCGCGCCGACCACGGTGCCGGTATCGCGGCCGCTGGTGACGCTGTGACCGGATCAGCCGCCAGCGCCCTCGCCGAGCCGATCCCCACCCACGGGGCGCAAGCCGCGTTCGCGGCCAGCCGCGCGCCGTTCCCGGCCTACGTGGGGGGCTACGGGTGCCTGCGCGAAGACCAGATGGTTATAACGCGATACGGTGCCATTCCCATCGCTCACATATGGCCCGGATGTGACGTTCTAAGCTGGGACGCGAAAGGTCGGAGATTTGTGCTCGCTCCAACCAGCGGGGCGTACCGGAAAGGTACGGGGAGTCTGTTCCGAGTCGATACGCCGCAAGGAGGATTTGTAGCAACCGGACATCACCGGACGCTTTTGCGCGACGGTAGGTATGTACCTGTTGCGAGTCTTTCCGCTGTTGCCTGCTTAGCGACTGCACCGCAAGACCTTCTGCGCTCCACTGCGGGACTTGCCCGGATATGGTCGCCCGAATGTGATCTGCGTTACTGGCAAACAATCGCAGGTTTGACGGATCGTTGTTCAGATGCAGAGAGTCGATATGGTCGACAACTTCACCGGGCAGCAGAGGCCGCCCGATCTTCTGCTCCATCACGATGCGATGCTCAGGTTTGCGACACTTCCCGCCAATGGACCGGTGCGCGTATCCGTCGAGTGAAATCACTCGCCCGCCACGCCATTGCCCGTTGCGCTCTTGGCTTGCTGATCCGCGCGCACGCCTTGGCAAGTCGTGGTAGGCAAGTTGTTTCTCGACTGCTTTCCGATTCATGCCGAGAATTTGTGCAATTTCGCGCGCGGATCGAATGCCATTTGCAAGCAGCCGGACTCTTTCCGTCTTGGCCGCTTCGGCCGGAGTTTGCGGCTTGCCAATCCGAACATCCGGTCTCACCTGGAGGCCAAGCTTGCGGCATGTGTCGGCGATATGAGACTGGCTTTTGCCGAGTGCCTCGGCAATCTCATTGTACGTCATCGTCCCACCCGCAAGTTCTCGCAGCCGAGCTTCAAGCTCGACCGCAGGCATTCGTTTCGCCACTTGATAAAACCTCCATAGCCTCCAATGAGCGCATTGTATACGCGGGGGAGGGGGATTACTACGACATGCACGTTGCAGGCACGAACAACTATGTGACGGCGGACGGGAGCATTCATCACAACAGCGGCAAAACCCACGCCTTGATCCTGCGCCTGCTCGGCCTGCTCGGGGCCGGCCAGACCTGCGCTTACTACATGCCCACCTATGGCCTGATCCACGACCTGGGCATCCCGCGCCTTCTGGCCATCGTCGAGGGCGAGTTCGGCATCCGCGCCCGTGCACGCCTGGTCGGCGGGCGCCCGCAGGTGGACATCCCCGGCATCGGTCGCGTCATCTTCCGCTCCATGGATGCGCCGGAATCCATCATCGGCTACGAGGTGGTCGATTCCTTCTTTGACGAGCTGGACACCTTGCCGACGGACAAGGCCGCGCAGGTCTGGCGGCTGGGCCTGGCCCGCAACCGCGCCAAGCGCCGCGCGCCCATCGTGGGCATGCCGCCCAACACCATGAGCGTGGCGACCACGCCGGAAGGCTTCCGTTTCGTCTACGAGCAGTGGGGCCGCGACGTGGCCAAGGCCGAGGCGACCGGGTACGTCATTTATCGCGGGCGCACCATGGATAACCCGGAGCTCGACCCCGCTTACGTCGAGACCCTGCGTGCCAGTTATCCATCCGCATTGCTGCGCGCGTACCTGGAAGGCGAGTTCGTCAACCTCAAAGACGCCGTCATGCACCGCGAATGGCTGCGCCCCGGCGTGGCCCCCGAGGGCTGCACCGTGGTCATGGGCGTGGACCTGGCCCTGTCGCAAAAGGATGGCGCCGACTACACCGCCGCCGTGGTGCTCGCCCGC
>JRYE01006954.1_pt1 | contig 23321 bp, 34 predicted proteins | sample 235321 | NCBI WGS metagenome assembly JRYE01 (sample SAMN03074214, study PRJNA261473) | activated sludge metagenome | biome: Common Effluent Treatment Plant; feature: Wastewater; material: Activated sludge; isolation source: activated biomass in a lab-scale reactor treating industrial wastewater at... | reverse complement strand
TGGATCGAAGACTACGAAAGCACGGAGGCCGCAGGGTGAACGCCTTTGAAGCAGGAATATCAATCGCGGAGCTTCGCCGGCTTGTGTCGCTCGATGCTGAGACTGGCCGGCTTTACTGGAGGAGGCGATCAGAGCCGGATTTCTGCGGCGCAAAGAATCCTGCTCGCGCCTGCAATACATGGAATTCGCGGTTTGCTGGGAAGGAGGCATTCTGCACGCTCAGTGGGAATGGATACCTCCATGGAGCGCTGCACTACAGGAAGGTTTGCGCACATCGAATTGTTTTCGCGCTGCATCACGGCAGGTGGCCGTCAAACACCATTGACCACATCAATGGCGTAAAGACGGATAACAGCCCGGAGAATCTGCGCGACGTTAAACACATTGAAAACATGCGCAACCAAAAGGCTCGCAGCAACAATACATCAGGCGTAACCGGCGTCTCGCTTGACAGCAGTCGCAGGAAATTTGAAGCGTATATCACTGTGAGCGGGGAAAAGAAATGTCTTGGCAGGTTTGACAGCATTTCGGATGCATCTGCCGCCAGGGCATCTGCCAATGAGGCTGTCGGATTTCACGAAAATCACGGAAGGAGAATGTGATGCAAGAGCTTTTTTTGATCCAAGGGAGCGCAGATTGGCACGCTCACCGCGCCAAGCACCGGAACGCATCCGACACCCCGGCAGTGACGGGTCATTCCCCGCACAAGTCGCGCTCCGAGTTCATGAAGGAGCGCGCGACCGGCATCGCGCAGGACATCGACCCTGAAACCCAGCGCCGTTTCGACGACGGGCACCGCTACGAGGCTCTGGCGCGGCCGATTATGGAGGCGATCATCGGACAAGAGGTTTTCCCGATCACAGGCACCGAAGGCCAGTACTCCGCCTCGTTCGACGGCCTGACGATGCTCGGTGAGATCGCAGCCGAGCACAAGACGCTCAACAACGAAATCCGCGCCTGCTCCACCGCTGCCGAATTGCCAATCTACTACCGCGAGCAGATGGAGCACCAGCTCATGGTCTCCGGCGCCGAGAAATGCCTGTTCATTGCTACACGCTGGGATGCCGACGACAACCTGATTGAGAAGATGCATTTCTGGTACGAGCCGGATCTCGCGCTGCGTCAGCAGATCGTCGCCGCATGGGATCAGTTCGAGCGCGACCTTGCGGAGTTTGTGCCCGAGCCCGAGACCGTGAAGCCGGCAGGCGTTGCCCCCGAAGCCCTGCCCGCGCTGCGGATCGAAGTCACCGGCATGGTGACGGCAAGCAACCTGGCCGCGTTCCGCGAGCATGCCATGGCGGTCTTTGGCGGCATCAAGACCGACCTCCAGACCGATGCCGACTTCGCCGACGCCGAGAAGACGGTGCGCTGGTGCAAGGAGGTCGAGGACCGGCTTGATGCCGCCAAGCAGCACGCCCTGTCGCAGACGGCCAGCATCGATGAGCTGTTTAGAACGATCGACGCGATCAAGGAAGAGGCGCGGCAGAAGCGCCTCACGCTCGACAAGCTTGTTGCGCAACGCAAAGACGCGATTAAGTTGGAGGTAATTGTGTCGGCCAAATCAAGGCTTTCAGATCACATCTCTAAATTAAACGAGCGAATAGGTATGGCTTGCATGCCTTCAGTTGCTGGAGATTTTGCAACCGCCGCAAAAAACAAAAGGTCTATCACGAGCTTGCGAGATGCAGTAGACACAGAACTTGCTCGCTCAAAAATATCGGCAAACGAGATTGCGGACCGGATCTCCAATAACCTCAAATGGTTCAATGAGGTCGCGCGCGGCTTTGAGTTTTTATTCCCTGATCTAGCGGAAATAGTCTCCATGGAGTAGTCGCCATGCAAACAAAAGCATGTTGCAGGTGCCGCGCAGAAAAGCCGATTGAAGAATTTGGAAAAAATTCGTCGAGAAAAGATGGGTTATCTCCTGAGTGCAGAGTATGCGTTAAGGAGAGAAATCGCGCTGCGCGAAACTCATCTGAAGGCAAGGCATATCTTCGAGCATACAACCGTAGCGAGTCCGCAAAGCAGGCAAAAGAAAAATACCTTTCTAAGCCAGAGACAAAGGCAAAGATAGCCGCTCACAACGCAAGCCCAGAGGTTGTGGCGCGCAAAGCAGCGCACGCCGCAAAGCCTGAGTCTGTGGAGCAGCGTCGTTTATATAGTAAATCGCAACGCGCAAAGATGGTTAGAGCAAAAAGAAGATCTACGCCCGAGTACGCAGCAATGCAATCTGCGTGGAGAAAATCAAAGCGAGGGGCTGAGGCTCTCGCAAAGTGGCGCGCCTCCCCATCTGGGAGGGCTTCAGCGCGTCAGGCGAAACGATTGCGCAGGGCGCGAGAGAAAGGAGCGGAGGGGGCGCATACAAAAGAAGATGTTTATAACATTTTCATGCTCCAAAAAGGAAGGTGCGCGTGCTGCAAAGTGAGGCTAAATAAAAGCTATCACGTTGACCACGTCTTTCCTCTAAGCAAGGGAGGAAGCAACGACAAGCACAACCTCCAAATTCTTTGCCAGACATGCAACAACCAAAAGCACGCCAGACACCCGATAGAGTTTATGCAGATGAAGGGGTTTTTGTTATGAACAAATTTATGCTGATAGTGACAAACAGAATCGCGGCCCACAAAGACGCCGAAGCGAAGCGCCTGGAGGCAGAGCGCGAGAAGATCCGCCGAGAGGAAGAAGCCAAGGCGCGCGCCGAGGCCGAGCGCGTCGCCCAAGCCGAACGCGAGCGGATTCGCGCGGAAGAGCAAGCCAAGGCGCACGAAGCAGCAGAGGCCGAGCGTGCCCGGTTGCGCGCCGAGGCTGAAGCGCGCGAGCAAGCAATGCAGGCCGACGCCGCAAAGCGCGCAGCGGAACTCAAGGCGCTGGCCGACGTGAAGCACGAGCCGGCCCCGCAGTTCGCCCAGCCGCAAGCCGATACCGGCGCAAAGATCACGCTCGGCCAGATCAATCAGCGCCTGTCGCCGATCGCCCTGAGCGTTGCCGGACTTGCCCAGCTCGGCATTCAGCCGGCCGGCAAGGATCGCGCCGCGGTGCTGTACCTCGAGAGCGACGTTGCGCGGATCTGCTCGGTGCTGATTCGGCACCTGACGACCGTGGCGCGCGGNNGCGGCGATCGACGGCATCACGGACCCCGACGAGCGCGACCGCGCGTACATCAAGGCGCGCGCCGAGGCGGTCGGCGGCATGTCGCTCCGCGACCACTTCGCCACGCACTGCGGCACGCTTGGCGACGAAGTTTCCATGGCACTTGCGGCGGAACTCGCCGCGACGCAAGGAGTGGAGAAGCCGAGCGACAGCAAAGACCAGATGGGATGGCATCGGTTCTGGTGCGCGGTCCATGCCGCCCACCGTTACATGATGGCCGACGCCATGCTCGCCGCCCGCAAGGATGCGCTGAAATGAATCTGTCCGAACGAGCTTTGAGCACCTTGGTTAGAGCGCTTGAAGAAGAAATCGAAGAGCTTGAAAACTGGAGCAAGCAGCATGAACAACTGGAACTGGGCGCAATGGCAAAAACAATAGACCTGACAGGTCAGCGGTTTGGAATGCTGGTTGCGATCAAGATGGGGACGCCTCACCAGTCACCAAGCAGAAAGCAGATTACGTGGGTATGCAAGTGCGACTGCGGCGAGACGGTCACTGTACAGCGAAGCGGACTGCGAAATGGAGCAACGCTTTCGTGCGGGTGCCTTCGAGAGAAGGTGGATGCTGCAAAAAGCGCTCTTTTCGCCAGCCGAAAGGCGGAATACAACTGCTGGTCATCAATGAAAGATAGATGCTTAAACCGCAACAACCAAGACTTTGCCATTTACGGCGGACGTGGGATAAAGGTTTGCGATAGGTGGGCGAAATCTTTTGGTGCGTTCTTTGAAGACATGGGCGCAAGGCCGTCTGCGCGGCACTCAATAGACAGGATCGACTCCGATGGCGATTACGAACCATCAAACTGCAGATGGGCGCTGCCTTGCGAGCAGAACCGCAATAAGCGGTCAAACAGGTTCATTGAGTTCAACGGGAAAATACAAGTCATTTCTGACTGGGCGAGAGAGCTAGGGGTTAGCTTCTCATGTCTTTCCGAGCGACTTCAAAAACACCATATCGACATCGCATTAACAATGAAAAAAGGATCACGGCATGGCTCTTAATAACTGGTGCTTCACCGGCAATCTCGGCGCCGATGCCGAGCAGCGCGTCACCCCGAGCGGCGAGCCCGTCGTGTCCTTCAGCGTTGCCGTTAAGAGCGGATTTGGCGACAAAGCAACGACAACTTGGGCTCGCTGCTCAATGTTCGGGAACCGAGGAACGGCGGTTTCCGAGTTCCTGACAAAAGGCCAGCTCGTCGGCGTGTGCGGCGAAGCCAGCCTGCGCGAGTACAACAAGAAGGACGGCAGCAAGGGCGCGAGCCTGGAGGTGCGCGTGAGCGACCTCACGCTGCTCGGCAAGCGCGACGGGCAGCAGCAGGAAGCGCCCCGTCAGCAGCAGAGCGCGCAGCAGCAATCCGGCGGCAGCCAGGGCGGATTCGGGGATTTCGACGACTCGAACATACCGTTCTGACGGTTAAGCAGTAGCGGCCAGATCGCCGCTCCAGAACAACAAACACGGCCGCGCGCCGGGTTTTTCATGAGAATAGCAATGAACCTCGAAATCAAGATTCTTGACCCACGACTCGACGACCTCGGTCTGCTGCCGGACTACGCTACCGAAGGCGCCGCAGCCGTCGATCTTCGCGCCTGCACAATCGGCGGATGGCAGTTCGAGCGCTTCACTGTCGCACCCGGTTCGCGCGAGAAGATCGGCACCGGCATCGCTGTCGACCTCGGCAGCCTGAATGTCGCCTTCCCGGTCGCAGGCCTGATCCTGCCGCGCTCCGGGCTCGGTGCGCGCGGCGTCACGCTCGGCAACGCGCCCGGCATGCTCGACGCCGACTACCAGGGCGAAATCACGCTTGCCCTGTGGAACAGCGGGCCGCACGAACTCGTCATCAGCGCATTCGACCGGCTCGCGCAGTTGCTCATCGTTCCGGTGATGCGGCCGGCGTTCGTGCCTGTGCCGGAGTTCTCGCGCGTCACCGAGCGTGGGGAAGGCGGATTCGGTTCGACGGGGAGCGCGTAATGGTCGTGAATGGATGTGTTTTGCCGGATGCCATCGTCCATTTCGCGGAAAGGTATGCTGTCGCGGCAGCGAAGGCCGACATTTGGCTTACCGCTGGCGAACTGACTTCAGCCATCAAAACGGAAGGCGGACCTGGTGCCGACCTCTACGCTGATCGCCTCGCCGACCGAGTGCTCACGAAGCTCAAGCGGAAGGGTCACATCGAATTCGACCGTGCTGCAGGGGCTTGGAGGGCGAAATCGTGATTCCTTCTCTTGTTGAGCAAGTAATCGCCGCCCGCATCCCGAGCTATCAGGCGACTGTCCACGCGGCTCGGGTTAATGGCCAGGTCGAAGCGATCCTGAAGCACGCCCGCCGCACCGGCCACATCACGGCAGATGGCGCGTCAAGGCTGCTTGGCCTGTCCGAGCGGGTAGCACGCGAGCGGCTTGCGCTGGCGGTCGAGCGCGGCGCGATGACGACGTGGCGGACGAGCCAAGGAAAGCGTTTTTGGGGGCTTCTGTGATGCGCATTCTTGCAAGATCAATAGGTTCGACCTATCCGACGCACGGCATGGACCCCGATACGGTCGCCAGCATCTCGCGTGCGATGCAGCGCAAGGAGATGACCGAGAAGGCCGACATCATCGCCGCGCCGATGCGCAAGTTGCTGGAAATGCTCAACCAGGGCGAGGTGTTCGAGCTCGACGGCCAGGCGGTCATGCACCTTCCTAGCATCGACGAGGAATTCGGCGAGCGCGCCGAGTGGGTTCCGATCGCGCCGGCGATTGCCGGATGGATCGACTGCTGGAAGCGACTCGCGCCTGATTTGGAGTTCTACCACCTCGGCATCCTCGGCGAGCGCCTGCGCGAAGACAAGCCGATCACCCCAAGGCTGGTAGAGAAGGCGCAGGCAGAGTTCGAGCGCACGGTGAATCGGATTGCTGACCTGCCGCCTGGCAAGATCGCAAGCGCTATCAGGACGACAGAGATTGCGTGGGAGGTCGAGAAGATGATGAGCGTGGAGGCGTGCGAATGAGCGACACGAACATAGAGGTACTGCTTGCCCTGAGCAAGCAGCCCGGCACCGCTGCGGACGTTGCCGCCGCGATCGGAAAGCCGAACAAAACTGTCGGCATGGCGATAACCCGCCTACTTGCCCGCGGGCTCGTGAGAGTGGCCGGTATGGACCGGCACGGATTCGGCAGGCCAGCGAAGATTTACGAGGTGAGGCGATGAGACGCAAGACCACCCCGCGCCCGCTGCACGGCAAACCCGAGCGCGGCCATCCGATGCATGGGGGCCGCCCGTGGATGGCGGCGAAGACACAAGGATCAATTTGAAATGAGTGAATGGAACCTGCTGACTTACGAAGAGGCGACACTGCTGAGCGCAGCGCGCGATGAGGCGTTGCTTACGCAAGAGGATCACGGCTACCTTCCGAAGACTCCCGAGCAAGCCGCTTTATTTCACCCGCACGAATGGGTGCTGGAGGCGATGCGCCGCGCCTACTCGCTCGGACGACAAGCTGGCGCGCATCGGGCGCGCGAAGAGATCCGCAACGCGCTCGGCGTAAAGTCATGACCCCCACCGAAACCGCAGCCATCCTGCGCCAGTTCAACGAGTGGCGCCGTGGCGAAGACGAAACACAGCCGATGCCTGATCCGCGCGAGATCGGCAAGGCCATCGACGCGGCGATCAAGATGATCGAGCGACTTGAATTGGCTGAATCGTCCGTGGCGTGGCACAAGCGCAGATGGCTGGCGCTGCAAATGCACCAGACAAAGATGCGAGAGCCTGAGCGAACCATCGTTTGCGACATCCTCGCCAACGGCGCAGTGCTGCCCCCGGATTTCGCTGGCGACAGGTATGTCATCAAAGATACGTCGGAGACATCGAAATGATCGACATCACAGGACTGCGGGAAGACAAGCGCCCGCAAAGCTCAAGAATCGTTCATGCGCTTCTCGACCGCCTCGAAGCGGCTGAGAAATCAGACGCGGAAAGCATTGCGATGTACCGCAAAGCGAGGGATGAACGCGACGCCCTGCGCGCCAAGATCGCAGAAATGGAGCAGCAGGAGCCGGTTGCGAAGGTTCGCGTCCATCAGACAGGTGGTAACGCAGGCATTGCGTGGTCTGTCGCTCCGCTAAACGACTTTGACGCGCTTCCGTTGATGCGTGACGGAAGCAAGCTCTACGCCCTCCCCGGCGCAAAAGGAGAATGAAATGAGCAACGAATTCAAAAAATGGTTCGCAGCACGAGCACGAAACCCCGACAGGATTACGCTTGAAGAGGCGTTTGCCGCTGGCGCACGATCACAGTGCGCTCCGGACGGCTGGAAGCTAGTGCCGATTGAGCCGACAGGAGAAATGGTGGCTGCTGGCAGTTGGGGGGCTGCAGCGGGTATGCGAGACCCCGACGTTGTTGAGCTTTGGAAAGACATGCTCGCAGCAGCCCCGGAGGCCAAGCCATGCCCGTAATGCCAGGCTACATCCACGCAGATAGCCCGCACGAGAGCACCATCCAGGCCGCAGGCTACCTCTACGGCTGCTAGAGCGAGCGCACCGGCGATGCCAATCCGCGCGGCCAGACCACGTACTACGTCGCCTCACGATGGGGCGGCACGCCGGCATACATCGTCACCGAGTGGCTGCCCATCCCCTGCGGCCACACCACCCGAGCGACCGATGCGGCGTGCGCCGGGTGCCAGAACAGGGAGTCCGCCCCGTGACCCCCGCCCGCAAATCCGCACTCGCCAACACTCCCGGGATCATGCCGCCACCAGCGCACCGAAAAGCGTCCAAGCATTTTCCGCCGTCCGCTTGAGCGTGACCACGCCGTTCTTTCCTGCGATGACGTTGGTCGATGTGCTCAACTTGTTGATCGTGACACCCGCATCACCCTGGATCGTGACCGCGCCGTCGCCAGCCTGCTCGATGCGGATCTCGGCGTCTGCAGCCCACGCGACCGAGGCCTGCGGCGGTATGGTGATCGTGACCGCCGTGGCGGCCGTCGTGCGCAGGTAATCTCCAGCGTCCGTGATCGCAAGCGTGATCGCCGTGGCCGCGTTGCTAGTGACGGGCGCGTAGGTTGCGCCACCGCCGCTGCCGCCCGAGCCCTGGAACTCACCCATGCGGCGGGCGTCGGTGTAACTGGTGACGCTCGACGCCCCTGCCACGACCGAGTATAAGCGCCAGTAGTCGGTGACGTTGTCCCAGTTGGTCGACGTGGTCGAGACCGACACGGCGCCGGTCTCCTTGGCGGCGACGATGTAGTTGGTGGCCGAGGCGGTGAGCGTGAGCGTGCCGTTTGAGATCTGCGCGAGCGTGCCGTCGGCCTTCGCGACGTTGCCGCCGTAGTAGCCCCAGGTGAGCCCCGAGGAGGTTGATGCGCGGCGCCCGTAGGTCGCGGCCTGGCTCGCGGCGTCGAAGAAGGCGTTGGCTGTGACCTCTTTCGCGGACTGGCTGGCGACGATGCCGTCGATGTTGGTGGTGCTGTTTGCCATGCGTTACCTCGTGATGCTGCTCTGGAGCGGATACCCACGGCCGACCGTGGCGCTGAGTTGGTAGATGCGCAGATACAGCGTGCCCTGGTTGGCGCCGAAGTCGGAAACTTGCTGCGCGCTGGTGTAGCTGGCCGAGGCGGCGGTCACGCCGATCGTGCGCTTGACGGTGGTGTAGCTGGAGCTGGCGTAGATCTCGACCTCGTAGGCCTCGGACGCCTCGCCGAGCGGCACATCAACGCTATTACGCCACTCAGGAGATACGCGAGTCCGCCGCGTCCATGTCAGCGTCCAGTCACGCGTAGTCGGATGTCGAGAACCGTTGAGATACACAGGCGAAAGTGGCGTCAGATTGACCGCCTCATATGTCTCGGATCGAGTCTCATCGGAATCAATCGAGCGCCCGGACGTGACGCCACGATAGTCCCGAGCAAGGCCGATGCTGGCGGTATCAGCCGGAATCCAAGCAAGATCAGGATCTGTCATCAGCACAATGGCGTCGCCCGCCTGGTGCAATTCAGCCGCCCACTCTGTGCCGAACCTACCGCGCAGCCAGTCGGAAAGTTTGAGCGAACCATCTGCCTGAAGCTCGACCGTTCGCGGCGAACAAATTTCCCACCGCCCCGTAGCGCCATAAGCCAGCAGGTTGCTACCGGAGAACTGCGCCGACTCGCTGATGCTGGAAAGGTCGCCAGCGAGCATATCGACCTGCAACACAGACGAGGCGTCTACAATGTCGAACCGGCCAGCGCCGATACTGTCCCGCGCATAACCGAGCGTGACCGGAGACGTGAAGCCTTGCAGGTCGCTCCACGTCGCGCCGCCGTCCGTCGAGCGGTAGATGATCCCCCCAGGCCACCCAGACGTATATCCGGCCATCGCTGCGGGCCAGCCCGGAGAGTTGTACGCGTCTGCGAGCAGCGGCACGTCGAGCATGATATAGATGCTAGGCCCGTCGAGCTGAACTGTCTGCTCAGGCGCGTCGCCCTCTGCGCCCTTAGCGGTCGGGGTGTAGATTGCAGCCGAGTTGAACTTGGCCGAACACGCCAGCCGTCCGTCAGACTCCAGATTGAGCCGCGTGATCCGAAGCTCGTACTGGCCCCACTCGCCCGTAATCGTGATTACGTCGGTCGGCTCAATATAACGGTACTCTGGCGGCAGACTGAACGACACATCACGCCGCTCAAGCCAGTACAGGTACAGCAGCACCTCCGACATGCCAGCCGCCTCGGTTGCCGTCAGAACAATTGGCAATTCCATCTCGCGGATATTCACGGCGTCCGTATTCAGGCGCTCTGCGTTTTGTTCGCTTGTGTCGTACTCACGATTAACGTCCAGATACCGGATCGCAACCTTGCGCGGCAACTGAGTGTCCATTTCGTGAGAGATCGTGATCTGCACACCCGGCGCGGTGTCATATGGCCTTGCGTCAAGTTCCTTCGCGTCAATTGTCGCAACAGACGTTTTGCCGCGTCGCACGAACTTGATCTGATAGCCGCTCTGGATTACATCGAAAGGCCACGCGCCTTGCAGCGGCTCAAGCGCTCCACGAATCGCGCCCGTCTTGGCGACCCGATAGCCGCGCACCTCTTGCTCGATATCGCTAACGTCAACGTCCGCAGATGAAAGAATTCCCGCCTGCTGAACCTCACTCAATATAACTTCATCTAGCATCGCAGGCTTTGAGACATTCTTTGCCGAGAAGGCAAAGCCAAAAACTTTAGCGCGCGCCACTTGATAAAATATCCCGCCTTCCGCGTGATTCGTTGCAGCGTTTGATCCGCTTTGATGCGATACAGTATGCAAGAGCGTAAACCCACCGCCACCGTCATATTCGTATTCACGCAAATATCCAGCGACTGTATAATGCTCGTAAACATAAGCACGATTGCCAGATATAGCAATCTGACCGCGATCTGATAGCGCGTTAATATATTGGATTGAGTATCTGTAAGCAGTAACTCCAGATGGAGGGAAAGGTACAGCATTAAAAATGCTAAGGTTGTGATCAACCTCAGCGCCACCCGGGAATTTTTTAATATAACTGCGCCCATACGAGTTTTTCAGGAAAAGGAAAACCTGATCGCCAACTGTTGACACTCCCTGGCAATATATACCGGCAGTCCAGTATTTGGCGCTGTCCATGATGACATCGCCATTAAGCACAAGAATCCACCAATACGGGCTTGATGAGCCGCAATACTGATACCAAAGTCCTGGGCCTATGTTTGTCGCATCGAAATGGTAAAGTGTCTGATTGTTGCCAACCAAATTGTATGAACCATAAGGCGCGATTCCTCTGTTGTACGATTTGTATGTTTGGCTAGACGGAGAGAAAACAAGCTGCCTGCCCCCATCTGCAAGACCAAAAACACCACCAGATGAAGAAACAAACATCTCGGGAGACTCCTTGCCGCTATAACCCGGCTGTCGAATCCAAGGTGACGAAGATGATGATTTTGTTGAAATTGTCGCGTTTAAGATTCTTCTTGCCCCGGAAACATTGGCCTCAGCCAATACCTCGACCTTGACCTGCGCAGCCATGAGCGAATTCCCGTAGTCCTTGAGAGCGAAGTCATAGAAGACGATGTAGGCCAGCCCGCGATACGCAGGGCAGTTGTCCACGCCCAAGTCAGCTTGCATCCGTGGGTCTGGCATCTGGTCCTCGTCGCCGAAGTAGATTCGAAAGCCATGCGCCGCTTGGTTGCTGGCGATAATGGCTTCCAGATCATCATAGCCTGCGTCATAGATCAGAGTTCCGCCCACCCAGATGCGCCGAACTCCCTGAATCGGCCCGGTCTTGGACACGTCAGCCAGGCCCACGGCGAAGGTGGCGTAATAGCTGTACGTCTTGACCGTCGAGCCGCCGCCGCCACCTTTCCCGCCTTGCTTCTCTTTCTTTACGACCTCTTTGAGCCTGTTATTCTCAAGCCAGAACACGTTACCGTGCGTGGCCACGGTGCCGTAGATGCGCGGGAGAGCAGCGCCATAGGTCGAAGTCTGTACGGACAGGTCATTCAGGCGCGGACCGTTGATTGTCGGGCCTTTGGGCGGGTCAATGTAACCGCCGACGCCCATACCAATCTGAGCGCCATACAGAGCGCCCTGCGGCCCACCGACGAAGAAGCCGGCTATACCGCCTACAAGGCCGCCTACCGCCTGACCTACACTGCTCATTGCGTATCCCCCGCACGATAGACGGCCACAATCTGCGCCTGCCAGACCGGATCAAGGCGATGCTCGACCACGCGCCCGACCTGCTCATATGCGTGGATAATGTACTCGCCGCCAGAGCAGATAGCGATATGCGACGGCTGTGATCCGATCCGGACGAGCAGAATATCGCCAGCTTGCATCTCCGCCTTCGGTACAATCGACAATCCAGGCTGCATGTTGAGTACCTGCCGCAGCTTGTCGTCATGCGGAGTGCGGCTGTAGCCCTTCAGGTCGCGCACCTCGACGCCAGCAGATCGGAGAGCAACAACAGCAAGCCCCGCGCAATCGAGGCCGACACCGGGCAATCGTCCCTGATGCCGGAATGGAGTCCCGAGACAGGCGCGGGCGGTATCTACGATGACTTCGGCGCTCATTTCGTGCCCACCTGAGAATAGGTCGAGGAGGTCGGAACCGACGGAAATCCGCCAAAGTTCAGGACGTTGTTCCACTTGTCGCGGCAGTCAGAAAGACGCTTCCTGCACCCAGGCACAAGTTCGTATTCGTCGCCAACCTGCACCGCGTAATACGCGCTCTCAAAAGTCGTAACCGTTCCATCAGCCGCATAGCTTTTGATTTCCAGCGGCTTCAGGCCGACGTTATCTCCTGTCGTAAAACTAATGTATCCCGCGCCGAAGTAATCCTCCGCCTCGGATCTATCAGAGTCGCGGAAGATCGAGCCGCTTGTGACGTGCGTGATTGAGCCGGTAACGGTGATCGCGGCGAGACCGACCTTGCAACCGGCGTACTCCTGCCCGCCGAACACCTTGTCGCAGGCGGGCGCGTAGGTGCGGCCCACGGACTGCCCGAGGGCGTCGATCAGCGCCATCATCTCGATGCGGTAGCGGTCGTCCATGAGTGTGGCCTTGCCGAGGATGGCAGCGCCGATGGGCTCCTCGTCCTCGACCGGGGAGCGCCAGGAGGTGGCGAAGCAGTACAGCCGAGCGCCGTCGAACACGCCCGATGCCACCGCGTCGCGGGCGATGCCGGCAAGGCTGACGACGCCTTCGAGGTCCATCACCGCGGGGCTGAGGTTGGTGCCCGACTGCGATCCGGTGAACTGGTAGCCGTTGTCTGCGCGGTAGGTCTGCCCGCTCATGACGAGGTCGCGCGGGTAGTCGGTGAGGCGCACGACGAGGCCGTTTGCGCACTCGATGCGCAGGCCGTGGCAGCGGTAGCGGTAGTCGGCGACGACTGCTTTCATGGGGTGACTAGCTCCACGATGTCGATATCGCCGGTCTCGCGCCATTCTTTGGAGACGGGCCGGATGTCGATGGCGCTGTCGAACCGGCACGGGATATCGAATTCGCAGCCGCCCATGACGGTCTCGCCGGTCTGCGGCCTGGTGTTGACCGTGCCGCCGCTGGTCCAGGCGGCGAAGGCGGTGCTGTTGATGTCGAGCGTGATGGTGGTGGCGTCCCTGGCGAGCACAGTGGCGCGTCGCCCGTTGATCTCGGTCATGCCGGCCACGCCCGAGACGTGCACGCTGTCGCCGGCGAGGAAGGTGTGCGCGGCGAAGGTGATGGCGGTGGTCAGCCCCTTGGTGATGCCGGTGATGGTGGCGGCCTTGTTGGCGGAGAAGGTGACGCGGCCGGTGGTGGTGTCGACCGTCCATGCGGTGACGGCGTGGTCGCCGCTGATGCTGTTGCGGACGCCCACCTTGGTAGTGCCGGCGACGGGCTTGAAGAGGGTGCGCACCGGCAGGCCGATGTCGAGCGGCGTGCCGCCGGCGCCGTAGGCCTTCTGGAGCTGATAGACGCCGGCCGACACCAGTTCCAGCACCTGGTCGAACGCGGTGGGCGCGAGGGTGCCGGCGTTGGTGGTGTAGTCGTCGTGCGCCTTGACGCGGAATCCCGCGTAGCGGCCATGCGCGCGGTGGTAGAGCGCGAGCAGCTCGGTCTCGAGCTCGCCGCGGTCGCGCACGTAGCTGATGCTGAAGCGGCGCACCGGGTACGGGTGCGTGAGCGCGCGGTATTCCTGCCCGCCGGCCGTCTGGGTGATGGTGACCGCGTAGTCGTCGGACCACGAGGCGCCCATGCGGACACCGATCGGTAAGCGCTCTTCAAGGAAAGCGGCCATGGTTATGCGTACCTCTGCGATTGGGAGAACGCCGCCAGCGCCTCGCGCGCACCGGCGCCCGCCGCGCGGCGGACCTCGGACGGGGTGCCGGAGGCGACATTGACGGTGAGGTTGATGGTCTGCCCGCGCCCGCCGCTGGTGAGCACGCCGAGCTTGCCGTTTGCCATTCGGGCAAGCGGCAGCGCGGCCTCGGGTCCGGCCTCGCCGGCGACGCCGGTGCGGAATGCGCCGCCGTCGGCGAAGCGGAACAGCGTGGGCCGGGTGAGGATCTCGCCGGCACCGAAGGCGCCGCCGGATGCAAACGCCTTCACTGGTCCGCTGCCGGCGAAGGCGTTGCCGTTGGCGCTGAAGAGCGCCTCGAGGCCGGCGCCGATCCAGCCGTTGCTGCCGCTGCCGCCCGTGAGGAGATCGCCGAACAGGCGGTTGGCCAGGTCGGCGGCGACGGCCTCGGCGATCATGCGCTGGATCATCTGGCCGAAGCCCTGCAGCATGCCGTCGAGACCGTCGGCGAACGGGTCGAAAAGGAAGTCGGCCATGGCTCGCTGCATGCCTTCGGCGGCGCTGCGGGCGAACTCGGTCATGACGTCGCCGGTTTCCTCGGCCTTGTCGCCGACGTTGCCGAGCGAGGTGATGGCGGCCTCCTCGAACTGCTGCGCGCTGATGCGGCCGGCTTCGAAGGCCTCTGCGAGGAAGAGCATGGTCTGCCGCTGCGCGTCGAGCTGCGCGGTGGGCGTGGCGGCCAGCAGGTCGTTGAGGCGGCCCTGCTCTTCCGAGCGCTGCTTGAGGGTTTCGATCTCGGTGAGGAGGACTTCGGCGTTTTCGATCTGCGCCTGGGTGGCGCCTTCCATCGAGAGCTTGTAGAGGGCGGCGGACTTCTCGGACAGGCCGAAGGTCGCGGCCTGTTCTTCGAGGGCCTTGATCTGGCGCGCGATGGCTTCTGCTTGACGCTCGGCTTCGGTCTTGCCGGTGCGGGCGCGGGATCCGGTGCGACCGGTTCGCCTGGGGGGCTCGGCCGACGGCGGCTGCCCTGGTGCGGCTGACGGTGGCGGCACAGGAGGACCGAAGGCACTTCTGTCGAAGTCCCGCTTGGCCTGCAGCTCCCAGTATTTGAGTTCTTTTTCGAGCAGCTCGATGCGCCCGTCGCCCGCGAGGGCGGCGGTGGGGCTGCGCATGTACCAGGGCTTCTCCATCTCCTTGCGCAGGTCGGCCAGCTCGCCCTTGACGCGTGCGACCTGCTTTTCGGCGGCGGCGCCAGGGTTGGCTGTGCCCAGGGTAACGAGCGCTTCCATGAAAGATAGGCCGGCGCGGCGCGCGTCGAGAAACTCTTCGGCGAGTTCGTTGACCGCGGGGATGAGGACGTTGCCGATCTCGGCGGCGACGCTACGCGACAGACCCTGCAGCCGGTCGAGGTTCTCGTTGAACTCCTTGCTTGACCGAATCAGTTTGTCATCAAGGATAAGCCCGAGCGCTTCTGCTTCGTTTGCGATGCGCCTGAACTCTGACCCGTTGTCGCGCAGCAGCGGTATCAGCGCAGTCGCATCGTTTGCCAGCGCCTCCATGTAGAACGTGGCTTTCGCCTGGCTGACGTTGGCTTGCTCGAGCGCGTTGTAGTAGAGCTGCAGCGCCTGCGGGCCGGACAGGCCTCGGAAGGCCTCGGCGGTCAAGCCGATCTGCGGGGCGATCTGCTCGAAGAAGTCCTTTAGCGGGCCGCCGCCAGTGGCAAGATACTCGCCGGTCTTGTCGTTGACGTCCTTTAGGATGTCGGCGAGCTTGTCCGCCTCGAAACCGACAGTCTTTGCCCCTGCCGCATACTTCTGGAACTCTTGGGCGCCTGTTCCAGCCAGGCTAGATAGCTTGCCGATTTCTACGGCAGCATCAGACGCACTCTTGACCCACGACGCGAAAGCGCCAACAGACATAACTCCGCCAAGCGCGCCAATTGTTTTGGCCACGCCGCTGAACGCCTTGTCCATCCGCTGCGCGTTGCGCTCTGCAATCTGCGCAGCGCGGCCCATGTCCTTTTCAATCGACGCCAGCCTAGCGTTGATGTCGATTGTCAGTGTCGCCAGCGCCATGTCATTCCTTTTCGCGTTGCGCGTCTCGTATCGCGACGAGCTGCGACACGAGCGTTTCGATGTCTTCTATGCCGAGCATTTCAGCAACAACGGGGAGCGCTGCCCAGTCGATACCGCCCATGATGTTCCATGCGCGGACAGAAAGAGCGCACTCCCCGCCTAGCTGCAGGACTGGCCGGACTTGCTCGGGCAAGTCATGCGATTCCAGCCAGTCCGTCAGTTTTTTACTGCAGCATCCTTCGCTTTTGCGTGCTCTTCGTATCCAGCGATGATCGCCGCCGTTACGGGGCCGAACAGGTCCATGCGGTCAGATAGCCATTCAATCAGCACGGCAGAATCGAACGGCAGCGGATGCGGATCGCCACCAGCTACGATGTCGCCCTCTGTCACGCCTTCCCATCCGACGACAAATGAGAGCAGCTTTTCCGGGCTGCGATCCTGTTGGAATCGCATCACTTCCAGATCAGTCGGGCGTCGAACGACGAACGTATGCCCGCCAGCCTGCACCCGCTGTTCGCGGGCGCGGCGGATCTTGTCGATCAGGATGGAAGACATTGATTAGCTCGCGTAGTAGGTCGGGAAGCCGTTCATCGTGATCGCGGCGTTCGTGGTCACGAGCGCCTGCGCCTGTCCGCCGGGGAGCAGCGACGCTCCGACATAGCCGGCGAAGTACATCTTTGCGCCGCCTTGGCCGAACGTGAATGCGAACACGCGACGCTGCTGCGCGTCAGACGCGGCTTTCATGGCAGCCAGGCCGGGGTCAGCCGGGTCCCAAATGTGGTCCATCGTGAATACGGCGGCGTTCGGCAGGCCGGGTTGCTGGCTGCGCTGCGATGCATGGATGGTAGTCGTGTCGATGAACTCGAAGTCGCCGCCGCTTGAGATGATGCTTGTCGCAGTGGTGATCGACGTGCCGAGCGTGACCTTTGCGACAGTGCCTGACGAGAAGGTGTCGAAATTGGTCGTATCGATGCCTTCGAGCGTGAAGGTCGAGCCGGACGGCGACTTGACGCGTGCGACGCGCTGATCAACCTGATACATGCCCTGCACTTCGAGGAACACGATGTCGCCTGCCGCGTAGCTATGTGCCGCGCTGGTCGTGACGACGCCCTCGCTGGCCTTGGTGATGTCGGTAATGGTGATCTCGGAAGAGATAGCAGATTGCATCGCAACAGCCACATTCTTCCAAACCTTGGCGTTTGCCATTTGAGTCTCCTAGAAACAAAAAAGCCTGCTTATGCGGGCTAGTGGGTTACGCCAAGCGGCGGCTAAACAAACAGTGTTACAGAGAGAGACGAGACGAAAAGCCCAGTCTCATGGTCATACGCTCCAGCCCTCTCCTGCGGGATTTCACCCGCATCAAGCAGTGCAGATTCTATCGCGTCGGCAAGCGCATCAGAGGACGCCCGCGTCTTTGCCCAGCATTGGGCCTGCAGCGTCACAAAAGACATATGCAGCACGCCGTCGATAGATACGACAGGCTCTGTCCCGGTGCGCGAGAAAACGATGACTGGATATGCCCCGTCCTCTGGCATTGCGTCTGGGTAGATACGCGCAGCATTGCCGGCGCCGACAAGCGCCGTAACGCCTGCGCTGCCGGACAATATGCCGTACAGGGTTGATTCAGCGGACACGTTGCGCCCTCCCGTTGAACTTCTCTATTTGCGGAATGACTTCGCGCATGAAAACAGCAATTGCCTCTTTGCCGCGCTGTTCTGCGGCGCGCGTCATGAAGCGTTGCGCTTTGATGCCAGGATGATTAACAGACCTTGCAAACGACCCGCCGAACTTTAGGGCCTTACGACCTTTTGTTGGCTTGATGGCGTGCGGCTTCGTGCCAAACTCAATAAACCGCCAGTAAAACGGATCGTTCGGGTTGTTAGCCCCCGCCTTGCCGAGCCTCTTCTGTCGGCTTCCTCGAAGCGGGCGAACAGATACATACACGCCCTCATTGCCGCCCCTGCGCGCGAATTTCGACGCCCGCACGGTGATATTGCGACGGATCGTTCCAGGCTTCCTGTTCGGGGCCGGCTTCTTCAGAATCGGCGCGTTGGCCTGCGCTTGCTTCTTGATGACGTTCGCAGCCTGGCGCAGCGCGCCACGAACAGCTTTCGTTCTGATCTGCTTCGCGGCGCCGTCAAGTGCGCGCTTAAGCTCATCGACACCTTCGAGCTTTACGGTGACTCCATCAGATGCCATTGCGCACCCCGCTGATGCACATCAGCTCCATCTCTCGCCCGCGTGACTCGATATCAATCACAGAAACAATATCCAACGGGGTGCCGTTGAACATCACGCGCATCGTGCGGTCGAGCCCAGCAAGCGGACGGATGATCACGCGGTAATCTGCCGCATCCTGCGTTTGCGCAGCAGCGAAAAACTCACGCCCGCGAATCGGATTGACCGCAGCCGGAACAGAGTTAGCGAACGCTTCCCATGTCGTCACTTCTTCGCCGATGCTGTTCCGCGTGACGCTCTTGCGCTCGATCGTGACCCGGTGCCGCAGTCTGTGTGCAATGCTCATCGCGGCCTCAGTGTGATGGTTCGCCCGCTCGGGACGGTGATCGTGACCGACGACGGGTAGCCCTCGCCGGTCGTCGTCTGCATCGTGTCGCTGCCTGTCTCAGTCGCAGCGAGCGCGCCCGAGACAATGACGACGCCGGAGACGCTGATCGTGTCTTCGCCCGACTCCAGCGCAGCGAAATTGCCGATGACATCCGCCGCGCCGATGCTGCCCGATGCCGCGAATCCGTCCGCGCCCGCCTCGGAAGCCGCCACAGCGCCGGAAACAACGACGACGCCCGATGCTGCGGCGGTATCGGCTCCAGCCTCCTGCGCGGCCATGTAGCCGGCCAGGATGTTGCCGCCGACGATGCTTGCCGTGTCCGCGCCCTGCTCGGCAGCGCCCATCGTGCCAGCGATCGTGACCGCGCCCGATACGACCGCCGCATCTGCGCCAGACTCAGCGGCGGACAGCGCGCCCGCAACGATGACCGCGCCGGCAATAGCCGACGTGTCTGCGCCCGCTTCCTGCGCCGAGAGCGAGCCGGTGATCTGGCTGCCGCCGCTGATGGATGCGGCGTCGCTTCCGGCTTCAGTGACTGCGAGCTGGCCGGCGACGATGACGGCGCCGGACGCGGCGATCGTATCGGCACCAGATTCAGACGCAGAGAGCGACCCTGCGACGATTAGCGCGCCAGATACTGCCAGCGCATCAGAGCCGGATTCCGTCGCGGAGAGAGACCCTGTAACGCCCGCACTCGCCGTTTCAAACCCAGTCCCCTGCACCGGCCCGACCGTCGTCGCGCCGTCATCCCACACCGCGTACCAGACGTAGGGTGTACCTGCTGCGAGTCCGCTAGAGTCTGGGACAAAGGTATAGGCGCCGCTTGTCTCAGGGGACGTGTCCGCGTCGGTATAGACCGGCGAGCCTGACCAGCCAGATACTCGATCCCATGTCGGGGCCGGGGAGGCTGCGGGGTAGATTGCGAGGTATAGGGTCGCCATCAGAACGTCAGCGTCAGGCTATGACGCGCCCCCGACTGCGTGATGTTGGTCGTCGTCAGCCCGGAGAGCGCCGGAATGATCGGGCCGGACGGGAATGAGTAGATACGGACCGGATCGGCGCGGAAGAGTTGCCAGGGGTTTTCTCGTAGCGGAGCCCGCTCATCTGGAGGTACTGGGCGGGTCCAGATAAACACAGACTCGATGTACCCGTTCCAGGGAAACGAGGATGAGTTGTTGCCTAGATACAAGGTGTCGGCGTGCCCTAATCGAGCGGTCTGCGCGCCATACTTTGTAGTCCCGGCCACGTCGTCGACCACGATAGTTAACCCATCCGACGAAGCCGTCCCGTCATGCCCGAAATACACGTCCTGATCGCCGATCGCTGGCGCACTGTCTGTACCGAGGGAGGGGAACCCGGACGCAGTTTGAATGCCCACAAGGCCACGATTAACAGAACCGTTGCCGTAGTCCAGAGACAGGATCGTGCCGGCTGTCGCATTTGACATCCGGAGAAAGCGCTTTCGCGCCGTGTTTGATGCGAGAGCGGTCACGCGGGCGTATGCGTACAGCGGTGAGGTTGATTCAACTCTCGGTATTGGGCATGTCAGAACGTCAGCCGAGGCGAGGGTACGCAGTCTCTGTCCTGTTGGGCCTGGAAAACGCGATGCGCCGCCGACCGCAGTCATCGCCACGCCCGTAACCGCGTTCCGCCATCCGGCAGGGTCAAACGCGAATATCAAACCCTCGCTCATCGGATGCGACCAGTCGATCTCTACCCGCCCCTGCGGCTGCGTGTAGTGACGGCGCGGGATGATGATCATTGACACGACTTACACCGTGTAGGTAGATGCGACGGCTTCGACGGTCACGGCCTGCCCGGTGTTGCCTGTGAATTCGATTTCCAGGTGACGCACCTCGGGACCAAATTGGAAGCTCTGCTCGGTCACCGCGCTACCCGTCACGCCGCCGCCGAATCGCCAGATCGTTTTCCAGTCAGCGCCAGCGCTGGCTGCGGTCGGAAGCGTGTCGGCGTGCGAAATCAGCACGCGCCCTTCGCACTGCGCAGTGGGGCCGGTTGCGCCGTTGGTGATCTTGAGCGTTACGATGCCGCCGTAAGCTGCGGACAGGTCAATCGTGCCGCGCGTTGTCGCATCTGCTGCGTTGCTCGCGCTGGCGATGATCGTGGTGTCGTTTTTCGTGAGTGCCATCGTTACACCTTCAGGGAGCCGTCATCGTTGTAGATCGCCACGCGCACGACGTATTCGCCCACCGGGTCGGGGGCGGCAGCGCGAGCAATCAGCGCATCGCACTGGGCTTGCGTCAGCAGCGCCGGGACCATCGACTGCAACGCCCCGCGAACGAAAGCCGAGTCCAGTCGCAGACGGCCCTGATCGAGCAACGGCTTGACGTGACGGTAGTCGGGCGCGCTGTAGATCACATCAAGCACGGCGTTTGCCGTGGCAAGGCCGAGCACTTCGATGATAGTGCCGACGCCGATCTGTGTTTCGACGTAGCGCGTGCGGCCAACGGACAGCGCATCTGCGATGGCTTGGGTGTCAGGCACGAGCGCTTGCAGAGCCGGATCGGCCGCGATTGCCGCGCGGATTTCGTCAGCGGTCATTTCTCTACTCCGTAGTGTCTCGCCAGCATCCCCGGCGACCAGATTTCAGGGTCCGTCAGTCCGAGTGCATCGGCGCACCACTCCGAGCAGAACCATCCGGCATCGGACACAGGCAGGCGCAGCACTTGCTGGGTGAGCAGATCGAGCCAGCCGTAACGCTGGCCCTGCGTGCGCTCGTACAGCGCGAGGACTTTCGCCGGGTCCGCGTCGATGTCGATCACAGTCCAGTGCGGCTGCGCGAGGTCGATCTGCTTGCGCCGCACGCCACCATCGCGGACGGATGACGAGTAGCACCAGCCGTCAATGACCAACTCGCAGTGCGAAAACGCCGAGCGCGTCCACCACGCGATGACGTAGCCGCCGATGTCGGTCCATCGGTGCGGTCGGTAGAGCGCTAGCTGCATTGCGTCACCCTGTGCAGACAATTCCAATCCGCCACAGCATCCCGCTCTGCTGCGATGTGCGGCCATTCGTCGCTCACATCGAACATCACTCGCGGCCCGCGTGCGTCGCAGATGCGGCAGATGACTTGGGCGTAGCGGCGTGCGGGAGGCGCAATCGGGAGCAAGTATTTCTCCCTCAGCCGGTCAATGCCAGCGGGCCGCTCGGGCTCCGTGATGTGCTCAACGCCAGCCCGTCCGCCGCAGGCGCGGCAGGGCGACGGCTTGTCGTCTGGCACGTGAGTCATTATGCGTGCGTGATGACCGCGCTGTTCAGGGTCACGGTCTGCCCGCTGGTGATGCTCACGGAGTCGAGGATCACGTCGGCGCCAGAGGTGCCCACGGTCAGCCCGGTGATGATGTCGGTGCCGCCCGTTGTGGTGCGCAGTCGCGCAGCGGCTGCGGTGCCGGTAGCGCTTGCAGTGGCGTTCTTCGGGAAGCCGGAGAGCGTCAGCACCCCCGCCCCGGTCGCAGCGCCTGCGATCGGGTTGTTCAGGGCGAAAGAGGCAAGCACGGTGCCCATTGCGGACGTGCCGATTTCAAGCACGGCGGTGGCGCCCGCTTGCGTTGTCACTGCGCCCATGCGGGCGACTTTTACGGCGTCGGGGTAGATTACTGGCATTGTTCAGTCCTTTGAGTGGCGGCAGGTTTCGTGCATGCGGCGGCATTCGGCTGCCGCGTCGATCAGATCAAGCGTCCAGATGGCGACAGCGATCTCGTCACGGTCGGTCGGGGTTGGCAGTTGAGGGCATGCGGTCAGGCACTCGGACGGGCGCATCAAGTTGATTCGCGGCTCGGACGGACTCGGCGTAGTCGCGCAGCCGGTCAGCAGGGAGAGCGCAATCAGGACGCGGGGCGTGACGTAGTGCATTCAGTTGGCCTCTGAGTCGGGCTTCACGAGATGCAGCGGCGGCCTGAGCCAGACGCGCGGACTCTTCAGCCCGGCGTGCGGATTCAGCCTCTGCGTGCTCACGTGCAGCGACAGCAGCGGAGAGCGCAGCCGATGCGGCCCGAGCGGCGCACGCGTCATCGGCAGTCTGTACGCCGTGGCGGTAGCCGCCCCAGCCCACCAGAGCGAGAGCCAGGCAGCCGGCCAGAATACGATAGGCAATCGAGACCACATTACGCACTCCCTAGGTAAGTCAGCGCGGCGCTGTAGAGTTTGAGGCGGTCATCGAGTCCGGTCAGGCCGCCATTGACGCGGCGCGTGACGGCGGCCATGTCGCCGGTATCGGCGAGGCTGTTGCAGCCGTGGCGGCGCCACCACTCGGCAGCGGAAAGCGCGGCGTAGTACGGCTCTTCGAGTCGCTCAGGGTTCAGGATCAGGTCGAGCCCGAGTGCGGCGCCTGACGCTTCGTAGTTCGCCCGCCCGGTGATCTGGATCAGCCCGCGCCCACGGTAGCGCCAGCCGTCGCCCGATCCGGCGCTGCCGTTGCCCATGCGCCCCGAGTACGTGAGGTTTGCGATGTCCTCTGGCTTGCGGGCGATGCGGATCGCGGTGGCATTCGGCTGGCCGGTCATGTCGGCGTAGCGCGCGGGCCACGTCGCGGCGAGACCTTCGGCGCTGTAGTTGAGGTTTTCGACGACGCGCGTGAGACGCGCTGACTCGTGCGCGATCGTCGCCAGCCATGCGGCCATCCGGCGCGGATTGGCGTCGATCTGGTAGCGGTGCGCGGCCTGGCTGATGTGCGGTAGCCATTGGACGGCGAGCGCATGCCGGATGCCGAGCGCTTCGAGGAGTCCGATGGTGATCGGCGAAACCAGCGGGGCGCGGTCGCGCTCGGA
>JRYE01001445.1_pt1 | contig 24128 bp, 18 predicted proteins | sample 235321 | NCBI WGS metagenome assembly JRYE01 (sample SAMN03074214, study PRJNA261473) | activated sludge metagenome | biome: Common Effluent Treatment Plant; feature: Wastewater; material: Activated sludge; isolation source: activated biomass in a lab-scale reactor treating industrial wastewater at... | reverse complement strand
CACACTTTTCTGAATACTCCCATGAAGAAACGACCCACCGGTGGCATGGTGTACAGCACCAATCCGAATGCACAGTTCACCACTTTCGGTGATCGCGAACCGGCCACGTTGCTCCCGTCACAACAGGACTTGCGGATCCACCTGGACCGCCTCAAGGGCAACAAGGTGGTGACGCGCATCGCGGATTTTATTGGCAAGGAGGGCGACCTCGCAGAACTCGGCAAACTGCTGAAGAGCAAATGCGGCGTGGGCGGAAACACCAAGGAGGGCGAAATCCTTCTGCAAGGCGACCACCGGGACAAGGTGCTGAAGCTGCTTTTGGATGCTGGCTACAAAGTGAAAAAATCAGGTGGCTAAGTGCCGCCCCAAACCTCTGCAACGATGAAGAACATTTTCCGCATTCTGCTGTTATCGACCTTGCTCCTCCCCTTTTGTGCCTCTGCACAAGTTGCACACGACCTCACCATCTATTCCGAGGATGGGGCCCCGTTCACGCTGTTGGTGAACGGCCAGGCGATCAATACCGAACCAGCTGCCAGTGTGACGGCCAAGGACCTTCAGGTGGGCTTTGCCCTGGTGCAAGTCCGCTTTGCCGATGCGTCGCTGCCGATGATCGAGCGCAAGAACCTGCAGATCGCGGCACCTGGCACGGCACCCTCGGGGCCGATGGCGGTGGTGTATGCCATCAAGGAAAAGAAGGGCGAAATGAAGATCCGCTTCATTTCACGCACACCCAAGCAGGTGCAGCACGCCCCGGTGATCATCATCAACAACCACTGAGCGGTTTCTCTTGCGAACCTGCTGGGCTGCGAATTGTTATTTGGTCAAGCCGCGAACATGGGAAAGCGGCATGCAACATGGATATCCGGATCAAACGCATCTATGAGCCACCGGCCAAGGACGACGGCTACCGCCTGTTGGTGGACCGCCTTTGGCCGAGGGGTGTCAGTAAGGAATCGGCCCACATCGATGAATGGCTGAAAGAAGTTGGCCCCTCCAATGAGTTGCGGAAATGGTTCGGCCACGAACCACCGAAATACGCGGAGTTCAAGAAACGGTACAAGCAGGAGTTGCAGGCTGCACCGCAATTGCTGGAGCACATCCGCAGCCTGGCGAAGAAACGCCGCGTGAGCCTGCTGTACAGCGCACATGATGAGGAGCACAACCAAGCGGTGGTGCTGCAGGAAGTGCTGCTGGGCTGAAGTGCAGCGTGGTTGATCTTATTTCATGCTTTCCCAATGCCATTGCGCAGTTGGGGCTGGTTGGCATGGGTTTTTCAACAGGGCTTTTTTGTATCCGGTCTTTTTAGTAACATTTGCCGGTTAACGATCCACCCTCCAGCCCATGAATTCACCACTCATCATCCCGGCCAGCCTTGCGATCCTTCTGTTGTCCACCCTCCCTGCGGCAGCCCAAGGCACGCCGGAACCGATCACCGACGGGCAATGGGGCGGCATGTCGCTATCCAATAACAACCTCGGTTCCGAGCTCCCGGTTTCATTTGCGGACAGGGCCGCTGCCCCCCCCGTGAACAATGTATGCAGCGGCGCCACGGTATACGAGTTGAGCCCCGGGCAAACCGTGATGATGAGCGGCAACAATACCGGGGTGGTCGTTACCGACCCGCCAGGGTTGATGATCGTGTGGGAGGCGTTCACGCTTACGGCATGCGCCAACGTAGTGATCGATTACTGCGTGCCTGGATCCGTGTTCACCAACCACATTAAGAACTTAGCGGTGAACTGCCCCGATTTCCTGACCGGGATCTTGCTGGGCGCGAATACGGCCTGTACGGTAAGCTTCCAGGACCTTGCGCCAGGAACATATTGGATCCCGGTGTACGCGGCGGCCGGCATCACCCCGCAGGGGCCGTACACCATCGCCGTAACAGCCACCACCTGCACGGCGCCCACGGCCTACTGCATCCCCATTTCCACCTTTGGGCCGAACGAAGGGGATTACATCAGCTGGGTGCAGTTGGGGAACCTGGACATGGTCAGTACGTTCCAAGTCAACAAGACCTACGTGGACAATACGGCGTACACCACCCAGTTGATCCCCGGCCAGCTCTACCAGATCTCGGTGATCAGCGGCGCGTACAACACGGACCAAGTGGCCGCGTGGATCGATTACAACGATGATTTCAGCTTCGCCCCGGACGAGAAACTTGGTGAAGGGACGGCCACCAGTATCGATTCGCTCAAGGTGTTCACCTTCACCGTACCGGCCAATGCGCCGGTGGGCAATAAGCGGCTACGCGTCCGCACGGCGAACGTGCAGCCCGGCCAGCCGCTCCCCTTGGACCCCTGCTACAATTACAGCCGGTGCGAAACCGAGGACTACACCGTGTTCATCACCGGTACCCAACCCGCCGAGGTTGATCTGGACCTGAGGGTGTTCCTTCAAGGTCCATACGTCGGCAGTAGCATGAACGACGGACTTCGCGCCGCAGGCTTCGTGCCCACCACCGAACCCTATACGGGCCTCGGGTACGCCCACACCGGCGGGGACGGTGGTGAAACCACCACAGCCGCGGTGCTGGCCGTTTCCGGAAACAGTGCCGTAGTGGACTGGGTGTTCGTTGAATTGCGCAATGCCAACGATCCCGCTACGGTGATCGCCACAAAGAGCGGATTGCTGCTGCGCGATGGGAAGGTGGTGGCCGGCAATGGGGTGTCGCCATTGATCTTCAACATACCGGCGGGCAACTACCATGTGGCCGTGCGGCACCGCAATCACCTCGGTTGCATGACGGATGCCCCGTTGCAGTTGGACGCCAATACCACAACGCTGGATTTCACCGCGTCCACCACGGAATGTTACGGCATCGACGCGCGTGCCAGTTCCGGTGACGTGCGCATGCTGTGGGCCGGGAACACCATCAATGACAACAACGTGAAGTACACCGGCGGCAACAACGACCGCGACCCGATCCTGGCGCGCTTTGGTGGAAGTTCCCCCACAGGCACCGCCAGCGGCTACTATCCTGAGGATGTGAACATGGACGGCAAGGTGAAGTACACCGGCGGCGGCAACGACCGCGATCCCATCCTGGTGACTACCGGCTCGGGCAACCCCAGCAGCGTACGCGTGGAGCAGTTGCCGTAAGGGCAAAAGGGCAGTTAACGCGGCGCTTCTAGGTCTGGGCCAAGGCCAGCGGGTCTGAACCGCCCATTGAGCCTGCGACCTCGATCAGTTGTTCGTTGTCAGTTGTTAGGGTTGACCCGACAAACGGCGTGCGGTGGCCAATTCCTTGAGTTTGAACCTACGCCCGCGTATTACCCGGAAAATGCAGCAGGATTTCTACAACGGCCCGAAATCACTGCGGCAGCGTAGGCTTCGCCGGTTTTCCCCTCGGCACAATAGCTTGTGCTATTCCTTCTCGGTGAAACCCGCGCTGTCCTTGTGATTTCGACCCTCGCAACGAACCCTGCTGCACAATCCAGGTATTAGGGTTGCCCCCCTCTGAACTGCGGAGTACCTTGAGAACGCATTGGAACGGCCCTGACAACGAACAACTTTCAACTCACAACAAGTTGAAACTTCAAATTCAGCCGCCAGTTGCGGATTCCAGGCCCGATAGCCCGGGGCCAGTGCCAAGGCCCCCCCTGCAAGCCGTACTTTCGACGGCATGGACCTGCATTATGGAGAAGCAGGAACGGGCCTCCCCTTGGTATTGCTCCACGGTTTTCCGTTGGATCACACACTTTGGTTCCCCCAGCTGGAATCTTTGGCCGGTGTAGCCAGGGTGATCGCCCCCGACCTGCGCGGCTTTGGCAGGAGTCCCGAGGCCAGCGCCACAACGGCCATGGAGGTGCACGCACAGGATGTGAAACAGCTCCTGGATCGCATAGGCATCACGCGGGCAGTGGTCGGCGGCTTGTCCATGGGCGGCTATGTGGCCTTGGCCTTTGCCGAGATGTACCCCGAGATGCTTCAGGGCCTCATTTTGTGCAATACCCGCGCCGTGGCCGACGGGGAGGCCGCACGAAGGAGGCGTGAGATCACCGCGTTGAAGGCGTTGGACGGCGGTGTGCCCGAGTTATCGAGGAACATGGTGGGCCAATTGATCAGCATCCACAGTGCCAAGGCGCAACCCGGGCTGGGCCGTCTTGTGGAAGCCATGTTGATCCGGCAATCCGCGTCCGCCTGGGCCGCGTCTTCGCGGGGCATGGCCATCCGCCCGGACCGTACGCCCCTGTTGGCCAAGCTGCAGGTGCCCGCCTTGGTGATCACCGGAAGCCGGGATACGCTCATCCTCCCCGCCGAAAGTGAGGCCATGGCCGCCAAGTTGCCGCACGCCGAACTGGTGGTGATCCCGGACGTTGGCCACTTGTCCAACTTGGAAGCACCGTCCGCCTTCAATGCCGCAGTGCGGAAATTCCTTCACTGCGTAGTACGGACCGGGGTTCAATAGGCCATCAACTTGTCCAACGCCCCGCGCAGCCGGGCCTTGGGCAGAAACTGGTCTTCCAGTGCCTTGCTGAAGGGAATGGGTGTGTCCATGGAAGCCACGCGCATCACCGGTGCATCCAAGTCGGTGAAGCACTCTTCCATGATGGTGGCGCTGATCTCGCCACCGATGCCGCCGGTGAGGGTGTCCTCGTGCAGCACCAGCGCCTTGCCGGTCTTGCGCACGCTTTCCAGCACCCGCTCTTTGTCCCAGGGCAGCAAGGTGCGCAGGTCGATCACGTCGGCGTTCAGGTTCAATTCCTTCACGGCATCCAGCGCCCAATGCACGCCCATGCCATAGGTGATGATACTGAGCTCGTTGCCTGCGTGGCGCAAGGCGGCCTCGCCGATGGGCACCGTGCACCACCCTTCCGGCACGTTGCCGTGCAGGCTGCGGTAGAGGTTCTTGTGCTCGAAGTACATCACCGGGTCGGGATCCTCAAAAGCGGCGCACAGCAACCCCTTGGCATCCGCCGGGAATGCCGGGTAGACGATCTTCAAGCCGGGGGTCTTGAAGAACCACGCCTCGTTGCTTTGGCTATGGAAGGGCCCCGCGCCGGAACCGGCGCCGGTCGGCATCCGCACCACTACGTCCGCGTTTTGGCCCCAACGCCAGTGGGCTTTTGCCAAGTTGTTGCAGATCTGGGTCATGCCCTCGCTCACGAAATCGGCGAACTGCATCTCCACCATGGCCTTCATGCCGTTGATGCTCAAACCCAGCCCTGTGCCCAGAATGGCGCTTTCGCACAGGGGCGTGTTGCGTACGCGCTCCTTGCCGAACTCCGCCACAAAACCTTCGGTCACCTTGAATGCCCCGCCGTATTCAGCGATGTCCTGCCCCATGAGCACCAGTCCCGGGAACTTGCGCATGCTTTCGCGCATGCCGTCGCTGATGGCATCGATGAAGCGCATTTCCTTGCCCCCGGTGATGGGCTCCACCATGGCCGGGCCGCGGTGGCCCGGTTGGATCGGTTTGGCATACACGTCGTTGAGCTCGGTGGCCGGGTCCGGCTTCACGGGCTCTTCGGAAAAGGCAACCTCCACGGCTTCGGTGATCTCCCGCTTGACGGCTTGGTGCGTGGCTTCCTTCACCGTTTCGGAAAGGACGCCCTGGGACACCAGCCAATTTTCATAGTTCACCACGGGGTCCTTCTTTTCCCATGCCTCCAGCAACTCCTTGGGTACGTATTTGATGCCGCTGGCCTCCTCGTGCCCGCGCATGCGGAAGGTGAGGCACTCCACCAAGATGGGGCGCGGACGGCGACGGATGCTTTCCGCTGCCTCACGCAGGGTGTGCACCACTTCCAGGATGTTGTTGCCTGCCACCACCCTGCTTTCCATGCCGTAGCCCAATGCCTTGTCACTGAGGAAGCGGCACTTGAACTGCTCATTGCTGGGCGTGCTGAGGCCGTAGCCGTTGTTCTCCACCACAATGATCACCGGCAAGTCCCACACGGCGGCGGTATTCACGGCCTCGTGGAAATCACCTTCGCTGGTGGCACCGTCGCCGGTGAAGACCAGCGTGCATTTTTTCTCCTTGCGCAGTTTGTGCGCCAAGGCAATCCCGTCCGCCACGCCCATCTGCGGGCCTAGATGGCTGATCATGCCCACGATTTTGTGCTCCTGCGTGCCGAAGTGGAAACTGCGGTCCCGCCCCTTGGTGAAGCCGTTGGCCGTTCCTTGGAACTGGCTGAAGAGCCGCGCCATGGGGACTCCCCGAGTGGTGAACACGCCCAAGTTGCGGTGCATGGGCAGGATGTACTCATCCGCCTCCATGGCCAAGGCGGCCCCCACGGCCACGGCCTCTTGCCCGATGCCGCTGAACCACTTGCTGATCCGCCCTTGGCGCAGCATGCTCAGCATTTTCTCCTCGATAAGCCGTGGATGCAGCAGCTTGTCATAGATCTCCAACAGTTCCTTGTCCGTCAGCTTTTTCCGGTCGAAGGTGAGTTGCTTCTTCTCGATGGTTTCCAAGAACATGGCGGGGGGCTTCAAGGAGCGGGGAATGAAATGGACTGCAAATGTACCGGCCCAAGGGCCGCTTACGGGCCTGGCTGATCGGATCGTGAACACTGATCGGCCAATAAGTTCAATTCCCTGTTCCATAGCCTTGGGATCGGCCCGAAGGCGATCTTCGCACCGTGCCGAACCTGCGCCCCCTCCGCACCTGGCTGCTCCGAATCGGGGTGGTGGCCGTGGTTTTCTCACTCCAGCGTGTGCTCTTCGCCGTGGTGAACCACGAGGCTTTCCCCTCACCACCGGCATTGGTTTTCCTGGGCGGTATCCGCTTCGACCTGTTCGCCATCGGCTGGCTGTTCATGCCGTGGACCCTGCTGTACTTGGCCGTGGAAAGGCCAGGCGTTGTTATGGCCAAGGTGCAGAAAGGCTTGTTCCACCTGGCCTGCACCATCGGCTTCCTGTTCAACAGCATCGACATCGCCTATTTCGGGTTCACCCTCAAGCGCAGCACCAGCGACCTGCTGGGCATCGCCACAGGCGGTGACGACCTGCTCAGCTTGCTCCCGGTGTTCCTGCTGGACTACTGGTACATTGTGTTGATCTTCCTCTCTTCCATGCTGGTGGCCATTGCAGGGTACCGATGGATCGGCAGGCACAGCGGCCAGGAACGCGCGAAACCGTGGTGGTTGTGGCGTTTGACCATTGCAGCCCTCACGCTTGTGGCCTGCCGGGGCGGCCTGCAGTACATCCCCTTGGGCGTACTGGGCGCCAGCCAATATGCCGCGCCCGCTTACATGCCGTTGGTGCTGAACACGCCTTTCACCATGATGACCAGCATCGGCAAGGTCCAGCTGGACGAGAAGGCCTATATGGAGCAAGCGGAGGCCGACCGCCTGTGGCCCGTGGTGCATCGCTACGGCGATACCACCCTGGTGCCGCACCGGCCCAATGTGGTGGTGATCGTGCTGGAGAGCTTCGGCGCGGCGTACAGCGCAAAGCTCAACGGCGGTGAAGGCTGCATGCCTTTTCTGGATTCGTTGATGGGCCAAGGCCTGTGGTACAGCCGGGCCTACGCGAACGGTCGCCGCAGCATCGATGGCATTCCGGCGGTGCTGGCCTCCCTGCCCAAAATGATGCCCGAGGCCTTCATTGAATCGCCTTACGCGCAGCAGCCGTTCACCTCGTTGCCGGGCTTGCTGGGGGCAGAGGGCTACGCCACGAGCTTTTTCCACGGGGGGCACAACGGCACCATGGGCTTCGATGTCTTCGCCCGCTCAGCCGGCTTTGATCGCTATGTAGGCCGCGACCAATACCCCGTTCCCAAAGATGACGACGGCGTGTGGGGCATCCGCGACCGGCCCTTCCTCCAATATTTCGCACAGGAACTGGGCAAGGAGCCGCAACCGTTCATGAGCTGCCTGTTCACCCTTTCCTCACACCACCCCTACCGGCTTCCCCCGGAGGAAGCAGCGCAATTTGCCGGTGGCGGGCTGCCCATCCTGCCCACGCTGCGCTATGCAGACGATGCCCTGCGCCAGTTCTTCACCACGGCCCGCACCATGCCCTGGTTCGGAAACACCCTCTTCGTGATCACCGCTGACCACACCGCCGACCTGTTGCGCCAAGGCGAGGTGAGTGGATCAGCCTACGACCACTGGATCCCCTTATGTTACTACATGCCGGACAGGTTAAAACCGGAACAAGACGACCGTATCACGCAGCAGATCGACATCCTGCCCACCGTGCTGGACCTGATCGGCTATCCCAAACCCTTCTTCTCCTTCGGCAGCAGCAGCCTGCGCATTGAACGATTGCCCGCCGCCGTGAGCGAGAGCAACGCCACCTGGTTGCTGGTGGGCGATAGCTGCCAGGTCCGTTCGGATGGCGAACAGGTGCTGTGGAGTGCCGGCCTTCTGCGCCCATGGACCACTACCTGCACGGACAGTTTGGCCCTGCTTCCCACCCTCCAGGCGGCCATCCAGCAGTACCACAACAACATTCTAAGGCACACCCTGGTATTCCGTCGCCCATGAAGGCCGTTGCAGTGATCAACCCCCGCTCCGGCAAGGGGAAAGCCGTAAGCATGCGGGAGCCCGTGGAGCAATTGGCCCGGCAATTGGGGGCCGAACTGCACGTGCATTTGGTACAACACGCCGGCGACGGTACCCGCTTCGCGCAGCAAGCTGTGGCGCACGGTGCGCACCGCGTGATCACCATCGGGGGCGACGGCACGCTGAACGCCGTGGCAGCAGGCCTTGTGGGTTCGGGTGTGCCCATAGGCATCGTACCCATGGGCTCCGGCAATGGCTATGCACGCTCGCTTGGGCTGCCCCGCGATCCGGAAGCCGCCTTGCAACTGGCTTTCACCGGCACGGCACGGCAAATGGACGTGTGCTACCTCAACGACCGGCTCTTCCTGGGCACGGCCGGCATCGGCTTCGATGCCCGCGTGGCTTGGGAATTTGACCAAAGCGCCGGCCGGGGCATGTGGAACTATGCCCGCCTGATCATCAAGCACGTGCTCGGTGCCAAACCCATGCGCACGGTGACCAAGGCCAACAACCAGACCCGCGAGGACCACGTGCTGATGCTCGTGTTCTGCAACACGCGCGAGTTCGGCAACGGCGCAGTGATCAGCCCCGGCTCCCGCCCGGACGACGGCCTGGCCGAACTGCGCATTGTTGCCAAGCCCCCGCTGCTGCCCATGGTTGGCGCGTTTGCACGCCTGTACAACGGCCGCATCGACGGCAGCCCCTACCTCACCAACATCACCACCAACTACGCCAAGGTCCACCAGGCCGGTACACTGGCCCATTTGGACGGCGAGCCGGTGGAGATCGGACATGAGGTGGAGTTCCGGCTGGAGCCGAAGAAGCTGTGGGTGGTGGGTTGAAGCCGCCAAGAATACATTGATTTCATGTCTTGAAAGGGATATATTTGTCCTATTCGTGACATAAAATGAATTTCCGGGATTTTGAATCCATTTACGCGGAACGTCCGTGCTTTACCGTACGCGAGGTAGCATTGCGCTTTCCCGGATTCGACGATCGGCAACTGCACTACTGGCAACAGAAAGGATGGGTAAGGCAACTCCGCCGCCCGTTCTATCGGCTCACTTCCCGGCCATGGACCCTGCACGAGCGGCAAGCCGTTGCGAACATGATCTATGCACCCTCCTACATTTCCCTGGAATCGGCGCTTTCCCATTATGGATTCATCCCGGAGGGTGTATTCCACCTTACATCAGTCACGCCCCGCCACACGCGTTCCTTTGAGATCGACGGAATCATGCATGCCTACCGCAGCGTTCAGCCTTCCTGGTTCTTTGGCTACGTGATCACGGAACAAGATGGTGTTCCCATGCGCATGGCTGAACCGGAAAAAGTGCTGCTGGACATGCTCCACTTGAATCCGGGCATGTGTACACCGGATGACTTTGAAGGGCTTCGACTTGATGCCACCGGGATCATGGAATCGATCAGGCCTTTAGTCTGGAAGGATTACGTGGCACTGTCCAAGAACAAGGCCTTGGTGGGCCGCACAAGGACGTTTCAAAATTGGTTGCATGATCACGTTGGCTGAAATAAAGAAGGCATACCCCAAGGAGCTTCTCATCCATGAGGGTTTCCTGCTGCGCGAGTACCTCCAGTACCGGATCCTGGGCATCATCTTCGCATCGCCCTACGCGGAGAAGCTGGTCTTCCTCGGCGGTACATGCTTGCGAATCGTGCATGGAAACCGCCGGTTCAGCGAGAATCTGGATTTCGACAACCTTGGCCTGACCAAACCGGAATTTGCCCAGGTGGGCGCGCTGGTGAAGCAGGAATTGGAGCGGGAGGGCTATACTGTAACAGCGGAGATGGCAGGCCTGAGCGCATTTCGTTGCCGTGTGCGGTTGCCCGGCCTGCTCTTTCATCACGGACTCAGCGGCCACAAAGACCAAACCGTGTTGATCCAATTGGATACTGAGCCACAGCGATACGACTATACACCGGAAACCTGGTTCATGGCCCGTTGGGATGTAAGGCAGGATATCCGTTGTTGCCCATTGCCGCTACTGCTTGCGCAGAAGTGCCATGCGGCCTTGGACCGCAAGCGCGCCAAGGGTCGGGATTTCTTCGATGTAGCCTACTTGATCAGCCTCAACGCTGAACCCGATATGCCCTACTTGCACAAGAAGCTCGGATTGAAAACAACCCGGGAACTCGCCGCTGCACTGCTGGAGCGGTGCGCCTCGTTGGATATGGATGCCTTGGCCAACGACGTGAAAAAGTTCCTTTTTGATGCCAACGGAAGCCTCAGCGTCACCCGGTTCCCCCAGCTCATCAAGCAACACTGGCTACGCCCATGACCAAAAAGGAAAAAGCCGCCTTCGTGCTGAAGACCTTGAACAAGCTCTATCCGCACCCTGCGATTCCGCTGGATCACCAAGATGCGTACACCCTCCTGGTGGCCGTGGTGCTCAGCGCCCAATGCACGGACAAAAAGGTGAACGAGATCACCCCGCTGCTCTTCGCCAAGGCCCGCACTCCGAAGGCTATGGCCGCGATGGAGGTGGAGGCCATCCGTGAGATCATCAAGCCGTGCGGGCTTTCACCGGCAAAGAGCAAGGCGCTGCACGGCCTTTCGGAGATCATTCTGGAGAAGCATGATGGCCAGGTGCCGAACACCTTTGATGAGCTCGAAGCCCTGCCCGGCGTGGGCCATAAAACCGCCAGTGTGGTGATGTCACAAGCCTTCGGCGTGCCTGCCTTTCCGGTGGATACCCACATCCATCGCCTGGCATGGCGCTGGGGCCTGAGCAACGGCAAGAACGTGGAGCAGACCGAAACCGACCTGAAACGCTTGTTCCCGCAGGACACGTGGAACACGCTTCACCTGCAGATCATCTACTTCGGCCGGGAGCACTGCCCCGCCCGCGGGCATGATCCACGGAAATGCCCGATCTGCAAGGAAATCGGCAGGAAGGAGTTGTTCAAGGGTTGAGGAATGGTGAATGGCCCATGGTGATTAGTCTCCGGGCCACCGGTCACCGGCAACTAATCACCATTCACTAATCACCAACCACACATCAGTTCAACACCACATGCACCTGCCCAACAGGCGGCACTTCCACCACCTTCAAGGCTTTGCTGTAATTGAGGATGGCCTGTACCGTGGCGGCCTTGGGCCCTTGCAGGGCGGGCATGTGGGGGCGGTTGCGGGAAGATCTCCGAAGTGTAGAATGTGCCATGTAGCGGATTTTGGCTGTTCAACGCTGGATCCGCCCTGCTTATTGCACGGCCGCGTTTCCCTGCTATTCCCAAGGGCCTAAAATGAGGACGCCGGCCTGCGCCGGCGTCCGCGGGAAGCACGGGCCTGGTTCATGCACGTTCCAATTGCATGCCATGCTGCTTGATCAGTTTGCGCATGTTGATCAACGCATAACGCATCCGCCCCAAGGCCGTGTTGATGCTCACGTCGGTTTGCTCCGCGATCTCCTTGAAGCTCATGCCCAAGTACGTTCGCATCACCACCACCTCCTTCTGTTCGGCGGGCAGGCGGTCGATCAGCTTGCGCACGTCCGCATCGATCTGCACGTTCACCATGCGTTCTTCCACGTTCTTGTCCGGTTGGGCATGCGTGGCAAACACATCGTAATCCTCGTTGCTGCGCACCAGGGGCATTTTCTTGTTCCGCCGGAAATGGTCGATCACCAGGTTGTGCGCGATCCGGATCACCCAGGGCAGAAACTTGCCCTCTTCATTGTACTTGCCTGCCTTCAGGTGGTGCACCACTTTGATGAAGGCCTCTTGGAAGAGGTCTTCCGTGACCACCCGGTCGCGCACCATCAGGAAAATGTGCGACCAGATCTTGCGCTTGTGGCGGTGCAGCAAGATCTCGAAGGCACCTTCATCACCAGCGGTGTAAAGACGCACGAGTTCAACGTCGTCAAGGGACTTGGACAGCATGACCTTCTCCGTTTTAGGCCCGAAGGGGGTGAGTGGGTCTTCGGTGTAGAGGTCTATGCGATGTGCTGTCCTTTGGTTTTTATTGGGCCGATGGCCGTGAACTTATTGCAGACGTATGTGTCTTTCCAAACGTTGCCTGCCGGTGGCATATTGTGCATTCCACACGAACGCTGTGCCCCAAATGTAACAGATCCGGGGCCACCGCGGCAAGCAGCCCTTAATTTTGCAGCCCTTTGGCAACTTCCCGGCATAAAACCACAGCCCCGCCCCCGGCCGCCCAGCCGGGAGCCAACGGGCACGCACAGCCCCTGCGCCGCAGCGCCCCAAGCTTCATCGGCATACAGGGGGCCCGTGTGCACAACTTGAAGAACATCAGCGTGGACATCCCGCGCGGCAAGCTGGTGGTGATCACCGGACTGAGCGGCAGCGGCAAGAGTTCCTTGGCCTTCGACACGTTGTACGCCGAAGGACAGCGCCGCTACGTGGTCAGCCTGAGCAGCTACGCCCGGCAATTCCTTGGCCGCTTGGAAAAGCCCGATGTGGACCGCATCACCGGCATCAGCCCCGCCATCGCCATCGAGCAGAAGGTGATGACGAGCAACCCACGAAGCACCGTGGGCACCAGCACCGAGGTGTACGACCACCTCAAGTTGCTCTTCGCCCGTGCGGGTCATACGTTCAGCCCGATATCGGGCCATGAGGTGAAGCGCCATACGGTAGAGGATGTGGTGGCGGCCGTTGCGGCCTTTCCGCAGGGCAGCACGGTGCTGCTGATGAGCCCGGTCAACGTGCCGAAGAAGCGCAGCCTGCGTGAACACCTGGACGTGCTGCAGCAGCAGGGCTTTGCCCGGGTGCATGACGGCAAGGACGTGCAACGCATCGAGGACCTGCTGCTGGCCAAGAAGCTCGGCAACGGACCATGGAGCTTGGTGCTGGACCGCATCACCGTGGAGGCCGGCAGCGAGGAAATGGATAGCCGCGTGGCCGACAGCGCCGAAGCCGCCTTCTTCGAGGGCATGGGAACCTGCCTGCTGTTGGGCCGCGATGAGGCGGGCCAGGAGGTTCGGCGTGAATTCAGCGACCGCTTCGAACTGGACGGCATCACCTTCGAGGAACCCATCCCCAACCTCTTCAGCTTCAATGACCCCGTGGGGGCCTGCCCACGCTGTGAAGGCTTCGGCAACATCATCGGAGTGGACCCCGACCTGGTGATCCCCGACAAAAGCCGCTCGGTATACGACGATTGCGTGGCCCCATGGCGCGGCGAAAAGCTCAGCGAATGGAAGGACGACTTCATCCGGGGAGCGGCCGCGCATGATTTCCCCATCCACCGGCCCTACCGCGACCTCACGGCGGCCGAGCGCAAACTCCTGTGGAACGGCGCCCGCGGCCTGCACGGCATAGATGCCTTCTTCCAGTACTGCGAGCAGAAGAGCTACAAGATCCAGTACCGCGTGCTGGCCAGCCGCTACCGCGGGAAAACCACCTGCACACTGTGCCATGGCAGCCGCCTGAAGGTGGAGGCCTCCTACGTAAAGGTCGCCGGGCGCGCCATCACCGAACTGGTGAAGTTGCCCATCACCGAATGCTTGGCGTTCTTCCGCAGCATTGAACTGGATGCCACGGACCGCAAGATCGCCGAACGCCTGCTCAAGGAGATCACCAACCGCTTGCGCTACTTGGACGAGGTGGGCGTAGGCTACCTCACGCTGGACCGCCGCAGCAACACCCTCAGCGGCGGCGAAACGCAGCGCATCGACCTGGCCACCTCGCTGGGCAGCAGCTTAGTGGGCAGCATGTACATCCTTGATGAGCCCAGCATCGGCCTGCACCCGCGTGATACCCACCGGCTGATCGACGTGCTGAAGCAACTGCGCGACCTGGGCAACACCGTGATCGTGGTGGAGCACGACGAGGAGGTGATGCTTGCAGCCGACCACATCATCGACATGGGGCCGGAAGCCGGCACGCACGGAGGCGAGGTCATGTTCAGCGGCACGCACGAAGAGCTGGTGCGGTCGGACAGCCTTACCGCCAAGTACCTCACCGGGCGTGAAAAGATCGAGCGCCCCAAGCGGCGCAGGGCGATAAAGGACCGCATCACCGTGATGGGTGCGAGGGAAAACAACCTCAAGGGCATCGACGTGGCCTTCCCCCTGCACATGCTCACGGTGGTCACCGGGGTAAGTGGAAGCGGCAAAACAACCCTGGTCAAACGCATCCTATACCCTGCCTTGCGGCGCGAGCTGGAAGGTGGTGGCGGAGACCGCCCCGGGGAATTCAAGGAGCTGGCCGGCGACCTCCACCGCGTGAAGGCCGTGGAAATGGTGGACCAGGATCCGATCGGCCGCAGTTCGCGCAGCAACCCGGTCACCTATGTGAAGGCTTGGGATGATATCCGGCAACTGTACAGTGAGCAGGACGCGGCGAAGATGCGCGGCTACAAACCGGCCTACTTCAGCTTCAATGTGGACGGCGGCCGCTGCGAGGTATGCCAAGGCGAAGGCGAAGTGCACATCGAGATGCAGTTCATGGCCGATATCACCCTGCCTTGCGAAGCGTGCCACGGCAAGCGGTTCAAGGAGGAGATCCTCGACGTGAAGTTCCACGGAAAGGACGTTTCGGACATCCTGGACCTCACGGTGGACGATGCCATCGGCTTCTTCCGCAAGTACCAAGAAGGGCACCATGCGGTGAAACGCATCCTGGACAAGCTGCTCCCCCTCCAGGAAACCGGCTTGGGCTACGTGAAGCTGGGCCAGAGCAGCAGCACCCTCTCCGGCGGGGAGGCACAGCGCATCAAACTGGCCTCCTTCCTGATCAAGGGGCACAACGAGCAGCCCACGCTGTTCATCTTCGACGAACCTACCACCGGCCTGCATTTCCACGACATCGCCAAGCTGCTGAAGGCGTTGAACGCCTTGATCGAAAATGGCCATAGCGTACTGGTGATCGAGCACAACCAAGAAGTGATCGCCTGCGCCGACCACGTGATCGACCTGGGGCCGGAGGCAGGTGATGCAGGCGGGAACATCGTCTTCGAGGGCACACCGGAAGCGATGGTGGCCAGTGGCCGGGGGCACACAGCGAAGTACCTCAAGGACGTCTTATAGCCGTATGTGCATCAAGGCCCGTTGAACGAGACCTTGATGGAGCTACCGCCGCATCACCTTGCGGAACAGTTGCTTGCCTTGCACCATCACTTTGAGGCGGCGACGGTGAAGCAGGATGCTGGCATCGTGTTCCGTGTAGTCCTCCAGGCGGCTTCCGTAGGCTTTCAGCACCATGCCTAAGCTGAGCAGGCCCACCACCGTGCCATCCTCCACCACCACAACTGGCTCGTGTTCCGGCGTCATGGCAATCTCTCCTGCCGCGCTCCGCAGGTCATCCTGGCCGCGCACCACGTGGGGCACTTTAGCCAACGAGGCAATGGTGGCATTAGCGGCGGCATGCTGCAACTGGGCCACGGCCGCCACGCCCTTGAAGGATTCGTCGGTATCCGTAACGAACAGATGCTCCACCTTGGGGTCCAGCTTGGCCAACAGGTCACCCACCAAGGTGCCGCCGGGAACCACAGGCACGCGCCGTTCCATCACCTGCTCCACGGAAACCAGTTCCAGCGGGTCTGGCTCGTAGGAGTCCGGTGCACGCACGCCGCGGCGTGCGATCTTCTCGGTCATGATGGTGTTCGTCATCAGGAAGTACGAAACTAAGTAGGATGCCGCACAGGCACCGAGCAACGGAAGCAGTGCCCCGATGCGCCCGGTGGTTTCCAAGGCAAACACCACACTGGTCAGGAAAGCCCGCGAAGCGCCGGCGAACATGGAGGACATGCCCACCAGCACCGCCAATGGCAACACCACGCCCACGGATGGAAACCAGTGCTGGGCCAGCATGCCCAAGAGGCAGCCGATGGCACCGCCGATGGTCATCATGGGCGCCAGGGTGCCGCCCGAAGTGCCACTGCCCAAGGCAATGCCCCAGGAAAGCAGTTTCAGCACGGCCATGCTCAGGATCAGCGCCAGGGTGGCCTGGCCGCTGAGCAGTTCGGAAATGTTCTCGTAGCCCACGCCCAGCGTGCGCGGTGCGAAGTAGCCGATCACGCCTACGAAAAGGCCGCCAATGGCGGGCCACCACATCCAGTGTACGGGCAGTTTTTCAAACATGTCCTCCACCCAGTACACGGCCTTGGTGATGCCCAAGGAGAGCAGTCCGATCAGCAGGCCCATCACGCTGTATACAAAGAGCGCGTGGTTGCCGGGGAGGTCAATGGGCGGCATGGCGAACATGGGGTCGCTGCCGAAGAGCAGGTGGTGCATGGCCGCACCGGTGATGCAGCCCATGGCCACCGGCACCAAGGAGCGCGGGGCAAATTCAAACAGCAGCAGCTCGATGGCTAAGAAGATCGCCGCAATGGGGCTGCCGAAAATGGCGCTCATGCCTGCCGTGGCGCCCGCCGCCAGCAGGACCTTGCGCTCATTGGGCGAGATCCGCAACAACTGCCCTACCATGGAACCCAGCGCACCGCCCGTGGAAATGATGGGGCCTTCCGCGCCGAACGGCCCGCCCGTGCCGATGCTGATGGCCGAGGAGATCGGCTTCAAATAGGTGATGGCCGGCTTGATCTTGCTTTGGTTGGTCAGGATCATTTCCATGGCCTCCGGGATGCCATGGCCCCGGATGGCCTTGGAGCCGTAGAGCGCCATAAGGCCCACCACCACGCCGCCCAGCGTGGGCACCAGCACCACCCACCAGCCTAATTGGTTGTGGCCGGGGGGTACATATTCCAACGTGAAACTGCCATGGAAACAGAGGTTGGTGATCAGGTCGATCAGCATCAACATGCCTTTGGCAAGGAAGCCGATGACCACGGCTGCGGCCACGGCCAGCACGGTGATCCATAGCAAGCGGCGTTTGTCACCGCCCGTGGCACCCTTCACATGGGCTTGCTGGAGGGCCGCTGAAAGCGACACGGAGATCGGTATGCCACCCTCGGCATTGTTGCGCTCTCCCATTGAGGGGCGCAAATTTATCGGCCAAGGAAAATACCGGTCAATTCAATTGGCTAGCATAGCTCTCCAAGCAACTGATGGTGACCTGCGATCACTCCTTCAGGAAGCGCAATGTTTTTGCACCTTCCGGATGAATAATGCGCAGCACATACAGGCCCGCAGGGAGTTCTTCCACGGCCACCCCTTCTTCGCGGTACACGCCGTGCAGCACCTCGCGCCCAAGCCCGTCGAGGATGCTGAAGGGCATGCGCCCGGTACTTCCTGCACCGCTGATGAAAATTAGGTTGCTGGCCGGGTTGGGGTAGATGGCCGTGCTGGGCGCGGAAACATGGACAAGTTCATCCGTTCCCAGGTTGATATTGCCATCCTCCACTCCATTGATCGATGAGGCAATGAGCTCCGTACACCGGCTGCCGAATGAAAAATTCTCGCAATGCCGGATCAGGCCTGCCCGCGTGTTGATCCGCCATTCATAGCTCCAGTCCCAGAATTCATTCACAGTGCATAGCGTGTCTAGGTAACTCCCCCACGTCTCGAACCCAAATGCCGTGATGGTATCCGTTCCGTTGGTGTCAGGAAAAAGCTGCAACAGACTGCTGTGCCATATCGTGGTCAGTTCTTCCGGGTCGGGAAACGGTGTACCCGTTGTGCCGAATCCCATGGCATGGCCATTGGGCGCTGCTCCCAACAACCCCTGTACGTGGTCCCGCCGGAACGCAACTTGGTAGCCTTGGAAAGTGCTGGTGGTGCTGTCTGCATAGAACTTGACACCATCATACGTGTACACCACTGAGTCCGGTGTCAGCAGCACGGTTACAAGGCTGTACCGTTGGTACGTGGTGGTGGTCGGATCCACTGGGCTGGCCGGCACTTCAATGGTTCGCCAAAGCAGCACGTCACCTGCTGAAAGGTGGAAATAGTCCGTAAAAACGGGTTGGTGGTACCCCTGGGCGGCTCCGCTGTCCTCCATGCCGATCAAGCTGAAATGCCGGAACGGAGTCCATGACGGGTGGTACAGCAGGTAATCAAAAGCCACATATTCCAGCAGGCCGTGCCCTTTACTGAGCCGCAGTATAACGGTGTTGATCGGCGAGGTTGCCCCCACCGCTTCCATGGAAAAGGTTTTCACGCTGTCCGTAACTCCGAGGAACGTCTCCAGCGAAATGCCGGTGCAAGTAATGAGGACGTTGCTGAAAGGAATGCCCCCGTTGGTGGATGGTACGGTCCAGCTTTGTCCTGGCGCGGCTTTCGGAAGGAAGAAGAACGGTTCAGTGCTCAAGCCGGAGAAATAGAAGGTCGTGTCGTTGCGCACCAACAAAGAATCCATGCGCTTGGCAAACCCCATTCCTCCATAGGTCTGTTCCATGTGCTGCAGTACCGGCCAAGCACAAGGCCCAAAGATCTGCTCCCGGATGGTCGTTCTGTTGTACAGCCATGTTCCTTGCGTGGAATCCACCCGCATGGAATCCATCAGAACCAGGTCCACCTGCATGTCAGGAAGCGCAACATCCTGGTAGTAGCTGCGCTGCCCCAACGGGAACAGGTCCCATTGGGCCCCGGCCGACAACATGGCGCACATGCCAAGGGCAAAGTGGAACTTCCTCATGTTGGGTGGTTTGGTGAAGGTCAATGTTTCGTGGCCCATAACTGGCAACGGATTCCAGGGCGGCAAACTATTCCTTCACGAACCGGGTCAACTCACCCGCCCCATAAGCCGGGATCCGCAGCAAGTACAACCCATTGGGCAGGTGCTGCACGGAGATACCGCCAGCGGGTACGGCCCCGCTTTGCACCACACGCCCCAGCCCGTCGAGGATGATGAAAGTCCTGCCCAGGCGCCACGGGCCATCCACGAACAATCGCCCGGTGGCAGGGTTGGGGTAGATCGAAAGGGCTTTGCCCGGATGCTTCGGTCGATCAACCCCCATGTTCACATCGCCCAACACCGAACAACCCACTTCGTAGGCGATGATCTTGGTATAACCATCGCTCGGATTGAGCCAATTCCAACTGCCTTCCAAGCCAACCCGGGTATTGAACCGGTAGGTTTGGCTGATATCCGAAGCATCGGAGATCACGCACCAAGTTGGGTCCAAGAGAGATCCATATGTAGTGAGTTCAATGCTGGTGGCTGTATCGGAACACGCCGATGAGATTTCCAACTCAAGCAATCCGCTCCTCCAAATGGTCTCTGGCATCCATTGATAAGAAGCTTCCACCATCGCAAAGTCATTCGGTGCAGCGGCAACAAAGCCCTCAAACTCGGACCTGCGGTACACAACCTGCCGGCCATATTGCTCCGTTATACTGCCATCTTCATGGCTGTACACTTGGTCGTAGGTGTAAACTATCGAATCCGGCGTGATCAACGTACCGGTGATGCTGTCCCTCATGTACTCCCAATAGGGCGGGCCTTGTGTGATCCACCCCGGATCATGGTAGTGCTCCCACAAAAGGACATCTCCCGGAGCTAAAAGGAAATAGTCCATGAAGTCGGGTTGTTGATAGCCAAAAGAAGTGGTTGCCGTTTTCCATCCGACCAATGCACGCGAACTGAAGGATGCATAAGCCGGATGGTAGAGCAGTTGCGCGAAGGGTACATACTCCATTAGGCCGTGTGCCTTGCTGAGACGGAATTGGAGATCATCCAAGGGGCTTACCGCCCCGACCGCGTCCATGGAAAACACCTTCACGCTGTCGGTAAAGCCCCCAGAGCCGACCTCCGAAGCGCTGGCACAGGTGATCAGAATGTCACTGAAGTCGTTGCCCGTATAGGAGGAAGTCACCGTCCAACTCTGGCCTACTGCTGCCTTTGGCAGGAAATAGAACGGCGTTGTGCTGTACGCCGAGAAGAAAAAGACCGTGTCATTCCGCACCAACAGGGAATCCATCACCCAACCGTGGTCAGCCAATGGATCCAATTGCTGCGTGCCCTCCATTGAGCAATCCCCCAACACCGCCCGGCGGAACTGGCCTTTGTTGTGGAGCACTGTGCCTCCGGAAAGGTCCGTAATGGTGGTATCCATCAATACCATGCCCACCTGTATGCCAGGAAGTGACATGTCTTGGAAATAGCTGCGCTGCCCCAACGGGAACAGGTCCCACTGTGCCGCCAAGGGGAATGCCATTGAACAAGCCAAGCCGAGCAGAAGTTGTTTCATGCTGTCCATTTCAAAGTTAAACGAACGTCGCCGGAACAAGAAGACACCATTGCTCTTGAGAATGCTGCCTCGCCCTTGCCCCTTTGGCAAATTGCGCCAATGGCGAATTGGCAAATTGCGAATTGGCAACTTGCCCCTTTGGCTAGGGCTATCGCCTCTTGCGCGCCCTGCGGTCGCGGCTCTCCCGAATTCTTAACCACGGATGAACGCTGATGCACACTGATAAATACGCGATGCGGAAAGTGCGCCACGCCTTTGCGTCCGATAAACGGAGACATTCGCGATCCGTGTCTATCCGTGTGAGGGCCGGTATTCACCAGGGCGTGGTTCGCCCAAGTATTGGAGAAGCGCCGACAGGCGCAGTATTATGAGGCGATAGCCCTGCCCTTTGGCGAATTGTCCCCCAACACCCCCACCTTTGCAGGCTCAGCCCTTTGGCGAATTGGCAAATTGCCCAATTGGCGGATTACCACGGAACATGCCCATTGACCAACACCAGATCCAAGCCCTCAGCCAATTGGAGTTCCACGCCCGCCAAGTAGTGGAAGGCTTCCTGGCAGGGCTTCACAAAAGCCCCTTCCACGGCTTCAGCGTGGAGTTCGCCGAACACCGGGCCTACAACCAGGGCGAAAGCACCCGCCACATCGACTGGAAGCTCTTTGCACGCACCGACAAGCTCTTCACCAAGCGCTACGAGGAGGAGACCAACCTGCGCTGCCAATTAGTGATCGATGCCAGCAGCAGCATGTACTACCCCGCCGCCAAGGACCGCAAGGCCGGGCAGTTCAACAAAATCGAATTCGCCGTGCATGCCGCCGCAGCGCTCATCGCATTGTTGCGCAAGCAGCGCGATGCCGTGGGCCTCACCGTGTTTGCGGACCAGGTGGAGTTCAGCGAACAGGCACGCAGCAACGCCGTACACCTGCGGCACCTGATGGCCCGGCTGGAAGAGCTGCTAAGCGCTGAAGCCCCCGCACAAAACCAGCGCACCAGCGCGGTGGATGCCTTGAACGACATCGCCCGCCGCACCCACCGCCGTTCGCTTGTCGCGATCTTCAGCGACATGATGGACAACAGTGAACGCAGCGCGGAGCTCTTTGATGCCCTCCAACACCTGCGCTACAACAAGCACGACGTGATCCTCTTCCACACCGTGGACCGCAAGCATGAGCTGGAACTGCAGTTGGAGGACCGCCCCTACACCTTCGTGGACCTGGAGAGCGGAGCGCAGGTGAAGGCCCACGCCGCCGAAGTGCGCGAAGCCTACAAAACCGCCATGGCCGCCTACTGGCACGAGCTGAAGCTGAAGTGTGGCCAGTACCGCATCGAACTGGTGGAGGCGGACATCAATGCGGGGTTTGAGAATGTGCTGTTGCAGTTTTTGTTGAAAAGGAGCAGGTTATATTGAGGGTTAGTTGTTAGTTGTCAGTTGTCAGGTGACCGTGGATTCCTGACAACCGACAACGAACAACTGGATACTTTTTCCTCCCACTTGCGGGTATCAAACTTCAGCTTACCTTCGCAGCCGCTTCAGCCAAAAGTTGAAGCCAACGGTTCGGTAGTTCAGCTGGTTAGAATGCCGCCCTGTCACGGCGGAGGTCGCGGGTTCGAGTCCCGTCCGGACCGCAAAAAGCCCCTGCCTCAGGGGCTTTTTTCATGGCCATCGCAGGGCATCCTTCTGCCTGGCCCCGCTCGGCCCTGAAACACAGGGCTTGGAATCAGTACATGATCGGGCTACCTTCGATATCGCTAAACCAACATACCGATGAAAAATCGAACCCTCCCACTTAGCGGTGTTGCGTTGGCCATGCTGCTCTTGGGTTGTTCCCGGGCCAGTGAACCCCAAACCAAGGCAAACGACTTTGGTTTTGAACAGCAAATGCTGGCCATCTTCCCGAAGATGGAACCGGGCACGGTGCTGAAAGTATGCAATACCAACGGCCAGCCCGGTGACCAGGGAAGCCTTCAATTCTCCATCGAAGCGACCAAGCCGGACCCTGAAAATCCGGGCAAGACCATCCCGACCGAACCGCTATCCGTGGAGCAGCAATTGGCGGCCATTCTTCCCTTTGTGGACGAGCACCACTCGGTAAACATCCGCTCCATCACGGACAAGGAGAGCGGACTACCGCGCATGGTGTTCACCATTCATCCGATCTGACCTGGGAAGGGCGGTCCGGCACCATGCCCTTAGCCAACCTGGGCACATCACCGGGGCGCGAAGTGCAGAGCTTGTGCACCTGGCGCCTTTGCCCGTTGGGTTCGACTTTGATTTTATGGCCGCGTTTGTATCCCTGGACGCTTCATTGCTCCTTGTCCAGTTCCAGAAGGGCCTTCAGGTCCTGCACAAGGAATTTGGATCCTTCAATCCGGAATTGCTTGAGGAGATAGGTCGAACCATAGCTTCCGTGGAGCGCGGACCGGCCCCGTTGGGAGCGGTGGCGCTACGGATCCACTTCCCCATTCCCCTGCCCGTGGAGCGCAACAGCACCGGGCACTTCCTGCTGCATCTGTATGACTACCTGAACTACCAACCCAACCAGATCAACCACCCGCGGCGCATGCCGGAGCGCTGTCCGGGACGTACCGCAGCACCTGGCATGAATGCTGCTTGGGGCCCATTGTACCTTTGCACGGCGCGGCATGCGCGGAACCCACATGAGCATCCGGACCATCGTATTGACCCCTGCCATCCTGCTGATCTCAGGGTTGGCCGCGCAGCCCGGCGGAGAACCCATCAACCAAACGGATGCCCAAGGGCGCAAGCAAGGGCCGTGGCAACGCACTTGGGCGGAAAGTACGCAGCTGCGCTACACCGGCCAGTTCAAGGATGACAAGCCGGTGGGCGACTTCACATACTACAGCACCAAGGGGCTGAAGGAAAGCCGCATCAGCCACTATGCCGGAAGCGATGCTTCCCATGCCTGGCACTACCACCCCAATGGCCAGCTGATGGCCGAAGGACGGTATGTGGGCAAGGACAAGGACAGCACGTGGAACTACTTCGACGAAAGCGGTGCACTGCGCAGCACGGAAACCTGGAAGGCGGGAAAGCTGGACGGCACCATGACCGCCTACTTCACCGACGGCACCACCGCTGAGCGGCGTGTTTTCAGGAAAGGTGTGGCCCAAGGGCCGGCTGAACAGTTCTACCCCGATGGCAAGCCGCGCTACAAGGCGGATTACGTGAACGGCGAGCCGGAAGGCACTGAAACCTACTTCTTCGCCAATGGCAGGAAAGAACTGGAGGGCCGCTATGTGAACGGCCAACGCGACGGAGGCTGGACCTACTACAATGAAAACGGTTCGGTGAAAATGCAGGCACTCTATGCCCAAGGCAAGCTGGTGCGCACCAAGTATGAGAACGGCACCTTCACGGAGTATTGGGAAGAAGGCAGGCCCAAGAGCGAGGAGACCTACAAGAACGGCAAGCGGGAAGGCCCCTTCACCGAATGGTACAACAACGGCGCCTGGGTGAACGAACCCGTGAAACTAGGCCCCGATGGAATGGGCAAGACAGACCTGCAACGCATCCTGAAAGGACAGGCAAAAAGGCGTGAAGGCACGTACAAAAATGACATGATCGACGGGCC
>JRYE01002150.1_pt1 | contig 24236 bp, 20 predicted proteins | sample 235321 | NCBI WGS metagenome assembly JRYE01 (sample SAMN03074214, study PRJNA261473) | activated sludge metagenome | biome: Common Effluent Treatment Plant; feature: Wastewater; material: Activated sludge; isolation source: activated biomass in a lab-scale reactor treating industrial wastewater at... | reverse complement strand
CAGGCATCGCCCCTCGACCCGATCGCCGCCTGCAAACCAATACCAATATCTCAACATGATACCGTATGCCAAACGTGGATGATATTGGAAAATTATTTGAAAGTACTCCCGGAAATGTGATCATTCCCAATCCGGACCTGACTCCGGAATATGCCTGGAATTTTGAATTGGGAATAGTGAAAACTATTTATCAAAAATTGAAGCTTGAGCTCAACGGATTTCACACACTACTCAATAATGCAATCGTAAGGCGTACTTCAACACTAAACGGACAGGACAGTATCATGTTTGATGGTACCTTGAGCCAAGTGGAGTCATTNNGTTTCAGGAGTACAACTGGGAGTTGAATATTATTTTACGCCAAAGATTTCTGTTCACTCCAATGCAAACTGGATAAAAGGAAAGGAAACTGATGAAGATAAAGATGAGCAGGTGGCGCTACGTCATGCACCTCCATTTTATGGAAGTACTGCGTTGCGTTATAAACATAAAAAGTTTTTTGCAGAAGCTTCATGGGTGTATAACAGTCAGATAAAAAATGAAGACCTAGCACCCTCCGAGCAAAGTAAAGGCTATATGTATGCAGTGGATGCAAATGGAAAGCCCTATTCGCCGGGCTGGTACACATTAAATGTAAAAACATCTTACAAACTGAATCAAAATTTTACGCTTACTGCAGGATGGGAAAACATAACCAATCAACGTTATCGCCCCTACTCGTCAGGCATTGTAGCGGCAGGCTCCAATTTTATTTTTTCGGTAAGAGCTAATTTATAATACTCAAAAAAAACAGGTAATTTGAAAATGACAGGAACGAATCCTGTCATTTTTCTTTGCTGTAAGGAGCAATCAAATCATGTATATTTGTCTATTGTTTCATAAGTGACAACTACAAAACATAAAATAACTGCATTCTTATTGCTGATTCCGGTACTCATGCCAGTCATCTTTTCATGTGCTTTTCATATTCAGCAACAATGGATACAACATAAAATGAAAAGAAGGCTTGAAAGTGATTTATTACATTCTCTTACCATAAATAAAAAAAATATTCGCTGGTCTCGCCCGGACAAAGAATTAATGGTGAACGGCCATTATTTTGATGTAAAAAAAATAAACGACAATAAAGATGGCACTATTTCCGTAAAAGGAATTTATGATGATGAAGAAACCTTATTGTTGCAACGGCTGAAAGAAGCCACACAACGCTCTCGCAACAACCATCATAAAATTTTTACGCAGCTTTTACAATTTGTTTCCGGCTTGGATGATACACAGTATGCTGAGAGATCGTTTACAACCATTGCAGCATTGCAATATCCCTGTTTTGCTGAAATGATACCACCTCCTGCCTTTACCGGCAACCATACACCACCCCCCCGGGGCTGATGGATATCTTACCATCAACATTTCTTATTTCATTTTAATGTACATAACAGTGAGTGCTGATATTTATTAGCGCAGGGTTATGTGTATTTATCTAAACAAAATATTAAACATGAAAAAAATTTCACTGTTTACTGTGCTCATGCTTTTTATGATAGCGGCATTTGCACAAAAAACAATAAACGGAAAAATAACTGACAAAACTTCGGGAGCACCACTGGCCGGAGCAACCATTTCTTATGGAAACAAAAAAGGAACCACTACTGATAAAAACGGCGGGTTTTCACTTGAATGTGGAAAGACGAATAAAATAACTATTTCTTTTGTGGGTTATGAACCACAAACCATTAATATAAAAAACTGCGATGAAGAAGTAAATATTGGATTAACAGCACTTGGCCAAAATCTTGAGAATGTAGAAATATCGGCAACTTCTGCTCAGAACAAATCATTATTATCGCAGCCGGTATCCATCACCAAACTGGGCATACCTGATTTAAAAAGAGGTCAGGGTGTATTTTTTGATGATATCATTCAAACCAGTGTTCCAGGCGTACAAATGAATCGAAGAACCGTTTCCGGCGGTCAGCAATTTAATATTCGTGGCTATGGCAATGGCTCCAGAGGCACCCGCGGCATCAGCAGCAATTTTGACGGACAGGGTTACAAAGTTTATTTGAACGATATCCCTATTACCGATGCGGAGGGAAATACAACGCTTGATGATATTGATTATGCCTCAATTGATAATGCGGAAATTGTAAAGGGGCCGGCAGGTACACTTTATGGCCAGGCAATTGCAGGTTCTGTAAACTTAAAAATCAGCGCACCCGGAAAAGGTAAAACTTCCATTGCACAAAATATAATGCTTGGTAATTATGGCTTGCTGCGACTTACCACACAGGTAGCCGCAGGCGGCGATAAAAGTAGTGTGATGTTGAGTTACGGCAAACAAAAGTCTGATGGATTTTCAATTCATAATAAATCACATAAAGACTTTGTAAATTTTGCCGGTGATTTTGCACCCAATGCCAAACAATCGCTTTCTGTATTTGTGGGTTATACCGATAGCTATGATGAAAGATTAGGCGAACTGACCATTACGCAATGGAACAATCATGACTATTCGGGCAATCCAAACTATATAAAAAATAATGCGCATAGTAAAGTGAGTACATTCAGAGCAGGCATCTCCCATGTCTATCATTTCAGCAATAATTTTTCCAACACTACTTCTTTGTTTGGTACCGGCTTTAGAAGCGATGTAAGCTCCGCAGGTGGCTGGACAGACAAGACAAGTGTAAACTACGGTTTACGTACTTCATTCAATACACGATTTGCTATTAATAATAATACATCATTGAATGGCGTAACAGGTTTGGAAGTACAAAGACAGGATGCACAGGTATTGGGCTATAGCATGAAAGCCGACCCGGCCGATCCCAATCCTTTGGTTTATACTTATGGTGTAAGTCCTTATTGGGTGATCAATGCACTTAGGTCAAACAATGCTTTTGTAACCACTCCTACTGCCTGGTTTACCGAGTGGACATTGGCATTGCCAGAAGACATATCTATAACTGCCGGGCTTGGCCTGAGTACACAGCACATTACACTTGATGACAGATTAAAAGCACCAGTTGCCACTACGTTAGACCCATCAAGATATGATACAACATATAAAAAAATGGTATCGCCCCATTTTGCAATCAATAAAATTTTCAAAAAAGGCTTTTCAGTTTATGCAGCCTATAGTACCGGATTTAAGGCACCGGTAAGTTCTTATTTCTTTATTACTACGCCACAAATAGGATCAGGTACACCACCGGCAGCCTATGCCACCGGAAAAGTAAATGGTGTACTGAAGCCTGAAAAAGGAACTCAATTTGAAATAGGAACGAAGGGAACCATACTAAACGACAAATTGGTTTACCAGATTTCATTATTTGCTTTGAAGTTTAAGGACAAAATGACTTCCGTATCGGTACCCGTACCCGCCACACCGCCTACCACAACTGCTTATAGTTATATGATCAATGGAGGCGAACAAGACCATAAAGGAATTGAAGCAGCTATTAAGTATGCAATTATTAAAAATGGAAAAGGAGTAATAGCGAATCTTACTCCGTTTATAAATTTTACATATTCTGACTTTAAATATGGTGAAAATTTCATTTTTAAAACCGGAAGCACTACATCAGGTGGAGGTATTGACACGGTAGATTATAGCGGGCTTGATGTATTTGGTACACCCAAGGTAATGGCCTCCTGTGGAATAGATGCGGCAACCAATGTGGGCGTTTATGCCAGCTTTTCACATTTGTATAAAGACCCAACCAATTTTGCAAAAGAAAGACTGACACAAAATCCTGAAACCTATGCATTGCGTAAAGCAAGCAGTTACAACTTGCTTAATATGAAACTGGGTTACAGAAAAAGTATTAACACGCATTTTGATGTAGATGCATATCTGGGTGTAAACAATATTACAGGCACCCGATATCCCATCATGATTTTTGTAAACCAATTACCCGATGCATACATTCCGGGCCCACCCAAAGCAGTCGTATTTGGCGGGTTGAATCTGAGATATACATTTAATTAATAGGCAATAGCATGGCCGCAACGAAAGAGCGGCCATGCTTTAAAAAAAATAAGATATGAAATCGACTCTTGTATTCTTTACGGCTGCGCTGCTATTGAGTTGCGGCCGCTTTGGCAACAAAGAAACAGATGGCAAAAAAGATATGCGTATTGTTTGCCTTTCAAAACATCTAACGGAAATGGTATTTGCGCTGGGTAAAGGCCATAATCTGGTAGCAGTTGATTTGAGTAGTACTTATCCCGATAGTGCAAAACTGCTAAAAACGGTCGGTTATCACCGGGCATTAAATCCCGAAGGCATAATAGCCATGAATCCGGATCTGGTGATACATAGCAATGACATAGGCCCTGAAAATGTATTACCACAAATTACAAAAGCGGGATTGAACATAAAAGCATTTGGCAAAGCAAACACCATAGACAGCGCAGAGTTGCTGTTAAAAGAGCTTGGAAAATATTTCGGCGTTGAAAGCAAAGCCGACTCGGTTGTAAAGAAAATGCAAAACGAAATAGCTGCTGCTGAAAAAACAGTAGGCGATTTGCAACTAAAGGATACACCATCGGTAATGATTATACATTTTGGCCGAGCCAATAATGTTTATTTCATCATGAGTGGACGCAATGGAGTGGGCGATAAACTCATTGCACTGGCCGGCGGCAAAACCACACACTATGAAGCAAAAGGCGCCAGACAAATAAGCGCTGAAGCTGTAGCTACAGCCAATCCTGATATTATTATTGCTACGGATTATGGGTATGACCAAATGGGTAGCATGGAAAAATTTATTAAAGATGTACCTGGCGTATCCTTAACCAATGCCGGGAAAAACAAAAAGATTTATCGTTTTGAAGAGCATGATCTGATTTATTTTGGACCACGCACCGGCGAAAATATTATCAAGATGTTGCACATCATACATCCCGAAGCTTATGCTGAAAAAAAATAAATACTTCTTTCCGGTATCCATTTTACTACTGGCTATTGTTATGTTAGCAGCAATTGGCTTTGGTGCAGTATCCATTCGCCCGGAAGAAATGTTATCATCATTAAAACATTTTTTTCAAAGAAAACCTTCGGCCAATATTTATGAAGGCGTTTTTCTGGAACTTAGATTGCCCAGAGTATTATTATGCGCCATTACAGGGGCCATTCTGGCTGTAAGTGGTGTGCTGATGCAGGGCTTGTTTAGAAACCCAATAGTAGAACCCGGACTAACAGGTACCAGTGCCGGTGCTGCATTTGGCGCTTCTTTTATTTTTGTATTAGGCTCCAATATCAGCCCTTCATTTAAAAGCGCAATTGGGCCATTTCTTGTTCCGCTGTTTGCATTTGCAGGTGGGCTGTTAGCAACATATATCGTTTATGCGCTTGCAAAAAGAGAAAAACATGTGTCCATCACCTCGCTATTGCTGGTAGGCATGACAGTAAATGCAATGGGCCTTAGTGGTGTAGGGTTTATGAGTTTTATAGCCCGCGACCCACAAGCCCGCAGTATTACTTTTTGGGGGCTGGGAAATTTTTCAGGAGCCTCTTGGTTGCAGGTGTTTATTGTAGGTGCCGTGGCACTCATTGTTTTTATTATATCGTCTTACTTTTCAAAACAATTAAATGCCCTGCTATTGGGCGAAGAAGAAGCAAACTATTTGGGCATAGATACCAGAAAACTAAAAAGCACCATACTCATTTTAAATACAGCGATGGTATCAGTAGCTACCGCATTTGTGGGTGTTATCAGTTTTGTAGGGCTTATTGTTCCACATATTATCCGGCTTATGATGGGCAGTGATAATAAAATATTAATTCCTGCATCTATGATCGTCGGTGCCCTGTTGCTTACGTTGGCCGATATGGCTGCAAGACTTTTATTGGCACCTGCAGAAATTCCGGTAGGCATCATTATCTCCGTTGTATGTGCGCCGGCATTTATTTTTCTTCTGAAAAAGTTTGGTGCTGCCGGACAAAAAGGAGGCTACAATGCTTAGCATTTCATCCATAAACTATAGTGTAGGAAAAAAACAAATTCTTTATGATGTATCTGCAAATTTTTTGCCCGGAACATTTAATATGATCATGGGTCAAAATGGGTCAGGTAAATCTTCCTTCTTAAAAATTTTCAGTGGAGAAATCAATTCTTATTCCGGAACCGTTTTATATAATAACCTTCCCCTCCAATCTTATAAAAAAGGTGAGCTTGCAAAATTCAGGGCTGTGATGAGCCAGCAACCGGAGCTTAGCTTCCCACTCACCGTTGAAGAAGTAGTGATGATGGGGCGTTATCCTCATTTTGATTTTCAGCCTACGCAAAATGATAAAAAGATATGCAATGAGGTAATGAGCAGGATGCAATTAAATAACTTTAAAGAAAGAAACTACCTGACCTTGAGTGGTGGCGAAAAACAAAGAGTACAATATGCAAGAGTGCTGTCGCAAATCTGGGAAAGTAAAAATCATTTCAGATATTTATTTTTAGACGAGCCACTCAATAATCTTGACATAGCCTATCAGCAGGAGTTTTTGGAAATAGCAACGGAATTAAAAACCGGTGAAACCATTTTGGTGGCTGTCATGCACGATATAAATCTTGCGGCTCAGTTTGGCGATCAGTTATTTTTTATGAAAGATGGAAAAATGGCAGCAAGCGGAAAACCTTCCGCCATATTATCAGAAAGCTTAGTTGAGCATATTTTTGGCGTAAAAACCACATTAATAAAAAATCCGGTTTCGGAGCTCCCCTTGGTTGTTTTAAATAAAAATCATTGACGGTTTTTGGTGATTTTTCGCAATTATAGCATCAGAAATAAAAAAGGTTGCCTAAAAAATCAATTTTTACAATTCTGTGCAGCAAGTGAATGAGATTTTTGTCTAATTTACAGGCAACCAACAGGTAGTTATGACTGAGGAAGCCATCTTACAAGGTTGTTTAAAAAATAATGCCGCAGCCCAGCGGGAGTTGTACAACAGATACAGCTCCAAAATGCTGGCGGTATGTTATCGATTTGCCCACAACCGTGAAGATGCCGAAGACATGCTACAGGAAGGTTTCATTAAGGTCTTTACACAGATACACACTTTTGAAAACAGGGGAGCATTTGAAGGGTGGATCAGGAGAATTGTAGTACATACCTGTATTAATATTCTTAAAAAAAATAAGAAGTTTAATGAAAGTGTGGACATCATTCATGCCACCGGTGTGCAGGTAAGGGAAGACAGTGTACCTGCCATTATTCAAGCGAAGCAGGTGGTTGAATGTATCAGGTCTTTGCCAATTGGATATAAAACTGTGCTGAACTTATATGCAGTAGAAGGTTATAGCCATCGTGAAATTGCCAATATGCTGGATATAGAAGAAAGTACTAGTCGAAGCCAGTACACCCGGGCAAAGGCAATGCTGGAAGACATTTTGATTCGGAAAAAAATATTACATAAACCCCGGCCCACCGGAACTGATGGATCGGGAAAAAGTGGGATTGACTGGCTACTGTCTATCAATCGCCGATAAACCAAAACGTACCCAAATAGCTGACTGGAAATGGATGACAAATTTTATAACAGGGATTTTGAGCAGTTTGTAAAAAACAATGCCGATCAATACCGGATGTTCCCATCTGAAAAAGTATGGAAGAACATTCATCACAATCTTCATACCCGTAGTAAATGGTATGGTATTGGAATCGGTCTGTTATTATTGAGCATTGGAGCTGTAACCGGCGTAATGGTCTCCAACCCATCATCAAAACATCTGGTTGCTAACGCTATTTCAAAACAACCAATCAATACAAGTGCTGCTGTTGCATCTCAAAATCAAATTCCATTTAAAGTGGAGAGCAAGCCTGAAGAAGTTGCGAATCCCTCCATTGCAAAATTCGGCACCCCGGAAATCTTTCAGAATAATCCTTTTTCAAATACATCAAGTGAAAATGAGTTGAACGAAGATGCGGTAGCCATTCAATTTACAAACTCTATACTACCTGCATTACAAACGATCATTTCAAGTGCAGGAATAGCAATCTATATGGATAAAGATTTGCCGGATGTTGCCATTAAGATGCCCGTGATTGCTAAGAAGCAAATTGAAACTACGCCTGCTGCTGCTTCCATTTTATTTACTGAGCCTGTTTCCACTTCATCAAATAAAGAAGATTTGGCAGATAAAGCAACACAAGCTAAACAGCCTGAAACTACAGTAGCAAAAGAAGAAAACGGATATCCTTTAACGATTGAAAGTGTTGTAAACAGCTATCAATATAGAAAATCAAGAAAAAAACTAAGATGGGAAATGTTTGTTACACCAACGGTAACTTACAGAAGACTGAGTGAAAATAAAGATTTCATCAATGCATCACAGGCTGTTTCAAACAGTTTGAGCTATACCGCTTTTACCGACATTAATAGCTTGGTAAAACATAAACCCGATATTGGTTTGCAATTTGGTGTTACTACAGCTTATCCCTTATTCAAAAATCTAAATATTGTAGGTGGATTTCAATTTAATGTGAGCAAGTATGACATCAGAGCATTCTATTCAAATAGTGAGATAGCAACCATTGCATTAAATACAGGAGCAGGAGCCAATTCAGTTTCAACAACCACCAACTATCGCAATTTTAGCAGTGGCAATGATGTAAACTGGCTTCGCAATTTTTATTTCTCTGCTTCTATACCGGTTGGGCTTGGTTTAAAGATTGCCCAAAAAGGCAAATCTACCATTGGAATCATTGGCACTGTGCAGCCTACCTATATCTTAAGTGATCAGGCTTACCTGATAACAACCGATTATAAGAATTACGCAGAAATGCCATCTTTAATAAGAAAGTTCAATGTAAATACAGGACTGGAATTATATACCACCTTTTCTGCCGGAAAAACCAAATGGAAGATAGGACCACAGGCCCGTTATCAAACACGTTCCAGTTTTAAAGCTCCATATCCTGTAAAAGAACATTTATTTGATTTTGGAATCAAACTGGGAGTTACCATTCATTAATTTCATACTTACTGCTTATCAATAAATATCCTGCCCCGCGGCGGGATATTTACTTTATAGCGGCCAATTCAATTATTTTTGACAAATAACGTTAATACAAAAAGCTCGTTATGAAAAAAGGAGGCATTATCAGTTTGTGTATTTGTATTATGGCCTTTGCATGCAAAAGCAAAAACACGGAGCCCGAAAAAAAATTTATCTCAGTAGTATCGTTAATTAAGGAACAGGTAAACCATGTGGACACTTCCTTGTATCCCATATTAAGACTTGACCTAAGCGACAGTACACATACAGATACTGTTTTTTTACCAAGAGAACAGTTTGCAAATGCCGCAAAAGATTTTTTAACTATTCCGGATCTTGGCAATCCCAAAGTTGCAAAACGGTATAAAGAAGAAACCATTTACAATAAATCGATAAACCGGGTTACCATCAACTACACGCCACTACATCCACAAAAAGAAGAGGTACAACAACAAGAGCTTTCTATAATACCCAATCCTTCGGGCGACAAAGTAAAGAGTGTATATATAACTAGAGAAATATCAAACAGAGACAGTTCGCTTAAAAAAATTTTGCTTTGGCAAATGGATAAAAATTTTCAGATTACAACCATTTCTCAAAAGCCCGGAAAGGCAGAAAAAACAAGTATAATTAAAGTAACCTGGAATGAACAAACCTATTGATGACGCAGGAAACCTTTCGACATATTGCCCCATCGCTCCCTTCGCAGCCTGGAGTTTATAAATATTTTGATGAAGCAGGTACATTAATTTATGTAGGCAAGGCAAAGCATATCAAAAAAAGAGTGAGCTCTTATTTCACCAAAACATTAACCAGCTATAAAACCTATGAGCTGGTTCAAAAAATTGCACGTATTGAATTTACTATTGTAAATACAGAACAAGATGCATTGTTATTAGAAAATACTTTAATAAAAGAGTTTCAACCACGCTATAATATCAATTTAAAAGACGATAAAACCTATCCTTTTATTGTTATTAAAAATGAACCTTTCCCCCGGGTGTTTCTCACCCGTCAAAAAATTGATGATGGCTCAGAATATCTGGGGCCATTTACTTCGGTAAAAAAAGTAAAAGAATTGCTGGAGTTTATCAAACAAACCATTCCTTTAAGAAACTGCACACTCAGTCTTACGGAAAACAATATTAAGAAAGGAAAATTTAAAGTGTGCCTGGAGTACCATTTGGGTAATTGTAAAGGCCCCTGCGAGGGGTTGCAGTCTGCTGAAGACTATCAAGAAAATTTAGCGCATTTAAAAAATTTGCTGAAAGGTAATCTGGGACCAGTGATCAAACATTTTAAACATGAGATGAAATCAGCAGCTTCAAAGCTGGCCTTTGAAAAAGCTTCACTCATCAAAAAGAAAATTGATTTTTTGGAAGGCTATCAATCAAGATCGGTGGTTGCTAATGTGAAAACCGGCAATGTAGATGTATTCAATATCTTACAGGAAAAGAATATTGCCTATGTAAACTATCTGATGGTAAGAAACGGTGCGATTATACAAACACATACCAGCCGGCTGGAAGCCAGGCTTGACGAAACCAAGGCAGAAATCTTGCTTTTTTCAATTGTAAGGTTAAGGCAAAATTTTAACAGCGATGCGGTTGAATTGGTAGTGCCTTTTGAAATAGCTTATCCTGATACTGAAATAAAACTAACAGTACCCAAAGGGGGTGACCGAAAAAAACTATTGGACCTGTCGGAAAAAAATGCACTGCATTATATTGAAGAATTAAAAAAGAAAGAAAGGCTGCATTTAAACATCAAGGACATTTCAAAATACAATTTACTGCAACAAGTACAAGAGAAACTGCAATTGCCACAATTGCCGTTACATATTGAGTGTTTTGATAATTCAAATTTTCAAGGCAGCTACCCCGTATCGGCCATGGTTTGCTTTAAAAATGGAGAGCCCAGCAAAAAAGATTATCGTCGTTTTAATGTAAAAACGGTAACCGGCATCAACGACTTTGCCACTATGAAAGAGGCGGTGTACAGGCGATACAAAAGACTAAAAGAAGAAAATCAAAGCCTTCCTCAGTTAGTAATTATTGATGGTGGAAAGGGTCAGCTTAGTGCTGCTATTGAAGCCATTGAAGCATTAGATTTACCAGGACAAATGACGATGATAGGTCTTGCAAAAAATGTTGAAGAAATATTTTTTACAGGAGATACTCAGTCTGTAAAGCTTCCCTATCAAAGCGATGAATTGAAACTAATACGCCGCATAAGAGATGAGGTACACCGGTTTGGTATCAGTTTTCATCGCAATAAAAGAAGCCGTGGTACATTTAAAAATGAGCTGGAAGATATTAAGGGAATAGGGGAAGCAACTGCTCAATTATTATTAAAAAAATTTAAATCTGTGTCACGAATTAAAACGGTTGCAGCATCTGAACTTATTGCCTTGATTGGTGAGCAGAAAGCGAGTTTAATATGCACACATTTTAAAAAAGCTTCTGAAAATAAATGAATAAGAAAAAAAAGTATGGCAAAAAAAATGGGGCCAGAATAGAAATTCAGCCCCGTTTTTAAAATCCAATATCCTATGAAAAACCGTTACGAAAGTACGATTAATTTTTTATTTTCCTATAGTGTTTTTACGATTTTGTCAGATTTTTTTTAAATAATTAAAAAAAATAACAACCTATAAAAAAAATTTAATTTTTAGACTACCAATCAATTATGAGTCTTGACATTTGTCAATTTATTACAAATCAGTCACTATCAAATTCGACAACTTGGTATGGGAAAAACACTATCCTGCGATTGAATAGAAATTCAAATTTTAAAAATAAAGAACGACAAGTAATCAAATGTTGCAACACAGATCTAGAAAAAAATAATTACTAATTGCAAACAAAAAAAATAAGGGCTGCCAAAAATGACAGCCCTTACAAATATTTAAACTTTTATAGAACTAGTAAGACCAAAGATCTTGTTCAAAATTAAAAATCTTCTCTTTGATATTATCGCCTTCAAGTAAAGCAAGTATCGGATCTTTTATATAACTTTTGATATACTTATTTGAAGGATTATCAATGGTGGATTTTAATACATAACTGCTGAACATACGGCTCTCAAAAAGCTCTTCCCAGGTCATACGGCTTTGTCCCATATTTTTTGGATTATACACTTCATAACGAGCCAATATAGGTCTCAAATCAGGATAATAAACCCAGAACATTTGAGAAATACCTCTTTCTTTTCCGGTACGTTGATCCATTACCGTTTTCATGGGAGATATTCCTAATATGCGGCAAAACATTCTGCTGGATTCTCTGTCAAATACCCACTCTTCTTTGATTCTTATTTTCATTACACTTTTGGGATCAAAACTGGCACGGGTTACTACATACTTAACAATAATGTTTGGGTTGTTTACATCCGTTTGAGCCACTGTATCAGCTGTTCCCATTGTTAATTGCTGGATATCGGCTAGATTCATTGGAGTTGTAAAACGATCATCAGCAAATGCAGTTACTTCTCCGCTGTTTACAGCTTTTAGCAATATATTGATAAACATCTGGCTGCCATTATCATCCTGCGCATCATATTGAAACACTTTGTTTACTTTTTCACGAAGATCCAGTTCACGCCACACTTTTTCAGCATATAAGGCATCATCCCAACGCAGGTATTCGTAAGGCAAAGGATTACGTTTGGTAAGGCTTGATTTATCGTAAGCATTATCCTGACGTAAAGATTTTTTTACTTCATTGTCCAAGATGCCAGAAGAATCTACCTCAATTGGAATATTTCCATACGGGTTATATACAGGCGCCACATTATTATTGTTTTGCTGATTTTTACCCAGCGTATCAACGGGCTGATTGGTATTGCCTGCATTATTATTATTGTTAGAGCTGGTAGTTCTTCTTCTGCCACTACGCTGTGCATCTGCTGTTTGTGCCAGTAGTACTACTGCCGCCAAACAAACCCCTGCTTTAAAAATAAGTGTTTTCATATCTGTTATTTTTAATGTATATAGTACACCAAACTTGGAATTTTTCTGCTTTGTCCATCTGGCCCTACAGCTCTGATGTTATCAACCGTTACGGTTCGGCCCGATACCAATTTGTTTAAGATTGCTCTTGCCTGACCGCTCCAGGTATTACCCTGGCAAGCTGCCTCATCAATGGTTCCTTCTTCATTATCGGCAGATAACGTAAAACTAGTTACCGTATATTTTATATCCAATGGAAAATCTTTGATAAAAGCACCCACACCACCTTGTGCTCTTATTTGGCCTACGGTCATATTCTCACCACTCATTACACCACCAATGGTAGCAACAGGATCAGGTATTCTTCTTACACGGAAAGGAAAACTACCTACCGATTTGCCATCAACCGTTACATTAATATTACAAGTTTCCGTTGGTGTAGTAACTTTTGCAATATATCGGCCGCTACCGGTTTTGCTAATAGAACCACCACCACCGCTGATGCTTACGCTTACTTTTTCATCGCCTGCACCACTGGCAGCTACTCTTACTTTATTATCCCAACCGATATACAATACATTCATTTCATCCAGCGCCACAGAAGCACCGCTGGGAGAACCTACTGTATATTCAACATTCTTTTCCAAAACTTCCTGCTTTCCGGTAATTTGGTTGAAATAACTGATACGTACCGGAATGGTGTGCGAACCAATTCCATTTGCGGTAGTTTTATAAATACCATAACCTTCTTCGCCAATGGGTACACTGGATCCACCAATAGAAATGGATGGTTGCGCAGCCTTACTATAAGCACCCACACCTGCATTAATTACAATTTCTTCGCCGGGCATTGCATAGCTGGTACTTTGACCAACTATAGGCGCATAAGCATCAAACACTACTTTTACTTCTCCTACTTTCTTATGGCACTCTGCTACAACTTTGTTTTCGGCATTCTTTATATCATTTTGAAACTTACTCAAAATAGTTAATCCGGCTACGGTAGGTACCATTTGAAAATAAGCAATATCCCAGGGTTTTGTTTTTTTATCAAGCCCCGGGGGGTTTGACACATCTACAAAAGATACGTTTTTAAAAGTACTGTCAATTTCAGGGTCAATGCCTTTCATATCGCTAGAATATTTTTCAAGCATTGCCTTTAGTTTATTTCCTTCGCCTTCCTTCACCATTAATTTGGTTACAATATCCAGATTGTCTTCTTTAAATGATTTTGTAGGATCGCCGGGAGTTCCTCCGGCTCTTGTAATAATTTTATTTTTTAAATCTTCAATGTACTTGAATAAATCTCCAGAAATTTTCTGGGCATTTTGTGCAATGGGGAACCATTTTTCAGCTCTTTCTTTTGTTGCTGCATCACTTCTCTTGGCATCAAGAGATTTGAGGATAGTTTCAGTAGAAAGATTTACTGTATTATTAGTATTCTCCAAACTGCGTCTTACGGTTTTAAAGGCATTGAGGATCTCTGATGATACATTAAGTGCTAACAATGCTGTAAGCACCAAGTACATAATATTGATCATCTTCTGCCGGGGCTCTTTAGGTAAAGCCATGACTATTTACGGTTTTGTGTTTATAAATGATGACTGTATAAAATCACGGATACGGATTCCGTTTGTTTTAGCTGCGACCCTGCATGGCAGTAAGCATGTTTCCATAAATACTGTTCAGGCGGCCCAAATTATTTGCTAATCCGCTGATTTGCTCTTGAACTTTTTTAGCATCGTCAGCACTATCCAGCATTTGCTTGCTGGTTTCGGCCAGTTTGCCATAGAAAGAGTTCAACGCTTTCAGATGATTATCGCTTTCTTTTAATTCAAGTTCGTAAATAGTGTTTAAAGAAGAAAGATTCTTGGTAAGCACCTGTATTTGATCGTGAAATACTTTGGCTCCTTCAGTAGCTGTGTTAAAAGCACCTACTGAGCTTGCGGCATTTACATAAGCATCTTTTACTTTATCCAAAGTGCCGGTAACTTCTTTAGTTTTTGCGGTGAAGTCTCCTGTAGCATTGATTGTATCACTCAGGCTGTTCATTCCGCCTACGGTTGTATTTAGTTGCTTGAAGCCGTCTCCCAAACGCTTCATGGTGTCCGGTGTAATATCAGCATCGGCCAGCATTTTATCCATTGCGGCAAAGCCGGCTCTCGACTTGGCACCAGCTACAGAAAACTGCTCTTCATCATGTGTGCCATCTTTAATAGGCGGGTAAATAGTATAAAGAATACCATACAATGCAAAGATGATTGCCTCTGTGGTCAAACCGATCCAGAGCCATAGATCCGCATCTGCTGCGTGTGTAATTTTTCTGAGGGCACCCCAGATAACTAATGCCGCACCGAATGATACGCCTACGTCAACCCATTTGCTTACTTTGGAAGGGATAGCTGCTGCCATAAATTGGATTTTTAGATTGTTTTGTTGATTTAAAAATGATTAATAAGAGGGGAAAAAGAGAGGACAAAATATTTTTATTGTCCTCTCAATATTTTAAACGTGAATGTGTTCGTATTATTTCTTTTTGCTGCCTTTTCCTTTTGTAGGTGCGGCGGGTAAGTCAATCACACAGCGGAAACCAATATAAGATTTAGTGGAATCCTGATATTCATAAGTACTTGTTCCGGTTTGCAGATAGTATCCTACGTCTTTCCAGCTACCACCACGAATAATCTTACGCTTCATCAATGGCGGATCATCATCTTTTGCTTCATACCTTACATCGGGGTTCATATCATGCTGGAAGTTGTTACGACCTTCATAATAAATAGAAGAAGTCCACTCGGCCACGTTTCCACTCATACAATACAAACCAAAATCATTTGGCCAGTAGCCGTCAGCTCTTACTGTATAAAATCCACCATCTTCAGGATAGTTGCCACGACCCGGTTTAAAATTGGCCATCAAACATCCTTTTTTATTACGCAGATAATAGTTACCCCAGGGGAACATTGATTGAGAACGACCACCACGAGCTGCATATTCCCATTGTGCTTCGGTTGGCAATCGGAAATCAGATTCCTGAGTTCTTTTCTTGCTATCCAAATAAGAGTTTAAAATGCGTGTACGCCAGTTACAAAAAGCTTCAGCCTGCTTCCAGCTTACTCCTACAACAGGATAGTTGCCAAAGGCAGGGTGGTTGAAATATCTTTTGGTCATTGGTTCGTTATACGAATATGCATAATCTCTAATCCAGCAAAGCGTATCAGGATAAACAGCTACGGGATATTTTTTGATAAACTGAGAACGCGGCTTACCGGCATTTTCTCTTTTCGCTGCTTCTTTCAAATCAAATCTTTCTACCTGATAAACCATTTTAGAAGGATCGAGCTCCATTTTTCCAAAAATTCTGTCTTCGGGGGCCAAAGCTAATTGAGTACCTCCCAGTTTTTCATTTACATCTTTAGAAGCCCAAAAAGTTTTCAATTTGGCTTTGTCCACATATTCATTTCCTGCTTTATCAGTTTTTACCATTCCCAGTTCTTTACCTACCAATGAGTCTCTCACCCAGGTTACAAACTGGCGATATTCGTTATTAGTAATTTCAGTAGCATCCATCCAGAAGCCGCTGATAGAAACAGAACGATTTCTTGCACTGAATGCATAAGCAGGATCTTCATCGCTGGGCCCCATGTGGAAAGTTCCTTGTGGGATGTAAACCATTCCCGGAGGTTTTGGCAAGGTGTACTTATTAGATGGTGCAATGCCATGCAATTGTCCATCATTGGGAAGTGCACCGCCTTTACTGCCATTCTTTTTTCCACCAAGAATACCACAACTGGTCNNATAGAGGTTTTTCATTTTCATACACTTAAGAGGTATTGGCAAATATAATATTTAGGGTTATTTTTCAACACAACGCTACAATTTATTTTTTTTAACCGCAAAGTTCTTTTACGGGGTAAAATTTCAAACGAATGTAAAGTTGGTTTTATTGCATTCGTGTAGAATTTATTCCTTTGCGGAAGCCTTGTTTATCAGCGAAATAAGTTCAAATTCGGAAAATACGGGGGGAAAGCAGGTATTATTACGACAGAGATATAAGTAAGGTTCCGTTCCCGATGCTTTATTGGCTAATAATGGGTACGAGTTATCGGCTTTTTGAGTTGCCTGAAAAATTTTGTGCGGTATATAATTCTTTAAAATTTTGGGCAAAATTTCATGAGATTGCTCCCCTATCACTATTATTTCATTGGTTCCGGTTTGTATTTCCAGCAATAAGCTGGCCCACGCACCAAAGGAATTGGGGTGTTGAATAATTGCTTTTGACAATAATTTGAGCAGGTCTTCGCTTCGCTTTATCCATGATGCTTTTTCAAAAACAATGCCCAGGTAATGTAGATTGGTGGCCATTATTGAATTTCCGGAAGGTGTGGCGCCATCATAAACCTCCTTTTTTCGCACAATAACATCCGATTGATCTATCGGAGTATAAAAAAAATAAGGAGTTTCTTCTTCGCTAAAATTTGAGATTACAAACTTTGTAAAACTACTTGCCTTTTGTAGCCATTGGTTGTCCATTGTTATTTCCTGCAGGTGAATCAATGCCTGAATCAGATAAGCATAGTCATCCAAAAATGCAGGAATACGGGCCCTGCCTGCTTTCCAGGTATGATGCAAGCTTTCATTATTTGCAGTGGTTGAAAATGCAGCTAACAGAAACTGCATATTATCAATTGCCAACTTTTTATATTCATTGTTTCCCGTGGCTGCATAAGCTTTACTGCAGGCAGTGTTCATCAATGCATTCCAACCCAAAATAATTTTATCATCGGTAGCCGGCCGCACTCTTTCATTTCTTGCTGTCAATAATTTTTTTCTGCCTTTCTCCAAAATATCAGCCACCGCTTCAACTGCCATATTCATTTCATTGGAAAATGCGGCAAGTGGTTTTTTTACTCTTAAAATATTTTTTACTGTGGTAGCACCATGTCCCTCATGCCAGTTTCCTTTTTCAGAAATATCATAGTAAGTGCAAAACAAAGCAGCATCTTGTCCCAAAATTTTTTCAACTTCTTCTTTTTTCCAAACATAAAATTTTCCTTCCTCCCCTTCACTATCTGCATCTATTGCCGATAAAAATGCTTTCCCATTCCATTGTAGTTCTCGTTGCAAAAAATTTATTGTTTCTGATATCACTTCACGATATCGTATTTTTCCTGTAAACTGATATGCTTCGGCTAATACAGACACCAGCAAAGCATTGTCGTAAAGCATTTTTTCAAAATGAGGCGCCAGCCACTCAGTATCGGTAGCATAGCGTGCAAAACCACCTCCCAATTGATCGTAGATGCCACCTTCAATCATTTTATCGAGCGATAAAAGGGCTTGTTGCAATGCTTCTTTGTTTCCGGTTATATATGCATATCGAATGAGGTATTGGATAGAAAAAGTTTGAGGGAACTTGGGTGCCTTCCCAAAACCGCCCCATTCCCTATCTGCCTGCTTCATGATGTTTTGAAAAATGAGATCGCAGTTTTCTTTTGTAAAAATATTTTGTTCCTCAGCTTCCTGTTTTCCAAATGCATTTGATTGTAACAGGTGGGCCGTCAGATTTTCCGCCTGCGCATCTATTTCATTTCTTCGTTCAGTAAAAGATTGAACAATACCATACAGTACTTCCTGCCACGAGGGTCTATTGAATGCTCTTTGTGGCGGAAAATAAGTACCGCCATAAAAAGGCTTTGCATCGGGTGTTAAAAAAACATTCAGCGGCCAACCGCCACTGCCCGTCATTGCCTGTACAGCATCCATGTATATATGATCCAGATCCGGCCGTTCTTCTCTGTCAATTTTAATATTAATGAAATGCCGGTTCATGATGGCTGCCGTGGCTTCGTCTTCAAAACTTTCCCTTTCCATAACATGGCACCAATGGCAGGCAGCATAGCCAATACTTACTAAAATGGGTTTGTTTTCTGCTTTTGCTTTCTGCAAAGCCTCATCGCCCCAGGGAAACCAGGCTACCGGATTGTGTGCATGTTGTAGTAAATAGGGACTTGTTTCGTTGATGAGTTTATTTGCCTTTGTCGTCATTGGCTAAAGGTACAAATGCCCCCTGAAAACATTAAACTACAACAAATGCCGTTTGATAAAAATTATTGACAGCAGCAACCGGCTTTAATTTTACATAAAAAGCAGCCGTAAACTCCTGAAAGGCTTTAAACTCGTGAAGCGGTACATTAAATTCATCAAACAAAATAATATCATCTTTCTTTAAAAACGGATAAAGTTGCGACAAAGCAAAAATGGTAGCAGAATATAAGTCGGCATCCATGTGTATCATGCGCCGGTTTGCCGATGAGAGTAATTCCTTTTTCTCTTCTATAAACTTGTTCAAAGTATCTTGAAACAATCCTTTTATAAACATGCCACGGGTATCATTCAATTGCGGCACATCGGCTTTCATATCTCCTTTGGCATAAAATCCGCCCCAGTTTTCGGGCAGGCCCTCAAATGTGTCAAATCCAAAAAATGAGGAAGATGAATTTGTATTTTCCTGCATCCACCACCGAAATGAAGCACCATGTGCTACACCAAACTCCAGGTATGTAACGGCTTCTTGCTTTAGTTGATAGTGCTGCAACAGGGTCTCATACAGTTTATATCTTTTTGTATAATCTCTTTTGATTGAAAAAAAATCGTTGAGCAACAATCCTTTTTTGTTTTTATAAATCCACACAATCATTTTATTGAAATGGTATAGAAAAATAAATAATCTTGAAAAGGGATAAAAGAAGAGTGATACCGGAAAGACCAGCAATATGCCCTTAATAAATTTTACAATCCTGAACATGAAATAAATTTATAAAAAAACCCTGCCGGCTTGTTGACAGGGTAAAAATAGGTAATGATTTTTCTGCAGTTATTTCTTTTTAGCAGTTGATAAAAATTGTTCTAATGCCGAAACCATACTGGGTGCCTGCGGAAGTGGCGCTTTAATAGTTAATTGCAATCCGGCATCTTCTGCCGCCTTCATGGTATTATTTCCAAAAGCACCAATCAATGTACCGTTCTGCTTAAATTTTGGAAGATTGTCAAACAGGCTTTTTACACCACTGGGCGTAAAGAGACAGATGACATCATAATTATTTTTGACTAATATTTCTTTAACATCACTGCTTACGCTGCGGTACATAAAGGCTAATGCATGTTCGCAACTATTGCCTTTGAGCCAGTTTACGATTTCATTGTCCTGCTGATTTTCTGAACAAACGTAGAGAAACTTTTCATTGCTTTTATGCTTGTTCATAGCATCCAGCATACTTTTATTTGTACCATCGGCACCATAAAATACTTTACGCTTTCTGTATAAAATAAATTTTTGCAGGTAAAGTGCCACCGCTTCAGTTATACAGAAATACTTTGTGTCCTGAGAAATGCTCGCTTTCATTTCTTCACACATCCTGAAAAAATGATCAATTGCATTGCGACTGGTTAATATAACGGCTGAGTAGGCTGTAATGTCAATCTTTTGCTTACGAAAATCACGGGCAGGAATTGCCTCCAGCTTAATGAACGGATAAAAATCAAGATCCACACTATGTTTGCGGGCAAGTTCAAAATACGGAGACTTCTCGCTTTCCGGCCGTGGTTGGGTAATCAGGATTTTTTGAATCAACTTTTTCTCCTCTGTTTTAGTCATGTTTCGGCAAAATGTTGGGTGCAAAGTTAAGCAGTAATATTGAAAAACAACAGCAGTCCTTTATAGATGATGAGCAAAGGCGCTATTTCAAATGCACACAAATAAATAAAAAAATGAAACGGACTTAATTTTATTTGTGATTTTACAGCCGCAAAACTGAGCAAAAAACGATATAGCAACATAACTCCGATGAGTGCAAATGAAAGAAAAAATACAAAGCTATATACATTGCCATCAGTATAAGCCAGCATTAAAACAAAAGGCATCAAAAATATTCCCAGCATTTTATTGATAACAAATACAATAAAAATATATGAAGCAGCTGCATCCTGCATATTAAAAATCCATCCTGATATTTTGAGACCAATAAACTTGATAAAATAAACAGCAGACAAACCAGCGCAGGATAACATATACAAATACCAAAATTCGGTTTCAGGTGCCAGCTTAAAATGTTTTACAAGCAAGCAGGCATATAATCCGGCAGTTAGCACAAAAAAAACATTGAGCAATAATGAAGGCACCGGTGTTTGTATCAATTGTTCTCTTATTTGCTTTTGCTTCAATGTGGTTCTAAAAAACAAACGAAATAAGTCAGAAAAATATTTTGGGAACAATGTTTTCAATGTACCCAGTGTCAGCAATAGAAAAATCAGATAATAAAACAATAAATCATTTCCTCGCACTTGTCTTACCTTTTCAACCTGTGGCCTCGTTAGCGGTTGCGAAAAATTGAAATAAATATTTTGATTCATCAATTCCTTTTGCAGTTCCGCAGCCGGCAGTGCTCCCCATTCTTTGCTGAACTTAGGATGCAAAAGTGAATCGGGCATACGGGAAACCGGAAGATCCTGAAGGATTGTATCTTTTATTTGTATTGAATCTTTTTTCAATAAAGTATCAGCAGCAACTACACGGGCTGTATCCAAAGGCGATTGTGCAGCAATGCCAGATGTAAAAAGGGAAAAAATAAAAACTGATGCAAGAAACCGCTTCAAACAAAAAATTTATGTGCAAAAATATTGAATGAAGCCCCTGTTTTATTTTCTTTTCAGAAATAATTGGCAAAGCCAACATGAATTTTGGATTTCCGAAGGTCAAAGGGAAAATCATTGCGTTTGCCTACCGCCCAAGCAAGGTTGAAAATACCTGCTTTGGTTTCAAAGGCCAACCCAAGACCGGTACCAAAATAGGTGTAGTCAATTTTGTTTCCCGCATTAAGCCCCCTGCCCCAGCCACCATCGGCCAGTACATAGAAATAAGAGTTTCTGCCTACCAGATAATGATACTCCAGCGTAGCAATGGCATACCGCGACAGGTATTGGCTTTCTTCATCAAATCCACGTAGTAGTTTATAACCGCCCAACTGAAAAAGTTCGTTTCGGAAAAAATTGCGGCTTTGAAAATAGCCGGCATTCAATGCGGTTTTAAAAACACTGCGTTGCGATTTGCCCAAAGGGAAATAGTGTGCCGCTGTTGATTTGATACGCACCTGTGCGGCGTTAAGGTTGATCGTGTCGTATAGTTTTGCAAAATCAAAACCGGGATCGTTTGGGTCTTTGAGCTGCAGTATCTCATTATTTCTTTTNNCAATTCATTTCCGCTTCGTGGATTTAACCGGTAATCCGTTGTATTTAATTCATAGTCCAACCCAATATTCAGCCAGCTTACATCGCCTGCATCGGGAAGGGTGCGGGATTGAATAACCGCTGGTGTATTTAATCCGCCACTGCTGACAATGGTTTGAAACCTTTGTACAAACAGCCGGGCCGATTGTGTTGTATTAAGTGCATACAAAGCACCCAATTGAAAATTTACATTGAGGAAGCTGCTGTCTTTTTTAAACATATCAAATGAAAAATCGAGCCCAACATTGGATTTAAAAATAAAGGGATGCTGATAAATAAAATTCAAGCGGGGTGATTTTACCTGTATCTGCTGCCAGTTGAGCCCAATGGTTTCGCCGGCACCCAGCGAGTTTCTAAGTAATATGTTTGCCTCACCTGTTATCAAAAGTTTTTTTGATGAAAGCTGGTCGTTATTGGGCAAAAAACCAATCAATGCATTTATCTGACTGCTTTTTTTTTGCTTTAAATACACATTTAAAACCGAGCCGGTATTGAGCAAGGTAATGTCAGCAGATCGTTCAGATTCTACATAAGCCAGCTCTGCCAGTTTTTTATCCACCTGCAACAGTTTTTCTTTATTGTAACTGCTTCCATTGGGAATATTGAGATAGCGCTGCAAGTAAGCATTGGAAATTTTTCCATTGCCATAAATTCTGATGCTGTCAATTTTATAAGCTGGACCTTTGTTTACTTTTAAACTAGCAGTAACGGCTTCTTTGTCCAATATGATACTATCAAGAAATATGCGGGCAAAAGGATGACCGGTGTTTTCTAAACGATAAAGCATTTTTTCTTGCAACTGCTGCAGCATTACAAAATCCAGTGGCTTTCCCGAAAATTGTTTTTCTCGCCAGCCAGCAACTTCAAGCAAATCGGACGGCACGGATGCAACATCTAATTTTATCCAACGATACGATTCACCCAGAAACAAAACTAAACGGGCTGTGGTCATTCCATACTGAAGCGAATCTATTGAGGCTGTAACATAGCCTTTTGATTGCAATAAAGCGGGTAATCGATTCAGGTATTCTTCACAGGCAAGTTTAGAAGCAAAGCTGGTTTGAAGTCCTGTTTTAGAAACAATCCATGCTGAATCTTTATCTACACCACTAACCCAAAGCGTGTAAGATGAAACCGTAGCCGCTGCCGGCTTTTGTGCATTTCCATTTAATGCAGCAAGCATTAAAATAAGAACCAATATTTTCGTATGGAATTTTCTCATCAGCTTTTCAAAGGTTGCTGCGGATGTTTAGTTTGCTAAATTATTCATTTAATCACAAATCCATTGGCCGGAATTTATATTCATATCCCTTTTTGCAAACAGGCTTGCCATTATTGCAATTTTCATTTTACAACCTCGCTGCGATATAAAGATGATTTTGTAAAAGCATTGCTATCAGAAATTGAATTGCAAAAGGATTATTTAAGCCATGAAAACATTGAAACCATTTATTTTGGTGGCGGCACACCTTCACTTTTATCAATTGCCGAATTGCAATGCATATTAAATAAACTTCAAAAGCATTTTACCATTTCGCAAGATTGTGAAATAACGCTGGAAACCAATCCTGACGATATTTCAACACCCAAATTACAAGATTGGAAACAGGCAGGCATCAACCGCTTGAGTATTGGCGTTCAGAGTTTTTTTGAAGAGGATTTGCAGTGGATGAACAGGGCACACCATGCAAGGCAGGCGCTTGATAGTTTAATGCTGGCATTACCATATTTCAATAATCTTACGGTTGATCTTATTTATGGACTTCCCGGCATGAGCCATGAAAAATGGCAACAGAATGTAGAAACCGTATTGGCATTAAAAATTCCGCATCTCTCCTGCTATGCGCTTACGGTGGAACCCAAAACACCGCTGGATAAACTAATAAAACAACATCGGGCCGAAGATGTAAGCCCGGATAAACAAGCTGAACAGTTTTTGCTACTGATGCAATGGCTGGAAGCTGCCGGTTACGAACATTATGAAATTTCAAACTTTGCAAAAC
>JRYE01000608.1_pt1 | contig 24402 bp, 19 predicted proteins | sample 235321 | NCBI WGS metagenome assembly JRYE01 (sample SAMN03074214, study PRJNA261473) | activated sludge metagenome | biome: Common Effluent Treatment Plant; feature: Wastewater; material: Activated sludge; isolation source: activated biomass in a lab-scale reactor treating industrial wastewater at... | reverse complement strand
CCGAAGGTGCGCGCATTGTCGCGCACGCGGTCGTAGCTGATCAGGATGTCGCCGGACACGCCGGGGCGGTCGTCCTGCCCGAACGTGATCACGTCCGTGTACTCGTTGTGGCCGAGGTACTGGCGGTTGTAGGGCAGCAGCCCTTTGTCACTGAGCAGCACGTAGGTGAGTTCGCCGATGTGGCGGCCCTGGTCGGCGGCTACGGCGTGCAACCACTGGCGCAGGCGTTCACGGTTGCGGAAGGCGTTGGTGACATCGATGGCCTTGAACGCGATGATGCCGCCTTGCGCCATGATGCTACGCTTCCTCGGCGGGCTTCAGGTTGAAAGTGATCGCCACGGAGGCCCCGTTGTCGGAAAATTCCACCGATTCCGACAAGGCCCGCATCAGGAACACGCCGCGGCCGTGGGGCTTTTCAATGTTCTGCGGGTCCGTGGGGTCGGGCAGGTGCTCGTGGTCGAAGCCGGGTCCTTCATCGCTGACGAAGAAGGTGACCTGGTCGCCGTCCAGGGCGTAGCCCAATTGCACCTTTTTGGCGGGATCCAGGCCGTTGCCGTGGTGAATGGCGTTGTTCACCGCTTCGGTAAGGGCGATCAGGATGTTCCCGTACAACGACTCGGGCACGTTGTTTTTGGCACAGGCCTCATCGATCAGCTTTTCCGCCAACGCGATGTTTTCCGCCTTGGCGGGAAATTCGATGCGTTGGGTGTAGTGGACGTCCTCGGTAAGCGCTCCCATGGTTCGTGTTCAGGGTCGGCCAAATGTATCGAAATACTGATCTACCCGGGCCTTGTAGTATGGTTTAAGGCCGGGGGGCACGGTGCGGAGCAGTTCGGCCTCGCGCATTTTGTCGCGTTGGTAGTTGAAGAAGCGGGCCGGGTCGGGATGGTCGATGTCCTTGCCGGTGTTGCTTTCCCGCTTGGGGTCCAGTTCGCGCTCGCGCTCGGCTTTTTCCGCCTCCAGCAGGCGCGTCATGATGTCCTGTTGCCTGCGGATGGATTCCGGGGTGATGTTCTTATTGACGATGTCCTTTTCGTTCTGCTCCATTTGCTCAGCGAGCTTCTGCAGGCCATTGCCCGCGCCGGAGCCGTCCTTGTTCATTTCCTGGGCGATGCGCTGCATCTCCTGCCGCAGTGCGGCCTGCTGAGCGGCCAATTGGGCCAGTTGCTGGCTCATGCCCATGCCCATGCCGCCGGGGTTTTGCTGGCCGGGCTTTTCGCCGGGCTTTTGACCCTTTTCCAGGGCTTTCCGCATTTGCTCCAGCTGCTTGGAGAGGGCTTCCTGCTGGCTGCGGATCTTCTGCATCTTTTGGCTGTTGCCGCTGCTACTGCCCGAGCCGCCGGGCTTGTTGCAATTGCCGCTGCCGGGCATGCCGCTGGCCTGTTGCTGCTGCATTTGCTGCAGGGCCTCGTCCAGCATCAGCGCCAAGTTGTTCAACGAGGTCATGGCGCGCTGTTGCTTGTCCGCCGCCTTGGGCCGCTCCCCGGGGTTGGCCCGCGCTTCGGCCAGGTGGCCCAGGGCCTGTTCCATGTTCTCGTTCACCAGGTTCATTTCGCGGTTCACCAAGGCCTGCAACTGGGGTACGCGTTTGCTGAGCGCGAACAGGGAATCTTCCACGATGCGTGAATCATCGCGCAGCTTTTTCTGCTGGCGCCCGATGTCCACTAAGCGCGGGTCGCGGGCGGCAGTGGCTTCCAAGGTGTTCATGTTGGCCTCCTGGTCGAAGCTCAGCTGCAGGATGTTTTCCAGCAGCTGGCGCAAGGCGTCCATGTCCTCCTCGTTCTGTTCCTGCTGGCCCTGCTGCATGCCGCTGCGCATCTCCATGGCCAGTTGCTGCATCTGTTCACCCGCTTTCTGCTGGCTGTCGCTGGCCTTTTTGTTCTGCTTCTTGTCCAATTGCTCGCTGCTCTTCTCCTGTTCCTGCTTGATGCCCTCCTGCTGTTCCCCGGTTTTGGGCAGGTCCAGGGGGCGTTCCAGTTCCTGGTTTTTCTTGTCCAGCTCGTCCAACTGCTTGCGCACGTCCTCGAATTCCTTGTTGAGTTCCTCCTGCTTTTGCTTCAGGTCCTCCTGGGCTGTTTGGTCTTCCTTGGTTTCCTCGCTGAGGGCCTGCTGTTTCTCGGCCAATTGCTCCAGCTGGTCGGCGATGTCCTCGGCCTTCTGCTCCACTTCCATCTGCTTGAACTGTTCCAAGGCGCGGTCCAGCTCTTTTTCAATGTCCTCCTGGCTGAGCTTCATGTCCTGCATCTGCTCCTGAAGCTGTTCCTTGTCGATCTTTTCCAGCATCTCCTGCACCTTGCGGTAGAGTTCCTTCATCTGCTCGCTGAGCACGTTCTCGAAGAGCTGTTGCACCTGTTGTTGCTTTTGCAGGATGCGTTCATCGGCTTCCTTGTAGCTCTGCTGCTCCTGTTGGGACTGCTTGAGCTGCTCGGTCGCTTGCTCCACCCGCTGCTGCAATTGCTGCTGGCGGTCCAGGATGTCCTGCATCTTCTGCTTGTCCTGCCAGTTGGCTTCCTTTTTGTCCAACATGTCGCGGCGCAGCTTGTCCAGGTCGCGCTGCAGGTCCTGTGCCTGTTTGATGCTTTCGCGCAGCTCGTCTTTGATGGCTTCGCCCTGCCGGTCCTGTTTTTCGGCCAGCTCCTTCAGCGTGGGTGCTTCAAAGGTGCGCACCGTGCTGCGGGCGCTCTTGGGGCCGTTCACCCCGTCGTTGTCCCACACCTCGAACCAGTACTCCAGCTTGTCGCCGGGCATCAAGCGCAATTCGCCGAGGTCCTCCTGGTGGAAGAAGGTTTGGCGGGTGGTGCCCGGCTGGATCCCGATTTCCCTGGAAGCCTCGCGCTTGGGGCCGGGCACGCTGTCGCCCCCGGCGGTGAAGCGGTACTGGAAGCTCAGGCGCTTGAACCCGTGGTCGTCGCCGATGTCGCCCTTGAAGTAGAGGCGGCGCGGCGCAAGGCTGTCCGCCTTTTCTTCCACGGCGATGGAGGGGTAGAGGTCGGGCACCACGTCCACGCGGTACTGCGCGGGGGTTTGGGCTTGCAAGGTGCCTTGCGCCGGCACCAAGGTGTAGCTGCTTCCCCGCAGAAAGCGGCGGCTGGCCGTGAAGCGCTGGGCGCCTGCCTTTTCGGGCAGCAGGGTGTAGGTGGTGTCGTCAAAGGCCAGGGCGATGCGGTCGGCACTGCGGGTTTCGGCCGTCCAGGTGATGCGCGTGCCGGCGGGTACGGTGATGTCGCCGGTGTTGTTGGTCACGGTGTTCTTCAAGCCGAGGTAGGGCGGGTACTCCAGGGCCACGGTAAGGCCCAGCAAGGCCGGGTTGGCCTCGGTGGCCAAGTGCAGGGCGCCGCTGTGGAAGCCGTCCGCGGCGAGCCGGAAATCCACCGGGTTCTGCACGTTGCGGAAGCGGTGGGTGAAGCGGGCGGCGTCTTGGCGCACCAACGGGATGCGCTGGTTGGCCACCTCCAGGAACACCTGCTGGGGCAGTTCATTCCCCTGCATTTCCACCTGTAGCTCGAAGTCCTCGTTCTCGGGCACGGTGAGTTCCTTGTTCAACACATGGAAGCGGAAGGGGGCCTCGGGCAGGAATTCGGTGCCGTGGGCCATGAGCCGTTTGGTGGGCGCGGTGATCAGACTGGGGGCGGCCAGCAGCAGCAGCAACAGCGCGCCCACCGGCGGTACGGCATAGCGCAGGTAGCGGCGGTTGCGCCGCAGGTCGATCGCCTGTACGAAGGGCACCGGCCCAAGCTCGCGGCTGCGTTGGGCAATGCTGGCCTCGATCAATTGCTGTTGGCGCAGGTCCGTGCCGGCTTGGCCGCGCAGTTGCAAGGTGTTCAAGAGCTTGTCCTTCACCTGCGGAAAGTGCCGCCCCACAATGCCGGCGGCCTGTGCATGGCCGATCACCTTGCCGAAGCGGAACAACTTCACCAGGGGCAGCGCCACCAAGCGCACCAGTACCACCGCGCTGGCCGCGGCCAACAGCCAGAACAGCGCCGTGCGCACGGTGGTGCCGAAACGGCCGAAGTATTCACCCAGGGCCACCACCAGGAAGAGGAGCACCAGCAGGCCGGTACTGTACAAGGCGCCGCGGATCAACCGGTCCTTGTAGTACTTGCGGATAAAGCCGTCCAGCTTGTCGATCAGCAGGTCGTAGTCCGTGTGCATGGCCGTTCACCCCACAACGGGCGTGCCGCTGCGGAATGGCCCGAAAGTTAGGCACACCGGGTCCGGTGGAACCCCGGAGGAAACCGTGGAAACAATTATTTGCATTAAAGTTTCCACCGTTTCGTACGTTTGCCGCCCCTAAGCACCATGGCCCAGGAAAAAACCACCCCGCCCGTGAACGCTGCGGAGCGCATCGTGGCCGAGGCTGCCAAGATCTTTTGGACGTATGGGATCAAGAGCGTGACCATGGATGACCTGGCCACGCGGATGGGGATCAGCAAGAAGACCCTCTACCAGCATGTCGCCGACAAGAACGACCTGGTGGAGAAGGTGGTGGACCATGTGGCCCGGGAATTCAAGTGCGGGGTGATGTGCATCAGCCGTGCCGGCAACGCCATCGATGAGCTGTATGCCATCACCAACACGGTCGCCGAACGGCTCAAGGGCATCCACCCGTCCATCCACTTCGATTTGGAGAAATACCATCCCGAAGCGTTCCGCCGCATGATGGAGACCCGGCGCAGGGAGGTGTATGCCACCACGGTCGCCAACATGGAGCGGGGCATAAAAGAGGGCATCTACCGCAACGACCTGAACATCCCGATCATCGCCACGCTGTACATCTCCCGGCTGGAGGTGGTCTTCGACGGCGACCTGTTTCCCGCGGACCGGTTCAACCCGGGGGAAGTGCACTGGGCGTTGTTCCGCTACCACGTACGCGGCATCGCCAGCGAGAAGGGTGTGAAGTATTTGGTGAACAAGGTGAAGAAAGACCAAACCCCATGAGGACCACTTTAGCGGTACCGGCGTTCCTGATCTCCGTGGCCGCCCTTTCGCAAGGGCCCGTGCAGCTGAGCTTGCAACAAGCCATGGACCAGGCTGCCGCGCAGAGCTACAGCGTGCAGTACAGTGATCTGGAGGCCGCTAAGGCGGAGGCCAGGATCAAGGAGATCCTCGGTGTGGGCCTGCCGCAGGTCGCCGCGTCCGGCGGGTTGAACAACTACCTGAAGGTGCCCACCCAGGTGATCCCCAACTTCTTCGGGAACGAGCCGCCGACGATCGAGATCCAGTTGGGCATCCCTTGGATGATGAACGGAGGGGTGCAGTTGCAGCAACTGCTCTTCGACGGCAGTTATCTGGTGGGCCTGCAAGCCACCCGGGCACTGAAGGACCAGGCCCACTTGAACTTGGAGAAGGCCCGGCACGACGCGCGCAACCAGGCGGCCAAGGCCTACTATGCCGTGCTGGCGGCCGAGGAGGGTGCCCGCTTGGTGGGCCAAGGCATCCCCTTGCTGGAAAAGAGCGCCCATGACGCACAGGCCATGCTCGACCAAGGCTTCCTGGAAACCACCGATGTGGACCGCCTCACCATCCAACTGGCCGATGCGCGAAACAGCCAGCAAAACCTGGAGCAACAGGTGCAGGTGGCCCGGGCCTTCCTGGGCCTGGTGCTGGGCCTGCCCGCAGGCACCCCGGTGGCGCTCACCGACTCGCTGGGCGCGTTGCTGGCCGATCCGGCGGAACAGGCGCTGGCAGGGCAGCCCTACCCGGAAGGACGGCACATCGAAGAGAAGCAGGCGCAGAGCCAATTGGCTTTGGCCAACCTGGAGGTGCGCCACCAGCAGGCCGCCTACCTGCCCACGTTGGGCGGCTTCATCAACTACCAACAGCAGTTCAACAGCATGAAGTTCGACCCGCATGAAGGACCGTGGTTCCCCTCGTCCATGTGGGGGCTGTCACTCAACGTGCCCATCTTCAGCAGCGGCATGCGGCTGCAGCGCGTGAAGCAGGCCCGCATCACCGCCAAGGAGGCCGAGGTGAACCGACAGGCCGTGGACCACCAGCTGCGCGCGGGTTATTTGCAACAACAGGCCATCGCCACTGCCGCGGACGACAGCTACCGCACGGCCAAGGCCAACATGGAATTGGCGGGGAACATCTTCCGCCGCACCTCCGCCAAGTTCACCGAAGGCATGGCCAGCAGCTTCGAGCTCACGCAGGAGCATGCCAACTTCCTTGCGGCGCAACAGCACTACGTGCAAAGCGTGGTGAACCTGATGCAGGCCCGGGCGGACATGCGCAAGGCGCTGGATATGTACTGAGGTGAACAGTGAATGGTGAAGAGTGATCGGAACGAAACCCGTAACCCGCAACAACCCAACGCGCAACACAAGGGATGGTGAAGGGAAGAAGGAGAAGAAGGAGAAGAAGGGAAGAAGGGAAGAAGGGAAGAAGGAAAGAAGGAAAGGAGGGAAGAAGAACCAAAGGATTGACGACTGTACAGTGGGCCAGTGGGCCGATCAAGAACAAACGCGATGAAAAAGACGATCTACGGACTTTCCGTGCTGGCCTTGCTGGCCGCCTGCGGGGGGAAACCCACGGGTGAAGTGGCCCGCAAGCGTGCGGAACGGGATTCGCTCAAAGTGGCCTACGACAAGGTGGGTAAGGAGCTCAAGCGCGTGGAGGACTGGTTGGCGCTGAACGACAGCACCATCAGCCGCAACCTGCCCCTGGTGTCCGCGGATACCTTGCGCATCGGGCCATTCACACACTACATCGACGTGCACGGCGTGGTAAAGGCCGATGAGAGCGCCGCGTTGTATGCCTTGGCCGGCGGCCGTGTCGCCACCATCCGTGTAAAGGCCGGGGACCGCGTTCGGCAAGGGCAGCTGATGATGACCATGGACAACGACCTGGTGGAGAAACAAATCGCCCAGGCCCGTGCCGTGGCCGAGCTGGCCCGCACCACCTTTGAAAAGCAGCAGCGCCTTTGGGACCAGCACATCGGCAGCGAGATCCAGTTCCTGCAGGCCAAAACCCAGAAGGAACAGGCCGAGGCCGCACTGGCCACCTTGCAGGAACAGCAACGCCTCAGCAACATCACCGCACCCTTCGACGGCATTGTAGACGAAGTGATGGCCCGCGTGGGCGACATGGCCGCGCCCCAGTTGCCGGTGGCCCGCGTGGTGAACCCCGGGGGCGTGCAGGTGCAGGCCGATGTGAGCGAGGCCCATGTGAAACAGGTGAAGGCCGGTGCCCTGGTGCGCGTGTCCTTCCCCAGCATCGGCGAGAGCTTCGAGGCTCCACTGCTCTATGCCAGCGAATACATCGACCCGGCCAACCGCACGTTTCAAGTGGCCGTGCGGGCCCCCAAGGGCGAAGCCTACCTGCGCCCCAACCTCCTGGGCGACCTGAAGATCAAGGACGCCCATACGGACAGCGCACTGGTGTTGCCGGGCCCAGCCGTGCTGGACGACATGGCTGGCAACAGCTACGTGTTCGTGCTCGGCCCGGCGGAGCAAGGCACCAACGTGCAGGCGAACGAGGCAGTGGTGCACAAGGTGCCCGTGAAGCGCATCAGCGAATACCAGGGCCGCGTGCACGTGGCACCCATGCAGGCCGGGCAGCTCAAGGACGGCGACCGGGTGGTGGTGGAAGGCGCCGCCAACGTCAGCGATGGCCAACCTGCCCTGGTGGCCCGGTGAAGATCTACGGGAATGATCAGGTGTGAGGAGGAGAGACCCCATTGAAGCATGAACGCACACGATATCGAAAAAGACCTGCACGGGCCCGAACGCCAGTTCGCCATCACCAGCTGGGCGGTGAAGAACCGCACCACCGTGATCGTGCTCTCGCTGCTGATCTGCATCACCGGCATCTACTCCTACATGGTGATGCCCAAGGAGAGCTTCCCCGAGGTGATCACCCCGGAAGTGTTCGTCACCACACCCTACAACAGCAGCTCGGTGGTGGATATCGAGAAGCTGATCACCAAACCGCTGGAGAAGGAGATCAACACCATCAACGGGGTGGACCAGCTGCTGAGCACCAGCGTGCCCAACTTCAGCGCCATCCACGTGAAATTCAGCTACAGCGTTACCCCGGAGGAGGCCCTGCGCAAAGTGAAGGATGCCGTGGACAAGGCCCGGGGCGACAAGAACTTCCCCACCGACCTGCCCGCCGAGCCCGATGTGAAGGAGCTCAACATCAGCGAGCTGATGCCGGTGATGAACATCAACCTCAGCGGCGACTACCCCATGGAGCAGCTCCATGACTACGCCAAACACCTCAAGGACCGCATCGAGGCCCTGCCGGAGATCAACAAGGTGAACATCCGCGGGGTGCCCGAACGCGAAGTGCGCATCAGCTTGGACCTCCACCAAATGGATGCGCTCCAGCTGAACTTCGACGACGTGGCCAATGCCATCCGCAGCGAGAACCTCACCATCAGCGGGGGCGAAATGCTCAGCCACGGCCAACGCCGCGCCGTGCGCGTGATCGGCGAGTTCACCAATATGGACCAGGTGCGCAACGTGCTGGTGAAGAGCGAGCACCAGAAGGAAGTGCGCTTAGGGGACATCGCAACAGTGGACTTCACCTACAAGGAGCCGGAGAGCTTCGCCCGCGAATACGGCAAACCCGTGGTGATGCTGGACGTGATGAAGCGCGCCGGGGAAAACCTCCTTTCGGCCAGTGACGGCATCCAGCAGATCCTGCGCGAGGACCGGGGCGCGGTGCTGCCCGAAGGGCTCGCGATCTCGGTCACCGGCGACCAGAGCGACCACACACGCACCACCGTGGACGAGCTGATGAACCACATCCTGCTCGGCGTACTGCTGGTGATCGGCACCCTGATGCTCTTTCTGGGCCTGCGCAACGCCGTGTTCGTGGGCCTGGCCATCCCCATGAGCATGTTCGTCTCCTTCACCCTGCTGCATGCCTTCGGGGTCACCCTGAACATGATGGTGCTCTTCGCCCTCATCCTGGCCTTGGGCCGCTTGGTGGACGATGGCATCGTGGTGGTGGAGAACATCTACCGCCACATGGCCAACGGCGAACCGCCCCTGCGTGCCACCCGCCTGGCCGTGGGCGAAGTGACTATGCCCATCCTGACCGCCACCACGGCCACCGTGATGGTGTTCGTACCCCTGCTCTTCTGGCCAGGCATCATCGGCTATTTCATGAAGTACCTGCCGATCACCTTCATGATCGCGTTGGGCTCCTCGCTCTTCGTGGCCTTGGTGGTCAATCCCGCCCTGGCCTCCCGCTTCATGAAGGTGGAGGAGGATCAAACCTCCATGCGCACCGTGTGGCGCCTGGCCGGCATCCTGTCCGCGCTGGGTACCGTGGTGGCGGTGCTGGGTGCCACCCTGCATGGCGACGTGGTGTTCGGCCTGGGGCTGTTCATCGTCTTCCTCGGCGTGATGGGCGTGGTGAACGCCAAGCTCTTCGTGCCGCTCACCAACTGGTTCCAGCACGGCTGGATGCCCCGCTTGGAGGTGCGCTACGAGAAGTTCCTCCGCTTTGCCTTGGACAGGCACCATCCGCGCACCTTCCTGATCGGCACGGTGGTCATGTTGGTGGCGGTGCTGGCCTTGCTGGCCGCATTCCCGCCCAAGACCCTGTTCTTCCCGGAGAACGAGCCGGAGTACGTCAACGTGTTCATCGAGGCCCCAGTGGGCACGGACATCCTGAAGACCGATTCGATCACACGCCTGATCGAAAAACAGGTGATGGACGTGGTGAACTACCCGGCGCACTTCGTGCCGCCCGGCACCAAACTGGCCAACGGCACCGTGACCAAGGACACCTTGAATTTCCTGGTGAACTCGGTGATCGCCCAAGTGGGTGAAGGAGCCAGCGACCCGCGTGCCAGCACCTTGGACGTGGGCAGCACGCCCAACAAGGGCCGTGTGCAGGTGAGCTTCGTGAAGTTCGCCGACCGCCGGGGCCTGAGCACCAGCGAGGTGCTTCGCACCCTGCAGGACCGCATCAGTCCACCGCCGGGCGTAACCGTTACGGCGGACAAGAACCAGGCCGGGCCGCCCGTGGGCAAGGCCATCAACATCGAAGTGAAGGGGAAGGACATCGAAGGATTGTTGGCCGAAGCCGAGCGGGTGAAAAAATTCATCGAGGACCGCAACATCCCCGGGGTGGAGGCCCTGAAGCTGGACATCGACCGCGCCAAACCTGAAATGCCCATCAGCATCGACCGCGAGAAGGCCCGCAGGCTCAACGTAAGCACCTACGCCATTGCCGATGCCGTGCGCACCGCCCTCTTCGGCAAGGAGGTAGGCAACTACCGCATCGAAGGGGATGATGACGACCACGAGATCAACATCCGCCTGGAAGATGTGTACCGCTACGATCCGCAGGCCTTGATGAACATGCGCATCACCTTCCGCGACATGCTCTCCGGGCAGATCCGCCAGGTGCCCATCAGCGCCGTGGCCACCGCCGAACGCACCAGCACCTTCAGCGCCATCAAGCGCAAGGACATGGACCGCGTGGTCACCATCAGTTCCAACGTCATCAGTGGCTACAACGGCAACGAGGTGGTGCAACAGATCAAGGAACAACTGGCCAGCGGCTTCACCCCCGACAAAGGCTACACCCTCAGCTTCACCGGCGAGCAGGCGGACCAGGCCAAGGACATGGGCTTCCTCAGCAGGGCCTTCCTCATCGCCATCTTCATGGTGTTCCTGATCATCGTGGCACAGTTCAACAGCATCAGCTATCCCGTGATCGTGATGAGCACGGTGATCTTCAGCACCATCGGCGTGTTCCTCGGCCTGGTGGTCTTCCGCATGGATTTCGTGGTGCTGATGACCATGCTCGGCATCATCTCCCTGATCGGCGTGGTGGTGAACAACGCCATCGTGCTGATGGACTTTGCGCGACTGCTCTTCCAGCGCAGCGCGCGCACCCTGGGCCTGGACGAGCATGCGGTGATCCCCATCCACGAAAGCAAGGAGGCCCTGGTGATCGCCGGCAAAACACGCCTGCGCCCCGTGCTGCTCACGGCCATCACCGCCATCCTGGGCCTGTTGCCCCTGGCCGTGGGCTTCAACTTCAACTTCCTCACCCTCTTCACCGAGCTCAACCCGCACATCCACTTCGGGGGCGACAACGTGATCTTCTGGGGACCGCTGAGCTGGGCCGTGATCTACGGGCTCATCTTCGCCACGTTCCTCACCCTGATCATGGTGCCCGTGATGCTGCTGATCGTGATGAAGATCAAGCACCGCAGGCAGTGGAAGAAGGAACTGCGGGAAGCCGAAGGTTGACCGGAGGGTAAAGAACCGGGCACCGGCTGGGGAAAGGCTGGCGCAGGCAGCAGTGGTGAACGGGCCGCCTACGGCACCATGAAACGCAAGGGGGCGTGTCCCGCCGCACGGGCCACGTACAGGCCGGGCCGCAAGTTGAGCGGAAGGATGCCGGAACGGGCGTAGGTGCGCAACAGCAGCCTGCCGTCCAGGGTGAACACCTCCACGGTTCCTTGCACCCCGGCCCCTGAAAAGGCAAGATGGAGTTCCTGGTTCCCCGCGTCGTAGTACCATGGACCGGGCCACATCGGTTCCGGTACGGAAACGGTACCGTCGGATTCGTAGCAGCCCAGGTCCACCGTGCCGCCTTGGATCCGGGGCGCGCCTGCCAGGTCCAGCACCGAGGAGGGATTCACCAGCGCGTTCTCACCGGCATTCACCGCAGGGGAGCCGGGTTGCACGGTGTAGTCGTACAGCGTGGCGTCGAAGTTGCCTGGCGCACCGGTGTGTGGCGCGGTGAACAGCGGGTCTGCATCAATGATCGCCGTGCCGCCGCCATGGCCTCCCTGCACAATGGAGCTGGAAATGCCCATGCCCGTGCTCACTTGCCTTCCGGCATATGGCGTATTCCCGTACACGATGCTGTTCACGATCCGATGATGGGTGCCATACACCCGGATCATTTCCGAGCCCGGACTAGCGTACAGGTTGTAGTTCTGGGTGAAGGTGCAATTGGCCATGGTCAATACCTCACTTGCCAAGGAGGCTTGCACACGGAAGATGTTGGATGTGCTGCCGTTCACGGTGTTGCCGATGAAATAGGAATTCCGGACCACGGCACCGGCAAACCCGTCCACCTCGAAAATGCTCAGCGGGGAAATGTTGTTGGTGAAGATGCAGCGGTCGATGAAGAGTTGGTCGAAATCCAGGCCGCCATGGATGGAGGCCCCGCGCCGGGCGGTGTTGTTCTTGAACACGCAATCACGAACCTCCAAGGTGGAGTAACCCCCGTTGTTGTTGCCGTTGTAGATGGCGCCGCCATCACCGCCCGTGCCGGCGCTGTTGCTGTTGAATTCGCAGCGCTCCAGGGTGAGGTTCGCGGCCGCCATGTAGATCGCGCCGCCGTAGGTGCCGGAGTAGTTGTTCACGAAGTTGCAGTTGCGCACCAGCAGGTTCCCGTTGAGGGTGTGCTGCACGTTGAGGCCTCCTCCGTCGTAGCTCGATCCGCTCTGGCTGTAGCCGTTCATGATGCGGAACCCGTCCAGGATGATGGCGGTGTTGATGTTGGCGGCTTTCACCACCGAGCGGCTATTGTCCCCACTGGTGCCCGGTTCCCCGATATCGCCATTGAGCACGGTGGGGTTGCCGGCGATGTCGCGCTCGTCGGGATGGGTTTCCGTACCAGCGAAGCTGCCGTAGACGTCCACCCCGTTGCGCAGGTTGAAGGCAATGGTGCGGTTCGTGCCGGTGGTGGGCTTGTATTGCCCGGCGGCAACCCAGATCTCGTCGCCCGGGATCACCACGCTCAGCGCTTCCTGCAGGCCCGTGAAGGCATTGGCCCAGGATAGGCCGGTTGCGCTGCCCGTGGCACCGGCGTCCACATAGTACCGGGTGGCGTGGGAAGGTACGGCCGCGCCAAGGGCTAGCAGGATAGAAAGGACAAGGCGGAACATGGGGGTGGAACAAAAGTGGCGGGAACGCCGGCCAAAATACGCGGGAGGAGGAAGTCTTACCCCTTGAGCGCCTCGGCGCCGCCCACGATCTCCAGGATCTCGCCGGTGATGGCGGCCTGGCGTGCCTTGTTGTAGGAGAGGCGCAGGTCCTTCAGCAGGGAATCGGCGTTGTCCGTGGCCTTGTGCATGGCCGTCATCCGTGCACCGTGCTCGGCGGCATGGCTGTCCAGCACGGCCTTGTACAATTGGATCTTCAGGCTCTTGGGGATGATCTCTTCCACGATGGTTGCCCGGTCCGGTTCCATGATATGGTCCGATTGCACGGTTTTGCCCTCATCCGTGGCGCGTGGCGGCACAATGGGCAGGAACTGCTCCTCGGTGAGCACTTGCGTGGCCGCGTTCTTGAAGCGGTTGTAGAACAGCACCACGCGGTCATATTCGCCGGAGGCATACTTGGCCATGATGGCTTCGGCCACCGGGGCCACTTTGTCGAAGGAAAGCCCGTCGTAAATGCTGGCGAGGTTTTCGGGCAGGCCTTGGGCATGCCAGTTGGAACGCCGGTAATGGTCGGCAGCCTTCTTGCCCACGGAGAGCACGTGCACGGTTTCGCCGCGGGCCTCGGCCTCCTTGGCCACCTTGTTCACCCGGCGGAACACTTGGGTGTTGAAGATGCCGGCCAGGCCACGGTTGCTGACGATGGCCACCAGCAGTACGTTCTTCACTTCGCGGTTGCTGGCATAGCGATTTTCACTGCCGTCCAGCGAGGAGCTTACGTTGCTCAGCAGGGTGCCCAGCTTCTCCGCATAGGGCCGCATCCGGATGATGGCGTCCTGGGCACGACGCAGTTTGGCCGCGCTCACCATCTTCATGGCCGCAGTGATCTGCTTGGTGCTGTTCACCGAGACGATCCGGTTGCGTACTTCCTTGAGGCTGGCCATGGCTGGGATTGTTGTCCGTGGTCAGTTGGTGTTTGTGCCTTGACAATTACCAACCAACCACGGGTCGCTCAATTTGAAAAACTCTTCACCAGGTCGGAACCTACCTTTTCGATCACACCGGTGATCTGGTCGTTGTATTCCCCGCGTTTCAGGGCGGCCATGGTGTCGCCTTGCGCATTGCGCATCAGGGTGAGGAATTGTTCCTCGAACTGGCGCACCTTGTTCACGGGCACCTTGCCCAACAGGCCCTTGGTGCCCAAGTAGATGATGGCGATCTGGTCTTCCACGCGCAACGGGCTGTTCTGGCCCTGCTTGAGGATCTCCACGTTGCGGGCGCCCTTGTCCAGCACGGCCTTGGTGGCGGCGTCCAGGTCGGAGCCGAATTTGCTGAAGGCCTCCAGTTCCCGGTACTGGGCCTGGTCCAGCTTCAAGGTGCCGGCCACCTTCTTCATGCTCTTGATCTGGGCGTTGCCGCCCACGCGGCTCACGCTGATACCCACGTTGATGGCGGGCCGCACACCGCTGAGGAAGAGGTTGCTCTCCAGGAAGATCTGCCCGTCGGTGATGGAGATCACGTTGGTGGGGATGTAGGCGGACACGTCGCCGGCCTGGGTTTCAATGATCGGCAGTGCGGTGAGCGAACCGCCGCCCTTCACCATGCCCTTCAAGGATTCGGGCTGGTCGTTCATGCGCGCGGCGATGGTGTCGTCCTCAATGATCTTGGCGGCGCGTTCCAGCAGGCGGCTGTGCAGGTAGAACACGTCGCCCGGATAGGCCTCGCGGCCCGGCGGGCGGCGCAGCAGCAGCGACACCTCGCGGTAGGCTACGGCCTGCTTGGAGAGGTCGTCGTAAACGATCAGCGCGGGACGGCCGGTATCGCGGAAAAATTCGCCGATCGCGGCCCCGGTGAAGGGGGCGTAGAACTGCATGGGTGCGGGGTCGCTGGCGTTGGCCGCCACCACGGTGGTATAGGCCATGGCGCCGGCCTCCTCCAGCACCTTCACGGTGCCGGCCACGGTGCTGCCCTTCTGGCCCACGGCCACATAGATGCAGTACACCGGTTTGCCCGCGTCGAAGAATTCCTTCTGATTGATGATGGTGTCGATCGCCACTGTGCTCTTGCCGGTCTGACGGTCGCCGATGATCAGCTCGCGCTGGCCACGGCCGATGGGGATCATGGCGTCGATCGCCTTGATGCCGGTTTGCAACGGCTCCTTCACCGGCTGCCGGTAGATGACGCCCGGCGCCTTGCGCTCGATGGGCATCTCGTAAGTTTTGCCTTGGATGGGGCCCTTGCCGTCGATCGGCTCACCCAAGGTGTCCACCACGCGGCCCACCATGCCTTCGCCCACGTTCACGCTCGCGATGCGCTTGGTGCGCTTCACCGTGTCGCCCTCCTTGATGCCCACGCTAGGGCCCAGGAGCACCACGCCCACGTTGTCTTCTTCGAGGTTGAGCACGATGCCGCGCAGGCCGTTGGTGAACTCCACCAGCTCGCCGCTCTGCACGCTGTTCAGGCCGTAGATGCGGGCGATGCCGTCGCCGATCTGCAGCACGGTGCCCACTTCTTCCAGTTCGGCGGCCGTGCGCAGGCCTGCCAATTCTTCCTTGAGGATCGCCGATACCTCGGCGGGTTTGATCTGTGCCATGGGCCTCTTTCTTTAGATCTCTGGGATGTACGGGTTCTCGGAAAACTTGCGGCGTAGGTCGTTCAAGCGGCGGAGCACGCTGGCGTCGATCTGTTCGTCGCCCACGCGGATCACCGCCCCGCCGATCAGTGCCGGGTCCAGTTCCTCGCGCAGGGTGATCACCTTGCCGGGATGGCGTTTTTCAACCAACTGCTGCACCTGCGCGCGGGCCTCGTTGGAAAGCGGGGTGGCGCTTCGCACCTCGGCCATCAGAATGCCGTTGGCCGCGCGGTATACTTCCTGGAAGGCCAACGCGATCTCTTCCAGCATGGGCTCGCGGCCCTTTCGCACCAAAATGGCGATGAAGCGCTCGGTGATGTGGCCGATCTGCCCGCCGAACAGGCGCCCGAGGGCTTTGAGCTTGAGGTCGGCCTTGATCACCGGACTGTTCAGCACCACGCGGAGGTCGCGGCTTTGGGCGCAGGTGTCCGCCACTAATTGCAGGTCTTCCCGCACGGAAGCCACCTCGCCCTGGTCCTGCGCAAGCTGGATCAGCGAGCGGGCGTACCGGTAGGCAACGGGTGAAATGTTCATGAGAGGTGCAGGTCGCTTTCCTTGAGCACCTTGTCCAGCAAGGCTTGTTGGGCCGACTGGTCGCCGAGCTTCTCCCGCAGGATGCGCTCGGCCACCTGGATGCTCAGCTCACCAAGCTGGTTCCTCATCTCGGTGAGGGCTGCGTTCTTCTCGTTGCGGATGTCCTCGCGGGCACGGGCCAGCAGCGCATCAGCTTCCGCCTTGGCGCGATCCTTGGCCTGGGCGATCTCGCGGTCGCGCACCTCGCGGGCCTCCTTCATCATTTGGTCGCGCTCGGCGCGGGCCTCGCGCAGCAACTCCTCGTTGCCGGCCTTCATGGCCGCCACCTCCTCACGGGCTTTCTTGGCCTCGCCGATGGCATCCTCGATGGAGCGTTCCCGCTCGCGCAGGGCGCCGAGGATGGGCTTCCAGGCGAACTTGGTCAGCAGGAAGAAAGCGATCCCGAAGGACAGGGTCATCCAGAAGATGAGCCCGAAAGCGGGTTCTACGAGACTTGCGAGAAGCATGGAACAACGGTTGGATTGAACGGAACGTACCCTGCGGCAATGCCGGGAGGGATCACTTCAGCACCACCAGCAGGCCCACCACCATGGCGAAGAAGGCAGCGCCTTCCACCAGTGCGGCGGTTAGGATCATGCTGGCGCGCAAGTCGTTGGTGGCTTCCGGCTGGCGGGCCATGGCCTGAACGGCGTCACCGCCGATGCGGCCGATGCCAAGGCCGGCGCCCAGAGCGGCCAGGCCAGCGCCAATTGCGGCAATACCGTAACCAGTGCCGATGTCGAGAAGAGCTGAGAGGAACATGATGGTGTGAGGGTTAAACGAGTGATTCTTTGTGTTCGTGGGATTCTTCGACGGCTGCTCCGATGTAAAGCGCCGATAGGAAGGCGAAGACGTAGGCTTGGATGAAGGCCACCAGGATCTCCAGGAAGAACATGAAGATGGTGAACAGCAGGCTCACCACCGATACGCCGTAGCCTGCGGCCGCGCTNNGGGAAGAAGGGGACCAAGCCAAGGAGGTTGGCGAAAAGGATGAAGAAGAAGACCGTGAGCAGGAAAGGCATGAAGCTCTCGTACTTCTTTTCGCCGATGGCGCCTTTGGCCACGTCGTCGCGGACAAAGAGGATAATGGGCTCCATCAAGGATTGCAGCCCCTTGGGGGCCTGGCCCGCACGCCGGCCGTAGGCCTTTGCCACGGAGATGAACGTGAGCACCACCAGGAAGAGCACCACCACGGCCGTGAGCACGTTCTTGGTGATGGACAGGTCCCAGATGTTAGCGGTGGCGGCTTTGTCCACGGTACCGGAAGCATCAACCGCCACAATGGAGCCATCTTGCAGCAGGTAGCCGTCGTAAGCGGCATGGCCATGCTCAAAGCGGCTGCTGCTGAAAACCTTGAGGCCGCGTTGGGTATCGTAGATGATCACGGGCAACGGGAGGGTAAGGTCACCGGCGATGTGCCAGCCGTGCTCGTCGCCGATGTGGCCCATGATGAGCTTGCCGGCGTTGAACTCGGCGGCCTCGCTGCGGCTTTCAAGTGCGGGGTCGGCGGCATCAGGTGCGGCATGCCCGCCATGTTGAGCAACCGACCAACCGGTGATCAGCATGCAAAAGACGAGGAAAGCGGCGCGCATCAACGAGTTCAGGTACTTTGGAAGGGATCTTCCTCCCTTCTTAGCGGCCGCAAATGTAGCCAAGGACCCCGAATGGGGCATGTAGCCCCAAATGATTATCAGAACAGCAATGGGAGATAGGCTATAGGGTGGTAGGATGGTAGGGCGGTAGGGGGCGGTCCGCTGTGTGCGTGCCTCTTTGCTCCAACCTAATGCCGGGGCGGATGCGGCGATCCCGGAGCTGTCCTGGAGGGTTATTTCACCCGCGTTTCCCTGAACAGCACCCACATGGCCAAGGCCACGCCGCCCAACGAGCCGATCAGGGTGAAGGCGGGGAATTCCCAGCCTGTGCGCCCGTCTGCCCACCACCCGCCATAGGCTCCCAGCCCGATGATCACCGCCATTTGAAAGCCGATGCCGCTGAACCGCAGCCACGCGTTGGCGTTGTCCTGCAATTTTTTCCGCTTATCCGGGCCGCTCATGGGCTGCCCGGATTGCGTGAGAGCCGGGACAGCCGCACCGTGCTGAAGGCAAGGAACGCCAAGTACAGTGCGGCGAAGGTGAGCGACAGGCGCAGGCCCTGGCCGCGGGGCAGCAGCACCAGGATGGCGGCCACAGCAGCGAGTCCGGCCAGTAATTTCACTACAAGCCCGGTCATGAAGCGCATCATGAAGCCCTTGGGGTCCAGAACCAATGCCCGTTCCTGCCACAGCAGCAGGACAGCAGTGAGCGCGCCCAGGAAGAGGATCACCGCCCATGGGCCTGCACCGAACGGCCAATGCAGCATTTGGTATACGGCGTAAGTGGCTCCGCCGCAGGCCACGGTGAACAGGCCGACGGCACCCGCGGTCCGCGCGGGGTGGTGGTTCTCCTTGTGCATGAAAGAGTCGGCGTGAGGCGGCTCAATGACCGGCCTTCAACGGCTCCGGGCGCACGGCCCCGGCCGTCACGTCGCGTTGGCCCGGCCGGTCCGTGGCGGTGCTTAGGCGCACAGGTTCGGGTTCCTTGATGGCCTTGCCCCCACCCATGTCGCAGTTGCCGCTGAACACGGCGCCCGGTTCAATGGAGAGCTGCTTGGTGTGGATGTCCCCGGTGAGTTTGGCGGTAGCCTTCAACGAAAGCAGGTCCTGGCAATGGATCTTGCCGTTCACGGTGCCTTCAATATCGCAACTTTGGCAGTGCACATCACCTTCCACAAGGCCGGTGGCGCCCACGATCAGCCGGCCGCGCACCTGCAAGGTGCCCTTCATTCTGCCGTCGATGCGGATGTTGCTGTCCGACTTCACCTCCCCTTCAATGGAGGTGCCCTCCATGATGCTGTTGATCTTGCCGGGGCTGACGGGCTCGATGGGCTTGCTCATGGCGTCGTGGGTTTTGTCGTTCCGGAACATGGGCCGTGGTTTAATACGTCTGTAAACCGCGAAGTTAATCACTTCGGGCCAACAGACTATTTGCCTTTGAGGTAGTTGCCGGCGAAGAAGCTGCTGTAGCCGGCCGTGTCCTTGGCATTGTAGAACGGCGTGTAATTGCCGCTGCTGATGGCGAAAAGCGGGTAGCCCTGGTCGTTGATGCCGCCGAGGTCACCTTTGTTGTTTTTGAACAGGTCGTAATAGGTCATGGCCTGCTCCTTGGTCTGGAACAAGCGGATCAGGACCACCTGGCTGCCGGGGCTCCAAATGCTGGTGCGCACCTCGATCCCTTGGTTGCGGAAGAACCGGCCGTTGAAGTCACTGATCGCCGCAGTGATCCTGGTCATGGGCCCGGCGCTGTCGGGCACAATGATGATCACATAGTGCTCTCCCTTGGCCGGGGTGTAGGCCGGGCCCGTCTCCGTTTCCCCGGTCTTGGTTCCGCTACCGCTCCCTTGGTCCAAACCGGCCAGCAAAGCGCTGGCGGCCTTGGCCTCGTCGCTGCCGGGCCACTTGTCGCGCACGTGGGTCAAGGCATCGCGGAAGGGGCCCAGCAGGTGCAGGTTGCCGATGGCCATGGCTTTCAGCAGGCCGTACTTGGGCAGCAGGTGGTTGTCCGGTTCGTTGGCCAGCATGCCGTCACAGGTGGCGATCACCCCTTGGAAGGCCCCCATTTTGTACTGGCTGTACAGTTCCTGGTAGGCCTGGTCCTCAGCCAGCCGTGCGGCCTCGTCGGCTTGCAATTGGTCCGGGTTGCGCACTAGATGGGCGAACTCCGAGCCGGGCCACCGCTCCAGGATGATCTCGGCATAGTGTTGGGAGCTGGAGCCGCCAAAGTCCATGAAATTGCCTGCTTGCTCCTTGGCCAGGTAGATCCGGTAGAGCTGGTAGTAGGATTCCGGGGTGTAGCGGCAATCATCAAATCGTTCGTTCAATACTTGGAAGCTCTCGATGGCATTGTCGACGTCCTTGAGCTTTTCCTTGTAGATCATGCCCGAGAGGTACAGGGCTTGGCAGATGCGGGCGTTGCTGGAGTCCAGCATGGCGGAGTCGGTGGGGATGTCCTTGAGATAGGATTCGGGTTTCTTCCATTCCGGTTCGCTTTCCCCGTTGCTGGCCGAGGCGGTCCCCAAGTCCTCCATTTCTTCCTCCGCGATGTCGACCAATGCGGTCCCGCTCTTGTCGGCGCGCCGCCAATCATCGTCGTTGGGCCGGTTGCCCCATTTCTTCCGAAAATCGGACAGCCCCCTTGCGATCTGCGTGGGGTTGTAGAAATACCAGGCACCACCGCTTCCGGCGTTTCCGGGCTTGGAAGGTGTAAGGGGCGTGCCGGCCAGTACTTCGCGGGCATCTGCGGCGGCCTGTTGCTGTTCGGCCTCCTGGCGCTCGCGTTCGCGGATCAATTCCCGCACCCTCTTTTCCCGCTCCGCAGGGTCTAGTTTGGCGAAAGCCTGCAGGCTGTCTTCCCGGCTGATGATGTTGAGCTGCACCACCAGGTCGCCAAGCACATCGGCACGGGTGAGCACCTCGTTGTAGCGCGGATTTTCCTCGCTGAGCAAGGTGCTGGTGCTGTCATAGTATTGCTGGGCGGAGGGGTATTGTTTGTCGTCGAAGTACAGGTCGGCCAGTTTCAGGAAGCTCTTGGCCTTTTGCCGGGTGTCCAGCGTGCTGGCGCGGGTGCTGAGCTTCAGGTGGCTGATTGCATCGCCCCGCAGGTTGTCGCGCAGGTCCAGCTCGGCCAGCGCGTAGAGAATCATGTCGTAGTGGTCCTTGTGCTTTTCGTCGCGCAGCATGCGGGTGAGCTTCTGGCGGATGGCCTTGGCGTTGCCATGGATGAGGGCCAACGCCTGGAACACCTGGGCGTGGAAGCCCAGCTCATAGGGCGGCCCCATGCGGGTAACCTTGGCATAGGCCGCGATCGCCTTGTCCTGCCGGCCTTTCAGCTGGTAGAGCTGGGCCAGGATGAAGGTCCAGCGGATGCGGTCGGCCTTGGTCTTGGTGATGGAAACCGCGTGCTCCAAGGAGGTGATGGCCTCGTCCACTTTGCCGCGGTGGATGTCCAGGTCGGCCTGCACGGCGCTCAACTGGTCGGCCGGGAAGCGCTTGGGCAGCTGCTTTTGGTTCTTGATCTCGTCCAAGGTGGTCTGCGCCTTGGCATACTGTTCCAGTTCAATGGAACTGCGCGCCAGCCACAGCTTGGATTCCATCTGCCGGTCCTCTCCCTTGTAGCGGCGGCTGATGTGGTCGAACGTGCGTGAGGCGTCGTAGTAGTTGCGCTTGTAGAAATTGCTTCTGGCAATAACGAACCAGGCATCGTCGATCCAGGCGTTCTTTTCCTTGCCGCCGATCTCCATGCTGTGCCGGTCGATCACCGTGGCGCACTTCTCGATGCAGATCTCCAGTTCGGGCACCATCGCCCGGGCTTCCTCCTCGGTGCCGTTCACGAAGATGGGCAGCACCTCGTCGTAGTCGTCCACGTGGGCCTTCTGCATGGCCGCCACGGTCTCCTTCAGCTTTTCGTTGGCATTGAACCAGCCGTTGTCCCGCGAGGTGAGGCGGTGGAAGGTGCGGTTGAGGAAGGCGTCCTTGTTGGTGGAGCAGGAAGCGATCAGCAGCACGGCCGCAGCGGGCAGCAGGTATCGGGCGGAGGGGCGGCGCATGACCAAGTGCTGTATAAACAGCAAGGCGGCGAAGATATTTCACGGGGACGGTATGGGCGGGCCCATCGCCACATATTGGTACGGCATGCACGTATTGGCATTTCGGAGCAGCTTCCGGCTATTCCCGTGCACGGGAATGGCCGGTTCGGGAAGACGGCGGGCCAATGCACCCTGCGGTACAGGGGGCTTCAGACGGTACCGAAGGTAGAAAAGCACCGTTCGCCGGGCCATGGCCGGGACGCAACGCCCAGGTGTTCACACCTTCACGTGCTTCCCCTGGGCCATCAGTTCCTCGATCTCCTCCACCTCGCGGGGGATGTCTTTGAAGAGGTCGTCCTGGCCGTCCTTGGTCACCACGATGTTGTTCTCGATGCGAATGCCGAGGTTTTCCTCCAGGATGTAAATGCCCGGCTCCACGGTGAACACCATGCCCTCGGTGATGGGTTCGGTCCACAGGCCCACGTCGTGCACGTCCAAGCCGAGGAAGTGGCTGGTTCCGTGCATGAAGTACTTCTTGTACAAGGGCCGGTCCGGGTCTTGTGCGGCCACTTCCTTTTTGTCCAACAGCCCCAGCTTGATCAATTGCTCCTCCATGATGCCCCCCACCTGCTTGTGGTAGTCGGCCAGGAAGGTCCCGGGCCTGAGCAACTTGGTGGCTTCCTTCTGCACGTGCAGCACGGCGTTGTACACGTCGCGTTGGCGGGGGGTGAATTTGCCGTTGACGGGGATGCTGCGGGTGAGGTCGCTGGCGTATCCGCCATACTCGCAGCCGAAGTCCATCAGGACCACGTCGCCGTCCTTGCAGGGGGCATCGTTGGTGATGTAGTGCAGCACGCAGGCGTTGCGCCCGCTGGCAATGATGGGCGTGTAGGCATGCCCGCGCGAGCCGTGGCGGATGAACTCGTGGGTGATCTCCGCTTCCACCTCGTATTCCATCACCCCGGGCTTCATGTAGGCAAGCACTTTGCGCAGGGCCTTGGCCGTGATGTTCACCGCGTTCCGGATCTGTGCAACCTCCTCGGTCGTCTTGCGCGAGCGGATGCGGTGCATGGTGGGCGCACTGCGCTTGACCGCGTGCAAGGGGTAGCGGGCGCGGAGTTCGGCGTTCTTGCGCTCCTCGCGCGTTTGCACCTCGTTGCTTTGGCGCAGGTGCTCGTTGCTGTTCAGGTAGAGGGCATCGGCCTGGGGCATCAGGCGCTTGATCACATCGTCGTAGCTGCTGGTCCACTGCACGTTGGCGATGCCGCTGAGCTCCGTGGCTTGGGCCTTGGTGAGCTTGGCCCCTTCCCAAATGGCGATCGCGGGGCTGGTTTCGCGCACGAAAAGAATCTCGCGGTCCCGGGGGTCATGGGCGCCGGGAAACAGCAACAGAACGGTCTCCTCCTGGTCGATCCCGCTGAGGTAAAAGAGGTCGGCCGCCTGATGGAACGGCATGCTTCCGTCGGCGCTGGTGGGCATGATGTCATTGCTGTGGAACACGGCGAGGCCGCCCTTGTCCATGGCTTGGTTGAAGCGGGCCCGGTGCTCGCGGTAGGTGGCTGCGGAAAGAGGTGTGTAACGCATGATGGGCCGAAGGTAGAAGCCAGGGTCCGGAATGGCCAATGGATTGGATGATCTTGGCATGGTCGGCCGGGCTGGCCGGGATGGATGGATGTGCTATGGGCGTGGTCGCCGGACGGCGGTGTACCGCCACTGCTGGTGGGCCTTTGCGAATGGGCGCCCGGGCCAATTGCCGGCCCTCCCCTTCAACTCTTCATCCGCACCACCACCCGGTTGCCTTTCTCCGCCTCCCGGTCCACGTCCAGCTTGTCCTGCAACGCGTTCACCAGGGAGGAGAGCGAACCGTGGCCGTAGCTGCGCGGGTCGAAGCCGGGGTCCAGGCGGCGCAGGGCCTGGCCAATGTTGCTCAGCAGGGCCATGTCGTCATCGTCCTTGGCCATGTTGAATGCTTTGCGGAACAGGCGCATGAAGGCCGAATTGGCGCTCAAAGGCGGTGTGGCCTTTTGCTTGGCCGTCTTTCCGGTGGCCTTGGGCTCGTCCACCGTCTCCAAGTTCTCCACGTAGATGAACCGTTCACAGGCCTGCACGAAGGCATCGGGCGTTTTTTTCTCGCCCACGCCCATCACGTACAGGCCCGATTCGCGCAGCCGGGTGGCCAAGCGGGTGTAGTCGCTGTCGCTGCTCACAATGCAGAAGGCGTCCACGCGGCCGCCGTGCAGCAGGTCCATGGCATCGATGATCAGGGCGCTGTCGGTGCTGTTCTTGCCCTTGGTGTAGGCAAACTGCTGCACAGGCTGGATGGCATTGGCGTTCAGTAGCTCCTTCCAGCCGCTCATGCCGTTGGAGGTCCAGTCGCCATAGATGCGGCGTACGGTGATGGTGCCCTGCTTGGAAACCTCTTCCAGGATGGCGGCCAAGCGGCGCGGGGCCGCATTGTCCCCGTCAATCAGCAGGGCAATGGTGGTGTCGTTGCTCTTTTTCACGCGGTAAAGTAACGGCAGGGGCGACGAGGGCGTCGGGTGGGGCTACCTGCCACGCCCTCCGTACTTACGCTAACGTTTCGGGTATTGCCGAAGGCGGGGATTTTTAGCACTAAAGTTCAATAGAGTTACTGTTGTTGAACTTTGCACAAATGTCCAATCGAAGCCGTTCAGCCCCGCTTTTGGCAATACCTTGTGTGTGCCCGGCATGG